>ENA-OQKC01000427-OQKC01000427.1-human-gut-metagenome-genome-assembly--contig:-NODE-427-length-17936-cov-2.950081_pt1 | contig 17936 bp, 17 predicted proteins | sample MGYA00242774_ERZ504790 | MGnify/ENA primary metagenome ERZ504790 (study PRJEB26092, sample SAMD00036419) | human gut metagenome | host: Homo sapiens | study: EMG produced TPA metagenomics assembly of...
TTCAAATAGGAGAAGGAGTTGAAAAATATGACATCTATAAATATAAATAAGAAAGTTTGGACATTAATTCATAGGAAAACCGGTTTGGTGATTTCTGGGCACCGTGGTGTGGTTATTGCCGTAGAATTGGAGCAGCTTATGAAAAAATAAGTGAAGAATACAGCGATATTCTTGTTGCTGGAAAAGTAAATATTGATGAAGAACCGCAGATTGCAGAAGCTGAAAAGATTGAGGTGATTCCTACGCTGGTTTTATATCGAAATGGAAAGGCAATAGATTCTATTGTTGCACCTGAATCAAAAATAATGATAGAGAATTTTATTAATGAAGCATTGGAAAAATAAAAGGAGGACTGCTGTATGAATGAAAATCATGTTTACGATATGATTATCGTAGGGGGAGGACCTGGAGGGTATACTTCAGCATTATACGCAGCCAGAGCAGGACTTGATACAATTGTTATAGAAAAATTATCTGCAGGTGGTCAGATGTCATTGACCTGGCAGATTGATAACTATCCTGGTTTTGAAAATGGAATTGACGGATTTTCATTAGCAGAGAAAATGCAAAAACAGGCGGAAAAATTTGGCGCTAAAAGTGAATATGCTGAAGTTTTTAATATGGATTTAACAGGAAAGCTTAAGAGAGTAGAAACTAGTTCGGGAATTTATATTGGGAAAACAGTAGTGATTGCTACTGGAGCAAATCCAAGAGAACTTGGTCTCGCTAAAGAAAAAGAATTGATAGGTCATGGGGTTGCTTATTGTGCCTCCTGTGATGGTATGTTTTATAAAGATAAGATCGTGGTGGTTGTTGGTGGTGGAAATTCTGCTGTATCAGATGCTGCTCTTTTAAGTCGAATTGCTAAGAAAGTCATCATTGTTCATCGAAGAGATACATTACGTGCAACGAAAATCTACCATGACCAGCTGATGAAAACTGAAAATATAGAGTTTCGATGGAATAATACAGTAAATGAACTGATTTATGGAGAACGATTGACTGGTGTGCGGTTGAAAGATACAGTTACAGGAGAAGAAAACATTATAGAATGTGACGGCCTGTTTGTGAGTATAGGAAGAAAACCGACAACAGATTTTTTAGGTAATCAGATAGAACTGGATAATAAAGGATATATTGTGGCAGGTGAAAACACTGAAACGAGTATTCCGGGTGTTTATGCTGTAGGAGATGTCAGAACAAAGTTACTTCGTCAGATAGTAACAGCAGTGGCAGATGGTGCTATGGCAGTACATATGGCAGAAGAGTATGTGGAGAAATAACAATCAGAATTTAATTGTTTAAGAAATTGTTCTTTGGTTAATGGCATTTTTATGTATCCTCTAGTTTTACTAAAATTCAATATGTATTATGTATATAAATAACAGATAATCAGGTATTATCCTTCAGCTATTTGAAAAAATATATATCTACTGCAACTGTTCCGTAATATCTATAGTTTAAAAATGTACAAGAAGGTCGGTTGTCTTATTGGGGACGATTAAGAGGAAGAAATAAACACTATATAATGAAACAATTACATATGAGATGGAATTTTCTATAAGGACACAGGAATCTGGCAGTTCTTAGTGTTACTAAATCCTTCTGTCGTACAGGCTTCATAAAAGGAACTAATATGCGACACTATTGCAATCGAGGTAATATTGACATAGAATTCCATGTATTATAGAATGGTATCTGTAAAAAGAAGGCATGAAGAAAGCAGCTTTAAACGGGCTGCTTTTTTTGTGTCTTCTTTTGTCTTTCCTGAGTACCGGAGGAGTTTTCTGGATGGAGCAGAGAAGACAAAAATAAATAAGAACAGGAGGAAGTATATGGAGGATACCAAAAAAACAGTTTTGGCGGGAAATGGGGAAAAAGATGTTCCGCGTGCGGTCTACGATGGTGTTTTGACAATTGATGTAGACGCACAGGTTGAAAGCATGGAGGAACAGGAAGAAGCCAGATGGCATCAGCTTTTGAATGCACATCGTACCAGAAAGATCCTGACGGGCCAGCTCGGGGGCATTGAAAAACTGGAGAGCGGGTGGATGGTCGCTGTTACATACTTTAATGGTTTCCGGATCATTATCCCAATGAATGAAATGATGATCAACCTTCAGGGAGACGGGCGTGAAAATGCGGATACCTTAAACCGTCAGGTCCGTATTGCTAACAACATGCTCGGCTGTGACATTGATTTCATCATCAAAGATCTGGATAACAAGAGCCGGAGTGTTGTAGCATCCAGAAAAGATGCAATGCTTAAAAAGAGACAGACTTTTTATATCGGAGAAGATACAGAAAAACCAATGCTCTATGAAGGCAGGATCGTAGAAGCAAGGGTGATCGCAGTAGCTCCCAAAGCAGTCCGCCTGGAAGTCTTTGGTGTAGAAGTATCTGTCCGGGCCAGAGACATGGCCTGGGAGTGGATGGTAGATGCCGGAGAAAAATTCCATGTAGGCGATCTGGTGCTGGTCATGGTCAATAAGGTGGAAGCAAGCTCTGTTGACCAGATCATTATAGAGGTGGATGCAAAGAGTCCGACAGCCAATATCAATAAAGATAATCTCCGGAAATGCCATAAACAGGGAAAATATACAGGGATCATTACGGAAGTCTATAAGGGAACCTATTTTATCCGCCTTGATATCGGAGTCAATGCCGTGGCACATTCCTGCAATATGTCCGCACTTCCGGGAAAGAAAGATAAGATCGGATTTGTGGTGACCCGCATCAACGACAACTATGAAGTGGCAGAAGGCATTATCACAAGGCTTATCAAAAGAGCTTCCTGAAAATGTTTTTATGATTTTCAAAGAATTCTGTTGACACAGAAAAAGGGATTTCTTTAATATCGGAGATAAAGATGGAAAGGAGTGACGTCAGATGGCAAAAAAGAGAAAAAACAGATGAGGGAAACCTTGTACTGTCCATATTGCAAAAGACCCGGGGTACTTAGGCCTGCAGCCTATGTCTATGGGGATAACAACCTGGATCCGGAGAAATACCTGTATGTATGCAGCGGCTATCCTTCCTGTGATTCATACATTGGGGCACACAAAAAAAGTATGCGTCCCATGGGAACCATGGCTGACAGCAATCTGCGTAATAAGCGGATCGAAGCACACAGAGCTTTGGATGCAATCTGGAAAAATGGTTATATGACCAAACACAGCACATATATCTGGCTTCAGAACCGTTTGAATCTCCGGGAAAAGGACACACATATCGGGAAATTTTCTTATTACCTGTGTGAACAGACCATCCGGGAATGTACAGACTATATAAAAAGCCGAGAGGAAAAAAAGAAATCCCCGGATAAAATAAGCGTGGCATGACGGAAAGGATGGATGCCCTTGAGACTACAGGCGACAGAAGATGATGTATATCATCTGATGGACCTTAAAGAACAGTATTTTATTATGACAGCAATATGCAGTGTGGCAGAGGGAATCAGCGCATACTTTTTCATATACCAGAAAAGATGCTGGGATCTTGTATATTTGTGTACTGCACTGGCGCTTGCGATAATCCTGCTTCTTCGTCAGGCCATAAAAATCAGCCGGAGGATCATGGAGGCAGAAAACTGTTATATGGCACTTGAAGAGGACAGCCTGGCAGTCTGCCAGCCGGAAAAGACGGAAAATATGAGTCCTGCAGGATCTTTTACGATGAGATGGACAAGATCGTAGAAGGAACCAGGCGGGAGTTCCGGAATTTTATATCGTGATCCGAAAAGAAGGGAAAGAACAGAAAAGTCTTTTTCCTTTTGGATGAGGAAGAACAGGAACGGGATGTTTTCTGTGTACGATCCTTTGGCTTTGACAATCAGAGATTCATGGAGTTTTATCGGAAACTCAGGTGGATCGTACCAGGAAGAACAAGGATTATCGGGACCAAAACACAGGAAGTATGGAAACTGCGGCGGCCGAATATCGGAATCTGTACGGCAGCAGGCATGCTTTTGGGGTATGTACTTCCAAAACTCCTGGAAATGATGTATGGATAACAAGTTATGAAAGAAAACAGATCAGAAGCAGAGATTAAAAAGAGCTTAAATGGCTAGGAGGAAAAATGTCATGAGATGGTATACAGCAATCGGAATGAAAAAAGAATGATGCAGATGGAAGGTTTTGTGTCTGGGTAGATGGGGAAGAAAAAGTAACTTACAGAAATGGAAACTATTTTGTGGGCTGCGCTCACCTGGTCTTTCTGTGAAGAGGATAAGGTCCATTCCCAGATGCATCGTCTTCTTGTATTTAGCCTTGGAGAAAAACAGGCACAGGAATGGGCGGACAAAGAGGATTTTCAGTTTTGCCTGAACCGTCTGGTAAAGCGGGGCCTGGTTGTTCTGACAGAAGGATGTACCAGAGAGGAAGCTGTATACAGTATTATCAGCCGGTCAGTCATGGCTCCCATGGCCTTTTCACGGACAGAACGCATGAAGCATTTTATGGAAGCCCTTTCCATGGGAAAAGGACTGAAGTTTTCACTGAGGGCTTTTAAAAAGCCGCTGCTTACAGAAGAGGAATACCAGCTACTTTCCTATCTTCAAAGAGAAGGGGATGTTTCCTATCATCTGAAATGCTTAAAAGAAAAGGCAAAAAGCAGGGAGTCCCATTTGGAAGATTCCCTCCAGGAACAGATACAACGGGAATTTATAAGCCGCGTAGCGCAGCTTTACTATAAGAAACAGCTTGTGATCGACAACATAAGAAGGGAGGACTGTCTTGAAGCAAACGGAACATCCGTATTGGCACAGGCTGTATAAATGCTTGGAAGATTTTGGCACACGTTATCAGAATATACCGGATTTTTTTAAGGACAGGATCCAGCGATATGGTATCCTGTCTCTTTTTATCCTGCTTTTCGGATTATTTATGGGAACATGGATGAAAGACAAAACTTTTATTTTCTGGTCTTTCCTGCTTGGGATTATCGGGTTTATAAGAACATATCTTATTTTCCGCACCGCGGATAAAAAGACCTATGAAATCGTGGAAGGGCTGGTAACCGGGATAGACGGGAAAAATCCCTTTGCAAGATTACGGAAGATCCGGGTAAGTGATCCGGCCGGACGGCAGAGTGAACTTTTGCTGGATAAAACGTAAAAGTTTTGGAGGGAAAACGTTACCGGTTTTATTTTGGCATAAATGAAAAGAAGCTGGTAGGAATCCGCCGGGTGGATGCAGCACTCAATAACGGTACTTTTTTGGGAAACGAAGAAATATAAGAGGAAGAGATTCCTTTTATAGCAGGGAGGGGAGCACCAGGCATGGTTCGATTCCATGCTGCCCTGTTTCCGCAAAAGACTATTGCGGGAAATACAGCAAAGGAGAGAAGGATATGTCAGAAACACTACAGGGAACCGTGAAATGGTTCAGCGCACAGAAAGGATACGGCTTTATCACCGGTGAAGACGGGATTGATTATTTCGCCCACTTTTCGGAGATCCAGATGGATGGATACCGGAAATTAAGCGGTGGCCAGCCGGTCCTTTTGAAGCAGGGACGGATGCCAACGGGCGAAGCCTTGCCAAAAATATTTCCCCGGCGGATCCAAACGCTGAGTAAGACGTTTTCATAGTGCATGTACAGATTACCTATTCCCCTCAGATACATGCACTTATGCAGACGGATGAAAAGACAGGCGGTATCATGCCGCCTGTCACAACATGTAGCAGAATAATAAAGATAGCTCACACAATAACACAATATATAGTTAAAATTAATTGACAACCGCAAAATGTTGTGGTAGTCTTTAAATGAAAAATAATTTAACAGTCTATAAAAGACTGTGGTTATTCTTTAGTTCCGGACATTCCGGAAGAAACACTTTGGGGCGGTCTTGCCCTTAATGAGAAAAAATGGATATGCAAAATATAAGGAAGATGCAAGAAGGAAAGAAGATTCTTTTTGTGTCTTTTTTTATTGCATAAAAAGCAGAAAGGAGGAGCACGAATGAAACTGGCAGTTAAGGAAACTGCAAAAAGAAATACCTTAAGAACATCAAAAAAAGAAAACACATTGTAAAATCAGGAGGGTCGATTATGGAGACAATTAAATGGGAAAACGCAAATGCACTGGAAATTGGAATGCTTATGGAGATGGCAGAAGACGGCTATGTGTTTTGCATCGAAGATGGAAAGATACAGGCTGTTGAAGTCCGGATTTTCAGCTAGCGTGGAAAGGCGGACATTATGTATTATAAAGATGACTTTTATAAGGAGTTCCGGACAGAAAAGGAACTGTGCGAGTATCTGGAAGAGATAGACAGCCGGGCAGAATGGATCCGGATCACCAGTAAGAAATTAAAGGTAGCAGCTGCAGGAGAGGAAACCTGTACAGAGGTTCCGGGCATTTCCCTGGAAGCACTGGAAAAAGATACCTTATCTCATTCCAGGCTGGTTCTTATCCTGCCCGAGAGGATCTGTTATATAGGAAATTCAGCAATCAAATCGTTGAAAGGACGGGCCAGGATTGATGGAAAAGCCCTAGCAGATGTCGATAAGAAAACACTGGCAGAGATCTTGAATAAATGCCTGAAGGTTGCAAGAGGAAGAGCACTGATCCGTTTCTGTGAAGGAAAAATAAGGGCAGTCCTGTCTGGTGATGAAAAAGATTATGCCATCATATCCATGCCGGATATGTACATGGTTACCTCGGCATATATCCATGGGGACTATGAGAAGGCAACGTTTTTAAACGGCTATGCAGATCATTATTCTGTTACGGCGTCCTGGCAGCTGGAAGATACGAAACTTACAGATGTTTATAAGGAACTGATGCAGAATTATGGAAGAAAGACCGATAAGGACATAAAAGCAGTTGTACGGATCACTACGTCAGACGTTGGTGTGTCCGGAGCGAATAGTTTTTTATTCCCTGCAGGAGCCGACAAGAAATGTGATCCTTGGCAATGCCCTGAAGGTTACGCACAAAAACTGTAAAGGAATGGAAGATTTCACGGAAAACATAGAGTCGATCTTTGATTACTACCGGGAAGTCTTAAAAGGGGTCATGCGGCTGTGTGATATCTGGATCGAGCATCCGGCAAATGCCATGGCAGGGATCATGAAGCAGGCGGGATTTGGAAAAAAACTGCTTGCAGAAACCGTGGAGCAGTTTAAGGCTACTACCGGGGATGAGCCATGCAGCGCATACGAGATCTACTGCGGGATCTGTGAATCCATTACCATTGCAAGGCAGGAAAAGACGAATGAGAGAGGACTTTTAGCTCTGGAAGAAAAAATTGCCGGCTGTGTGTCAAAACGCTGGCATGAATATGATATTCCTGGCACTGTAAAATACTAACAGGATTTAAAAGAATGGAGACAGTATGGACTGTCTTTTTTTTGATGGGAGGAAAACATGAAGGTTACGAATGGAAAAGATGTGGCAAGGCTGCTGGTAGATGAATACTTGAACTGCCATCCCACCGGACACAAAAAATTTATGGAGTCCATGGCAAAAGAGCAGCAGGAAATAAAAGACAATTACACTTATCTTGGGTTTGCCTGGCTAAAAGGTCTTTCAGAGGTCAGATATTACGACCTTCGAAACGAAGCATCGAAACTGATGGCCGATGATCTGTGTCTGCATGTAAAGGAACAGCCAGAAAGGGTGCGCCTGGTGTATGAAGGTGCAGAGGAAATGGAGATCAATCCTTCAGATGAAGAGCAGATGGCAAAAATGTTTACCTGCTACCTGCTTGCAGGAAGTATGGACGGATATGGGGAATTTGTGGATTATGCCCTTGATACCCACCGGACATTGCAGCAGAACCTGACACGGTTTTTTGTGGAATGGTTTGCAAAAGCAGAAAAAGGCTCTGCATTTTTAAAACGGGCAAAGATGGTGTATTCCAGGTATTCCCTGCCATATATCTAAATTACGGAGGTATGTGATGGATAGAAAACTTCCGGACTGGTTAAAAGAGAGCAGGGAGGCAGAAAAACTGATCGCATGGCTGAAATCGCCGGATTGTGAAGTAAAAGAATTTTCCGGACAGCTGTTTATAAAGGCAAGATATGGAAACTGTTTCTTTTCTTTGACTGTTTAAAGGAAAACAGAAAAACAGACCGGAACTGGTGTGCCGTGATCCACATGCCGGAGTATTCCCTTTATGAAGCAGAAGATCTTTTTCTGAAGCCGATCGGGATACCGGATGATTTTGGTTTTCCTGTGCGTGAGGATCTGATCCCGAAACTGGAAACACAGATAAGCCGCATTGGAAAGAAACTTATCCGGGAACAATGGGATGAACTTTTGTTAAAAGGCGGGTATGCAGCTTCACAGATGATCCCGGAGATCAGCAGGGTTTATATCCAGCTAAATGCAGACCGTTTTATTAAAAAAGGAAAGCGGCCGGAGGATCTGATCTATCAGCCGCAGTTTCATTTTGCGGATATGAAGTGGGAATTTTCTGACTGGATGTTTCTGGAATATTTAAGCAACCCACAGCGGGCAGCAGAGCTTTTCGCCCAGAAGTGGCTGCTTGAAAAACTTCCGGAGATCTCAAAAAAGAAGATCTGTATCGGATGTATCCGGGAGGAAATGGAAGAAATGTTAAAAAAGACTGGGACAGGGCCGGAGGTAAGCCTTCCGCGTTCTGCTTAGTATAAAAAATGAAAAAATCAGGAGGAAACGAATAATATGGGTAAATACAATTACATGAATCTGAACCAGAAGATGATCAAGATCAGAAGAAAGGTGCCGAAGCTGATCCGCAAACGGTACAGTGAGGACGTTACTTATGATTTTGTAAAACTGGATGATATTTATGAATGCCTGACACCGGCCCTTAATAAATACGGGGTCGATTTTGACATCTTAAGTGAAAGGCCGACTCAGATGGACGAACAGGGCAATTCCGTGTTTTTAAAGGAAATGGGAGCACTCTGGAGATATGAGGCTGACCTGGAACTGTGCTGGACCAATGCAGACCGTCCGGGAGACAAGGTACGGAGCTTTTTGCATGTCATTGGAACCAATGAAGCACCGGATAAAGCAAAAGGTGCGGCATGGACGTATGGCCTGAAATATTATTTCTTGAATAAATTCAATATCATGCAGGCATCTGGAATGAACGATCCGGACATGCGTGGGACGGAAAAAGAAGAAATGCCGAAGCAGGAAGCTTCCGTAAAACCGGAAAAGCCGAAAAAGAAACAGGAAAAGACAGAAAGAAAAGAAACCGCAGCAAAGCAGGAGCAAACGGAACCGGTCAGGAAAAGAAAACGGACCGTAAAAAACTGCGTGATGGAAATGCCATATCCGAAGATCCTGTAAAAGTGGAATATGCAGTAACGGATACAGAAGAAAACCTGCCTAGACAGATGACTTTTGGAATGGAAGAAAGTGAAAGCGGACTGGAAGAATTTTCCGATGAAGAAACCAAAGCGGAAGATCCGGTTCAGACCGAGGAAATCTCCGTAGATGAGGAAATTACTGCCGAGACGGATGCAGACGGTTTCCGTGCAGTAGAAGAAACGGATGAAGTTCCATTTGATGAGGATGATGAGATTTCTTTTGATGCAGAAGAAGAGGAAGAAACACCAGAAGAGACGGCAGAGGAAACGGTAGAGGATATAGATAACGTAGAGGATGCAGAAGACGAAGTGAAATGGGCAGAAAAGGTTATCTGCAATTTTGGTGTCTATGCCGGAACCCCTCTTGGGGAAATGATGCAGGATGCCAGAGGTTACCAGACGATCAAATGGCTGGTACAGCGTTACAAAGGCCAGAATCAGGAAATAAAGAAAGCTGCGAAGATTCTTTTGGATCATGAAAAGGAAATGCAAAAAGCAGCCTGAAAACAGAGAAACAGTTCGAGGTGGCTCCGGGAACGGGGCCATCTTTTATGAAAAGGAGGAAGGCATGTATGCCAGAGAATCGTTTACGATCGCAGAAGTAGCAGATCTTTTGTCAATCCGAAGACTGAGTGATTCTTACCAGGACGAATTTCCGGTGGAATGTCCTTTTTGCGGGGATTTAAGAGGAAAATGCGGTTTTTGCATCTGCAAAAATGGAGAACTGAAAAATGTTTACCATTGCTATCATTGCGGAGCATCCGGAAACATGCTGACACTGTATGCGGAACTATCCGGCATTTATGGAAGGAACCGGTATAAAGAAGCCTACCGTGAGATAAGGCAGGCACTTTCTTTTTCTGGAACGGATGAAAGGCAGCAGGCCACGACACGAAATGGGTTCGCTTCTATCGTTCCTAAAAAGAAACGCATTTCCCTTACGGAAGAGGAATGGGATTACCGGGACCAGGTATATAAGGAGATGCTCACTTTTCTTAAGCTTAAGGAAACACACCGGAGGAACCTCCTCCTACGTGGGCTGACGTTAAATGAGGTCAGACAGATGGAAGAACGAGGTTTTTTAAGTACGGATGAGGAGAATTCCGTGGCCATTGCCAGAAAGCTCTTAAAAAAGGGATTTCGCCTGGATGGGGTTCCTGGATTTTTCATCAACCGGGATGGTGACTGGGAAGCTGCTTTTTATAGGAAGAATAACGGGTATCTTTGCCGTCGGGATGGGAAGACGGATCATAGGATTCCAGATCCGGCTGGATGTTCCTTTAAAAGACGGAAGTACCTCTGGTTTACCAGCAGCGGCTTAGAAAAAGGCACATCAAGCGGCAGCCCGGCAGGAATGTTTGGGAAAATAAAGGATGGCACGGTTTACGTAACAGAAGGGATCTTAAAGGCAGAGATCGCATGGATGTGTACAGGAAATCCTTATATCGGAGTCCCTGGAGTTTCCAATCATAAAGGACTGGAAACTGTCTTGCGAAAACTGAAAGAGCAGGGGTTAAAAAGAGTTTACGAATGTTACGACATGGATAAAATGATGGAATTGTCCTGTAAGCACGATGAAAAAAGTGCGTGCCGGCAATGTGAACATGGAATTCATCTGTATCATGGAGAATGCCCCAGAAAGCGCAGAAAGAGGGACATGATCCGAAAAGGCTGTATAAAACTATATGAGATCTGTGAGGAACTGAATGTGTCCTGCAAAAGAGTTACCTGGGATACCGATGCATCCGGTACCTGGATGGAACACTACAAAGGCGTGGATGACTGGATCCTTCAAAAAGAGGAAAAAGAACACAGGAAGACGGCATAAAATGTTTGGTCAGATAAAAGGGAAACTGGAATTTTTTTCAGTTTCCTTTTTATCTGGCTGAAAAAGCCGGAAGAAAGGAGAAAGCGATGCAGATAAGAGACGGACCAAAAGAAAACTGCAGGGAAAAAAGCGATCATGAAAGGAGAACGTGCACTTGGAAAAAAACTGGAAGAAAAGATGGATGGCGGGTGCGATGGCTTTTGCTCTGTGCTGCACTACGCTCTTGCAGACAGGAGCTTCTGCAGTATCCGCCGCTGAGGTGGGAGGCGTTTCCGCACAGAGCGAGACGCAGATCGAGGTACAGACAGAAACACAGACAGAAACGCAGACGGAGAAAAGCGAGGAAGAACTGATCGAGGAAACCGTTGCTGATCCGGAACTTGCGCTTATGGTTACCGAAGGGGAAGCCTTTGATATCCAGAATGATTTTACAGGACTGAAACTCTCTGAAGGAGACCATGTGGAACTGAAAAAAGCAGCAATGGAAGACGGGACTGTATTTGATTATAACCATGCGGGAACCTATAAATGCGTATATCTTGTTACACCCGCATCCGGGGAAGCCTATCTGGTTGCCAGAAACATTACGGTGACACCAAGGGAAGCAGAAACAGACGGATCCAATGGCGGTCAGGAACAGGAAAGCGGCGATGACGAACCGGAGGCAGACCCCGTCCTCCCGACCATAAGCCCGGAAGATGCCCCGGAAACCCTGGAAGAGCCGGAAGAAACGGAGGAGCCAGAAGAAGAGGAAGCAGAAGAATTTTCCGATGAGGAACCAGAGGATGGAAGCCATCAGGTTGACATCGTACAGGGAAATGAATTCAATATTGAACTGGACCACGAGGACGGACGTTACCAGACGGGGGAGACGGTTAACTTTTCCGGTGATATCCCGCAGGGAAGCCTGATCGCAGTGGGAACAAGTCTTGTCGAAGCAAACCAGACAGAGAATACCGAAGATCTTCTGTATGCAGAAGTAAGCTACGATGAGGGAACAAATTCCTTCAGCTTTGAGATGCCGGAAGATGATGTTGCATTAAGTGTGCTATATGACCAGGCTGAGGGCGGTATTAGTACCATGGTAGCTTCCGATGGAGACTTGTGGGATGATTCAACAGACATTGAAGCTAATACCTATTACTATTATTCAGATGGAAAACTGCATCCTTTTGATTCTGTTATGGGACAGGGCGGAAATGATTCCTATAAGTATATCCGTTACAAAGCAGGCGGAAAGACTTATACCGTCTATGCATACTGCATGCAGCACAGTAAACAGTCCCCGCCAAGTGGAACGACTTATAAAAATATGGTCGAACTGGATGAAGGCGGCGATGACCGTTATTTAAGGAAGGCCATGTTTTACGGATATGGCGGTCCCGGATGGGGCGGCACATTCAACGGCTATAATATCAAATCCATCATGGAAAAATACGGCTGTTCCTCCGAGACCCGTGCAATGCAGCATTATCTGGTCGATTATTTATATGACGGGGAATCCGGATTTGGAGGATCCCTTTCGACAACTGCCAAAAACATGTTAAAAGAGATCAAGGCAGCCCTTGCAAAGATGCCGGATCCAACGACCATGGAGCTGACACCTGGGCTCAGTGCTTCTGCAAATGGAAACCAGAGCCCGACCTTCACATGGAAGGCAAACGCAGCTTTTGTGATCACGATCCATCTGGAAAACGGGGTCTCCCTTGTAAATGAGACGACAGGAAAAACCGGGACCGGAAATGTGAGCGTAAAGGGCGGTGAAAAATTCCATCTGGAAGCAACCACCCAGAATATTGGAAGCCTGAAAGGAAAATATGCGATCACATCCAACTATCCGCTTAATTTCCATGCCATGCTCTTAAATCTGGCGAACAGCCAGGATATCGGCTTTGGATATTATACCGATACACTGGAGCTGAACCTGGAGGTAGACTGGCCGGATGAAGCAACGGTCAAGATCATCAAAAAAGATAAGGGGAGCAACGCGCTCCTTGCAGGTGCCGTTTACGGCATCTATGCAGATGAAGCCTGCACGAAACTTATCAAAAAAATGCCGGCAACAAATGCAAAAGGGGAATCCGAAGTAAAGATCACCAAAACACAGGATACCGTTTACCTTCGTGAAATCTCAGGCCCATCCGGATATGTGCTGGATACGAAAGCCTATGGGGTAAAACTGGTCGTGGGGCAGACCGCTTCCAAGAACTTAACGGATAAAGAGCAAAAAGGTGCACTCACCATTTATAAAGAAGGAGAAGTGCTTACCGGAGCGACCGTCACGGAAGATGGTGTGACCTTTGCCTACGAAAAACGGAAATTGAAAGGAGCCGTTTACAGTGTTTATGCAGGTGCAGATATCAAGGCGGCAGATGGCACCCTCATCTATAAAAAAGGTGCACTTGTCAAGGATAATCTGGTTACCGGAGATGACGGAAGCGTTACGTTAAAGGATCTCTATCTTGGCACCTACACAGTAACCGAGACGAAGGCTCCGGATAATTATGTATGCAAAGGAGAGTCTAAGACTGTTGAGCTTGTGTATGCAGGCCAGACCGTAGAAGTGCAGACTGGCAGTGCCACCTTTTTAAATGAACGCCAGAAGGCAGCAGTCCGTGTGGAAAAGCAGGACGAAGAGACAAAAAATCCACTCTCCGGAGGCATCTACGGGCTGTATGCAGCAGAAGATATCAAAGTTGATGGTAAGACCGTTGTTCCCAAAGGAACCCTGATCGAAAAAGCAACGACCGGAGCCGATGGAAAAGCTTCTTATAAAGCGGAACTTCCGATCAATTACAGCTACAGCATCCGGGAGATCCAGGCACCGGAACTTTACCTTAGAAACAGTGAGGATACTTACACCTTCACTTTTAAGTTTACCAATGATAAGGAAGAAAAGGTAAACTTTAGCCATACCTTTACAAATAAGCGTGTAAATGCAACAATCGACCTGGTAAAAGAAGACAGCGAGACAGGAAACAGCGCACAGGGAGATGCTGTATTTGAAGGAGCCATTTACGGGCTCTATGCAAGGGAAGACATTAACCATCCGGATGGCAGGAGCGGAGTCCTTTATAAAAAGGACGAGCAGGTAGCTACCCTGACGACCGATAAAGAGGGAAAAGCAAGCGTAAGCAACCTGTATCTTGGAAAGTATTATTTGAAGGAGATCACGCCTCCAGTAGGTTATCTTCTGGACGAAGAGGAGCATGATGTAAACTGCGACTACGAAGGAGACCAGGTAGAGACGGTAAAACGAAATACCGTTTCCAAAGAAGACGTGATCAAACAGCCATTCCAGTTGATCAAAGCAGCGGATAATGATAAGACCGATGCGGATCTTTTAAAAGGTGCCGGATTCTCTGCTTATCTGATCAGCAGCCTGACTGTAAAGGACGATGGAAGCTATGACTTTACAAATGCGACCCCGATCGTTCTTACGGAAGACGGAAAAACAGAAATGTTTACCGATGAACGCGGCTATGCGTGCAGCATCCCGATTCCTTATGGACACTACATTGTCCGTGAGACTACAACACCGCATAATTTTATGCCGGTAGATGATTTTATCGTAACCGTAACCGAGAACAGCAGCACACCGCAGGTATGGAGAGTCCTTTTGGACGATGAGTTCAAAGCAAAGCTTAAGATCGTGAAACAGGATGATGAGACCAAACAGCCGGTCCTCCTTGCCAATACAGAATTCAAAGTGTACGACCTGGATGCGAAAAAGTATGTGGAACAGGTAACGACCTATCCAAATACGGTTGTCCATAAATCCTATTTTACGGACGAAAATGGTTACCTGATCCTTCCGGAATCCTTAAAATGCGGAAATTACAGGATCGAGGAAGTGAGCGCGCCGGATGGCTACACCCAGAATACCAAGTATGTGGAGATCAAAGTTGACAAGAATACAGCTTATCAGATGGATTCTGTCAGCGGGGATGCCATCATTACCGTGACCTATGAAAACCATCCGGTCAAAGGTAAACTGGTGATCCATAAATCCGGTGAAACCTTAAAATCCTTTAAAAAGGATTTTGTATACGAAGAAACTTCCCTGGAAGGGGCAGAATTTGAAATCTACGCAGCAGAAGATATTTTCACACCGGATCATCAGGTGGACGAGCAGGGAAACCGTCACGTGATCTATGCAAAGGATACCCTGGTAAAAACAGTGACCACTAATAAAAATGGGGAAGCTGTTATCAAAGACCTTCCGCTTGGAAAATACCGTGTGAAAGAAACAAAAGCACCGGCCGGATTTGTCTTAAATCCAGACAGTCAGGAAGTATCCTTTATCTATAAGGATCAGAACACACCGGAGATCGAAGAAAAACTGGAATTTTCCAATGAACGCCAGAAAGTAGAGCTGAGTGTGGAAAAACAGGATGCCGAGACCGGAAAGACTTTAAAAGGTGCAACCTTTGGATTATACAATAAAGAAGCAATTTCTTCCGGCGACAAGGTAATCGTAAAAGCAGATACACTGCTTCAGGAGATCACAAGCAACGAAAAAGGTAAGGCAGCGTTTACGCTGGATCTTCCGCTTGGCAGATACTATGTAAAAGAGCTGCAGGCGCCGGCGGGTTATGTATCTTCCGATGAGATCCTGGAATTTGATGCCACATACCAGGGCCAGGACGTAAAAACGATCAAATTAAAATCCGTGAAGAAAAACCAGCCGACAACGGTAGAAGTGACAAAAGCAGACATCACGACTGGAACAGAACTTGACGGGGCTTCCATGAGTGTACTGGATAAGGATGGCAACGTGATCGATTCCTGGACATCCGTAAAAGATTCCCCTCATGTGATCAAGAGACTTCAGGTTGGAAAAACATACATTCTGCGTGAGGAGCTTGCACCATACGGTTACTTACGTGCAACAGACGTAGAGTTTACGATCTCTGATACTGCAGAAGTACAGAAAGTCAAAATGGAGGATGAAGTCCCGGTAGCAAGACTTCTGGTAAACAAGAAAGGGGAATTCTTAGACAGCGTATCCCTTCTTAACAATGCAAAAGGCATGATCGAGCACCTGTTCAACTATGTGACCGGAAACCTGACTGATGTAACCTTCAATGTTTACGCGGCAGAAGCCATCCGTGCAGCTGACGGGGTAAGTGCAGATTATTATGCGGCAGATGAACTGGTCGGCTCCATTACAACAGATGGAAATGGCATCGCCCAGATGGATAACCTTCCGCTTGGACGTTATTACATCGTGGAAAAAGAGACCGCACATGGCTACGTTCTGGATAATGAACCAAGATATGTGGATCTTACATACCGTGACCAGGATACACCTCTGGTTACTTATAGTGCCGACTGGCAGAATGCGCGCCAGAGGGTACAGGTGGAAGTCCTGAAAAAAGAAAAGGACAGTGACAAAGTACTTTCCGGGGCAATCTTTGGCCTCTATGCAGCAGACGATATCGTATCTTCTAAAGGAAAAGTACTCCTTGCGAAAGACACCCTGATCGAACTGAAGACCACAGATGAGGATGGAAAGATCCAGTTTGTTGCAGATCTCCCGGTTGACAGCAGGTACTACATTAAGGAACTTGCCGCCCCGGATGGCTATGTAACAGACCAGGAACCGCAGGAATTCACTTTTGAGTACCAGGGCAGTGGAACCAGTGTTGCAGAGTATGCGTTCACCTTTGAAGATGAACAGACTACGGTAGAACTTTCCAAAGCAGACCTGACGGACAAAAAAGAACTTCCGGGAGCATCCTTAAAGGTAACAGATGAGAATGGAAATACGGTGGATGAATGGGTATCCAAAGAGGAAGCACATATCATCAAGGGTCTTATCGTAGGAAAGAAATACAAGATGACAGAAACAAAGCCGGCAGATGGTTATGTGACTGCGGAAAGTATTGAATTTACCGTCGAAAACACAAAAGAAGTACAGAAACACCAGATGCTTGATGATGTGACCAAAATGGAAATCAGCAAGAAAGACATTACGGATTCCAGTGAGGTACCGGGAGCAAAACTGATCATCCTGGATAAAGATGGAAAGAAAGTTGAAGGCTGGACGTCCAAGGATAAACCGCATATGGTCGAAAAACTTCCGGTAGGCGAATATACCCTTCGTGAAGAGCAGGCCCCGGATGGATACCTCATTGCGGAAGATGTGAAATTTACGGTAAAAGATACTGGAAAAGTCCAGAAAGTCAAAATGAAGGACGCACATCCGTATGGAAAACTGGTCATCAAAAAGACCGATTCCACCAGTAAGGCAGCCCTTTCAGGAGCAGAATTTGAACTGCGTGAAAAGGAAAGCGGAAAAGTCGTAGAAAAACTGGTAACGGATAAGACCGGAACAGCGACAAGCGGCAAGATTCCGATTGCTACTTATAAAAATGGAAAAATAGAGAAAACCGTGGAATATATCCTGGTAGAGACCAAAGCACCAAATGGTTATGAATTAAGCAGCAAAAAAGAAGAGATCCGCTTTGAATACAAAGACGGAAAAACCAAGGTGATCGAGATCGTAAAAGAGATCAAAAACACCAAATCCCCTTCCGGCAGCACACCGACAGGAAACAGCCCGAAAACAGGGGACAGCACCAACATCTGGCTTCCGATCCTTCTGGCAGTCCTTCTGCCTGCGGCATTGGCGGCGTGATCTGGTATAAGAAGAAAAAAGGAAATACATCTACTTTGTATTTACAGGTTCTTCGCGATACAGCCTCAGACAATATGATTTCCAATCCAATTTGAATGAGTATCCGCAACCATTAAAATTTAAATCAACTCATTCTTTAAACGAGCCGGCAA
>ENA-OQKC01000435-OQKC01000435.1-human-gut-metagenome-genome-assembly--contig:-NODE-435-length-17693-cov-2.718376_pt1 | contig 17693 bp, 17 predicted proteins | sample MGYA00242774_ERZ504790 | MGnify/ENA primary metagenome ERZ504790 (study PRJEB26092, sample SAMD00036419) | human gut metagenome | host: Homo sapiens | study: EMG produced TPA metagenomics assembly of...
GATGCCGGCTTGCTATCGAACTCATCGAACAGCCCGTAAAGGCCGCCGATTTTGAAGGCCTGAAACAGGTGACGGATCATGTCGATACCCTGATCATGGCCGATGAATCGGCATTCAGCCCGGCCGATGTCTTTCGCCTGCTGTCCATGCGGGCCTGTGACTTGATCAATATAAAGCTCATGAAGGCCGGCGGCCTCGGGCCGGCTTCGAAAATCGCTGCCATGGCGGAAGCGGCCGGTGTCGAATGCATGATGGGCTGCATGCTGGAATGCAAAATCGGTATCACGGCAGCGGCGGCCTTATCGGCCGGGACGGCAGTGATTACAAAGAATGATTTGGATGCAGCCGATCTCATGGCGGCAGATCCCATTCAGGGCGGCATTACCTATGATGAGGACCATCTCGTCCTCTCGGACATGCCGGGCCTTGGCATTCAAGGTGTGGAAGGCTGGACCCCTTTTTAAAGGACGGGTCCGGCTTTTTCTGTTGACACGATGGCTGACATTTTTTATAATAAAAAAAGTATCATACAGTTTGTTAAGGAACCCTTCCGGCTTGTGCAGCAGGTCTGAAGGGTTCTTGTACGATGAATCCATTTATGAATCGAGGAGGATACATGCGTTTACGAAGAAAACCGTGGATTGACGAGGCTATCAAGGAGTACAATGAGTTTCTCCACCTCGACGATTGTCAAATGTATAAGGGGAAGTGGCATACGCTCTTTAAATCCCCGGAAGCGCCGTTGTGGGTAGAGCTTGGGACCGGCAAGGGAAACTTTATTTCCCAATTGGCCCAGCTTCACCGCGACGTCAACTTTATCGGCATTGAAATTCAGGCCGGGGTCCTCTATTATGCCGGCAAGAAGTGTGCCGATGCCGAAGTCGATAATGTGCAGCTCCTGCGCTGTGATGTCGCCCGACTGGAAGATATTTTTGAGCCCGGTGAAGTCGACCGCTTCTTCATCAATTTCTGCGATCCCTGGCCTAAAAAGCGCCATGCCAAGCGGCGTCTGACCTACCGCAGCTTTCTCGACCGCTATGCCCGTCTTTTAAAAGAAGGCGGCAAGATCTACTTTAAGTCCGACAATGCCGGCCTTTTCGACTTTACCCTCGATGAATTTAAAGCCTGCGGATGGCCGCTGTCGGAAGTGACCTATGATTTGCATAACAGCTCGGTGTTGAATGAAGCCATGACCGAATACGAGGCTAAATTCAGTGCCAAGGGACAGCCTATTTTTCATTGTGTTGCCACACGCCCACAGGAAGTGATAGCTCATGTTGTCGAAAAAGATGAATGCCGAAACGAAGGCCCGGAGGAGTAACCTCCTTTGGATGCTGGCGTCTGTATCCCTCTTGGTTGTCATTGGCCTTGAAAATATCCTCAGCTCGACCTTTGTCCTCGACGAAGGAGCGTCCTTGTCCGGTTATTTGGGCAAACAACTGGGTTTTTTAGTTGCCGGCGTCGTCATTGCCCGGGTCATTTGGAAGCTGGGGTATCAGTTTATTCGCCGCTGGTGCAGCAAAATTGTCCTAATCAATATCGTCTGCCTCATCGCTGTCAAATTCGTCGGCATTACGGTCAACGGCGCTCGCCGCTGGTTGGGCTTCGGTGCCTTTTCCTTTCAGCCTTCGGAGTTTGCCAAGTTAGCGGCGATTATCACGATGGCTGCGGCCATTGCCTTTTATTTGGAACGACATGGGAATAAGGAATTGATGTCCCTTCACCTGCGCAATATCTTTCCCATCGATAAATTGGAACGAAAGATTCCCTTCGGGAAGCGGCTCTTTGCCTTATTCCTCAATCGATACGGCCTTTTTGCCTTTTTCCCGACCCTCTTTTTTGCTTTCTTAGTAGCACTGCAGCCCGATGCCGGGACGGCTATCGTCATCTTTTTCCCTGTTCTGATGATGTTTTTTTGCTGCGAACTGACGGTGATTCACACCAAATTTTCATGGAAGCAGCGCCTGGCCTTTGCCATTGGCGTCGTCGCCCTTATCGGACTCGGTGTTTATCTCTTTGCCCACTCGTACCAGATGATGCGAATCGTTACCTGGTGGGACCCGTGGCCTTATAGTCAGAGCAGCGGGTATCAAACGGTTCAAAGTTATATTGCCGTCGGCTCCGGCGGCGTCTTTGGCCAGGGGATGGGGACCGGGATCAGTAAGTTCAATTACTTGCCGGAAGCCCATACGGACTTTGCCTTTGCCGTCATCGCCCAGGAATGGGGCCTCATCGGGGCCGTCACCGTCTTGTTTTTGTTTTGCAGCCTGCTGTCCGTCGGCGTGAAAACGGCTATCCGCTGCCGCGACCGCTTCGGAACCTTTCTGGCCTTGGGCATTACCTTTTCGCTCTGCATCCAGGGCCTCATCAACATGGCCATGGTCACGGGCATTGTCCCTGTCGTCGGGGTGCCCCTGCCTTTTATCAGCTACGGCGGGTCTTCGCTTATTTTAAATATCATTTCGGTTACGTTTTTACTGCGCATCAGTTATGATAATTTCTGCGAAGCCGAGGCGGGGCAGGCTGACGTCGAACAGGAGCCGTTCTAAGGAGCGGCGCCTGATAACGCTGATTTTTTAATAAGAAATCTGTCTTTTTTGGGAGGAGATTGCATGCAACAACATAGGGTTATCCACGTAGAAGAACGGCTGCCCGTACTGCCGACTATTCCGTTGAGTTTGCAGCATTTATTTGCCATGTTCGGCTCGACAGTCCTGGTCCCGTTCCTGCTCCATGTCGATCCGGCAACGGCTTTATTTATGAACGGCGTCGGCACCTTGCTGTACCTGACCATTTGTAAATGGCGGCTGCCGGCCTATCTCGGCTCGAGCTTTGCCTTTATTTCTCCGGTCCTGGCCGTTACGGCTACGCCGGGCATGACCTATGGCGATGCCCAGGGGGGCTTCATCGTCTTCGGGCTGTCCTTTATTATCTTGGCGGCCGTCGTCGATAAGGTGGGTACGAAGTGGATCGACATCCTCTTTCCGCCAGCTGCCATGGGTTCTATCGTCGCCATCATCGGCTTGGAATTGGCGCCCTTGGCCATGAACATGTCGGGCTATATGGGCGAAGTCCAGGGCATGTCCAACGAAACGGCCATGATCATTTCGACCTTTACCTTGATCGTCACCATTTTGACGACTGTCCTCGGCCGCGGCTTCATCGGCATCATCCCCATTCTTATCGGCGTCATTGCCGGCTATATCCTGTCCTTCTTCATGGGCGTCGTCGACTTGACCCATGTTCAGGAAGTTCCCTGGTTTGCCTTGCCGACTTTTTATAAGCCGGAATTTAACCTCAGTGCCATCATGATGATCATGCCGGCCCTGTTCGTCGTCCTGGCTGAACACCTGGGGCACCTCTTCGTTACCAGTGATATCGTCGGCCGAGACCTCATTGCCGATCCGGGCCTTCACCGCTCGCTCTTCGCCGACGGCGTATCGAACGTCCTCTCCGGCCTCGTCGGCTCGACGCCGAATACGACGTACGGTGAAAATATGGGCGTCATGGCCATTACCGGTGTATACAGCACCTGGGTCATCGGCGGCGCTGCCATCTTTGCCATCCTCTTTTCCTTTATCGGTAAAATCGCGGCCCTCATCCACGCCATTCCGACGCCGGTCATGGGCGGCGTCTGCATCCTCTTGTTCGGCTTCATTGCCGCATCGGGGCTGCGCATGCTGGTTGAAAAGAAAGTCGATTATACACGTTCGAAGAATCTTATCTTAACGGCGGTCACTATGATTTCCGGCCTTAGCGGCGCTACCATCGTACTCGGCCCGGTCCAGCTCAAGGGCATGGGCCTGGCAACGGTCGTCGCCATGGTCATGAGCTGCGTCTTCTTATTCTTTGAAAAAATCCACTGGGCCAACGAAGAATAAAGGCCTTTCCTCCGCTTTTCTGTAAGGGCTGCTTCCGGCGGTTCTGAAAGGAGATATTATGATGAAGATTAAACCACCGAAAACCCGCGATGATTTAATCGCCCTGCTGAGTCTGACTGAGCCCGACGACCTGCAGGAATTGTATGATGCGGCTTATGCCGTCAAGGCTGAAAATGTCGGCCGCGTCGTCTACTATCGGGGGCTCATCGAGTTTTCCAACTACTGCATTAAAGATTGTAAATACTGCGGCATCCGCAAGAGCAACGACGAAGTCGAACGCTTTGATACGCCGCGGGAAGATATTTTGGCCATGGCCCGCTGGGCCTATGAGAATAAGTACGGCTCCCTGACTATCCAGTCCGGCGAACGGCAGGACGAGGCCTTCATCGATTATGTCGAAGGCCTGGTCCGCGACATCAAGGAACTGAGCGACGGCAAGCTGGGCCTGACCCTTTGTGTCGGCGAACAGACGGAAGAAACCTATCGGCGCTGGTTTGAAGCCGGTGCCCACCGCTACCTGCTGCGCATCGAGACCAGCAATCCCGCTCTCTATGCGACCCTCCATCCCGATGACGGCCATCATAAATGGCAGGTCCGCAAAGCCTGCCTGGAAAGCCTGCGCCGTATCGGCTATCAGGTCGGACGGGGGATATGATCGGCCTTCCCGGCCAGACCCTCGGCGACTTGGCTGACGATATCCTCCTCTACCGCGACATGGATATCGATATGATCGGCATGGGACCCTACGTCGTCCACCATAATACGCCCATCGGGAAAGCCGTCCTTGCCAGCGGCATGGACAGCAAAGAAGAACAGAAGCGGCGGCTGGAAATGGGACTTAAGATGATCGCCGTGACCCGCCTCTTTTTACCCGACGTCAACATCGCAGCGACGACGGCCCTTCAGGCTCTCCATCCTTTGGGACGGGAACTGGGCTTAAAGGCCGGGGCCAACGTCCTCATGCCGATCGTCACCGTTCCTAAATTCCGTCCGCAGTACCTCTTGTATGACAACAAACCTTGTGTCGATGAAGTGCCGGAACAGTGCAAAAACTGCATCAGCGCCCGCGTCGCTTCCGTCGGCGATACGATTGGTTTTGGCCAATGGGGCGATTCGCCGCACTTTTTCCATCGCAAGTAAAAGGCTTTGAACCGACTCGAGCGTATGCCAATCCGGCATACCGGTATATAAAAAAAGCAGGCCCCGTCGGGACCTGCTTTTTGTTTGGCGGAAAGGGTGGGATTCGAACCCACGGTGCGTTGCCGCATCACTAGTTTTCAAGACTAGCTCCTTAAACCACTCGGACACCTTTCCATAACGAAAATATTATATCAAAGTTTCGACAACTCCGTCAAGGTCGGCCAGAATACTTGATAATTGACGATTACATGGTATATAATTAGATGTATCTTTATGTCTAAATGATTTTGTTTATAGAAAAGGGGCTGTGATAATGTATCACATAAGTGTTTTGACAGGACGTCAGGATGAAGATGATTTTGGAGAGAGACTGCGCGATGTAGCGCGCGTTGAATATTGTCCTCCAGGAGATGAAGATGAATTAGCCGACAGGCTTCAGGAAGCAGATATTCTCATTTGCCATCATGAACCGATTACGGCTTCACTCCTCGAGAAACTCGATGACTTGAAATTGATTGTCGTCTTATCGACCCGGTCGGATAACGTCGACGTGAAAGCGGCCCACGAAAAGGGCGTCATGGTCATCAATAATACTTCCTACTGTGTCGACGACATTGCCGACCATGCTTGTGCCATGATTTTGGCCTTGATTCGTCAGCTGCCGGAATATCAAAGCGATATCCGGACCAACAGCCGTTGGGAATTCGGGGCTGTTCCCTGGCCCCTTCACCGGGTCAGCAAAAATCTCATCGGCCTCGTCGGGTTTGGCCATGTCGGCCGTGCCGTTGCTTCGCGATTGCAGGCTTTTGGATGCAAAATCCAGGCTTACGATCCCTTCGTCAGTGAAAAATTCATGATGGAAAGCAGCGTCCGCCCCGTCGATTTTGACAAACTTCTTCAGACTAGCGACGTCGTATCACTGCACATGCCGCTGAACGAATCGACACGCTACATTTTTCAGGATGAACAATTCGAAGAAATGAAAAAGGGCTCCATGTTCGTCAACTGCTGCCGCGGCGGCCTGGTTGATGAAGCGGCTCTGTACCATGCCGTCGACGACGGCCATATCCGCAGCGCCGCCCTCGATGCCCTGTCGACAGAACATCCGAGCCCGATGCTGCTCAAGATGATTGCCCGGCCGGAGTTCTTATTGACGCCGAGCGTCAGCTTCCATTCCGTCGAAGCGATGCGTGACATCCGCGACGATGCCGAACGCTATATCCGGCTTTTCCTGGCCGGCCATTACGATGAATTGCCCGTAGTTACCTTACGGGACAGCGAATAATCTTGACGAGAGGAGCTGTACGATTTGCGCATCTTGAAATTGGCCTGTATGGCTCTGTTGAGCTGCCTTATCCTGGCAGGCTGCGCACTGGACAATAAAACGGCGGACACACCTGCGGCGGAAAAGAACCCGCCGCAGGAAGTTGCCATGGCCGTACCGGAAAAGGGGATTCCCGTTCTGATGTACCATATGATCGGCGACGTTCCGGATAATGACGCCGTTCTCTTAGAGTCTCATTTCCGGGAACAGATGAAATTTTTAAAGGATAACGATTTTCATCCCCTGACCATGGATCAGCTGTACGACTATTTGGCCAAGGGCAAACCGGTGCCGGTTCGGCCCGTCGTCCTCACCTTCGATGACGGCTACCCCGATACGTATCGTATCGTCATGCCGATTTTAAAGGAATATGGCTTTGCCGGGACGGTCTTCGTGCCGACCTATGACACCGACCAGGGGACGCGCATCAATTGGCAGCAGGTAAAGGAAATGCAGGCCTCAGGCCTTACCATTGCCTCGCACAGCTATCATCATGAGCGGGCGACGGAGATGACGGGCAACTCCTTTGCCGACGAAGTCAAAAAGAGCCAGGCTGAGTTAAAAGAACAGCTCGGCATTACTAATGAATACTTCTGTTATCCCTATGGCGGGTATACCCGGGAAGCCGGCGACGTCTTAAAGGCCGCTGGTATTAAAATGGCCGTGACCATGGATCCGGGCTGGGCAAAATACGGGGATAACCTGTATGCCGTCAAACGGATTTGGATCGGCAACGCTGTCGACATTGAAAACTTCAAGCAGCGCGTTACGACACCGCAATACGAAGAACGTTAACTTTATTTTTTCGAGGTTACATATGAGGAAACACGTAAAAGAAATCGGTAAGTTTTTATCTTTATCGCCATTTTTTTCTCTCTGACATCACCCTTTGTCGTCCTCTTCGGACCCTTCGACAATTTGAAGCGGACGGTTGTGGGCGCTATTTTGAAGAGCCGCCATCCGCAGTACATTACGTGGCTTTTTACGCAGCAGGAAATCGATGAGATCTTAGGCGGTATCAGTTCGACGCCGAAGCAGGAATTGTTTAATTTCAAGGCCCGCACGGATACGACACTTACCCTGAAAAATATTGATTCCAGTCGGTTTAAGGGCTTCTTGCTGGAAGTCCCTGATCCCCATCGCCTGCAGGTAGCAACGGCGGAAAATATGGATGAAAAAGGCGATACGACGAGCGGCATTGCCGAACGCGTCGGTGCTGTAGCGGCCATCAATGCCGGCGGTTTTTATGATGCCAATGGGACCGGGACGGGCCGCCAGCCTTACGGCTTCATCATCCATGATGGAAAGTACCTCCTCGGTCAAAACTCTTCTGACGATGAAACGAATGAATTTGTCGGCTTCACTTCCGGCGGCAACCTCATCGTCGGCAATTATTCCAAGGCCGAACTGCGGGAAAAGGACGTCGTCGAAGGCATTTCCTTCGGACCGGCGCTCATCGTCAACGGTGAAAAGATGATTACCAATGGCGACGGCGGCTGGGGTGTCGGACCGCGCACGGCTATTGGCCAGCGTAAGGACGGCACGGTGCTGCTGCTGGTTATCGACGGCCGTCAGCCTGGCTATTCTGTCGGTGCGACCTTGCGCGATTTGCAGAATATTTTGTATGAAGAAGGTGCCGTCATTGCAGCTAACCTCGACGGCGGGTCCAGCTCGACCTTATATTACAATGGAAAAGTCGTCAACAAACCGGCGGACCTCTTGGGTGAACGCATGATTCCGACGGCGTTCGTCGTCAAGTAGGAGGGCAGGCTATGAAATTTCGAAAGTTTATTGCCGTCTTTGTGGCCGGTATTGCCGTCCAGGCCGGCGTTTATATTTATTTGGATCAGGTCTTGTTTGCGCCGACGTCGGATTTCCAAATCGGCGGTACGACCCAGCAGGAAGCCATGGGGGATGGTACGGAAACGAACGGCCGCAGCTTCTATTCCTATGACAAGCGCTTCATGGCGACCATCCTCGACGATCAGGTTACGATCTATGAAGCCGGGAAAAAGAACGATCCTCAGCGCATCAATCTGCACGGCCGCAACGTATCCTTCTTTGAATGGCTTCCGGACCGCAATCTGGCTATCTTTGCAACCTATGGCCGCGACAATAAGACCGGGGAATACGGTGTCTACATCGCCCAGTACAACCCCATCTATCCGGACCGCGAATTAGATACGCCTATTGAAGATGCACCGGCAGACAGCAAAATCGTCGACGTCGCGTATTCGACGGCGACCAACGTCGTTTACATGAAACTTGAAGTCGGCGAAGACCGTTACCGCATTTATCGGACCGACGCCAACTATGATACGCGGCGCATTCACGTCCAGGCTGAAAATATCGGCCGCATTGCCGTCTTCTACGATTCGGATACCTTCTTCTACGATAACCTCCGGACCGGCGTCGTCTACATGCTCGACGGGGCTACCAGCAGTTGGCGTGAAATTTCACCGAGCGGTAATTTCAGACTCATCGGCCTCGACGGCCAGGAAATCTATATCGCTGAAATGAATCGTGACGACAAAGTCATTGCCGCTTATCGCGGCCGTTTAGGCGTAGGCTTTAAGAAGATTGCTACCTATCGGACGCCGGAAGACTTCAACAGCATCACCTTAAACAGCATGCATGAAGCCTCGGAAAAGTCGGATAAAATGGAAAAGGAATAGGTGATTGACCTTGGCAAAACATAAGATTCCTAAGAATCGTTCAATTGAAGATATGTTCAAAGGTGTTCAGGAAGAAGATACCTTTGAAACGACGGGCTGGGAAGATGATGACGCCAGCCCTCGCCGTCAAACCTGTTCGAAAAGCAGATAAAAAACAGACGGCCGGCGATTTTCGCCGCCAGTTCTTTACCGATGACCTTCAGGAAAAAGTGGGTTCCATCCTCCTCGATATCAAGATGGCCTATTTTAAAGACGGAGTCGGTGATATTTCCCTGGAAGTCGTAAAAGATGGCCGTAACGTCGTCATCAAAACGGCTCCTAAGACCAGCAAAAAACTGCGTAAATAGCTTTGCCGCCGATTGTCGTTGAAGGAGGCCTGGCCATGGAACACAAGGACTTAGAAAAACAGTTTCACTGCGGCCCCATCAAGGCGGCTTATGAAAATTCAAAATGGTTTTCTGGTTTTATGAGAGTCTTGTTTCTCTTGGTGGCCATTTACTTTTTCTGGCTCATGATGGGCGAGGCCCATCTCGTCGAGCATCTTGACAACTGGGCCGTCCTCGCGTTTTGTCTGTGGCGCATGCACCGGCAAAGTGACATCATGTGCTACGTGGCGGAAAAGGGCATCCTTGTCCGCCGTCAATTCCGATCCCTTCACGAATTTTACGACGACCTGTTTCATACCGACCGAAGCCTGGTATTCCTGCCTTATAAGGATATCTTTGTCATCGGCGATACGTGGCAGGAAATCCAGTTAGGCCAAGCCGAAGAAGGGGGCCTCGTCGTCCTTCCCGTCCGACTCCAGTTTTTGTCGAAAAAGAGTAAACAACAGATTATCGACACCATCAAGGACATGCAGGACAAGGATGATGAAGAGGCGTAACCGTGTGAACCATTCGAAATATGCATCGATCAGCATGGAAACATGCTGATTTTTCATAATCCAAACCCTTTATCTTTTTAACGAAATAAAGTAAAACTATGTCATATACATCAGGAAGTGTTCGCCTTTTGGGAGAACGGCCATTCCTGATGAACGTAAGGAAACTCACAGGCTTTTGACTGAAGGCCGGGAAGGGAGTTTCTGACAGCCTTTACTCGTTATGTTACTCTGTAAGGAGGAATTTACATGAATTGGAAAAAAATATTGGCTGCCGGCGCATTGACAGCAGCAGCGGCTGCCTTACTCGTTGGTTGCGGTACTGATAACAGCAGTCAGGCAGAGCAGAAACTACCGGATAAAATCGTTATCGGCCTCGATGATAATTTCCCGCCTATGGGCTTCCGTGATGAAAGCGGCAACCTCGTCGGTTTCGATATCGACCTGGCTCAGGAAGCGTCGAAACGACTCGGAATCCCGGTTGAATTTAAACCGATTGACTGGGACAGTAAAGAAGCTGCTCTTAAGAGCAAGCAAGTCGACCTCTTGTGGAATGGCTTGACCATCACCGATGAACGGGCACAGCAAATTGCCTTTTCAAAACCCTATATGCACAACCAGCAGCTCCTCGTTGTCCGCAATGATTCGCCGATCACCAATCGCGAAGGATTGGCCGGCAAGATCTTAGGGACTCAGGAAGGCAGCAGCTCGATCAATGCCTTGGAAAAGAACATGGACTTCCAGAAATCCCTGTCTGAAGTCAAAAAATACGGCGACTTCGTCAACGCCTTTATGGACCTTGAAATCGGCCGTATTGACGGCGTCCTCGTCGACAGTGTCGTCGGCCGCTACTACATGACCAAGAAGCCGGGCCAGTTTAAAGTCATTGACGACAAGATGGGCGACGAACAATTCGGCGTCGGCCTGCGTAAAGACGACAACCTCCTGCGGGATAAACTCAACGACGTCTTGAAACAAATGAGTGAAGATGGTACAATGACTAAGTTGTCCCAGAAGTGGTTTAACGAAGATATTACCATAAAAGTACGGTAATCGGGAAAGATGTACGAAAACAACCTTTCGGTCAGATGACGCTGACAGCTCCCCGTCGTGGAGAGGTCCCCGGCATGGACGGAGAGGTTGTTTTTCCGTGCTGCACACTGCCTGTGTGAAACGCCGTGCCTGAAGAAGGAGCCAGCATGGATTATTTAATTCAGATTGTGCCTGCCGTTGCTGCAGGCCTGAAAATTACACTGCAAATTTTTGTGATCACCATCGTCTTGAGTCTGCCCTTGGGTATCCTCATGGCCGTTGGCCGTATTTCTAAGATCGCCGTCCTGCGAAAGGTCATGTATGCCTATATCTATGTCATGCGTGGTACGCCGCTGATGCTGCAGATCTTGTTCATCTACTACGGCCTGCCCTTTATCATCAATGGGTTTACCCTGCCGGCATTTCCGGCGGCCATCATCGCCTTCGTCTTTAACTATGCCGCTTACTTTGCCGAAATCTTCCGCGGCGGCATCCAGTCCATCGACCGCGGCCAGTATGAGGGTGCCAAGGTTTTGGGGATGACCTACATTCAGACCATGCGCCGGATCATCCTGCCTCAGGTCGTAAAACGGGTTTTGCCGCCAGTGTCCAATGAAACGATTAACCTGCTTAAAGATACGTCCCTCGTCTACATCCTGGCCATGAACGATATCCTGCGTATTACGCGGTCCATCGTTCAGCGTGATTTCGATACGACAGCCTTTTTGGTCGCCGCCGTATTCTACCTGTTCTTTACGTTTATCCTGACCAAAATTTTCGGGTACCTGGAAAAACGTTACGCCGTCTATGATGAATAAGGAGGACGTCTTGTCATGAGTTTTATTGAAATGGATCACATCCGAAAGAGTTTCGGAAATTTGGAAGTCATAAAAGACGTTTCCCTTCATGTTGAAACGGGGGAAGTCGTTTCCATCATCGGCCCGTCCGGGAGCGGCAAGAGTACCTTCCTGCGCTGTCTTTGCCAGTTGGAAACCATCAACAGCGGTTCCATCGTCGTCGACGGTAAGACCATGGCCAGTACGCCGGCCGGAAGCCAGCGTGCCGTCTATGCACCGGCTGCCGACGTTCGGGCTATCTGTCGCCGCATGGGCATGTGCTTTCAGCACTTCAACCTGTTTCCGCATATGACCGTGCTGGACAACATCTTGGAAGCGCCTCGCGTCGTCAAGAAGATGAAGACCGAAGAAATCATGCCGAAGGCTGAGGAACTGCTTAAAAAAGTCGGCTTGTGGGAAAAGCGGGATACCTATCCGTCACGCCTTTCCGGCGGTCAGCAGCAGCGTGTGGCCATTGCCCGTTCCTTGGCGATGGACCCGGATATCATGCTCTTTGACGAACCGACCAGTGCCCTTGACCCGGAATTGACCGGTGAAGTCCTGCGCACGATACAGCAACTGGCCGATGAAAACATGACCATGGTCATCGTAACCCATGAGATGGCTTTTGCCAAAGAAGTGGCCGACCGGGTTATTTTTATGGCCGACGGCATTATTCAGGAACAAGGCAAACCGGAAGACGTCTTTGAACATCCGCAAAATGAACGGACGCAAAGCTTTCTCCAATCGATGCTGCGATTCTAAACGAAAAGCTGCGATATTGCTGTCTTTAAAGCCCCTTAAAGGGGCTTTTTGTTTACATGGGTCATTCAATGCCCCGCAGGTGGCATAGTATACCCGTTCTGTGCTATAATGATTTCATACGCGAATAAGACATTATTCTATCGAAAGGTAGTGAAGTGAACATGACACAATTAAAATTACGTTCAGGCTTTACTTTTGATGTAACCAATCTTTATGGCCCTCAGGCCGTCACGGAAGCAGAGGTAAAGGACTTTTCACCGGTCTATACCAAAGCGCACGAAGCAGTGATGAACATGCGCAAAAACGGTACCATGCCGGGCCATCTCTCCAAAGATGGAGAACCGGAAGCCGTCCTTTTTACACAGCTTCCGTACATTGAAGATGGCAACATCAACAGTCCGGAACGTATTTTTGCCCTGGAAGAATTGGCTCGGACGACGCGCAACCGCGTCGATGCTGTCGTATTCTTGGGGATTGGCGGCTCCTATTTGGGCGGGAAAGTACTGTTTGACGTTCAGTGCGGTGAATTTTGGAATATGAAGAGCACGGAAGAACGCAATGGCTTCCCGAAAGCTTTCTTTGCCGGCAACAATGTTGACTCTCATAAGATGACAGGCCTTATTCAGTTCTTGAAAAATGACAGCCAGACGAAACCGAATTATACGGTTATGGCCGTCGTCATTTCGAAATCGGGCTCGACGATCGAACCGATGTCGAACTATATGGTATTAAAAGCCGCTATGAACGACGCCGGCATTACCCTTGAAACGGTAGCCGTTACCGACCCGCACGACGGCGGCGATAAAGAAACGCTGCTCCACGGCCTTGCTAAGAAATCGGGCTGGCCCATTTTCTACGTTCCCGATGGCATCGGCGGTCGTTTCAGCGTCTTTTCCGAAGTCGGCCTCATCGTCGGCGCCCTGACCGGTTTCAGCATCCGTCAGTTCCTCGACGGTGCCCGTGATATGGATCACGCCTGCCAGAATCCGGATATTTGGAAAAACCCGGCTCTCCTCAACAGTGTCCTTAAATTCCTGGCCGGTAAAAATCATGGCCGCAGCCTGGAAGTCCTCATGCCCTATGCCGACAGCTTGAAATCCTTGTCGGAATGGTATATTCAGCTCTTGGCAGAATCCCTCGGCAAGCGCCTCGATAAGCAGGGCAATGTCGTCAACTATGGCCGTACGCCGATCGTCGCTGTCGGTACGACGGACATGCATGCCCAGACTCAGGAACATCAGGAAGGGCCCCAGGATAAAGTCGTCCAGTTCGTTTCTGTCGAAAACTGGCCCGATGACGTTACGGTGCCTCACCTGTACGATGAATATCCGAAATTGGCTGCTTTCAGCGGTCTGCCCCTCAGCCAGATCTTGGAAGCTGCCCGCAGCTCCAACGCCGAAGCCCTTGCCGGCGACGGCCGTCCCAGCGCTAACTACATCATGCCGGCTATGACTCCGTATCATTTGGGCGAATTGATGTTCATGCTCTGCCTGTCCATTGCTTACGAAGGCGAATTTGCCAACGTCGATGCCTTCAACCAGCCCGGCGTCGAAGTATACAAGAAATTCCTCGGCGGCCGCCTGAAAAAACTGCAGGAAGGTTAAGTTATGAATGTATTAGTTACCGGCGGTGCCGGCTATATCGGCAGCCATACGGTGAAGGCCTTGCTTCACGAAGGCCATAAGGTCGTCGTCATCGACAACCTGTCCCGCGGCCATCGGGCAGCCGTCCCGGAATCGGTTCCTTTTTACGTCGTCGATATCCACGATATCGACGGTGTGCGCCGGATCCTTGAAGATATGAACATCGATGCCGTCATGCATTTTGCGGCTCATAGCCAGGTGGGCGAATCGATGGAAAATCCGACTATTTATTACGATAATAATGTCGTCGGCTCGTACAGCCTCCTTGAAGCCGTACGTCAGGCTAAGGTCAAGTACTTCGTCTTTTCCTCGACGGCTGCCGTCTATGGCGAACCGGAACAGACGCCGATCACGGAAGACATGCCGTATCAGCCGACCAACGTCTACGGTCAGACCAAGCTGATGATCGAAATGATGCTGGCCCAGTTCAGCCGTGCTTATGGACTGCACTATGTAGCCCTTCGCTACTTCAATGCGGCCGGTGCCGATGGCAGCGGTGCCATCGGAGAAGATCATACACCGGAAACACATCTCATTCCCTTGATCCTGCAGACGGCCTTGGGACAGCGGAAGAGCATTAAAATTTTCGGTACAGACTATCCGACGGCTGATGGAACCTGTATCCGTGACTACATTCACGTCACGGATTTGGCCGATGCCCACGTACGGGTCCTTCGCTACCTGTCCGAAGGCGGCGAGTCACAGTACTTTAACCTGGGCTCTCAGAACGGTTTCAGCGTCCGGGACATGATTGAAGCCGCCAAGAAGGTTACGGGCCGTGATTTTAACGTGGAAGAAGCACCGCGTCGTGCCGGTGATCCGGCCGTGCTCATTGCCGGGTCGGAAAAAATCCGCCGCCTTACGGGCTGGCAGCCGACACACAGTAACGTAGAACAAATTATAGCCGATGCCTGGCATTGGCATCAACACCATCCGCAGGGGTATGGCGATAAAAATAGGGGTTTATCGGTCCTGCAAAGGGTGGGGAACGGTATCGTTCAACGTCGCAAGACTTGGCTTCCCTATGTGGGGATACTTGTCTGCCTTGGCGCTGTATGGTTTTGGTGGGAAGAGCCCCAGGGACAAGTAAACATGAAACGGGATGCCTCTCAGCAGCAAGCTGAGAAGCATCCCGTTTTTGATACGCCGGAGACGGAGGCCGAAGGAAGCCTCGTCTACGACGTAAGGTCGGCGATACAGTATAAGCCATTGCCTGATTTATTTGGCGGCAGTTTGCCGAAGAAAGCTGTCGCCGCAGAACCAACAGGGGTGTCTCAGGTATCACTGACGGTAAGTATCGGTGACGGAAAAGGAATCCGCTTCGCCGCAGTGGACGTTGCCCACCGTTGGCGGGTCTATTCATCAAGGTGAGGAGCACCTGGTCATTTTACAGTGGCAGGGCCAGTCGGCTGCCTGTGCAGCCGGAGAATCCTGGCAGGGCTGGTATGTTGCTTATGTCAACAGCCAGGCCGTGGGACTCATGCGCGACGGAAACCTTTGGGAAATTCGCTTGTGATGGGGAGAAAGGAAGTGTCATGAATTTTTTATACCAAAGCCTGGACGGCAGCGGTCTGTTGCTTTTTGCCTTTTCAGGCAGTTGCCATTGATGTTCAGGTGAGGGACGTTCCGGTTCGGACCGTCCTTGAGGGTTTGGCACGGTCGGGTCATATCAATCTCATCGTCGATGACAGTGTAGATGGCACCCTCACCATGACCCTGCATGATATCACTGTCGATGAGGCCCTGCAGGCTATTGCTGACAGCAAAGGCCTCTATTACGATGCCTCCGGGCCCATACGGACGATGACCGGACCCCATTCCGGAAAGAGTGTCAAGACCTTTCATACGTGGCAGCTTCGCCATGCCGATCCTGAAGCAGTAAAGAAAGCTGTTGAGGCGGCGGTTCCCGAAGCCGATGTGCGCTGTCACGGCGATACCAATACGGTGGTCGTCGGCGGGACGGCACAGACCCAGGCTGCCGTACAGGCCTTGGTCCGGCGCCTCGATGTACCGGTCCGGCAGGTTGATGTTTCAGTTGAAATCGCTTCCATCGACGACAGCTTGTTGAAGCAGACCGGCATTGAGTACAATTGGTCTACCGTTGAAGGCGGGGCGGATCACAGCATTTTTTCCCTGTCCGGGACGATTCACGCCTTAGAAGAACGAGGCAAGGCGAAAATCTTAGCTCGTCCGCATATCGTCGCCAGCAATGGTCGGGAAGCCCATATCCTCATCGGCGATAAGATCCCCGTTCAGACGGAGCATCGGTCCGGTCAGGAGACGGCCATCAGTACGACTTATGAAGATGCGGGCATCAAATTGACCTATACGCCCCAGGTCCATCCGGACAATTCGGTAACGGCCGATCTCTTTGCCGAGGTCAGCACGCCGGTCTTTGTTCCCGAGTTGAAAGCCTATCGTATCGCGACCCGTCAGGCTCGGACGACGGTGCGTCTATCGGAAGGTCAGCCGCTTGTTATCGGCGGTCTCATTCGCCGCGAAGACCTTGAACATTTCCGTAAAGTGCCGCTCTTGGCGGACCTGCCCTTAATTGGAAAATTATTCCGCTATCATTATAAGTCGCATAAGAATACAGAAATCGTCTTGATCTTGAAATCGCAGGTATTGCCGGATTAGTACGACGTTTTACGTAATTTTTCTTGATTTTTATGGAAATCTGTCCTTGACTTTCATTTATTTTCCGGTATAATCATTATCAACAATTAATTTCCTGATAACAGTTGTGACGGAAAAAAGTAAGGCCTTTAAACTTTTCAGAGAGTATCCGGGTGGTGTGAGGATACAGGGGATGAGGCCCGAAGTTCATTCCTGAACTGTACGGCTGAACTGAAGTAGGCTGTACCGGGGCGGCTGCCGTTATACGGCCATGAGTTGATCGATTCAAGATAAATAGGGTGGTACCGCGGATTTTTCCGTCCCTGGGTGCCACCCTTTTTTTGTTCTATCGATAAATTGGGTGGTACCGCGACCTTGTCGTCCCTTTTTAGGGGCGATTTTTTTTTCGGGAAATTAGGAAGAGAGGAGTTTTTAGGATGGGAACAACAGGAATTCAAATCGTTATTATTTTAGCTTATATCAGCGTGCTCTTCGGCATCAGTTGGTATGTGAAGCGTCGGGCCGCCTCTTCGACCGAAGACTATGTATTGGCCGGCCGCAGACTTACGACGCCCCTTATCATGGTATCCATCGTCGGTCTTGCCGTCGGCGGTGCCTCGACGATCGGCGTTGCCGAACAGGCCTATAAGGTCGGCTTGTCTGCCGGCTGGTATACAGCGGCTTGGGGCATCGGTGCTATCGTTATGGGGCTGACCGTTGCCAAGAAGTATCGCCGCCTCCATATTACGACAGTTCCGGAACTCTTAGAAAGGGACAGCGGCTTTAACATCACTTTTCATTGGATTTGCACTGGAACGTACAGGATATATTCCAAATCCAAACGCTGTACAGTCAGCACTGACATTGAATTCTATCAGATTTTTAATGTGTGCGATCCCAG
>ENA-OQKC01000437-OQKC01000437.1-human-gut-metagenome-genome-assembly--contig:-NODE-437-length-17645-cov-6.324752_pt1 | contig 17645 bp, 18 predicted proteins | sample MGYA00242774_ERZ504790 | MGnify/ENA primary metagenome ERZ504790 (study PRJEB26092, sample SAMD00036419) | human gut metagenome | host: Homo sapiens | study: EMG produced TPA metagenomics assembly of...
AAGAAAGATCAGAGGTGCAGGAATTGGCATGATCTTTTCAGGATGCAGGTGCTTCCCTGTGCCCGATCCGCACCATTGGAGAACAGATTTATGAAAGTATGCGTGTACATACGAAGATAACAAGAAGTGAGGCCAAAAGCAGGGCAATGGATCTGTTTGATAAACTGAACTTTAAGGACAGTCAGCGTGTGTGGGACAGTTATCCATTTGAACTGTCAGGCGGAATGAATCAGAGAGCAGGTATTGCAATTGCCATGCTTATGAATCCGCCCATCCTATTTGCGGATGAACCGACCAGTGCTCTGGATGTGTCTGTACAGCGTCAGGTTGTAAGGGAAATGCTTAAGTTAAGAGAGTTGTTTGGAACTGCAATTGTGATCGTGACACATGATATCGGGGTAGTCCGGGCAATGGCAGATACTGTGTTGGTTTTGAAAAATGGAAAAACAGTAGAATATGGCACAGCAGACCGTGTACTGGATCATCCCCGGGATCCGTATACCAGGAAATTGCTGGAGGCTGTACCAAAGCTGCAAAGGAAGGTCAGAGTATGAGCATACTTTTAGAGGCAGAACATTTAACAAAAATATTTACCCAGAGAGGAAAAAATCCTTTTAAAGCAGTAAATGATGTAAGCTTTACACTAAAAAAGGAGAAACGCTGGGAATCGTAGGAGAATCCGGCAGTGGGAAAAGTACAATAGCAAAGCTGCTCACCCGGCTGACTGATATCACAGAGGGTACATTGAAATTTGAAGGAAAAGATATTACAAGACTGAAACAAAGTCAGCTGAAAGAGGTATATGGAGATATACAGATGGTTTTTCAGAATCCGGTGGGTTCTTTTGATCCCAGAAGGACACTGGGTGACGGAATTGGTGAGAGTCTTAGAAACCGTGGAATGAAAAAGGCTGATGTGGAGAAAAGAGTAGCAGAATTGCTTGAGCAGTGCGGCCTTGAGAAGGAATATGCAAAAAGATATCCTCATGAGGTAAGTGGCGGACAGTGTCAGCGGGCTGCGATAGCAAGAGCTCTGGCAGTAAAACCAAAAGTTCTGATCTGTGATGAGGCAACCAGTGCTCTGGATGTAACCATACAGAAACAGATCATGGAGCTTCTGGAAGACCTGAAAGAGAAGAATGGGCTGTCTTTTATTTTTATTTGTCATAATCTGGCCCTTGTCCAGATGTTCTGTGATAGGGTTCTGGTACTGTATGAGGGAAAAGTAGTGGAAAGCGGAATTCCCGATGATATCATCAATGAACCCAAGGAAGAGTATACGCAGAGACTGGTGGATGCGGTACTTTCGTGAATGTGATTTTTTTGGAAGTGCGATAGTGGTATGAAAAATACAGGCAAAACTATGCCGGATAAGAATATATAGATATCCCCTTGGGTGGGTTGTTGACGCTTTAATGTGGTGCTACAATACAGTTGTTTGTAAGGTGCGCGCCAGATAAAAATAATATTTTCACAGGAAAGGAAGTATATTTATGCATATACCTGAAAATTATTTAAGCCCGTCAACATGTGCTGTAATGACAGCAGCCATGCTTCCGGTGTGGGGATATTCTATTCATAAAATAAAAACAGAGATACCGAAATCAAAGATGCCGCTTCTTGGTATTGGGGCAGCCTTTTCATTCCTGGGAATGATGTTTAATGTTCCGCTTCCGGGCGGTACAACAGGACATGCAGTAGGGGGAACTCTTATTGCCATACTGACAGGAAGTCCTGCAGCCGGGTGCATAGCGGTTTCTATTGCTCTGCTGATACAGGCCCTTCTTTTTGGAGATGGCGGAATCCTTGCATTTGGGGCAAACTGTTTTAATATGGCATTTATATTGCCATATCTGGGCTTTTTCCTGTATAAACTTCTTTTGAAGAAAACAGGTATGCGCAAACTTAGCGCGGCAATTAGTTCATATATAGGTATTAATGCTGCGGCCTTTTGTGCAGCTGTTGAATTTGGTATTCAGCCACTGCTGTTCAAAAATGCAGAAGGCCAGGCTCTTTATTGTCCGTATCCGCTAAGTGTATCAATACCTGCAATGATGATCGGACATATTACATTATTTGGTCTGGCAGAGATTATTCTGACAGTAGTGGTACTTACCTTTGTTGAAAAAGTTACACCAAAAGCATTGGATGCTGTTCCGGATAAGACAGCATTTAAACCACTGTATATACTGATGGCTGTTCTCATCGTACTGACTCCTCTGGGACTTCTGGCAACCGGTACTGCCTGGGGTGAATGGGGTGCTGATGAAATCGCTGGTCTGGTAAGTGGCGGAAGCCAGCTTGGATACACTCCGTCAGGAATGACCAATGGATTTGAACTGTCAACTTTGTTTCCTGATTATTCTATGTCCGGGTTACCTGAGTGGACAGGATATATTCTTTCGGCTATTGTAGGCGTGGCACTTCTGGTGATCATTTTTAAGATTATTTCTTCAATGATGAAAGAGAAAGTTGATTTTAAAAAGAAGGCTGCATAACAGATGAATGATCATAAAAAAGAAGAAACTATGCTTCCAGACTGGATGTGTTCCGGAGAAACTTATGTTCCATCTAAAGATAAAGAAGCATTTTTAACAAAAAGTACGAAATCAGTTTTATCTGTGCTTGCAAAAATGCGGTTTTATGAAGGGAAGGATGGCAAATTTTCTGCCACTCCTTCTCTGAAACTGTTTTATACACTTCTATATATTGTTCTTACTGCATGTTCGGGAAATTATCTGTTTACTCTGATTATGTGTGCAGCAGTGACAGTCAGACTGGCGTTTTTTTCGGCAAAAGCTATCCGTCAGATCCTGAGAGGAACAGCAGGTGCGGTTCTGTTTTCTATATTGATCCTTCTCCCATCTGTATTTATGGGAACTCCTCAGACTTTAATGAATATTACTTCAAGAGTATATGTATCTGTAACTCTGGTTGGTATTTTGTCATCAGGGACATCCTGGAATAAACTGACAGGAAGTATGAGAACTTTTCGGCTGCCATCCATATTTATTTTTACGCTGGATATTACTTTGAAATATATTTCGGTGCTTGGAGAGATATGTGCAGCTATTCTTACGTCTGTCCGGTTAAGGTCAGTGGGAAAGAATCCTCAGAAAGCAAAAGCTTTGTCAGGTGTGTTGGGAATCTCATTTCTGAAATCTGGTGAAATGGCAGAGGAAATGCATGCAGCAATGTGTTGTCGTGGATTTACAGGAGAGTATAAGAAAAAGCAGAAATACACGTTATGTGCAGCGGATATTTTCAGCACTTTTATTATGGCTGGATGTATTGTATTGTTCTGGTATCTGAACAGAAAGATATGATAATTGACAGGAAAAGACAGAAGAGGGTAGTTATGATCAGACTTGAGAATGTATGTTTTGCATATGAAAAAGAAATTGCACTGAGATATGTGGATCTTCACATAAACAGAGGAGATTCTATAGTTATCCAGGGACCTAACGGATGTGGAAAATCAACACTGATTAAACTATTGAATGGAATTATTTTTCCATCGGAAGGAAAATATTTTTATCAGGGACATGAAATTAATGAAAAAGCGTTAAAAAACAGCCAGTTTGCAAAATGGTTTCATCAGCAGATGGGATATGTGTTTCAGAATGCAGATGCCCAGCTTTTCTGTGGAAGTGTGGAGGAGGAAATTGCATTTGGCCCGGTCCAGATGGGGCTTTCGGAAGCGGAGATAAAAAAAAGAACAGAAGACTGCCTGCACTTATTTGGATTGGAAAAACTAAGAGATAGACCACCCTATCATCTGAGTGGAGGGGAGAAAAGAAAGGTTTCACTGGCATGTATTCTTTCGTTGAATCCTGAGGTCCTGATTTTGGATGAACCTCTTGCAGGACTTGATGAAAAAACACAGGATATGCTGGTGGATTTTCTGCAGAGTTTTCATAAAGCAGGAAAAACGTTGATTACGATCACACATAACAGACAACTGGCTGAAACTATCGGTACCAGATTTGCCTGTATGAATGAAGAACATGAACTGAAGATACTATCATAATATTGATAATTATCTTTTCGTTAAAAAAAGTACTTCCTGCGGACGAAGTACTTTTTTAATGAGTTTTTAGATGCGCATTGCGCGGAGGTCTGTGCACCTTTATTTGTTGTCTGACACAAATCTTTGTGCGGATACATGAATCATTAAGTATCTCGCTGACTGATATTTAATGATCTCTGCATTGATTATATTTTAACAAAATTATGGGAAAGAACAAGCCTCCCAGGGGGATTTCAAACCATGAAAAAAGTAGTATGAACTATGCAATATATGAATAGGTAAATATCCCCCAGGGGTGTTTGACAATTGTTTACGATCTGAATTTTACTTAGTTACTGTAGCCAGAAGTGCTTTAATATCTTCCATATCATCAGCAAAATAAATTCCCTGCTGACGATTTTCTGAGGACAGCCCCATCTTGATCATATGGTCAAGAAGCTGTTTCAGGCTGTCATAATATCCATTCAGATTATATAGAATACAGGGGGCATTAAGGTGTTTTAAGGAAACCATGGACATAACTTCTGCGATTTCCTCCAGAGTACCTGTGCCTCCCGGAAATGCAATAAATGCATCACCTAGTTCAATCATTTTTGCTTTTCTTTCAGCCATATCTTTTGTGACGATCAGTTCTGTGATCTCATCATACTGCAGTTCAGAATCTATAAAAAACTGTGGTTCCACGCCTGTTACTTTTCCTCCGGCATTCAGCACACTTTCTGCTATCTGTCCCATAAGACCGGACTTCGATCCGCCATATATCAGAGAATTTCCACTTTCTCCAATCCATGTACCAAGTTCCCGGATTGCATCACCAAGTGCCGGATCATTCCCCTCCAAAGCTCCAAGATAAACAGTAATATTCATTGTAATTTCCTTTCTTTTTTCATGTGCAGGTAATTGTTTTATATAACTGCTTCAAATAACATTACCATCAGCGGCATTGTAATAATCGAGAACAATGTAGTCATGACATTGATGGCACTGGCATAACGTGAATCATTTCCGTATACCTGGCACATCTGGGTTATTGTGGAAGCAGACGGTGTGATGATCGCCAGAAAGACAATAAGCATGATTTTATTTCCGTCTGCAGAGAACATAGCCAGATGGCTGATCTTAATCATTACAAGTGCAAGCAAAGGCACTGCGATCAGACGAAGAAATGATACAAAATATACTCTTTTGTCAGCAAAAATCTGTTTCAGATTCATTCCTGCAAACAGCATACCGGTTACGATCATACTGGCCGGTCCTATCATGCTGCTCACTGAGCCAAGAGTATTATTGATGATCTCCGGCAAATGGATTTTTGCGAAAAAAGTACAACACCGATGAAAATAGAAATCATGTTAATATTTAACACAATCTTTTTCCAGTCGTAGGAAGATTCCCGGCTGATAATCTTTTTGCAGTGTGTCCACAGAAAGATAAGCTGCACACTCATAAAAACACATCCATATAAAACCCAGTCCTGTCCAAGAATAAAGGTCACAATGGGTACGATCAAATTTCCTGAATTAGAATAATAAACAGAAGCAATTTCCACTTCATTCAGATGCAAAAGCTTTCCGGCTATGGAGATAATGATCAGGAGAAGAACCTGGTTCATGATAGATGCAGCCAGAGCAAGCAGCAATCCCTTTACAGTATCCATCGTGTAATCTACCTGAAAAGCATTGATGATTACACAGGGAATGATCAGATAGAGAATGATTTTGGATAAAACCTTGCTGTCTTCATCTTTTACAAGCCTAACTTTCACGATCAAATATCCCATGAAGATCATAAGAAATAATTGAATGATCTGTTCCATGAGCAGTATGCTGATATTCATAAACTTATCCACCTCGTATTCTTAAAAATGTCCGTCATCGGAAATATTGTATTTACCCGATTTCTGATGTCGGAACTCATTATAGAACTTTCCCGGTTGCGGTTCAATAGTAATGTGCGAACAGAAACAGTTGCTGACAATATTTTACAGGAAGCAAACCACAGATTTGAGAAAGTGTTTCAGATTATATTATCAGACAGTTTTTCAGCGGAAATCTTACAGAACAGCATTCATAGTATACATCAGGCTTATTGTTTATCAATAACGGCATCCGGAGAATTAAAGGATTACGAAGCAGATCTTAGCTGATTCTTTCTGGACATTCTGATAGTATTATGTCATACTTGAATATGTAGATATCAGGGTCAAAAGATCGTTCGTGACTGTACGATAAGACTTTTGAACCTGGAATCCGCCAAACATGAAAGCGATGTGGTGAACTTTTGGACAAAAAGATATGTAACGTAGAACTTCTGAACTCCCCGACAGCTATACATTTTAGCATAGAAATGCATGCAGGGGATGACACAGTAAGTCTGGAAATCAATGTAAATGACTTGGAATAAAGAAAGTGAAGAATAGAGTCAATATAAAGAGATTTTTTGTTTGACTGAATTTGCTGAAAATAAAATTTAAGTCAAGGAACTTGAGAAAGTAAAAAATTTTTACGAGGTAAGCAGATAGATATGACTATATATGAGTATGGAAATCCAGATGCGGATACTGTTTTGATTCAGTTGACTGGTGATCATGAATTATCTGTTCTTAAGAATGAGGTTGAAGAAATCCGAAAACGGACTTCAACAGATTTCAGACTCATTGCTGCAAAAGTTGATGACTGGAATTATGAGTTGTCTCCATGGAAAGCACAGGCAGTGTTCGGAAATGAAGACTTTGGTGATGGTGCTGTCAGGACACTGGAGCAGATTCTGACATTATGCACAGACAAAAGCAGGACATATTATATCGGGGGATATTCTCTTGCGGGGCTGTTCTCGTTATGGGCAGCATATCAGACAGATGTATTTTCCGGCATTGCAGCTGCTTCACCGTCTGTCTGGTTTCCGGGATTTATTGAGTATATGAAGGAACATGAAATTAAAAGTGAGACAGTTTATCTAAGTCTTGGTGACAGAGAAGAAAAAACGAGAAATTCGGTGATGTCACAGGTTGGAAACTGTATCCGGATGGGATATGGGTGGCTCATAGAGCATGGAATCAATTGTAACCTGGAATGGAATCAGGGCAATCATTTTAGAGAACCGGATATAAGAATTGCGAAAGCATTTGCCTGGGTAATGGAGGGGAAATAATATGTGGATATTATTTGCATTTGGTTCTGCTCTGTTTGCAGGCTTGACAGCCATACTGGCAAAATGCGGAATCAGAAACACAGATTCTAATGTTGCGACGGCATTAAGAACCGGTGTAGTGTTAGTCTTTTCATGGCTTATGGTATTCATGGTCGGGGCACAAAGTGAAATCAGAGATATTTCGGCAAAAGTCCTGATTTTTTTGATTTTGTCAGGACTGTCAACGGGGATATCCTGGCTATGCTATTTCAAAGCACTGCAGATTGGAGATATCAATAAAGTAACACCAATTGATAAATCGAGTACAGTGATAACGATGCTGCTGGCTTTTATTTTTCTCAGGGAAGAAATAACGTGGCTGAAATTTGTTTCAATGATTCTTATCGGTATCGGTACTTATCTGATGATACAGAAAAAGGAAACAAAGGAGAAGGCAGAAGATAAGAAGTGGCTGCTTTATGCAGTCGGTTCCGCTGTTTTTGCCAGTCTTACCTCTATTTTGGGAAAGATTGGAATTCAGGATGTCAATTCAAATCTTGGAACTGCGATCAGGACTGCTGTTGTATTGGTGATGGCGTGGATTGTAGTATTTGTGACCGGAAAGCAGGATACGGTAAAGGATATTGACAGAAAGAGCTGGCTGTTCCTTGTTCTTTCCGGATTTGCAACAGGCGGTTCCTGGTTATGCTATTACAGAGCACTTCAGACAGGTCCGGCCAGTGTGATAGTTCCCATTGATAAACTGAGTATTCTTGTGACCGTTGCATTCTCATATATTGTATTCCATGAAAAACTGTCATTGAAATCAGGAACAGGACTGATTTTTATTGTTGTTGGAACGTTAGCTTTATTGTTATAAGATAACTATTGTAACAAGTCAAAATTCTATTACAGATAAGTAATCCAGAATGAATTGGGGCTATATTACTGAAAATGAAAAAAGAATAAGCAGACTAAAGAAGTTACAGAAAAAAGGCATTTTGCCCTGATTAAGGGTAAGATGCCTTTTGACGTTAAAAAGAAATTAAAAGTCTTGCTGATTAAATTTGTCAAAAATTGGTTGCTTTTTGAGTATTGTGTCAGGACGTGAAAAAGATATTGATTTAAAATACAACATAGCAATTTTTGCAATGTATGCAACAATCTTATCAATGGGATTCTGAAATACTATAATTTATAATCAGGGTATCAGTTAAGAGGACGAAAGATATCAAAAAATAATGTTATAAAAGGGGAAATACAGATATGAAATCATTTATGGATGATAACTTTCTGCTGACAACAGAAACAGCAAGAGAACTGTTTCAGGAAACAGCAAAGAAAATGCCGATTCTGGATTATCATTGTCATATTAATCCTGAAGAAATTGCAAAGGATAGAAGATTTGAAAATATTACGCAGGTGTGGCTTGGTGGAGACCATTACAAATGGAGATTGATGAGAGCTAATGGTATTGAAGAACATTATATTACAGGTGATGCATCTGATAAAGAAAAATTTCTGAAGTGGGCGCAGACATTAGAGAAGGCAATTGGTAATCCGTTATTTCACTGGAGTCATCTGGAGTTACAAAGATACTTTGGATATCACGGTGTTCTAAACACTGAAACAGCAGAAGAAGTGTGGGAATTATGTAATAAGAAGCTTCAGAATGAATCTATGAGTGCAAGAAATCTGATTCGTCAGTCTAATGTAAACTTAATCTGTACTACAGATGATCCGGCGGATGATCTACACTGGCATGAGATGATAAAAGAAGATGAAAGTTTTCAGGTACAGGTTCTTCCTGCATGGCGGCCAGATAAAGCAATGAATCTTGAAAAAACGGATTATACAGAATATCTTGAAAAACTGGAGAAAGCATCAGGAATGCTGATCAGAAGTTTCAGAGATCTGAAAGAGGCTTTAAAGAAAAGAATGTTGTTTTTTGATAAAATGAGATGCAGGGCATCTGATCACGGACTGGAATATGTAATGTATGTTCCGGAAACAGAAGAAAATGTTGAAAAGATATTTGCGAAGAGATTGTCTGGAAAAAATGTCACCAGGGAAGAAGAACTGAAATTTAAAACAGCGTTTATGCAGTTTGCAGCAGAAGAATACAGCCGTCTTGGATGGGTTATGCAGCTTCATTATGGATGCAAACGTGATAATAATACAAAAATGTATAAAAAAATCGGACCGGATACAGGTTACGACTGTATCAGCAATTATACGCCTGGATCACAGCTTGCCGATTTTCTTAATTCACTGGAACAGAATAATCATCTTCCTAAAACAATTTTATACAGCCTGAATTCAAACGATGATGAAATGATTGAAACGATCATGGGGTGTTTCCAAAATTCCGATGCAGTGGGAAAAATTCAGCATGGCTCCGCATGGTGGTTTAATGATAACCAGACAGGAATGAAGAAACAGCTTACATCGTTTGCAAATCAGAGCATTTTGGGAAATTTTATAGGAATGCTGACAGATTCCAGAAGTTTTCTGTCTTATCCAAGACATGAATATTTTCGCAGGATACTGTGTGAACTGATTGGAAACTGGGTCGAAAACGGAGAATATCCGTATGACAGAAAAATGCTGGAAAGCATTGTGAAAGGTATTTCTTATAACAATGCAGTCCGCTACTTTGGATTTGATTTAGAAGAACAGTAAAAAACAAATAAAATATGAAAAAACTGGAGGTAACAGACATGGAATGCAGAAAATATGATCTGCTTACACTGGGTGAAGTGCTTCTGCGGCTTTCACCTCCTGCGAATGAAAGAATGATACGAACTTCTGTATTTGAACAGAATATCGGAGGTGCGGAACTGAATGTGGCAGCAGGTGTGGCACAGCTTGGATTAAGAACAGGAATGATTGGAAAGATTCCATCTAATGATATCGGGCGGCTGGCAAGAAATGAAATTCACAGACAGAATGTGTCGGATGAATATTTACTTTCAGATGATGAAACAGATGCGAGACTGGGGATTTATTTTTATGAAGGTGGAGCTGCTCCGAGAAAACCAAGAATTGTTTATGACAGAAGAAACACCTCTGTTTACAAAATGAAAGCAGATGAATTTCCGGAAGAAATGTTTACTTCTGCCAGATGCTTTCACACCTGTGGAATTACATTGGCACTGGATGAAAAAGTAAGAGAAACAGCAGTCACTTTAATGAGAAAATTTAAAGAGCATGGAACGTTGATTTCTTTTGATGTAAATTTCAGAGGAAATTTATGGTCAGGAGAAGAAGCCAGAAAATGTATAGAGGAGATTCTTACACTGGTTGATATCTTTTTCTGTTCAGACAGTACAGCAAGGCTGACATTTCAGAAAAAAGGAACACCGGAAGAAGTGATGAAAAGTTTCACCAGGGATTATCCATTGTCCATTGTGGCAGCTACTGACCGTACAGTGCATAGTCCGAAGAACCATTCATTTGGTTCTGTAATCTATGAGGCAAAGTCTGACAGGTTCTATAAAGAGAAGAATTACGAAAACATTGAAGTGGTGGACAGGATCGGAAGCGGGGATGCCTATATTGCGGGTGCATTATATGGAATTCTGAAATATCCGGAAGATTTATCACAGGCGGTATCTATTGGTAATGCAGTAAGTGCCCTGAAGAATACAGTTCCCGGTGATTTTCCGGCAATGGATTTTTCTGAGGTTCTTGAACTGATTTATGAACATCAGTCAGATGGCCCGGTAATGGAAATGAAACGTTAAAAACAGAGTTAAAGAATCAGGAAAAAGTGAGGAAAAGATTATGGAAATGACATTAAGATGGTACGGTTCAAAATTTGATACAGTTACTCTGAAACAGATCAGACAGATTCCGGGGGTAACAGGAGTTATTACAACTCTTTATGATACAGCACCAGGAGAGATATGGAGCAGAGAACGGATCCGCGCAATGATCAATGAAGTAGAGGAAGCCGGTCTTCATGTCTCTGGTATTGAGAGCGTGAATATTCATGATGCTATCAAAACAGGAGTACCAGAGCGTGAACAGTATATTGATAACTATATCACCACACTGGAGAATCTTGGAAAAGAAGGAATCCATATGGTGTGTTACAATTTTATGCCGGTGTTTGACTGGACAAGAACAGAACTTGCAAGGGTAAGACCGGATGGTTCTACAGTTCTTGCATATACACAGGAAGCAATTGATGCACTGGATCCGGAAAAGATGTTTGAATCTATTTCAGGAGAAGCCAATGGTGCGATCCTGCCAGGATGGGAGCCGGAAAGAATGGCAAAGATAAAAGAACTTTTTGAGATGTATAAAGATATTGATGATGAGAAACTGTTTGCCAATCTGAAATATTTTCTGGAAAGAATCATGCCGGTCTGCGATAAGTACGATATCAATATGGCAATTCATCCGGATGATCCGGCATGGAGTGTATTTGGACTGCCACGTATCATCATTAATAAAGAAAATATTCTCCGTATGATGAAAATGGTGGATAACCCACATAATGGAGTTACATTCTGCTCCGGTTCTTATGGAACAAATCTGAATAATGATCTGCCGGATATGATCCGCTCCTTAAAAGGAAGAATTCATTTTGCACATGTGCGAAATCTGAAATTTATTTCACCTACAAATTTTGAGGAATCTGCACATCTTTCTTCAGACGGAAGTTTTGATATGTATGAGATTATGAAAGCATTATATGAAATCGGCTTTTCCGGTCCGATCCGTCCTGATCACGGTCGAATGATATGGGATGAAGTAGCAATGCCTGGATATGGACTTTATGACAGAGCTCTGGGAGCAACTTATTTAAATGGTCTCTGGGAAGCAATTGATAAAGCGGCTACACGTGGATAAAAGGGAGGTAAAAAAAGATGAAACTGACATTACAGGGAATCTCTGAAAGAACACAGTGGGAAGAAAAAGGTTATCAGCTTCCTCAGTACGATATCAATAAAATGAAAAAAGCAACAAAAGAGGCACCATTCTGGATTCATTTTGGTGCTGGAAATCTGTTTCGTGCTTTTCATGCGGGTGTGGTACAGAATCTGTTAAATGCAGGAGTTCTTGACAGAGGACTGGTTGTAGCAGAAGGTTTTGATTATGAGATTATTGAAAAAATGTATACACCTCATGATAATCTGGGAATTGTTGCAACACTGAAATCAGATGGAACAATTGATAAAACAGTAGTTGCCAGTGTTGCAGAAGCACTTCCGCTTGATTCTGAGAATGAGACTGCATACAGCAGATTAAAAGAGATTTTTACAAAAGACTCTCTTCAGATGGCAACATTTACGATTACAGAAAAAGGATACAGTCTGGTAAATGGAAAAGGAGAGCAGCTGAAAGATGTAGCACAGGACTTCAAAAATGGTCCGCAGAAACCGGCCAGTTATATGGGCAAAGTGACTTCTCTTCTTTATGCCAGATATATGGCAGGAAAGAAACCTGTCGCAATGGTAAGTACGGATAACTGTTCTCATAATGGCGATAAATTATATGCAGCCATTTCTGCTTTTGCGAAAGCATGGACAGAAAACAAAAAAGCAGAAGAAGGATTTGAAGAATATATTAACTCGGATAAAGTTTCTTTTACATGGAGCATGATCGATAAGATCACTCCAAGACCAGATGCTTCTGTAGAAAAGATTCTGCAGGAGGATGGAGTGGAAGAACTGGAACCTGTGATCACATCTAAGAATACATATGTAGCACCTTTTGTCAATGCGGAAGAAACGGAATATCTGGTGATTGAAGATGATTTTCCAAATGGTCGTCCGAATCTGACAAAAGGCGGGCTGATGTTTACGGATCGCGAAACGGTAGATAAAGTAGAAAAGATGAAAGTATGCACCTGTCTGAACCCTCTTCATACCTGTCTTGCAATTTTTGGATGCCTGCTTGGATATGAAAAAATATCTGAGGAAATGAAAGACACAGAATTAAAGAAACTGGTCGAAATTGTAGGATATAAAGAAGGCATTCCTGTAGTCGTTGATCCGGGAATTCTTGATCCCAAAGAATTTATCGACACCGTTTTAAATGTCAGAGTACCAAATCCGTTTATGCCGGATACACCTCAGCGAATTGCAACAGATACTTCACAGAAACTTGCCATTCGTTTTGGAGAAACCATCAAAGCCTATGCAGCAGATGAGGGACGGGATGTCGGAGATCTGAAGCTGATTCCACTTGTTCTGGCAGGCTGGCTGAGATATCTGATGGGAATTGATGACAAAGGTGAAAAATTCACATTAAGCCCTGATCCGCTTCTTGAAGAATTATGTCCGTATGTTGCAGAAATCAGACTGGGAGATACAGAAATTGAAGAAAAAATCAGACCAATTCTGGAAAGTGAGAAAATTTTTGGCGTAAACCTTTATGAACTTGGAATGGCTGATCAGATTGTCAGCTATTTTAAAGAGCTGCTCCGAAAACCGGGAGCAATTCGTGAAACATTTAAAAAAATATGTGGATGAAGGTTATTCTGAATGATGAGTTCAGTTGAACGACAGGAGGACAAAATGAACATTACCGAGCAGATTCAGAATCTTGCAGTAGTTCCGGTGGTTGTGCTTGAAGATACAGAAGATGCACTGCCGTTGGCAAAAGCTTTGTGTGAAGGAGGACTTCCGTGTGCAGAAGTTACATTCCGTACAGATGCAGCGGAAGAGTCTATTAAAATTATGACGGAAGCGTTTCCTGACATGCTGGTTGGCGCAGGGACAGTTCTGACAGCAGAACAGGTTGATCAGGCAGTAAAAGCGGGTGCAAAATTTATTGTAAGTCCGGGATTTGATCCGGAGATTGTAGATTACTGCATTTTAAAGGATATTCCGGTATTTCCGGGATGTATCACACCTTCAGAAGTGGCACAGGCAGTAAAGCGTGGACTGAAAGTGATCAAGTTTTTTCCGGCAGAGCAGTTTGGCGGGATTGCAGCAATCAAAGCGCTTGCTGCTCCATACACGGATATAAAATTTATGCCAACCGGAGGAATCAATCCGAAAAATCTGGAGAATTATCTTTCTGACGATAAGATTATTGCATGCGGAGGAAGCTGGATGGTAAAAGGAAATCTGATCAAAGAGGGCAGATTTGATGAAATCAGGATACTTACTGCTGAAGCAGTAAAACTTGCATCCGGAATTCGCAGTCAGAAATAAAGAGAGATAAAAAGATGCCCGCCTGATCAGCGGGCATCTTTTTGGAAACTTCTCAGTGTTTCCGGGCAGATGTTCATATTTGCATTGCAAAGTATACTTCTCTGAAAAGAATGGCACACATTCTGCCGTGAAATGAATATATGTATTGTAAACAAAGGATGGAGACGAGGTTATTCGGATAATCCCTCATAGATCACCCAGTCAAAATCTGCAAAATTATCAGAAGTCTGTCCATTGGAAGTTGCATACATACCAAGATAAGTACCTGTAAAACCCTCATTGGTTATGGAACTTAATATTTCCGGATTGCCATGAAGATAAACAGGAATCATGGTCTGATCATCATATCCATAATAAAAATGATAGCCTTGCTTATTGGCTGCTACAGTCAAATAAATTCTTCCATTACAGTTCAGCTTTGTTTCAGCAAGAAGTGTAATTACATGATTGCGGCATTCTCTTACCTGTGCATAAAGAAAATCATTTTTGCGGCATACAGTAAACGTATAGTGATAACGATCATCCTGTATAAGCGCAAGTCCTGCTTCTTCATAATCTGTTTCCGGAGTGAAATCCATGGCTGCCTGCATCCGGAAAATTTTATGCTGTTGTCTTCTGCCGAGAAATGCAGGTGTGCAGATTTCATGCATAACTTCCGGCTTGAGATATAGACGCAGACATCCGGGACGTTCTGTCAGGGAAAACAGATTGGAAAGATATGGATGAATGCTGTTCCACTGGAAACCTAGTCTGGCAGACTCAAAATTGTCACTGTAGAATGTCGGTGTAGTCTGATAACAGGGAAGATCAGGAAGACGTTCTTCTTTATTCACAAGACCATTGGAATTATCCACACGCAGCCATCCGTCAGAATCCCAGATAACCGGGATCATAAAAGTTTCTCTGCCAAGATTAAAATGAGCATTCTGATAAGGCCGGACAGCCAGAAGTACCATCCACCATTCACCTTTCTGAGTCTGGACAATATCTGCATGTCCGGTAACAGAAATCTCATGTTCCAGAGAAAGATGTCTGTGCGTTACGATAGGATTGCGGGGACATATTTCGTAATCGCCGTCAACAGTGCGGCAGCGTGCCATCATAACACAGTGATTGGTAAAAGTTCCGCCTTCCGCAACCATCAGATAATACCAGCCGTTTTCAAAATAAATATGAGGAGCTTCAATCCATTTACTGCGAGTTTTTTCTCCATCCCATATAACTTTGCGTTTTCCTTTGAACTGAAAAGTTTCTTTGTCCAGCTCACAGAGATAAATGCCATGATGACCTTCGTAATGTCCGGGTTCGAAAATAAAATTGCCGGTATACCACATGCGATCATCCTGATCAAAGAAAAGACTGGAGTCGATACCATCAGCACCTTTTATAAAACATGGGTCACTCCATGGACCGGCAGGATCTTTGGCTGTGATAATGTAATTGTCCCTGTAAGCTTCTCTGCCACCGGATACAAAAGTGTTAATAATATAAAAAGTTCCATCGTGGTAACGGATAGACGGTGCCCATAATCCAAGCGAAGTTTCACAGTTTTTATAATCCAGCTGTTCCGGACGGGAAATTCCATGCCCGATCTGTTCCCAGTGGATCAGATCTTTGCTGTGAAAAACCGGAATGCCTGGAAAATATACAAAAGAAGAAGTAACCATATAGTAATCGTCATTTACTCTGCAGACAGAAGGGTCCGGATAAAAACCGGAAAGCAGAGGATTCTTAAAAGTAGCTGCATTCATTATAAAGCCTCCTTTTTTCTAAAATACGCTGCATCAGAAGATGTATGCTTTGTGTACAGTTAGTTTATAATATTTTTTAAAAGGTAGCTGTTCAGATATTGCACAAAAATCAGCGTATATTGCTTGATTTATTTTGTTATGTTAAATAAAATATGTATTATACTATAAATGAGCAAATTTGAAAAACTGCACAATTAAATCTTCAGTATGCGGACAGTAAAAAGAATAAAGTAGTTTAATGTTCGCGTAATGTGTACAACCAGCTACAAATTTTGTGCAATTTTCGATATTTGCTCATTTATAGTATTATACAGAAAAAAAGGAGGCCATGAAAAAAGAGAAGGTATATAGGAGGAACACTGATATCATGATTGAAATATTGGAAGGAACACATGAAACCATAAATTATGGAAATTCAATGGGCGTCCGTATGTTTCACAATGTTGATTATGAGGATTATCCTGAACATTGGCATACGGCTATAGAGATTATTATGCCTGTTCATGAAGGCTATAATGTGATTGTTGGTGAAAAGAAATATTGCCTGAAGGAAGGAGACATTCTGATACTTAATTCAGGAACACTTCATGCTCTGGAGGCACCTCCAAAAGGAGAACGTATTATTCTGCAATTCAGCGATTATCTGCTGTATTCACTCAGAGAAATGGAAACACTTCTGAATTTGCTGCCGCCTGTCATGTTTTTTTCGGAAGAAGAAGATTTCCAACGTCTGTACAGTTTTATAAAAAGACAGATGGATGCTATTGTTGTGGAGTATGATCAGAAAAAGACTTTTTTTAGGTGCGGCAATTTATGCACGGTTGATTGAAATATTCATATACATAGGAAGAAATGCCATTTGGGGAGACAGAAAGCGAAAGAATGTAATTATAGATAATAATCCATCAAAGAAGAAAGAATATATGGAAAGTGTAATGAGTGCCTGTAATTATATTAATCAGCATTACCAGGAGCCGTTATCACTCGAAGAAATTGCAGATGTCAGCGGATTTTCACGTTTTCATTTCACACGTATTTTCAAGCAATGCATGAATATGACATTTTATGAGTATTTGAATCAGAAGAGGATCAGCAAAGCAGAAGAACTTTTGAGTACGACATCACAGAGCGTAACAGAAATTGCCATGAATTCCGGATTTTCTTCTATCAGTGCATTTAACAGAACATTTAAGTCCGTAAAAGGATGTTCTCCCAGTGTTTACCGGGGAAAGCGGGATATGGAGCAATAAGTGCTCAATGTTTGGCAAAATTAAGGAAGCATTTTGGCGCAATTGACGTTATTCTATAAAAAAATGGCGTTAGGAGGAATGTGGGATGATGCAGCAGATTAATATGCCCGGACTTTTGCGTGAAAACTGCGTCCTGCAAAGAGGAGACCATACCAGAGTGTGGGGATGGTATGAAAAAGACGACAGAGATTACAGTAGAATTTCAACAACATAGATATGTAACATTACTGATGCAGAAGGATATTTTGAAGTTCTGGCAGACTGTGCGTAGGACTGGCGGTCCGTAGTATCTCAGAGTGTACAGTGAGAACGGC
>ENA-OQKC01000438-OQKC01000438.1-human-gut-metagenome-genome-assembly--contig:-NODE-438-length-17645-cov-2.555543_pt1 | contig 17645 bp, 18 predicted proteins | sample MGYA00242774_ERZ504790 | MGnify/ENA primary metagenome ERZ504790 (study PRJEB26092, sample SAMD00036419) | human gut metagenome | host: Homo sapiens | study: EMG produced TPA metagenomics assembly of...
GCCGCTTCTTATGGAAGCATGACTTCATTTGCCACTATCCTGAACCCAACATGGGGAAAACATTACATAATCATGACCATAGCCATATATTAGAACCAGGACGCATGATGCTGACAGATGCCGGAGCTGAAAGAGTGACAATTATTGTTCTGACCATACCCGTACCGTACCTGTGGGAGGCAAATTTGAAGGACGGCAAAAGATGTGTATAATATTGTATTGGCTTGCCATGATAAAGCATTGGAAATTACTCGTCCAGGTATAACCTATATGTCTGTACACTTAGAAGTCTGCAAAGTGCTGGTTCAAGGATTAAAAGACCTGGGGCTCATGAAGGGCAATGTGGAAGAAGCTGTTGCCGCTGGTGCACACGCTTTATTCCTGCCCCATGGATTAGGTCATATGATGGGATTGGATGTACATGACATGGAAGACCTGGGACAAATTTACGTAGGATATGACGATGAAATCCGTCCTTCTTCCCAGTTCGGGCTAGCCTCCCTGCGCATGGGACGTCGCTTACAGGAAGGCTTTGTGATTACCGATGAACCGGGCTGCTATTTTATTCCAGCACTGATTGACAAATGGAAAGCTGAGAAAATGCATACAGACTTCCTGAACTTTGATGCCATTGAAAAATTCAAAGATTTTGGAGGCATCCGCCTGGAAGACGATATTCTGATTACTTCGGAAGGCTCCCGTTTCACTGGCGAGAAACGCATCCCTATCACTATCGAAGAAGTAGAAACTATCATGAATGAGTAACATAACAAACAAAACTATTATTTCTAAAATGAAAAGATTTACATTATTAGCAGCATTAGGTTTATGCAGTATAAGCCTCTTTGCACAAGATGCACAAAAAGAAGAGCCAAAGGAAGAAGGGTTTGTATTCACTACAGTAAAAGAACTGCCTATTACTTCTGTCAAGAACCAAAGCCGTGCCGGTACTTGCTGGTGCTATTCCAGTATGGCTTTTCTAGAATCAGAATTACTTCGTATGGGAAAAGGAGAATACGACTTTTCTGAAATGTACATCGTACACCAAACTTATTTGGATCGAGCCGATGCCGCCGTACGTACTCACGGAGATGTATCTTTTTCCCAAGGAGGATCATTCTATGACGTTATCTATGGAATGAAAAAATTTGGTCTGGTACCCGAAGAAGTTATGCGTCCGGGAGTCATGTATGGTGATACATTAAGTAACCATACAGAACTTACAGCCGTATCGGATGCTGTAGTAGCAGCAATAGCCAAAGGAAAATTACGCAAACTCCAGACAGATAATAACCATAATCCATTATGGAAAAAGGCCATTGCCGCTATTCATGATATCTATTTAGGTAAATGCCCTGAAAAATTCACTTATAAAGGAAAAGAATATACTCCCCATTCATTCTTCGAATCAACAGGATTGAATCCAAATGATTACATTTCATTGACCTCGTACACCCACCATCCGTTCTACGAACCATTTGTTCTTGAAATTCAAGACAACTGGCGTTGGGGGCAATCATACAACCTTCCCATTGATGAATTCATGCAAGTTTTTGATAATGCCATTAATAACGGCTATCCAATCGCATGGGGATCTGATGTCAGTGAACAAGGCTTTACACGTGACGGCGTAGCTGTTATGCCCGATACGGAAAAAGTACAAGAACTAAGTGGATCAGACATGGCTCATTGGTTGAAAATGAAACCGGAAGAAAAGAAACTGAACACCAAACCACAACCCCAGAAATGGTGTACACAAGAAGAACGCCAGGAAGCTTATGACAATTGGGAAACAACCGATGATCATGGTATGTTGATTTACGGTATAGCTAAGGATCAAGAAGGAAACGACTATTATATGGTAAAGAATTCTTGGGGAAAAGCCGGAAAATACGATGGCTTATGGTATGCCTCTAAAGCATTCGTCCGTTACAAAACCATGAATATCGTAGTCAATAAAAATGCACTGCCTAAAGAAATTGCTAAAAAATTAGGTATCAAATAATCCGCTACTATACAATACTTTACCGCTAATTCCATAAAATATATATGGAATTAGCGGTTTTTTATTGTTTTTCCTAACTTTACGGATTGATTGGTAAGTATAACCAGAAAATGGTATTATCCCGTCTCCGAGAGCAGAAAAAAGAAAAAACCAATAATATAAAATGAAATCACAAATGGAATTATCAACCTCCAAGCCAAGAACAGACAGAAGCAGCTAAAGCATTAGCCAAAGAAACAGGGATCAGCCCGATTCTTTGTAAGTTGTTGCTGGAAAGAGGTATAACCTCAGCAGCAGAGGCTAAAAGATTTTTCCGCCCCCAGCTTAACGAGCTACACGACCCATTCCTGATGAAGGATATGAGCATTGCTGTAGAACGGCTTAATCAAGCTATGGGCAGGAAAGAACGTATCATGGTTTATGGAGATTATGATGTAGACGGTACAACAGCTGTAGCATTGGTATACAAATTTCTCCAGCAGTTCTATTCGAACATTGACTACTATATTCCCGACCGATATAATGAGGGCTACGGAGTATCAGTAAAAGGAGTGGATTATGCCTGTGAAACAGGTGTAAAACTCATTATTGTGTTAGATTGCGGTATTAAAGCCGTAGAGGAAATTGCTTATGCAAAAGAAAAAGGTATCGATTTCATCATCTGTGACCACCATGTGCCTGATGATATATTGCCACCAGCCGTAGCTATTCTGAATGCCAAACGGGCTGACAATACATATCCTTACGATCATCTTTCGGGATGTGGTGTAGGCTTCAAGTTCATGCAGGCTTTCGCTTTGAATAATGGCATTGAATTTCATCAACTAACTCCTTTATTAGATTTGGTTGCTGTCAGCGTAGCATCAGACATCGTACCTATCATGGGAGAGAACCGAGTGCTGACACACCACGGCTTAAAGCAGTTGAATTCCAATCCCAGTGTAGGTCTGAAAGCTATTATCGATGTATGCGGATTATCAGAAAAAGAAATTACCGTAGGTGATATCGTATTCAAGATAGGTCCGCGCATCAACGCATCCGGACGTATACAGAACGGAAAAGAGGCGGTGGAACTGCTCATAGAAAAGGACTTCTCGGCAGCATTGGAGAAAGCCAACCAAATCAACCAATACAATGAAACCCGTAAAGATCTGGATAAGACCATGACCGAAGAGGCCAACCAAATTGTAGACCACTTGGAAGGACTAGCAGACCGGCGTTCCATTGTCATCTATAATGAAGCGTGGCATAAAGGTGTTATCGGTATCGTAGCCTCACGCCTTACAGAGATTTATTACCGCCCGGCAGTTGTATTAACCCGTACAGATAATCTGGCAACTGGTTCCGCCCGTTCCGTATCAGGTTTCGATGTCTACAAAGCTATCGAACATTGTCGTGACTTGTTGGAAAACTTTGGAGGACACACTTATGCTGCAGGACTATCCATGAAAGTGGAAAATGTGGAAGAATTCACCCGTCGTTTTGAAACCTATGTCACAGAACATATTTTGCCGGAACAGACCAGTGCTGTAATTGATATTGATGCAGAAATTGACTTCCGGGATATCACTCCGAAGTTCCATGCCGACCTGAAAAAAGTTCAATCCCTTCGGACCGGACAACCACAAACCAATACTTTTGTACAACATAAATGTATATGATTTATGGAACCAGCAAAGTAGTAGGGCGTGATCAGGAACACATCAAGTTGGAATTGGTAGACAATAAATCAAACAATGTGATGAATGGCATCGCTTTCGGACAAAGTTCACAAGCACGCTATATCAAGACCAAACGTTCTTTTGATATTTGTTATACCATTGAAGAGAATACGCACAAACGTGGTGAAGTACAATTGCAAATAGAAGATATAAAACCCAGTGAGGAATAATGATAAAGATTTATCTTTGAAATATGTCAAAACTTTAATGACGTTATCAGACACTTATCAGAATAATAAGATGATAAGTCATTGGAGTTTTGACATAATTTTCTTATTTCCCTTCCAATGACCTATAAAGAAATTCTAAAACAATATTGGGGATATGATGACTTTCGGGGCATACAGAAAGAAATCATTGAAAGTATAGGCAACGGTCACGACACGTTAGGATTGATGCCTACCGGTGGCGGCAAATCCATTACCTTCCAAGTACCAGCTTTAGCACAACCCGGATTATGTTTGGTTATTACACCTCTTATTGCCCTGATGAAGGACCAAGTACGCAATTTACGCGACCGAGGTATCAAAGCTTTGGCAGTTTATTCAGGCATGACACGCGAAGAGATCATTGTTGCATTGGAAAACTGTATCTTCGGCGACTATAAATTCCTTTATATTTCTCCGGAAAGGCTGGATACTGAAATATTCCGTAGCAAACTACGGAACATGAAGGTAAGCATGATCACGGTAGATGAGTCACACTGTATCTCTCAATGGGGATATGATTTCCGCCCTGCTTATCTGAAAATTGCAGAAATTCGCGAACTCCTTCCCGACATACCTGTATTGGCACTGACAGCAACTGCCACTCCGGAAGTAGTAACAGACATTCAAACAAAGCTAAACTTTAAAAAAGACAGTCAGGTTTTCCGAATGAGTTTCGAAAGAAAAAACTTGGCTTACATTGTACGTCCTACAGAAAATAAACAGGAAGAGCTATTACATATTTTAAATAGTGTGCCCGGCTGCGCCATTGTCTATACCCGCAACCGGAAACGTACACGTGAAATTGCCGAACTACTGGTCAATAACGGCATAACTGCCACTTTCTATCATGCCGGTTTGAATAATGATGTAAAAGATCAACGTCAAAAAAGCTGGCTCACCGGAGAAAGCCGTACTATGGTAGCAACCAACGCCTTCGGAATGGGTATCGACAAACCAGATGTACGTATCGTTATCCACATAGATATGCCTGATTCTCCTGAAGCCTATTTTCAAGAAGCCGGACGAGCAGGGCGCGACGGGCAGAAAGCATATGCTGTCCTGCTATACGCCCAAAGTGATAAAACCACCCTCAACAAACGTATCAGTGATACATTTCCCGACAAGGATTATATCCGAAAAGTGTACGAAGATATCAACTACTATTTTCAAATGGCCATGGGAGACGGTATGGGTTGCACCTTTGCTTTTAACTTGGATGAATTCTGTCGTAACTTCAAACATTTCCCCGTACAAGCCGACAGCGCTTTAAAGATTCTGACCCGTGCCGGATATTTAGAATATACAGACGAGCAAGATAATGCTTCACGTATTCTTTTCACGATGAAACGCGACGAACTCTATAAACTACACGAGAATGATACAGATACAGAGAAACTGATAAACATCATCTTGCGTTCTTATACAGGACTATTTACTGATTATGCCTATATTAACGAAGATTCCTTAGTAATCCGCTCCGGATTAACCCGCCAACGAATCTATGAAATTCTACTGGCGCTGACTCGTAGACATATCATACATTACATTCCACGGAAAAAGACACCTTATATTATATATACCCGTGAACGGCAAGAAAAGAATCGCCTTGCCCTAACTCGGGAAATATACGAAGACCGGAAAAAAAGCTATACCACCCGAATCAAGGCTATGATAGAATATGCCACAGCCGATGATAAATGTCGTAGCCGAATGCTACTCAGATATTTCGGAGAAAAGAACGAACACAACTGCGGACAATGTGATGTATGTCTTAACAAACATCATTCAGGAATAAAACAGGGAGAATTTCAAGAATTGGAACAACAAATCAAACAGCTATTGCAGGCAGGCGCCATGCCTGCTTCAGAACTACTGAACCAATTGAATAGCAATCGTGAAAAAGCGGAAAAGGTACTCTCCTACCTACTTTCCGAAGAAATAATACAATTAAAAGATGGAATTCTTTCTGTATAAATCGTATCTTTGCCATTGATTTATTAACCTTTTACCCCAACAGAACATGAAAAAAATGCATTTGGCAATCATTTGTCTTTTTACCGGTTGTACTATCTTTGCCCAAAACATAGATGTACAGCCCATCCCTCAACAAGTTTCCAAACAAGACGGACAAATCAATTTACCTGAAACTTACCAACTCTTGGGAGAAACTGAAGCCAATCCATATGCCGTACAAGAATTAAAAGATTTATTAGGTGGAAAACACCCGGCCAATACCGGTTTGCGCATTTATATAGGAGAAAAAGGAGACAAGTCCATCCGCAAGTTTACTCGTCAGATCCCCAACCAAAAGGAAGGTTATTATCTATCCATCAATAATAAGGAAATAATTCTGGCAGGAAACGATGAACGTGGAACCTACTATGCCTTGCAAACCTTAAAACAATTGCTCAAAGATAACCAATTACCGGTAATAGAGATACAAGACTATCCGGCCATACGCTACCGTGGTGTCGTAGAAGGATTTTACGGGACCCCCTGGAGCCATAATGCCCGTCTTCGCCAACTTCAATTTTATGGTGAAAACAAAATGAACACCTATATATACGGTCCTAAAGATGACCCTTACCATAGTTCTCCCAACTGGCGTCTGCCTTACCCCGAAAAAGAAGCAAAACAATTACAGGAATTAGTAAAAGTAGCTCAAGAAAACGAAGTCGATTTTGTTTGGGCTATCCATCCGGGACAAGACATCAAATGGAATAAGGAAGACCGTGAATTATTATTGGCAAAATTTGAAAAGATGTATCATCTCGGTGTCCGTTCTTTTGCCGTCTTCTTTGATGATATTTCAGGAGAAGGTACCAACCCTGTGAAACAAGCAGAACTGCTGAATTACATAGATGAACATTTTGTAAAAGTAAAACCGGATGTAACTCCCCTTATCATGTGTCCTACAGAATACAATAAAAGTTGGTCCGACCCTGCTAAAGGATATCTTACTACTTTAGGAGACAAACTGAATCCATCCATACAAATTATGTGGACAGGAGACCGGGTTATTTCCGATATTACCCAAGATGGTATTCAATGGATAAACGAACGGATTAAACGTCCGGCATATATATGGTGGAACTTTCCTGTTTCCGATTACGTTAGAGATCATCTGCTCATGGGACCAGTATATGGAAACGATACTCAAATAGCCAATCAGATGTCTGGCTTTGTAACTAATCCGATGGAACATGCCGAGGCTTCTAAAATAGCCATTTATAGTGTAGCCTCATACGCTTGGAATCCAACAAAATATAACAGTGAAAAAACTTGGAAAGACGCTATTATGAACATTTTGCCCGATGCTGCCACTGAACTGGAATTCTTTGCCGCCCATAATTCGGACTTGGGCCCCAACGGACATAAATATCGCCGAGAGGAATCTGTAAATCTCCAACCCACAGCGCAGAGCTTTACTGAAAGTTACATAAAAAATAAAACTTACACTGAAAAAGACTTCTCTATTCTACAAGAAACCTTCAGCCAGATGGTTGAATCAAGTGATATTTTAGTCGCCCATGCTGATAAAAATCCGATTATAGTAGAAATCATGCCTTGGCTTTATCAGTTCAAACTATTGGGTGAAACCGGAAATGAAGTACTGGCAATGGTCAAAGCATACGACAAAAATGACCAATCTTTATTTATGCGTAAATACAAGCACGTGAAAGCCTTGCAACAACAAATGTTTCAAATTGACCAGACATACAACCTAAAACCCTTACCAGCCGGGTATAAAGACAGCAGGAAGAGTAATCAAGCCATTGATTGATCAAACTTTCGCCACCGGTCACGCAATGCTATAACCAAAAATATAGCACACTGCTGAATGCTGAAACCGACTATATGCCGCATAAACTAATAAGCGATATCAGTCAGATAAAGAACTTACCTTTACAGGTAAAGATAAACCGTATTCAGATTTCTCCGGCGCTGGAAGTTATCAGATGGCCCGGTAATGGTTCATTGACTATCGAACTGGATCAAGTTTATCCCGGAGAAAATATAGAGATAGATTTCGGGAAACCGGAAATCGCAACTTGGGGAAGTCTTGAGATATCTGCAAATGGAAAAGACTGGAGTAAAGTAAACTTTACACAAAAAAACAACCGACTGACTGCCAGTTTACAACAGAAACCAATAAAGGCAGTACGTTTTACCAACATGCAGCATCAGGAACAAGAAATTTACCTCAGACGATTTATTATAACAATAGACAAATAAAACAACTATAAATTATGGGCTTATTTAAATCCTTATTCGGCGGAAACAACACCCCCGAAACCGAAAAAGAGAAAAATGATAAAAAGAACTTCGAGATTTTAAAATACGACGGCATCCGCGCCCAACGTATGGGTAAACTACCTTATGCCATTAAATGTTTTGAAGAAGCAGTTGCCATCAACGATGAATTGGAAACACTCAGCCTGCTAGCCACTGCTTATACACAGGCAAACCGACTAGATGATGCCCGTATCACACTAGACCGCATGGCTACAAAAGATCCTGAACAAGTAAACACCTTCCTTTCACTAGCTGGCATCTGCTATATGCAGGAAGATTACGAAAATATGAAGGATGCCTGCCAAAAAGCTTTGGTTTTAGATAATAAGAACCCCCTATCTTTCTATTTGACAGCAAAAGCAGCTATCGGCATGAAAGATGATATCACCGCCATCGCTATGCTGACTAAAGCTATCGTATTGAAAGAAGATTATACCGAAGCATACCAGCTACGCGCTGAAGTACTTTGGAAAATGAAACAAGCAAAAGATGCTGCCGAAGATATACAAAAGTTGCTCAGCCTCAATCCCGACGACGAACAAGCCTTGCTTTTGAAAGGAGAAATTCTAGCCGCCACCAATGAACCGGAACAAGCACAAGAATGTTTTAATCAAGTATTGTCACTCAATCCGTTCAATGAAAAGGCCTATATCCTGTCAGGAGAACTATATCTGGTAAACAAAGATTTTGACAAAGCATTGGCTGTATATGATGAAGCCATTGAAATCAATCCCAACTTTGCCAAAGCATATCATGAACGAGGACGTATCAAATTACTTAAAGGAGACAAAGACGGATCTGTGGAAGATATGAAGAAAGCAATAGAACTGGCTCCTGAAAATGAAATGAATATTAGCGGTCAATACAATAATTATGAAAACATGACTAAGAATGTTCCGTTTTAAAAGCGGAACATTTCAATTCGTTTTATTGTTTATTTATATACAAAATAAGCAAAAAACACATGAGCGTAAAAGAACAGTATTGGAAATATTCCCTTATCACCATTATACTGGGATTAGGACTTATTTTATTTATAAAATGTCTCCTTTCATGGAGGTATTTTAGGAGCATGCACCATTTACATCACGGTAAGAAAACAAATAGTTTTATTCTTACCCCAACGAAAAACAATTTCTAAAAAAAGTAAATTACAGCCATTTTACTTCTTGATAGAAGCCATCATGTGCTTTCTTGTACCTTTATCATTGGCTGTATGGTTACTGATCAATAAATTACAGACAGTAAACGTAGATACGACAGGTTTTATTCCATACGGTAACCAATCTTGCCGATTGGCTTCATACCAAGACGGGATATGACTTACTAAGCGCAGAAAACATTTCATCCATAACCTCCATTCTTCCTGCCATCGGACAGTTTCTGATGGGAAGTATCAGTAGCTTTGCCGTTAATGCTTTCGTATTGGTCTTTATTCTCTACTTCATGCTGATTGGCGGAATTCAAATGGAAAAATACATCTATGAGTTACTTCCCTTCAGCGATACAAACAAAAAAAATGTACTGAAAGAAATTAATATGATTGTCAGGAGTAATGCGATAGGTATTCCCTTACTGGCAGTCATTCAAGGAGGAATAGCTACATTAGGCTACTATTTGTTTGATGTACCCAGCGCGCTATTGTTTGGCTTCCTGACCTGCTTTGCCACCGTCATTCCTATTGTAGGAACAGCATTGGTATGGTTCCCGCTAGCCGCCTATCTTGCTCTTTCAGGAGATTGGACACATGCCGTCGGACTACTTCTTTATTGTGGATTAATTGTAACAAACATTGACAATCTAATTCGTTTTATTCTGCAAAAGAGATGGCAGACACCCATCCACTCATCACCATTTTTGGAGTGGTCATCGGACTTTCCTTATTCGGATTCATGGGTGTCATATTCGGACCGTTATTGTTATCCATCTTCATTTTATGCGTGAATATCTTTAAGACGCAATACTTAAAATAATCACTTTATATATAGTTGATAAGCATCCGCCAGTTGTTTCATCGCCTTTTCAATGATACAACGCGGACTTGCCACGTTTAAACGCATAAAGCCAATGCCTTCCTTACCAAACATTTCCCCGTCATTCAATGCCAAATGCGCTTTATCTACAAAGAATTCATTCAAATCTTTCTGGCTCAACTCCAGTTCACGGCAATCCAACCAAACTAAATAAGAAGCCTCCGGACGAATGGCCTTGATTTTAGGTGCATGTTTTTTCAAAAATTCGTCGACAAAATCTATATTTCCTTGTATATACGCCAAACATTGGTCAAGCCATTCCGTACCATGACTATAAGCAGCCTCAACAGAAGAAAAGCAAAGACATGTCCCATATCCAACTCACCGGCATCCATATAGATACGGAAGCGTTTACGCAAATCTTCATTAAAAATAAGAGCATGTGAGGCAGATAGTCCCGGCATATTAAAAGCCTTACTAGGAGACATAAAAGTAACGGAGTTCATTCGAGCCTTTTCACTGACAGTAGCAAAAGGACGATGCGTATGAGGAGGTAAAGTCAAATCCGCATGAATTTCATCCGAGAAGACCAATACTTTCTCATCATAACAGATATCAGCTATCGCTCGTAACTCTGCTTCAGTCCACACAACGCCACCCGGATTATGAGGATTACATAAAATAAAGAGCTTACAACCTTTAATTTGTTCACGAAAAGCATCCAAATCCATACGGTACATCCCGTTCTCCCATTTCAACGGATTTATGACCAAAGTACGCTCATTACGAGTAGTAACCCATGCAAAAGGATGATAAACAGGAGGTTGAATCATTACCTTATCCCCTTTCTGAGTAAAACAATTCATAGCCATACCGATGCCCGGTACAATGCCGGGAACAAAATTTATCACTTCCTTGGTCACGATCAAATCATAACGCTGTTTTACCCAGTTTATAATCGCATTATAATAGCTATCTGGTTTGCCGGTATACCCTAAAACTTCATTTTCGCAACGTTTACGAATAGCATCTGTTACAAAAGGAGCTGTGGCAAAATCCATATCAGCCACCCATAAAGGAATCAAATCCGTACGTCCCCAAATATGTTTCAGCCCTTCTACTTTCTCAGCAGACGTACCGCTGCGATCTATCACTTTATCAAAATTGTATTTCATTGTTTCTATTTTTAGGAATTGTCGCCCAAATATAGGAAATTTCTACATTGGGCGACATTAATATTCCCTTATTTTTTCAAGGCTTCAATTACCTGAGGCATCATTGTCCAAACAAAGTTTTCACTTTGTGCTGTATAAAAATTACCATCAACAACCGATTTTTCATCAGTAGCCATTCCTTTACTTACAGCCGGTTTTGCCAAAGGATGCACAGCTAATCTCTTTCCCTCTGTTATTCCAGCAAAATCAAACAACAGACCTGCAGCACAATGACCTATCAGGATCTTTCCCTTCCCGGCAAATGCCTTCAAGACCGACATCAAGTCCACATTATAAGGTTTATCCGCATTTTGAGCAAATACGGGAACCGCATCCCCACAGGCAAAAACCAAAGCATCAAAATCATCTTCATGCCCTATAAGATTTGCAATCACATCATCGGCCACCAATTCAATGCCCGAGTTTGTTTTAATTTCCTTTGTTTCCGCCACTGCATACACCTTATAGGATATACCATTTTCAAAAAACGCTTCCAAATACTGGAACAAACCGAATCCGTTCACCGGATTTACCGCTAAAACAGCTACTTTCTTTGCCATAATCTTAACTTATTATAAGTGAAACAATAAATTTATCTAGTAGAACAATAGTTATCTTTAGTAAGTTTATTACTTTTGTAATGCAAATGTAAGTATCCTTCTTCCCAAAAACAAGAAGGCACCTGTAGATAAGGAACTTACATAGAGGTAACCATTGTTGAACGGCAAGCAAATAGAGAATATTAAAAAATGAAAAATTTTCATCCGGATAATAATTGCCCTGTACGGAATGTATTGTGCAGGCTTGGTGATAAATGGTCTATGCTGGTTCTTATCACATTAAATGCTAACGGAACCATGCGATTCTGCGACATTCATAAAACAATAGCCGATATCTCACAACGTATGCTGACTGTAACTCTGCGCACACTGGAAACTGACGGACTAGTGAGCCGGAAGGTGTATGCCGAAGTTCCGCCGCGAGTAGAATATGAACTGACAGAAAGAGGGAAAAGCTTAATACCACATATAGAAGGATTAGTAGATTGGGCTTTACAACAGATGCCGGGAATTATGGAAAGCAGGAGCCAAACAGGCACTGCCTAAAAAAAAATTGAAAAAAAGCTTCTTATTTATTGTTTTACTAGAAATATATTACTTTTGCAGCGTATTCAATAACAATAAGACAAAATGAAAGCATTATACAATACATACTTTTTACTTCTTTTATTACTTTTACTTTAGCAACAAAGTGAAGCGGGAGTTTGTATGTGTACGTTAAACAATGATTAAAACAATGCGATAATAACAACGAAATCCCGCTTCCGGCAGAAGCGGGATTTTTTTTTATAATATATATACGAATGAAAAAGATAGCAATACAAGGTGTACCGGGCTCGTATCACGACATTGCCGCCCACAAGTTCTTCCCCGGAGAAGAGATCGAACTAATCTGCTGTTCCACGTTCGAAGAAGTCTTTGCGAACATAAAGCAGGATAGCAATGTAATTGGTATGCTCGCTATCGAGAACACCATTGCAGGCAGTTTGCTGCACAACTATGAGTTACTGCGCGAAAGCGGCATGACCATTGTCGGCGAACACAAACTACGCATCAAACACAGCTTCATGTGCTTGCCGGACGACAATTGGGAAACACTGACAGAAGTCAACTCCCACCCCGTTGCCTTGGCACAATGCCGTGAATTCCTGATACAACATCCCAAACTGAAAATAGTAGAAACGGAAGATACGGCAGGAAGTGCGGAAGCCATCAAACGGGAAAATCTGAAAGGACACGCCGCTATCTGCTCCAGATACGCCGCCGATTTGTACGGAATGAAAGTATTGGAAGAAGGCATCGAAACAAACAAACACAACTTCACGCGTTTCCTTGTAGTGGCCGACCCATGGAAAGCCGATGACTTACGTGAACGTTCGAAAGTAAACAAGGCCAATATCGTCTTCTCCCTCCCCCACAACGAAGGAAGCCTGTCGCAAGTGCTCTCTATCTTTTCTTTCTATAAAATAAATCTGACCAAGATTCAATCATTACCGATTATAGGCCGCGAATGGGAATATCTGTTCTATGTAGACGTAATTTTCAATGATTATTTAAGATACAAGCAGTCTATCGACGCCGTTTCACCATTGACTAAAGAACTTAAAATATTAGGAGAATATGCAGAAGGAACATCAACCATATAATATTCAGCCGGCAGACCGTCTGGCGAATGTTAGCGAATACTACTTCAGCCGTAAACTGAAAGAAGTGGCACAAATGAATGCCGAAGGTAAGAATGTAATCAGTTTGGGTATCGGAAGCCCTGACATGCCTCCTTCGGAAGAAACCGTCAATGTGTTGTGCGAACAGGCAAAGCGTCCTGATGCGCACGGATACCAACCTACTGTCGGCATTCCTGAATTACGCAAAGCCATGGCCGACTGGTACAAGCGTTGGTATCATGTAGAACTTGATCCGGCAACCGAAATCCAGCCGCTCATCGGTTCCAAAGAAGGTATCCTGCATGTGACGCTGGCATTGGTCAATCCGGGTGATCAGGTATTGGTTCCCAATCCGGGGGTATCCTACCTACACCTACTTTTAATAAAAATATTAGGCAGTGAGATTGTGAACTATAACCTGCGCGAAGACAACCATTGGCAACCCGATTTTTGATGAACTGGAGAAGATGGACTTGAGCCGCGTCAAGATTATGTGGACCAACTATCCCAATATGCCGACCGGAGCGAACGCCACGATGGAACTGTATGAAAAGCTGGTAAACTTTGCACGCCGCCATAATATTGTGATTGTAAACGACAACCCATACAGCTTTATCCTGAACAAGAAACCACTGAGTATTCTTAATGTGCCCGGAGCCAAAGAATGCTGCATCGAGTTCAACTCTATGAGCAAGAGCCACAACATGCCCGGCTGGCGTGTGGGAATGCTCGCCACCAATGCGCAGTTTGTACAATGGATATTGAAAATAAAGAGTAATATTGACTCAGGAACTTTCCGCCCCATGCAACTGGCCGCCGCACAAGCTTACAACAACAGTGTGGAATGGCACGAAGAAGCGAACGTCAATGTATATAGCCGTCGCCGCCAACTGGCAGAAGAGATTATGAAAGTACTCGGTTGTAGCTTTGATCCCAATCAGGTAGGTATGTTCCTTTGGGGACGCATTCCCGACTCTTACAATGATGTAGAAGAACTGACCGAAAAAGTTTTGCACGAAGCACGTGTGTTCATTACTCCGGGCTTTATCTTCGGCAGCAACGGCAAACGCTATATCCGTATTTCCCTCTGTGCCAAAGAAGAAAAGCTGGCAGAAGCACTGGAAAGAATTAAAAAGATAATGTAACAAAACAAAATATCAGATTATGGAATTAGATTTAAAACCCATCGAACTTCCGGGAATTGAAAAGAAACGCCCGATGATTATCGCCGGCCCATGTAGTGCCGAAACCGAAGAACAAGTAATGGATACCGCCACTATGCTGGCCAATAAAGGCATTAAGATTTTCCGTGCCGGCATCTGGAAACCGCGTACCAAACCGGGAGGTTTCGAAGGCATCGGTGTAGATGGTCTGGCATGGCTGAAACGTGTGAAACAGGAAACCGGTATGTATGTTGCCACCGAAGTAGCTACTGCCAAACACGTTTACGAATGTTTAAAGGCAGGTATTGATGTGCTTTGGATTGGCGCACGCACCACTGCCAATCCGTTTGCCGTGCAGGAAATTGCCGATGCACTGAAAGGTGTGGATATTCCTATATTGATTAAAAACCCTGTCAACCCTGACCTTGAATTGTGGATTGGAGCTTTCGAGCGCATCAACAATGCAGGTTTGAAGCAACTGGGTGCTATCCATCGCGGATTCTCTTCTTATGATAAAAAGATTTACCGTAACCTACCCCAATGGCATATCCCTATCGAATTGCGCCGCCGCATTCCCGAACTGCCTATTTTCTGTGACCCCAGCCATATCGGTGGCAAGCGCGAGTTGGTAGCTCCCCTCTGCCAGCAGGCGATGGACTTAGGTTTTGACGGCTTAATCGTAGAATCACACTGCAATCCCGACTGTGCATGGAGCGATGCCGCCCAACAAGTCACTCCCGATGTGCTGGACTACATCCTAAATCTGCTGGTCATCCGCAAAGAAACCCAAACAACTGAAAACCTGGGTGAACTGCGTAACCAAATCGATGATTGCGACAATGAGATTATCGAAGTATTGGCAAAACGTATGCGTGTCTGCCGTGAAATCGGTACATTCAAGAAAGAACATGATATGACCATTCTACAGACAGGTCGTTACAATGAGATTCTGGACAAGCGCGGTGCACAAGGTTCATTGTGCGGCATGGATTCAGAATTCATTAAAAAAGTATTCGAAGCCATCCACGAAGAAAGCGTAAGGCAACAAATGGAAATCATTAATAAATAAATACAAAAGAGTATATCAAGACTCTGAAATGCTATCATTTCATTTTTATCATTCTGAACTTTGCGAAGAATGTACATACATAAAGTATGCTGCTAACAGATTCTTCACTATTGTTCAGAATGATAAAATGATAAGCAAATTTACTTTTGCAGTATTCCATATCACTTTTCCGGAGATAAGAAACAGTAAGTTTATTTATTCTTTAATCTTCCGATTAACTTCTTTATTTTTACTTGTCTAGAAAACCTATCTGTGCCTGGCTGCTTTCATACAATATCCCAATAGTTTACCCCGTCAACAGTAAGTAATACTAAGAATATCCGTAAAACCGCCATATTCATCAAGCTAGAATTTTTCGTTTCCTCCGGCCTATGTTTTTCCGTCATCCAGACTGACCTTCAATGTCATGTGATCCCGACTATTATACGATTCAGGATTACAAAATAAAGGATGGACTTCTCCATACCGTTTCTTCTATAAAGATGTTTATGGATACTTGCCATACAAGTAGGTTCAACCAATGCATTACGGGAAGTGGAATGTTCTACCCATGTTTCACCCAAATCAGCAGTTACACAAATTCTACGTCCATTTATCTCCTTATTACCATAATTCCGATTATCACGCATATTAAGCATGATATTTCCATCTTGCAGCTGCACAGCCATACATTCTGTCGTATTATGATAGGCAGGCTTACCGGCTGTCCACGTTTTCCCTCCATCCCTACTCCAGGTTATATTCGAAAAAGGCATTCCATCCTTATTCCGTCCTTGAGTAGGAAAGACCAAAGTTCCGTCTTTCAATGTAATTCCATGCCCCGGTGCCGGTGCATAAAGCCACCATTCCGGACGCTTTGTATTCCGGGTAATATTTATCGGTTCACTCCATGTCCGTCCTTCATCGGTACTTTTAGTAATTAAGAATTGAGATGTTTCTTTCACCTCCAGTCCCGGTTGAGAACCTTTCGCATGCCATTGATGAATCCAACGCGTACTATCCTGGGTCATACCTTCTACCCATTTCCCCGTTTTTCCATCTAAAACACCATGCATCCACAGTCCTGCCACATAGATATCTCCAGTCTTTTCATCCACCAAAATGCAAGCATCACTTACTCCATTATATTTTTCAGGCAAGCCACCCCAAGTCTTCATGTCCAGGACAACCTGCATAGGCTGCCAAGTTTCACCACCGTCAAAACTACGATTCAAAGCAATATCAATATTACCTTGCAAGTCGCGCGAAGTATCATAACGTGCATCGTAAACAGCCAGTAATGTTCCGTTCTTTGAAGTAGCGATGCCCGGAATACGGGAAGTATTCACTCCATCTTGTCCAAACTGACGTACAGCCACACCAAGACGCAAATCCACCAAAGAGCCATCCAGCAAAACTTCTCCTTTTCCCTTCACTGTTTTTACCGAAGAGCAAGCCAATCGGACACGGTGAGAAAGATTGACCCGGTCCTTCAATTTCAACGTCACCCAGACAAGGGTCGTATCGTCTTTCAAGACCAAAGGTTCCTTGAAAGAAACTTTTTCAGAACTTGCATGGGAAGCGTTAACGGATGTTCAACAGACAATGTTCCATCCGCAGCCGAAGCATAAAGCCTGATATGTTCAATATCCGTTAAGTCTGTACTCCCTTTCAAAGAGCAAACAATTTCCCGGACAGCACAACTCACCCGAAGCCTGTTTAGCAAACTCCAATCTCAGTCAGGATTCGCTTCTTCAGTGTTAATACAGGTAAACAGGCTGTCTTACATAAC
>ENA-OQKC01000440-OQKC01000440.1-human-gut-metagenome-genome-assembly--contig:-NODE-440-length-17639-cov-3.390247_pt1 | contig 17639 bp, 19 predicted proteins | sample MGYA00242774_ERZ504790 | MGnify/ENA primary metagenome ERZ504790 (study PRJEB26092, sample SAMD00036419) | human gut metagenome | host: Homo sapiens | study: EMG produced TPA metagenomics assembly of...
CTTTTGGAGTATCCGGTAGTGCCTATGCAAGTTTGTCAGTTGAAAGTTGAAAAAGGGAAATGCAGAGTATCAATTGTTCTATTCGGAAGAAGGCGGCTTGCTACAGACAAAAGATGTGAGCGGTAATAGGGATGATACGCATTGGCCGGTAAAACTTGATTAGGGATGAGGGGTTAGGGATTAAGGATTAAGGTTCAATATGATTGCACACCCCTAATCCTTCATCCTTAATCCGTAATCTCTAACTACATCGGCTTATAATCCTTCGCCAGTCCTCCTTCGCTGGTTTCTTTGTAGAGGGAGGGCAGGTCGTTTCCGGTTTCTTTCATGACTTCCACCACCTTGTCGAATGATACGCGGTGCATGCCATCGGGTGAAGGAGGAGTAAAGGTTGGCATCCAGGGCACGTGCGGCGGCGTAGGCATTACGTTCGATGCACGGGATTTGTACCAACCCACAAACCGGGTCGCAGGTCATTCCCAAATGATGCTCCAATCCCATTTCAGCGGCATATTCTATTTGTGCCGGACTGCCTCCAAACAATTGGTTGGCTGCGGCTGATGCCATGGAACATGCTACGCCTACCTCTGCCTGGCATCCGGCTTCCGCTCCCGAAATGGAAGCGTTGGTCTTCACGATGTTTCCTATCAGTCCGGCTGTGGCAAGGGCACGGAGTATGCGTGTGTCGCTGAACTCCCGGCTTTTTTGCAGATGATAGAGCACTGCCGGTACAATGCCACACGAACCGCAGGTAGGTGCAGTGACAATGACCCCACCTGACGCATTTTCTTCACTTACTGCCAAGGCATAGGCAAATACCAGTCCGCGCGACTGGAGGGAAGCCTTGTAGCCACTGGCACGTATATAATAGGTAGAAGCCTTTCGGCGCAGATTCAGAGGGCCAGGCAAGACTCCTTCACTATCCAATCCCCGTTTTACGGCAGCCTGCATGGTTTTCCATACCTCCTGCAGGTAATCCCAAATGTCGCTTTCCTCGCATTCCTTGACGTACTCCCAGTAACTTTTCCGGTACGTTCACACCATTGTAGTATTTCGGTCATACTGTTCATTTCGTATACATCCGGGGTGTTTACGGATGATGCTCCGTCATTCTCTTCTGCCAGGGCACCGCCGCCGACACTGAATACAGTCCATTGGTCGGTCTCCTTGCCTTCGCTGTCCAAAGAGACGAATTTCATGCCGTTGGGATGGAAGGGCAGGAATATTTTGGGTTCCCAGATTATTTCTACCGGTGCTGCGGGTTGCAATGTCTCGGTGATGGCAACATTGGTCATGTGTCCCTTGCCGGTAGCGGCGAGGCTTCCGTATAGGGTTACTTGGAATGCGGCTGCTTCGGGATGCCTTTCCAGGAATATCTGAGCTGCCTTGCGCGGTCCCATGGTGTGGCTGCTGGATGGACCGGTACCGATACGGTAGAGTTCTTTGATTGATTTCATATATTTCAGATTTATGATTTAGCTTTAACTATCAATTATCAACTGTCAATTATCCATTAACTCAAGTCCACAACGGTGATGCCTGCTCCGCCGAACTGTATATGTTCGTCGGCAAAGTGGCGCACTCCGGGAACAGTTTCCAGATATTGACGGATAAGCATGCGCAGGATGCCTGTTCCCGTTCCGTGAAGGATACGCACGCGTGACATGCCGACAAGGATGGCGTCATCAATGAAATAGGTAACGGCTTGCAAGGCTTCGTCGCCACGCATGCCGCGGACATCAATGTCTTGTTTGAAATGCAGTTTCTTCTCGTACATGCTGTCCTGGGTCTGGGCGCTGATGAAAGTGCTTTTGGTGGACACATCAGCTTGTTTAGGCTGCGCGTTGGTACGTTCCAGCCTGTCCAGCTTTACGGTAGTCTTGATGCTGCCGAACGCGATGACCGCATTCTTGCCATTCACTTCCATTACTTCGCCCACAGAGGTTTGGCCCTTTATTCTGACGTTGCAGCCGGGGGTGATGGCTGCAAGGCGTTCTGCCTCTTTCCGCGCCTGCTGTTCTGCCAAAGCCTGGGCAGACAGTCCGTTCTCTTTTCCTTTGCCCGCTTTCTTTTCCTTTTTCCGGTTCTGCTTCTCTTTCAGCTTTTCCATTTTGCGGGCGATTTTTTCTTCCAGTTCCTTGTTGGCAAGCGCTTCCATTGATTCACGGAAGTTCGTCAACTCCTGGCGGGCCTGGCGTGTTTTTTCTTTTTCTGCTTGGGCTTCTTTGATGGAGCGTATGGTGTTCTCGATGCGTGCATTGGCTTCCTGCATCAGTTGCTCCACTTCTTCCTTCGCTTTGCGCAGAATCTCCTTCCGGGATTTCTGCAAATCTTCGATTTCGGTTTGATAACGCTCGATAGTCTCTTCCATGTGCTTTTCACGCTGGCGTATTGTCTGGCGTTTGCCTTCCCAATAGCGTTTGTCGCGCACAATGTCTTGCAGGTACTTATCGGCATTGATGTATTCACTGCCCACAATTTCCGAGGCATCGGCGATGACATCTTCCGGCAGACCTATTTTGCGGGCAATCTCTACAGCGAACGAACTGCCCGGATTGCCTATCTGCAACTGGAACAGTGCTTGCATCAGATGGCGGTCATAGAGCATGGCGCCGTTTACTACACCTTCATGGTCTTCGGCAAAATGTTTCAGATTCTGATAGTGTGTGGTGATGACACCGAACGTCTGTTTTTGGTTGAAGCGTTTCAATACGGCTTCGGCGATGGCGCCTCCTATCTGGGGTTCTGTTCCACCACCGAATTCATCAATCAGGATGAGGCTCCGTTCATTGCAGTTTTTCATCATGATTTTCATGTTCGTAAGGTGGGAGGAGTAGGTACTCAAATCATCTTCAATGGACTGCTCGTCACCGATGTCAATGAATATGCTGCTGAATATTCCGGTATGACTGCGTTCGTGCATCGGGATGAGTAGTCCGGATTGCAGCATGTATTGTAATAAGCCTACTGTCTTTAGGCAGACAGACTTGCCGCCTGCGTTCGGACCGGAGATAATAAGGATACGTTGCTTTTCATTCAGTTCGATGTCAAGCGGTACGACTTTTTTGCCATGTTTGGCGAGAGAAAGTTGCAAGAGTGGGTGTACCGCCATTGTCCAGTCCAGTAGTTGCTTGTTTTCGAGAGCCGGTTTGAGTCCGGATATTTGCTCGGCAAACAATGCTTTGGCACGTATGAAGTCTATTTCGGCAAGGAACTCGTATGATAGCAGTACGTCGGAGATGGAGGGGCGCAGCTGGTTGGAGAAGTCCGTCAGGATGCGGATAATTTCTCTGCGTTCGTCACCTTCAAGTTCTCGTATGCGATTGTTGGCTTCCACTACTTCGGCAGGCTCGATGAATACGGTTTTACCACTGGCCGACTCGTCGTGTACAATACCGCGTATTTTCCGTTTCAGTGCCGGTGCAACGGGAATGACCAGACGGCCGTCACGCATGGTGGGCGTTACATCTTTGTCCACAACGCCCTCGGACTGGGCATTTCGTAGAATACTGTTCAGTGAGCGGGAGATACTTCCCATAGTACTTGCCAGTTCCCGGCGGATGCGTGCCAACTCTGTAGAGGCATTGTCCTTGATTTTTCCGTAAGGAGAGAGGATGCCGTTTATTTTTGCTATGAGCTGTGGGAAAACGGTGATGTCTCCTGCCAATCTTTTCAGACAAGGGTAGGGGGAAGCGCCCTCTTCCTCATCATCGTCGCTTTTCTGTAGGAAACGTACAATATCACGTATGGTTTCCAGTGAACGGCGCAGGTCAAAGAGCTCTTGTTCATCTAGATACATGCCTTCCACACGTATGCGTTTCAGTGACGGGCGTACATCAAAAAAGTATTGTGCCGGGAAGTTGTCTTCTTCTTGGAGTATGCGTACAAATTCAGTGACTTGGTCCAAACGCTCCTCCACCTCTCCAAAGTGGTCGGAGAATGCCATGTCTATCACCCGTTCTTCGCCAAGTGTACTGAGGCATTTTTCTTTCAGCAATTGGCGTATTTGGTCGAAACCTATTTTCTGTTCAAAGTTCTGCGGATATATCATGGTGCAAAAGTACTATTAATTCATGAAAAAAGAGAAAGGAAGTTTGCAGAATTAAAAATGATTTGTACCTTTGCACCGCTTTAAAGAGGAAAGCACTTCCCGAAAAGGAAGTTTTAGGAGAGGTGGCAGAGTGGTCGATTGCGGCGGTCTTGAAAACCGTTGTGCTGCGAGGCACCCGGGGTTCGAATCCCTGTCTCTCCGCAATAAATGTTGGAAATCAGCAAATTACAAAACAACACCCAATTTTACACCCAATAATGTAAAATTGGGTGTTTTTGTATTATTTAAGAAAACTGCCGAGCGACTATGCATTGATCAGTGATTCTTTCCATTTACAATTACCTTATGAAGTCATGAAACAAAATCATACACAACACCATGCCGCTACACTCCGATGCGAGCTGAGCCTCAACGAAAGGTAGCATGAACATGACGATAATTGTGGCGCATAGCCAATAGATATAGTTCTTATTTTCGAATTTCATTATCCATCTATTTGCAAATCAAGATTTATAATTTCGCTTGATTTCGTCAATCGACTTGCCGCCGATACCAAAGTTCTCATCCGGCAATTCCTTAATGGTTACGGTGAAGAACTGCGCCGGAATATGGATTATTTCGGCGGCTGTCGCTGTCAGCCGCTCAATAAGTTCTTTCTTTTGTTCGGCGGTCAATGCTCCGCTTTCAACTGATATGTATGGCATTGTAAAAGTGTTTTGGCATTACAAAACGTCTATTCGATTGGAAGATTGTGTTGCTTCAAGAAACTAAGTTTGTCCCAGTAGCCCCTCTGATATACAATAAGATTGTTTTTGATATGGAAGAAGCCGCAACCACGCAACCCCAATGGGTCTTTCCATTCCAATATAGCCCATTCTCCATCTTCAAAAATATTTTCAACAATACAAACCATTTTAGCCGTTGCGAACTCCCCGGCAAACATCCGGCGTATGGCTTCTTTTCCAGCCACGGGAGCGTTCGCCACCTGATGGTTTACGGCATCGTCCGCATATAGCGCGGCGATTCCCTCCACGTCGGACGCGTTGAAACAATCAATCCATTTCTCCAGTACTTCTTTCGGTGTCATTTGATGTTACATTTTTATAATGTCAAAACCATCTCAAATTGTTTACCGGCGAGGCAAACACCTTTGGACGCGAGAAATGCGTCCAAAGAAGGAGTTGGAGATTCGACATTGATTACTTTTACTATTTCAGATTCAGTCATCTCAATCATTTGTTTTAGCAAGGAAGATGCGACGCCTTTTCTGCGGAAAGTCGGATCAACAGCTATCTGGGTAATGTCACCGGACTTTGGAGAGAAAACACAGTATCCTGACAAAACAGAATCAACCATAGCTCCCAACGTCACCAAATCATCACCTGCTCTCTTAATAGATTCAATGTCATTCTGCCAGGATGGGGTAAAATCATGGAATGATTGGGCTGACAAAATATCTTCAGACTTCAGCGCGACGATGGAGCATTTGGCAGGTTTGTCAGATAGATGGTTAACAACCAGTTGCTTCTTTTGAGTGAAGAAATTAAATTCTCGTAAAATCTCGAAACCGAGACTTTCATATATTTTTAACGCTCTTTTATTATGTTGAAGCACCTCAAGCAAATAATTCTCTATACCGGCATTTTTCAGGAATGGCATAGAGTGCGTAAATATTCTTTTGGCAAGTCCTTGCCCTCTGAACTCTTTTCTTGTACCTGTTCCCGTATCGTATGCAGTAAGTTTGCCATTATAGTATTTACCAATACCATTAAACGTGAACGCCACGATATTGTCATCATAGAATGCACCGAATGATAAAGCCGGATTGAAGCCTCGCCGTTTCAGCATTGACTTCAATTCTGTCTTATCCACGCTGATTTCGTAATCCGAGAAAGCTGACTTGAAAGCCGTATATATTTGCTCGAATGAAATGCCTTCGAGGTTTTTTATTTCAATCATGGGTTACTTGCTATCGGATTCGTTACCATTAATTTAATTTGAACAGGATTGAAGCCATGTTCTGACCGAGATTGCGCATATTGGCAATTCCTTCATTATCTTTAAGAACATCGCCAATTTCTCGCCCATAAACCATGTTCCAGTATGTGGAACCAGCAACTATCATCTCCTTGTTTAAGAAAAAATGATTCATTGTATCGACCGCCGTCATACCTCCGGCACGACGAACGGCGGCAACTGCCACGCCCAGTTTGTGTTTCAATATTCCCGGATTGACAGCAGCGACAACGCCACCTCTGTCCAACAATGCTTTCATTCGAGAGGAAACATCTGCTGAATAAACCGGCGAACCGAGAATTATCCCGTCAGCTCCAACTATTTTGCTAAATACCTCGGCAAAACCGTCTTTGCGGAATACACAATTACCTTACCTTTACAGGCAAAACAAGCACGGCATGGCTCTATATCGACATCGGCCAATTGGATAAACTCGGTTTCAATACCTCTCTTATTCAGTTCCTCAAATATCGTGCGGATTATGATAGCTGTATTACCATCTTTCCGTGAGCTGCCGTTAATTCCAATTACTTTCATAGTCCTTTGTATTGTTCCATTTCAATGCAATTCCAAGTTTCGCCCAAGCAAGAATAGCTTTCTGTTGTTGGAACAATCACGCGCCTGAATCCGGCAGACTTATAGCAATGGATGGCTGACGGATTATTTTCAAAGACACCGAGTGATACTTTCGTAGCACCAAGCGTCTCAAAAGCATATTTGACTGCCATTGAAACAAGAGTTTTACCAAAACCTTGACCACGTTTTGAATCATCGACAATGACGAATCCCAAGCGTTGTTCCGATGAATCATCTGCCGGAGTGCGCAGGGTGATATATCCCACAATGTTATTGCCATTCAACATTGTCAGGGCGCGTTGACTTTGTCCGTCAATATACCGCTCGTGATAGATATTCATATCTTCTGGTGTGACCGGGTAACACTCATATCTGTCAGCGCACCATTGGCGCATAAGATATTCGTTTTTTAGCCAAGTAGTAATTACATTGGCATCTGTGGGCTGATATGGTCTAAGACTAAGGCGCATCATTATAGAATTGTTTTCAACTCTTCATTGCAAAACATTGTCGGGGTAAATTCCACAATCTGATAGTTGGCAATGTCGTTGATGTGGAACGGATCTTCGGAAATAATAGCATCAACCGCTTCACGGTTGTTGGCTTTTATCATTATCACGCCACCAATGCGAGGGATCTGTGGCCCAGATGTTATGAAATCTCCGATGGCATAATGTTTGGCGAGATATTCACGGTGCGCACTCAGATAGTTATCAACCTCGCTCAACGGCTTTTTGTATGTGAGAATTGCAATAAACATAACGAGTCTATTTTTCCAGCGTTTAAGGTGAGGGAAGAATTGACGCATCATGTCTTTAGCCTGTTCCTGTGTCAAGTTCTGTCCTGACTGTTTGTTTATCTCATCAGTGAATTGGGCGCAGTGGTCAATCATCTGCTCCATAGTCATATCCTGCGCAAACTTGCCATCTTTGTAGCAGTAGATGCAATAATCTTCATTGAGTGTGCCATCGGTATTCGTACCGAGGATTTCGTTTGTTAGCGGCATTCCGCAGCTTTGACAGAATTTTTGTTCCATATCGTTTTCCTTTTCGCCCATCAGTCCAACAGGGTAGGTTATTAAATACAAAAGCGTGGACTACCTATGTCAATCTAACTTGACGGCCCTGAGAAAGCCTATGATGCAGATACAACGATAGCAGCCCACGCTATATGCGTGAGAACCACTATGCTATCTCTTGCATCAAATTTGAAAGGCTCTCAGGTTTTCAAGTTACAAGATGAGCATAACGCTTCTTTTTACTTATGTCTTGGAAAGAGTTGCCCCTATCCGAATGCAAAATTAGTTATTTTATTGATGTTTTGCATTATATAGAGTGGAATTTATAGCTTGAATCCTCTACTTTTTCTTTGGCTTCTTCCGCTGATTGTCGTAAACCTTGCCGGAGTTTCTCCCATTGCTCTTTGAACCATTCGCCTATCGGTTGCCTGTTTATTGTAAGCACCAATTTATTATTATCAACCGAACTTTTCTCAATCTTGAAAATATCGTTCTTTATGTCAAACTTTCGTCTATGCTCTTCGGAATAGATTTTCCCATTGCATCTGATTGCTTCTTTTTTTGTCAAAAGATTGTTTACCATATCTTTGGTAAATCCGATGGCATAGCAGAATTTTTCCATTCTCAACATCTCTTTGAGTAAAGGGAACCAGTTGAACGCTTTTTCAAGAATGGTGTTCAATCGTGATATTTCCTTGTCTTTGATTTCAAGCTCTTGATTATGTATTCCTTGTAGGTTACGAATCTGCTTGCCGTGCTGTTCCTGCATTTGTTGCATCTTGGCTTTTAATTCATCAATACCCTTGTCACGCTTGGCAATTTCATGACGTAAATTCTCATTAGTTTGTTCCAAATCTTTCAATTTTCCGCTTCCGAAAAGAGAACCGACACCGCTTGCTATGGCTGTGGCTGCATCGGTAGCTGCGCTTTTGAGTTTGTCGGTGCGTATTTCCGATTTTACCTGTTTGAGTTCTTGCTCAGCAAGAGTTACCTGCTGCTTCTTGTGCCTTTGGGTTTCCTCTATACGTTGCAGTTCGGCTTTCTGTTTCTTTATGATGAAATCGTTACGTTCCAGATGTTCCTTGCCTGTTTCGGTTTTAGATTGTCCTCGTTCCATCAGGAGAATGTCAGAAGCCAAACTTTGCATTTCGGTCATATCCTCGTCATTGAGTTTACAGCTTTTTCCTGTATCGTGGTTCATCCAATCGAAAACGATATGAGCGTGATAATTCGGCTTGAACCACTTTCCATCAATTTGGAAACTCTCTCTGTCTTCAGCTTCGGGTTGTCCGCTCAGCCAATGTCCTTCATCTTTGTGCAGGAAGATTTGCAGCGGAGTAATACCCCAGCGTTGTTTGCACTCCTCGCCAAATTTATGCACATCTGCCAATGTGGTGTCCGCTCTGATGAGCAACACCCCCTCACGGATAGGTGAACACCCTGCCACCTTGATGATTTTTCCGTTCTTGCCTTTGCGTTCACGTTCTTTCTCCTGCATGGCACGTCCGGTCTTTTCCTTGACCATCCGTTTGATGTTGTCGTAATGTGTCCGCAATTCGGTAGTGCCGAAGTCAGGATTTACCCACTGCTCGTTATTGGTGGAAAGTTTGGAAACGACATAGATTCTGGACTCTCCGATGTTGCGTATGTACTCGGCAGTCCTTCGGTTGTGTGCCTCGCTCGATGCGATGTTGCAAGGCTTGATATGTATGCTTGATTTTGTTGCCATAGTTTTTTTGTTTACATTAGATTACTTTGTTCGCTTCCGCAGTGGGGTTCTTAGGGGTGCAACCCATAAGCGGTGATTGCAAAGAGAGGGTCACTCTTTGCTCGGGGTTCTCAGGGGTGAACGCCCTGAGTGGGTTATTAGGGCAAAGCCCTAATCCCCTCGGGAGAGCCCACAACTACGAAAGCGGAGCGTGTAGTTATAGTGGGCTATAACCGAAAACCGTTCTTCTTTTTCGGTGGCTGGGTGTGCGTCTCTCTTACGGACTGGACTTGCCTGTTTCTTTCAGCCTGTTTCTGTAAGTATTCGTTCAAGTCCTTGCATCCGCTGTAGGTTTGCGAAGCGTCACGGATGTATAAATCCCTGCCGTATTCCATACGAATTTGCCGGAGTGCTTCCATCCCTGCACGGTCATTGTCAAAGAAACAATGTATGCGCTCGTAGCTACCCAACGGATAGAGAGCCTTGCTCACATTCGATACAGAGTTCAATACCATATAATCTTGTCTGTCCAGTTCGGGAAATTTCGGGCAATTTTCCAATCTCAAAGTAAGAAATGAAAGATAGTCCATAAATCCCTCGAACACATAACACGTTTCCCTCGCTTTTCCCGCCTGTCTGATGTGGGAGATTTCCTTAGGGGCAATACAGCCCTTGAAATAACGGTTGCGAATCTCATAGCCGCCCGATATGTTTGGAAAGGCAATGGCGAAATACCGTTTGCCGTTGTTGGTGAAATGAGCTTCGCGGCATTCTCTTTTCGCCAGTTCCGTGTTTATTCCCCTTTCCTGCAAATATGAGAGTAGGGCAGGCGAAGAAAGCGGTACAATCTCCAGTTGTTGAAAACGTGGCTCGGAAGATGACTGCTTGCCAAAAGAGAAAGAATCAGGACGGATATGTGGTGTCTGTTCCGCTATGCGTTCCAATATATAAGGTATATGGTCGGTAGCATATAAGTGTGACGCCAGTTCGATGGTGCCGCCGCCTTTGCCGAGTGCAAAATCATACCATTGGTTACGCTCGATATTTACCTTGAACGAGGCTTCAGTTTCTTCCCTTAACGGTGATTTATACCATAGGTTGATACCCTGTTGTTTGACGGGAGAATATCCCAAACTGTGCAGATAATCTGCTATCCTGATTTGCTTGGCTGTCTGTATATCCATAAGATAATTGTTTGAGTAGTTGGTGAATTGATTTATTTTTCTTTTCGCCCGTACCATTTTAAGAAGTACGGTCTATATAACCACTTCACTAAATTGTCGTATATATAGAATACGGCAATAAAGTGAAGCGGTTTATCCATTCCTTGCATCACTTCGCTTTATCCTTAATATATAGACCCACAGAATGAAGTGAAGCGATTGCAGGTAACGGGTTAATAGTGGAAGTCGGGCATGAATGTGTATTTTCTGCCGTTCTCTTGCACTATCATCCGTTTGTTGCGAAGCATGGTGATGAGCGGTACTGCCTTTTGATGGTTCAGTTTTACACCTATTGACGTATAGCTTTTGATTAAAGCATCTTCCAGTTCCTTGTAACCGTATTCCTCTTTCAGCCCGAAAACGGCTTCCAATGCGATGCGGTGCTGCTGTTCGGTGATATGCCTGTAAGGGTCGAACTTTTCCTCTTCCGGTCTTCCCGGTTTCTTGCTTTCTGTTTTGTAACCCTCTATGAGTTCGGGCAAGGCATTGTCGTTGATGCGAAAGGCAAAAGGCTCGAAATCCATTGCCCGGATGTGCATGGCTGAAACACTGCTTATATCCCCGTTGCTCTTGTCCTTTTCCACCAGCAATACGGTTTCCGCCTTATTGTTTAACTCCGTGCCGATATGCCCTCTCGCATTCTCATCCCCTTTGTTCTGATGCAGTATCGTATGGATGTGTATCTGCCTGTCGTCCGTCCACTGCATCAGTTTGGATATGATGCGTGTGGATTCGCCGGGGCTGTTGATGTCATATACCATGTCACGGATGCCGTCTATGATTACAAGACCAATGTCGGGCGTATTATAGATAGCCTGTTCGACAATCCTGATACGCTGTTCAGGCGTGTATTTCCTCAAAGCGAGAAATTCAAGGTTTTCGCTGTCCCTGTCATCGGGCAAGCCAGCCATCCGTAAAATGCGTTTCATGACTTTCAGGCAATGATAAGGGCTTTGCTCCGTATCAACATAAAGCACTTTCCGCTTCCCGTCGGAGAGCTCTGCCACATACCGCAACACAGTGCCATTCTTCAATGTAGCGGCTACGATAGCCGATACATTGAATGTCTTTTTACTTTTGGCTTTGCCGATGGATGCGCTGAAGTTGCCCAATGTCCCAATGACAGAACCATGCACTTTGAGGATTTCGGGTGCTTTCTCATAACTTTTCGACAGGCTCAAACGTGAGGCTTGCCAAAGGATTACGGCTTCTTCTGCCGATATGTCCTTAATCTCTTTCATATAGTCCATAGCCATACCACCCGTTATTTCCGTCCTCCGGTTTTCTTTCCTGCCAGTTCAAGGGCAAGTTCCGCATCAACGATAATCTTGCGCCCTATTTGCGTAATAGCTTTGTCTATCTTACCGCTTTTCTTTATACGGTTGGCGGTGGGCAGACTACACCCGAACAGTTTGGCAATGCCCAGTATTCCGTACACATATTTTCTTTCTGTGTCCGTAACGGGTCGTGGTTGCGTTTCCGTTTGACCGGAAGCGTGCTTGCTCAGGAATATGAACTCTTCGCCTGTCATCTGCCAGACGGGTTTTAATAATAACTCTTGAAGATTTGTCATCGTTCAATCTATTTAGCCGTTAAACAATCAGCCCTGCGCACTGGCTGTTATCTCTGTTCTCGAACGATGCAAAATTAGGTAGGGGCGTGAGTGGTAAGGATGTGGTTGGTGTAAATGGAATATCCTGTTATTTCTCTGAATATCAAATAATAAAAATACCACTCAAAAATTAATTTGAGTGGTAAAAGTGGTGATTTCGTAAAATGTCAGGACATATCACGGATTATCGGAATATTGCGTCCATTTCTTTAGCGAACTTTTGGTTACTGTCACTTGGAAAATCCGACACCGGTTCCTTGTACTTTGACTTGTAGTAGTTCTCGTCAATATCCAACTGTTTCAGGATTATATTCTTCCATTTATCCCTGTCTTGTTTGGGCAGTCTTTCACTCATCAGGAATATCAGGTAACACACCCGTATTTTTTCTCGTGCCTTGATTTTTAATTCCTTTTTACAGGAGTAGAGGTTCATGTTGGCATAAAAGTCCTGCGTTGCAATATCTTCAAACTGTTCCCCCACACAGACTTTATGAATAAGCGAAAGTAATTCTGCATCGAAATATTCGGGTTGCTCCTTTGGCGCATCCTGCTGTTTCTCTTGCTTGCTCGGTTCATCCGGCTTGTCTTTTGCTACGGGAATATATTTTGCCAATATTTCCATAAAATGAAAACTCAGTTTATAAATATCTCCGCAACAGTTCTCAATGTATTGGAAAGCTTCCTTTCTTGCCTGCCTTTCCAATTCATAAAGCCTTTCCAGTTCTTTTTTTTCCTTCTCATATTCAGCCTTGCAGCGTTCATACTCCTTTTCGGCTTGCTTTTCTTCTGCTGCCGTATGTACCCTATAGCCAATGGAATCATACCTGTTGTATGCTTCATTCAAAGGCTTGCTTAATTTTTGTGTAACCTCCAATTGTGCCTTTATATCAGCGTCATATCTGCCTGCGAAGTTGTAGCATACACGAGAAATTACCTCGTTATCAAACAATGGATGTTTTTCGTAAATCAGTATGTTTTTCTCTATTTCGGTTCTCAGGCTGTTGAGAACTAGAGTATATTGTTCCTTCGGTTTGTCAAGCACCAGTTCAAGGATGGCGGCTTCGAAAGCTTTTGTGTTATTGTATTGCTTGTAGAAGTCCGTGATGAATTTCTGCCTGTCAAAAGAGAAAGTATGGCTGATTAAAAAGTCGTTGTATATCCGATTGAGTTCACCATATTGGGGAATCATAATCTGTATTTCTCCTGCCATATACGCTTGGTTTATGGGTTCTTATCTTTATCAAGAAAGGAAGTCAGTTCTTCCTCCACTTCCTCTATACTTGGCAGAGCCGATTTTAAGTTTTCAGGTATAGCCTTGCTCAACTGGTAATCGCTGATGCCTATCGGCTGGTCGTAGCCTGTCAATGCGTATTGCGCTACAACTTCGTCTTTCCCCTTGCACAGCAACAATCCGATAGTCTTGTTGTCATTCTCTCCCCTCAGTTTGTCGTCCACCACATTGATGTAGAAGTTCAGTTGCCCTGCATACTCCGGTTTGAATGGGGTTGCTTTCAATTCCACTACGATGTATGCGTGCAGGGGGATTGAATACAGAATCAGGTCGGCAAAGAAATCGCTGTTGCCAATTTGAAAGTGTTTTTGTCGGGCAACGAAAGCAAAGCCATTTCCCATTTCCAGCAAGTAACGGGTGACGTGCTTAACCAGTTGTTCTTCTATGTCCCTTTCGTCTGCCTTTTCCTTAGTTCCAGCCAAGTCAAAGATGTATGGGTCTTTCAGAAGGTAATTGGCAAGGTCGCTTTGCGGTGCAGGAAGCGTGACTGTGAAATTATTAACCTTGTTGTTGCTGATTTGTCTGCTATACAGATTGGTTTCAATTTGTATTTTAAGAACATTGCTGCTCCAGCCCATTTCTACGGACTGTTTCATGTACCAATAGCTTACACCCAATGGAAGCGAACTGTTAAGCATAATCACATGGCTCGCCCAATTGGTTTTTGCAACAGGTGATGCCATAAATACGTTTTCTATATCCTTAATTTCCATACGGTAAATGTCGGATACGGTTTTAGCAACATTATGAATTTGTGCAAGAGGTTCTTGCGTGATTGTAATTTCCTTGTTACCAGTAGATTGAATTTGCGCAAGAGGTTCTTGCGTAAATTGCGAATCGTTTAAGTAGTGTACTTCATCTTCAATTTTCTTCACACTTGGAGCTATTAGTTTTGCATCCGTTTCAATGAAATTCTGCAATACTCTCAATGGATATGTTCTTGCAAACTGACACATATAGGTAAGGTTGCGTTCCGAATAGCCTTTCTTTTCAGGGAAATTCAGCCGGATAGCCTTTGCCAACTGTTTGATGGTTTTGCTTCCCCATCCATGCAGTTGCTGATGATAAAGAATATAGTTGCCCATTTTCCAGTAGTGGAACAGCATTTGCGCATTGGCTGCGGTAATCAGCCGTACTTGCGCCTGTTGTATTTCCGAACCGACAGCATTTATAAATGCGTCAAAGTTCGTCTTTTCTATGTTATGTCCGTTGTTGCTCATCTTATGATATTTTCAGAATACAAATATACTTCAATGGTGGTAATCTATGAAACTAATTGATACTTTTATAGTTGATTAAACTTGTTCATGGCGTTTGCCCTGATGTCATCCGCTATGTCAATGTAGGGCTTCATGGCTTTGTAATCACTGTGTCCAGTCCATTTCATAACCACCGGTGCCGGAATTCCGAGTGCCAACGCATTACAGATGAAAGTCTTTCTTCCGGCATGGGTACTTAACAATGCGTATTTGGGTGTGACTTCATCTATGCGCTCATTTCCCTTGTAGTAGGTTTCCCGTACAGGTTCGTTGATTTCTGCCAGTTCACCCAGTTCTTTCAGATAATCGTTCATCTTCTGATTGCTTATGACAGGCAATGCCATGTGGTTCTCGAAATGAACATCCTTGTATTTTTCAAGAATGGCTTTGCTGTGGTCGTTCAGTTCGATTATCAGGCTGTCCGCAGTCTTGACTGTGGTGACTTCAATGTGGTCGGGTTTAATATCACTTCTTTTAAGGTTACGAACATCCGAATATCGTAAACTCGTGAAGCAGCAGAACAGAAAGACATCCCTGACACGTTCCAAATACTGTTTGTCATGCGGTATATGATAATCTTTCAGTTTGTTCAGTTCATCCCATGTCAGGTAATATTTACCGTTTTTAGGGGTTGTTTTCGAATTTGGGTTTGAATGCGTCGTATGCAATGTTCTGATGATGTCCTTTTTTGAAGCTCAACGCAGGAACCATTTGAGGAATCCCATTTGTTTACCGATGGTGCTGTTTCTCATGTCCTTTTTGTCACGCAAGAAATTGACATACTCATTTAGCCCGAATTCGTTGAAGTATTCAAAGGTTACATCCTCCTTGAACTCTTTGATGTGATTTCTCACCGCTGCAAATTTCTCGTATGTGGATGCCGTCCAATTATTCTGGTTGCCACACTCTTTTACAAACTCATCAAACACTTCCCAAAAACTAATCGGTGCTTCTTCCTGTTGTTCTTCACTGCTCTCTTTCATCCGCAGATTGAACGCATCCTTTAGCTGTTGGGTGGTGGGCATGGTTTCCTGCACCTCAAACTCCTTGAACACGTTTTGCATTTCGGCATAGTATTTCAGCAAGTCTGCATTGATTTCGGATGCGCTTTGTTTCAGCTTGTTGGTGCATCCGTTCTTTACCCGTTGTTTGTCGGCATCCCATTTGGCTACGTCAATCCGGTAGCCTGTTGTAAACTCGATGCGTTGGCTTGCGTATATGACACGCATACGGATAGGCACGTTCTCTACGATTGGCACACCGTTCTTCTTCCGGCTCTCCAATGCAAAAATGATGTTACGTTTGATATTCATAATTGGGTGCGTTTGAAATTCTACACCCAAATATACACCCAAAAATTGAAATAGCAAAAGGCATTTAGAAAGATTTAGATTTACTCTGCATTGTAGATAATATATGATTATCAATGATTTGCAATTTTATGATATTTCTTGAAAGTATAGGTTCAAGAGCCTGTCTCTCCGCCAGCGAAACCCTGCAAAGATTTAATTTGCAGGGTTTCGTGCGTTTAGTCCAGAGGCATTGAAAAGCGATGCAATGCAGGTCAGCCGCGGCCTGCCCGCCGTACCTGATTCGGTAATGCCATGGATTGGGTGATGAAAGCCCAACTGTCTCTCATCCTCTACCCGTCTCTGCTATATTTTTTATCATATTATGATACAAACCGTTGAACCTAAGCGTTAAGAGTTCATCCATTTCTGGCAAATCATTTGCACGCACGAGCCATAGCCGCGCCTTTTGAGTACCATCCTCTTCAAGGCGGACACCGGACGTATCGATTTCATCCGGACACTTTCGGGACAATAAAAAAATATGGTAATGAATAAAATTTATTTCATGCTGGCAATCCTGCTGGCATCGGTAAATTCATCCCTGGCCCAGAAATGGGCCGTCAAGAGCAACTTGCTCTACGATGCCACCGCGACGATCAACCTGGGTGTCGAAGCGGCGCTCGGCCCCCGCGTAACGCTCGACATATCGGGCAACTACAATCCGTGGGAGTTCGGCGACGCCCGGTGGAAACATTGGCTGATACAACCCGAAGTACGCTACTGGCTTTGCGAGAGCTTCAACGGCCACTTTTTCGGCCTGCACGCCCATTACGCCGAATACAATGCGGGAGGGATCAATTTCAACGCCGACTTCCACCGCAACCGCTATCAGGGACACCTCTACGGTGCGGGTTTATCCTACGGTTATCAGTGGCTGATCGGCAAGCGGTGGAACCTCGAAGCCACCGTCGGCCTGGGGTACGCCCGTTTGTGGGATCGGAAATATCCGATCGCCGAATGCGGCGAAGTGATCCGCACCCGCTCACGCAACTATTTCGGGCCGACCAAAATCGGCCTGGCACTCATCTTTATCATCAAATAATACAGCAGGATATGAAACGCCATACAAAGCAACGCATAACCGGCTTACTGGCCGTATGCCTGACCTTCACCGCGGCAGTCTACGGTCGCGAGGGGAATCCGGCCGCTTACAGGAACGGCGACCGGCTTTGCGTAAGGCTCCCGATCACCGCCGGCATCGACCTCCCGGCCAACGGACAGCTGACCGTCACGCCGGTCGTCAGCAACGGCGAAAACCAAATACTTCTGGCTCCCGTCGTTTTCACGGGACGCATCCGCGAGAGAGTCAATGAACGCCGGGAACGGCTTTACGGCATACCGGCTGTTAGCGAAGGTGTTTTCAGCAACACGGTTATCCGCCGCAGCCGGAAAAATCCGTCGGCAAATGCGGTTCTTTTCGAAGGTGATATTCCTTACGAGCCGTGGATGGCGGGCGCACGGGTCGTCCTTTACCGCGACCTGGAGGGATGTGCCCAACACCGGACGGCCCTTCCACCGCTGGTCGCCGCCGAG
>ENA-OQKC01000441-OQKC01000441.1-human-gut-metagenome-genome-assembly--contig:-NODE-441-length-17638-cov-8.779681_pt1 | contig 17638 bp, 16 predicted proteins | sample MGYA00242774_ERZ504790 | MGnify/ENA primary metagenome ERZ504790 (study PRJEB26092, sample SAMD00036419) | human gut metagenome | host: Homo sapiens | study: EMG produced TPA metagenomics assembly of...
GCTGCTAGTATAATTCGCGATCGTCAGCACTTTTCCAATACGAATCATCCGTACAGATACCTTGTACAGAATGCCCCGATAAATGCATCTCCTAGCGGCTCTTGGATCGACCACCTCTACATCTTCGATCGCTTTCTTATAGTAAAAACGTTCTGGTGTGTTCATGATCACACCCTTTTCAGCCAATGTGATCAGTACTGTTGGTATTCCTCGTCCTACGGATCACCGCAGATGCAACTCTTGCTTCATCGAGATTAAATCTTGTCCATTCCCTCTTCCAATCACTATGGATCTTAATACCTGTCATTGATTTTGCTGCCTGCTCATTGACGATCAGGTATGTAACGCACTCCATAAGTTCTTTTGAAAGCTTCTTTACCGGAATAGGATTCAATACTACATCAACTTCATGTTTATATGCATAGCCCGCAATTGCTTCATTGACTTCCATCGGTATCGCATTCTGAAGCACAACGAGATCATATTTGTCCATCTCATCTTCCAGATATGCGATCTCATCAACCGTTAATTGTGTTGTTGCCCCTGGTATAACGATCGATCTTTTCTTTACTTTCTGTCCTGGAACAGTCTCTAATAATACAATCGAAGATCCTGTTGGGAGCACATCATCATAAATGATCTGTTCCGTGTTCACTCCTGCTTCCTTACATACTTTAACCAGTTCTTCTCCATCCCTGTCTCTTCCGATCTTACCGATCAACGTAACATCTGCCCCAAGGCGAGCCATCTGTACTGCCTGATTAGCCCCCTTGCCTCCGGGTGATTTCTTAATATCTTCACCCATCACTGTCTGTCCTTCTTCTGGGATCACAGATGTTTCTATGCCTTGATTCATCATAAGACTTCCGACTACCAGAATCTTTGGTCGTTTCTTCATATTCGAATTCCTCACTCTATCTATTCACTCCTCATCTGTTACAGATCAGAGCTGATAAATTTATTATAATATTGTCTGAATCCAAATACAATCTTTACTTATCTTTCTTTTCGTTTTCTTCTGAAAAATCTTCGTTTTTCTCTGGATGCTGCAATTTCTTCTCTTGCTTTTTGCTGATTTCTGATCATCTCATCCAATTTCTGAAATCTTTTTTCTTCTTCAGCTTCTCTTAGCCGAAACTGATAATCCATTTCTTTTACTACTCTGTCTGAAACCTTAGAACTGATCTGATCTGCAATATGATCTTTCTGTTCCAGAATCGCCTGTCCCATGATCTTTACCAACACTTTTTGAAACTGCATCATTTTATCAGACGTATTCATCTGTTTTTCTTCCGGAAATGGAATGATATTTCCGGATAATTTCTGTTTAATCTCTTCGCTGTCTAATCCAGCATTTCTCATATCACGGATCTGTTCAAATGTATGTATTTCTTTGTCTCCATAACAACGATATCCTTTTTCATTTCGAGGGATCGTTAAGGAAAATTCTTCTTCCCATGTTCTTAAATGATATGTTTCAAGGCCTAACTGCCTGGCTGCTTCTGATATCATACGTCTTTTTTCTTTCATATGTCCCTTCCTTTCCTCCCCTTCATTATAAGGTTTGAAAAGGACTTCAAACAAGAAAAACCGTCCTCTAAAAGATGACGGTTTCTGGCATTTTTCTCTTTATTTTTTACTTTTTATATTCCAAGATCATCCATCGGACCGCTTTCTTCGGATTCATTTGCGATCTGATCTAAGCGCAGTGCAAGGGTTGTATACCTCCGTTGCTCATTGACATTCTGGATCATGGAAAATAACATATTTCTGTCTCCTACGATCGTTAAACAGTTTTTTGCTCTTGTGACTCCTGTATACAGAAGGTTTCTGTGGAATAATACTCTTGGTCCGCTTAAGATCGGCATCACAACCGCTGGGTATTCGCTTCCCTGTGATTTGTGGATTGTGACTGCATATGCAAGTTCTAATTCATCAAGACTTGCATACGGATACTGGACTTCCCTCGTCTCATCAAATAAGACTGTGATCTTCTCTGTGTAATCATTGATTTCTGTGATGATTCCCATATCACCATTGAATACTCCAACTCCCTTATCTACGGTGAATCCTTTGCTATTTCGCATTTCCCATTCAATCTGATAATTGTTCTTGATCTGCATGACTTTGTCACCTTCCCGGAATAATCCAAAGGCGATCTCTTTTTCTTTCTTCTCATCAGATGGTGGATTCAAATATTGCTGCATGACCTGATTGAGCCTCTCAACACCAAGTTCACCTTTTCGCATTGGTGTTAAAATCTGGATGTCATATGGTTTCACATGGACATATCCTGGTAGTTTATCCCGTACTAAATATACTAAAACTCCTAGTACATCCTGAATATTATTTCTCTGTAAGAAGAAAAAATCTCGGCTCTTATTATCTAATTCAACTGGTCTTCCCTGATGGATCAGATGGGCATTTCTTACGATATGGCTGCCTTCTTCCTGACGGAAGATCTGGTTTAATTCCACGACTTTAAACTGTCCTGATGCGATCATATCTTTTAAGACATTTCCAGCACCGATCGATGGCAACTGATTGGCATCTCCTACAATGACCAATCTTGTTCCAGCCACCATAGCTTGCAGGAGTGCATTCATCAGATATAGGTCTACCATGGACATCTCGTCAATAATGATCACATCCGTTTCTAATGGATTACCCGCATTGCGTTCAAACATGGATGCATTTCCCTTTTTCATGTCACGTTCCCTGTCAGCTTCCCCATTGATCTCTAACATACGATGAATCGTCATTGCTTCATATCCCGTTGCCTCTGTCATACGCTTTGCTGCTCTTCCTGTTGGTGCTGCCAAACGGATATCCAATCCTTCATGTTCAAAATACTGGATCATTCCATTAATCGTTGTCGTCTTACCAGTTCCCGGACCTCCAGTTAAGACAACGATACTATCCTGTGCCACTGCATGGATCGCTTCTTTCTGTTTTTCAGCAAATGTAATCTGCTCTGTCTCTTCGATCATTGCGATCATTGTCTCCACCTCAGAAATGGAAACATCATAATGGATATTTAAATCCAGCAACATTCTTGCCGTATTGACTTCCATATGATACTGTGGTGCTGCATAAACTCTTGTCTCTTCATCCTCTTCAATGACGATCTTGCGATCGATCATCATCTCTAATAAATGCTCTTCGATATCTTCTGGTGTTACCCCTAAGATATGAGCTGCATTTCTGCACAAAATACGTTTTGGCAAAAATACATGGCCTTCATTTAGTGCCCGCATTAAGGTGTAAAAAATTCCAGAAATGATACGGTAATCTGAGCTGCTTCCAATCCCGACTTTCTTCGCGATCTCATCTGCGATCTTAAATCCGACTCCTGCAATATCATCCGTCATCTTATATGGATTTTCCTGAATGATCGTATACAAATGATCCCCATATTCTTTATAAATCTTCACAGCAAGATTATTATTGATTCCATATCCAGACAGAAACATCATCGCCTGACGCATTTCCTGCTTCTCACTGAATTCCACGGCGATCGCTCTGGCTTTCTTCTCGCTGATTCCTTTTACTTCTGCAAGACGTTCTGGCTCCTCTTCGATAACTCGGAAGGTATCCATCTTAAACTTCTTTGTAATACGTTTTGCAAGTGCAGGTCCGACTCCTTTGATCGCTCCGGAACCTAAATAACGTTCCATGCTGTCAATATCATCTGGAGCCACAATCTCATAAGTTCTCATCTGAAATTGTGGTCCATGCACTGGGTGATCGACATAATCTCCTTCCAAAGATATGTATTCTCCATCATTTAAGAAAGGAAATGATCCAACGACAGTCTCTTCATCTCCATCGACATCAAGGCTTAATACAGTATATCCGTTATCTTCATTCCGAAAACGTATATGATCTACGTATCCTTTCAAATATGCCATTGTTTTCTCTCCTTTCTTCTGATCTACAGTATAACGTGAATTAAGGCCAGGATGAATTGCCATCCTGGCCTCTTTGAATCTCTAATGATTATTTGTTCTTTGATTTTTTATCATCATCTGCTAAATATTCGATATATTTTCCTGTACCGATTGCTACAGCTGTTAAAGGATCTTCTGCTGTCATTGTGTTGATTCCAGTCTTCTCTTCGATCAGTTCTTCTAATCCCTGAATTAAAGATCCACCACCTGTTAAAACGATTCCACGATCAGAAATATCAGCTGCTAATTCTGGTGGAGTTCTCTCCAGTACATTGTGTACTGCGTCTACGATCTGGTATGCAGGTTCTCTTAAAGCTTCTTCTGTTTCTTCAGATGTCACAGTCACTGTCTTTGGAAGTCCTGTTACAAGGTTACGTCCGCGAACGTCCATTGTAAGATTTTCTGGGCGTTTGTATACTGTACCTACATTGATCTTGATCTCTTCTGCTGTACGTTCTCCAATTAATAAGTTATGTTTCTTACGCATGAAACGTACGATTGCCTCATCAAAGTCATCTCCAGCTACTTTGATAGAGTTGCTTACTACGACTCCACCTAAAGAGATAACTGCGATATCAGCTGTACCACCACCGATATCAACGATCATATTTCCACATGGTTTTGCAATGTCGATTCCTGCACCGATCGCTGCTGCTACTGGCTCTTCGATGATGGAAACTTCTCTTGCTCCTGCCTGATATGTTGCATCTTCTACGGCTTTCTTCTCTACTTCAGTTGCACCACTTGGTACACAAACACTGATGCGAGGTTTTCTTCCAAATAAAGACTTACCAACTGTTCTGCTGATAAAATAACTTAACATCTTCTCTGTAACTGTATAATCAGAGATAACTCCCTGACGTAATGGACGAACTGCCACGATATTACCTGGTGTTCTTCCTAACATTAAACGTGCTTCTTCTCCGATCGCTTTGATCTTGTTTGTATTTCTATCAAATGCCACTACAGATGGCTCTTTTAATACTACACCTTTTCCTTTGACGTAAACTAATACGCTGGCGGTTCCTAAATCAATTCCAATATCTGTTCCTGCTGCCATAGCAAAAATTCCCCTTTCGCTTTCTCTTATCTATCATTATTATGTTATTTCTACTTTATCCGTATACGTGCAGTTCTACACACGTACACATACTCTCTTATTATAAACATTTTCCAAGAAAATTCAACGATTTTTTACATATTCTGCGAAATTTCAGTAAATCTTAAGAACTTACTTTTCCCAGCGTCCAGATGCCCCACATGGAAGGACCAATCCGTTGGATGAAACTGGTAATCCAATCTCATCTGAGACTACTTTTCCACCAAATTTCGCTGCTACCTGAGTCTCTAACATATAAGTTAAAACTGCTGGCTGTAAACCTGTTGTATAGGAGTTTACAAGGAAGAATAATGGGTCATCGGACAGAATCTTTGTACATAGTTCGATAAATGGATAAATCTTCTCCTCGATCTTCCAGATCTCTCCCTTTGGTCCTCTTCCGTATGATGGAGGGTCCATGATGATTCCATCGTAATGATTTCCTCTTCGGATCTCACGTTCTACAAACTTCACACAGTCATCTACTAACCAGCGGATTGGTTTCTCTCTTAATCCAGAAAGCTGTGCATTCTCCTTTGCCCAATTTACCATACCTTTGGATGCGTCAACGTGTGTGACTGATGCTCCTGCTGCTGCCGCTGCAAGTGTTGCCCCTCCTGTGTAGGCAAATAAGTTTAAGACTTTGATCGGACGATTTGCTTTTCTGATTTTGTCTGAAAACCAGTCCCAGTTCACTGCCTGTTCTGGGAATAATCCTGTATGTTTGAAGCTGAATGGCTGTAAGTGGAATTTTAATTCTTTGTACTGAATATCCCATGTCTTAGGAAGATCAAAGAATTCCCACTGTCCGCCGCCTTTGTGACTTCTGTGATAATGTCCATTTGGCTTCTTCCACTGTCTTAACTTCTTTGGGGTGTCCCATAGAACCTGTGGGTCTGGCCTTACCAGAAAATAATCTCCCCAGCGTTCTAATTTCTCACCATTTGATGTATCTAAGACTTCATAGTCTTTCCATTGGTCTGCTAACCACATATTGTATATTCTCACTTTCTGTTTCTTCTATAAAATATCATCTTGTGCATGTATCTACATACTTATGTTTATTATAGCCTAAAGACAAATTCTTTCGCAAGGGTTCCATATAGAAAAAAAGAACTTTCTGCATCTTTTCCATGCAGAAAGTTCTTAAACTATGTAATTCCTATGATTTTTAAGCCTGGAGTCCCATCAAATGATTGATAAACTGCTGTGCCGTACGTCCAGAGATTCCTCCGTGGCTTAATTCCCATTTATTTGCTTCGAGTTTCAGTTCATCTTCTCCCATCTTGATTCCTGCTTTGTGGGCAAGTTCGAAAACGATCTCGAAGTATTCTTTCTGACTTGGTTTTGAGTAGTTAATTGTAACACCAAAACGGTTTACCAGAGATAATTTTTCTTCCATTGTATCGGATCTGTGCATTCCGTTGCTGTTTTCCACATCAGATCTGTCATTCCATGTCTCTTTGATCAGATGACGACGGTTGGAGGTTGCATATATCAAGATGTTCTCAGGTTTTGTTTCCACTCCACCTTCGATGACTGCTTTTAAGAACTTATATTCAATCTCAAATTCTTCGAAAGAAAGATCATCCATGTAGATGATGAATCTGTAGTTTCTGTTCTTGATCTGTGCGATCACATTGGAAAGATCTTTAAACTGATGTTTGTAGATCTCGATCATGCGCAGGCCCTGATCATAGTATTCATTTACAATCGCTTTGATACTTGTGGATTTACCTGTACCACTGTCACCAAATAACAGAACATTGTTTGCTTTTCTTCCTTCTACAAATGCTTCTGTATTCTCAACAAGTTTCTGTTTCTGAATCTCATATCCGACAAGATCGGATAATACAACTTTGTCCATGTTATTGATCGCACGGAAGCGGATGTTGTTGTCTCCACATTCTTCGATACGGAATGCTTTGTTAAGACCGAACATACCAACTCCATAGGCTTTGTAGAAGTCTGTGACCATGTCAAAGAATTCGTTCTCGTCTTTGGCTGTCTCCAGACGTTCACTTAATGCCTGCACTTTCTCACTGACATTCTTGTTGTACATTAATTCTGGTTTACCGATTGCCTGATAGTCAGAGATTCTGCTGAAACAGTCTACGCCTAATTCATTTTCAATTCTACCGAAATCAAAGTCAAATAGTTCCTTGAATGCTTTGAAATCACTCTTTGCGAAGTGGTTGACACTTCCTTCGCTGGCTCCGACTTTCTCACATGTGATACTGAATGGATTTTCATTAGTGATCAGTAAATACGTTAAATAGTTGTGCCACAGATTCTTATCAAATGCATAATCTGTTGCAACTTCTAAGATTCTTTTTACCTGTTTAAATACTCTCGTTCTTAAAACATCTTTTGTCTGTGATCCATCGTCCATGCAACGAAAGATATCACTTAACTGCATTAAGATGGATTCTTCATCCATGTCACCGTAGATCAGTAATTTTGATACGATATTATACATCTCTTGTATTCCCCCAAACTTTTTTCTTAAAATCATTCTTTTGTAACTGTTAGCAATCGTTACGTTTATTTTGGTCTTAGATACGATTTTATACCTTTTGGTTTGTAGTTTTCAATAGTTTTATGCAATTAACGTATAAAACTATTATATTTTATAGAGTTTTTACAACTATTTGCATTATTTTTATTTTAAAACTTTTATCAAACGAAATTCCTGTTCTACCGTATCTATCAGATTCTCCTGTGCATTTTTCTTCTTCATTGCATCTTCCAATGATACAGCCGATCTTACAATCGGAAAATACGCATCAATCCCTGCTTCATTGCAAGCAGTTGCTCCTTTAGTCACTGCCCCTGAGAATCCCAAGACTAATTTCCCATATTTCTTCGCAAGTTTCGCTACTCCGATCGGTGCTTTCCCCATCGCTGTCTGGGCATCTAAGCATCCTTCTCCTGTGATCACGATATCTGCATCTTTGATCTCTTCTTCTAATTTTGTTTCGTGTAAGATCAAATCTACACCTGATTTTAAAGTTGCATTTGTAAATGTTAAAAATGCAAATCCTAAACCACCTGCTGCACCTGTTCCTGGTTTATCTGCATCTGCTTTTGTAAAGCTTTCTTTTGCGATTTTTGCATAGTCTGCTAGCCAGTGATCCATATCTTTTATCATCTGTTCTGTGGCACCTTTTTGTGGGCCAAAGATCACACTGCAGCCCTGTTCTCCACATAATGGATTCGTTACATCACAGGCGATATGAAATTCGCAGTCTTTTAATTCTGGGATGGCTTTATCATCTTTGATCTGTACTAAATCTTTTAATCCGATCGCACCATGTTTAATCTGGTTTCCATCTTTATCTAAGAAATCATATCCTAACGCCTGCAGCATTCCGACACCACCATCATTGGTTGCACTTCCACCAATTCCCATGATAAAGCGCCTGCATCCTTTGTGAATCGCATCAACGATCATCTGACCGACTCCGTAAGTTGTTGTGTATAATGGATTACGTTCTTTATCGGTTACCTGTGTGATACCTGCTGCCTGTGACATTTCCATAATGGCTGTGCTTGTTTCTTCCATATCTGATTTTGTTGGACGGATAATTCCGTATTTGGCTAAGACTGGCTTCCCTGCTGGACCAGTAACTTTAATAAATTCCATATTACCACCCATACCGTCTACCAGTGCATCAACCGTTCCTTCTCCTCCATCTGCAAGAGGTTTTATGACTACTTCTGCTTCTTTCTCAACTCTTTTAATTCCTTTTTCAATTGCTTGCGCTGCCTGAATTGATGTCAAACTTCCCTTCAAAGAATCGACTGCTACTACTATTTTCATCATAAAAACCTCGCCTATTTTCCACAACCAAACAGAAATTTTCTCAGACAATCCACAGGAATCATCGTCATTGATAACAATACTGTAACAATCCAGCCTTTTGCTCCAAATGGAATACAACTAAACATCTTTCCGATCCATATAAATACTTGAAATGGAATTGCCGCTGCGTTTACGATCATAATCTGTACCAGCATGATAATAAAAAATACTTTCAGAAAATCCGGGTTCTCATTTAATCTTTTGAAAATCCCAAATCGTTCATCCCTGACATTAAATCCGTTAAATAATGCACTAAAGATAAATAAAACAAAATATGCTGTTAAATGCTGTGCTTTATTATCAAATAGATTCGTGATCACTGGTAATTTTAAGAATAAGAAACTTAATATAACCAGCCATATCCCCATAAATCCTATCTGCGTCATCATGTCTTTGCTGATAATACCCTCATCACGTCTTCTCGGTGCTTCTTTCATATATTTTGAAAGTGCTGGTTCATTTCCAAGCATCATTGCTCCGAGCCCGTCCATCACAAGGTTTACAAATAATAAATGTGTGACTTTTAATGGTTCTTCTATTCCCAAAAATGGTGCAACTGCACTGACAACAACTGCTGTCACATTGATCACTAACTGGAATTTACAGAACTTCAAGATATTATGATAGATCGTTCTTCCATACCAGATTGCATCCTTGATTGATGAGAAGTTATCATCCAAAATAACAATCTTTCCTGCCTCTTTCGCAGCCTCTGTTCCACTTCCCATTGCAAATCCAACATCTGCACGTTTCAATGCTGGGGAGTCATTCACTCCATCACCTGTCATACCTACAACAAGATTCATTTCCTGACACAGGCGCACCATTCTTGACTTATCCGTTGGCAATGCTCTTGCGATCACACGGATCTGCGGTAAAATAGCTTTGACTTCCTCATCACTCATCTGATTTAACTGTGCAGAAGATAAAGCTCTATCTGATTCATTTTTTAACAATCCTGCATCTTTTGCGATTGCTACTGCCGTCTCCAGACGGTCTCCTGTGATCATAACAACCTGAATTCCAGCTTCCTGTACCTGCCTGATGGCATCTTTGGCTGATGGTCTGACATCATCTCTGATCGCCACTAGTCCAATGATCACAAGGTCATCATTGATCTGATTCTTCACAAGCTCTTTTTCTGAATATCCAAAAGCAAGAACTCGCATTGCCTTCGCTGCCAGAGAATCAATCTTTTGATTTAATGCTTTCTGATCGATTTCTTTGATCTGTCCATCACCATCTAAATATTTTGTTGCTTTTGCAAGCAATCGTTCGGGTGCTCCTTTATAAAATGTCTTGCCTATGCTCTCAATTCTCGCCTGACTGAACTTATTGGAAGAATTGAATCCTTGATGGGCACTGACCTTACATCCGTCATTCCCATCCAACATACAAAATGTCTCTTCACCAATAAATTTCAACAACGCCTGATCCGTTGCATTTCCACCAATGACCTTATGATAAACATCAAACATCGCCTGTGTATTCTTCCCGATCGCAAGATCTAACAGCCCTTTCACCTTCCCATGATGTCTTAATTCATTTGCAGAAATTGAAGTTCCATCCGCTGTAAAGAAATCTACAACTTCCAATTCTCCCTTTGTGATCGTTCCTGTCTTATCACTGAATAAAATATTTAAAGATCCTGCTGTCTCAATTCCTTCTGCCTTACGAACTAATACATTATGATCTAACATTTTACTTGTATTTTGCATTAATACAAGAGATATCATAAGCGGCAATCCTTCTGGTACTGCACATACAATGATCACAACCGCAAGTGACACTGCATCGATCAAATCCTGCACAACCTTTGCTGGTCCCATAGAAAAATATGCCTGAAATCCACCTGCCATTATAATGAAATATACAAAATACATAACTGCGATCACGATCGCACCGATATATCCAAACTTCGATATCTGATCAGCAAGTTTTGAAAGTTTTACCTTCAATGGAGAATCGGGTTCTTCTTCCTGCATCTCCTCAGCCATCTTCCCCATCATCGTATGAAGTCCAACCTTCTGAACATCCATTATACCTTCACCATCAAAGATCACAGCTCCACGAAACAGAGAATATGAATCAACAAATGTATCTCCTGTAATCTCTTCTGCAAGATAAACACCCTCTCCGGCTGCTTTCTTCTCACACTCCTCTGCTTCTCCATTTAAAGCAGAATTATTGACTTTCAGGTTTCCTGTATGCAAAATACCATCCGCAGGAATCTTATCCCCAGACTGCAGCAAAACCTGATCCCCAACAACCACGTCATCAACATCGATCACTGCAACCACACCATTTCTGTGTACCTTACACTGATCCTTCTTCGTACTCTTCTTCAACTCTCGGTACTTTGTATCACTCGCAACCCCTGTCTTCGCCGTAACAAAAGCAACGATCAACACCGCAATGATCGTCCCCATCGGTTCATAAATCTCAGCATATCCAAAGAAAAACATCACAATCATCAACACCGCGATCGCAAGCAAGATCTTGATCATCGGATCTTGAAATGTTTCCTTAAATTCCTGCCAAAACGTCGTAGGTTCTGAATCTGGAATCTCATTGGAACCAAATTTCGCTCTCGATTCCTTAACTTCTTTATCTGTAAGCCCTTTTATATCCATATCGTTCCTCCTAATCAAATTGACTTTCAATTTTCTTTAGTATAACAGAAAATCGAAAAAACGAAACACTTTTGTAACATTTTAGCTATTTTTTTACACAAGGGACATCATCCCAGTGTGGCAAAAAAAATGGGCTGCTTCTATGCAGCCCAATCTAATGAAAAGAGAGGATTAAAATATATATGAAAAACTATGTCTTAAGTATATCAAAATCCCCACTCCATTCAATATTCTAAATCTAAACAATTCTAAAGAAAATATAAACTTCTATAAAGAGAAAATTATCCACAGTCGGATTTAGTGTCCGCTACGTGCGAATCCGAGCGAGAGCGTGTCACCAAATAGTTTATATGAAGCGAACTACCAACTGCCGCCTCCTCCGCCTCCGAAGCCGCCTCCTGAGAATCCTCCATCTCCTCCAGAAAAGAATTCTCCAACTCCTCCAGATTCTGATGGTTCTACAACTGTCAGGTTCTCAGAGACCACATGATCCATATAGTGCCCCATCATATAATAATGGAAATAAGGATCACTGCCGCCATAGACATACCAGTCTGGCGCAGGAAGTTTTAATGCATCCAGTTTCTTTGCATAAAGATCAAACAACCCAAATACCATGGAATAAGGCAGAATATGATAAAACAATGTCTGGATGATCTTTCGCCAATACCTTCATTCGGTCTAATTCCGCAGTTTCAATAAAATCACGAAGTCCTGCTAGATATCCCATCCATTCCACACATTGATGGGTTCTCTTCTTCATAAATGCAGTCAGGATCACTCCGATAAATGATACTGCAACGATCACAAGATACACATGGAAGAAATCAAATAATTCTCCTCTTTGTATCTTCACATAATAATATAATCCATAGAAAATAAATCCAAGAATAGACAATACTGCCGATGCGATCGGAAGTCCCGTTCTTGCTCCCTTTGAAATCGCATACCATTTATCTACACTGTGACATGCAAGAAACATTCCTATAAAATACAATACCCACGCCATCAATGGAAGGATCAGATTTAAGATCCCATCTGGACTAAATATCATCATAATAAATGCAAATAAACAGATTGGAAGCTGCAACAATACAAAGGATACGATCCTTGCAACTTTCGAGGATGTTGCATAAATATTTTTCTTATAATCATATTTGATATCATCTTTCACTACCTGCACGGTATCTGCAAATTTGTACTGTAAAGAAGAAGCTTTCACTTTTTTTCTGTTCTTAAATAAAGCTTCAAACATTGTTTTCTGATATCTTGGTTCTGAGTCTGGAATATCTTTGAGTTTGATAAATTCCATGTCCTTTTGACCTTTTTCCTTCATCTTCAGGTAGCCCTTATCGGCCCAATAAAGGATCAAAGAAATAATATCCTTATCATCCACAGAACCGTCCAGAACATATCCGACAACTGCACTGTCCATTCCTTCTGGCGGCTGATATTGAATCGATGGGATGATCTTCTCATCACGTCCGAACAAAACAAATAAGGCAGCTGTGATCACAAGAACTCCTATTGATAGTCTAAAAATCCATCGATCCGCTCCGATCTCATGTTTTGCTGTAAAATATCCATCACCCAGATCACTGTAGCATGTTAATCCATTTTTAAATGGCAGTGTCTTCTTTAATGTTCCTTTAATCTGGTTCTTCTGCTCATCATATTTCAAAGTGATCACATCTTTTGCATACTTTGATTCCCCATAACGTCCATAATAGAAATTTACGCCCTTAAGATCTGTTTTCTTTGGAAAATGAATTGTAAAAGTACTTCCTTCTGGAATCTTATTTCTCCAAAGTGTCGGGAAAATATTGTAGTACAAATAATCGTAGGTATCTCCCTGATATTTAGGGATCAGTTGATACGTAAATCTATAGTTTCCTTTACTTACGGTATAGTCCGCAGAACCAAACCTCAATACCCGATTATTACCGTCAGAATCTTCATCTACATCTGTCTTACTGTCATTTGATAACAGTGTAAAATCCGCATAATAAGTAGTTTTTCTGATCTCCATTTTTATCGCTTGTTATCACCTTCCCTTTGTATGGGATATAACGATAAATTCCATGCCTCGGATTGACAAACTTGACTTTGATATTCTCTGTTACTGTATAACTTCCATCTTCTCCGACTTTGACATCTACATCAAATTTCTTTGTCTGCATATTAGAATCATAAGTGACTTCATCATTTGCAAACACATTGTTTCCTGTCCCCATAAAAATCATGGCAGCCATCATGACTGCCATTATGGTACAGGTGATCCACTTTCTCATAGTGCTTTCCCCCTGTCCGTTCCTTAGAATTTTACTTGTACATTCTCACGCTCAGATTCATTCGAAACTTCAAATAATGGTTTTCTCTTAAATCCAAAAATTCCTGCGATGATATTGCCTGGGAATAATTCTGTCTTGGTATTATAGCGGTTTACAACTCCATTATAATATCTTCTGGAACCTGCGATCTCTTCTTCTAATCTCTGGAGCTGATCCTGCAATTTATTAAAGTTCTCATTAGCTTTTAATTCTGGATAGCTTTCAGACACTGCAAATAAAGATTTCAGTGCTCCTGACAGTACATTTTCCTGTTTGATCTTATCATCGATATTTGTCGCTGTCATCGCCTGATTTCTTGCGACTACGACTTTCTCTAATGTCTCTGATTCGTGTTTCGCATAACCTTTGACGGTTTCTACATAGTTTGGAATCAAGTCATAACGCTTCTTTAATGACACATCGATTGCTGAAAATGCCTCTTCTGTCTTATTTCTTAATGTTACAAATCCATTGTAGGAACTGATCAGCCATATCACAATGACAAGCACGATCACTCCGATTACGATCCCTGGTATCATGAGCTCTACCCCTTTCTTTGTTTGGTCAGTTTTCTTTATCATACGTTATTCGTACCAAAACTTCAACATTAAAATAAACTGATCAACTCTCCCATATATTTGTCATAATAATAGATATTATCGGACAGAAATTCTTCTTTGCTTAATTGCTGATCAGACTTCTCTAGTATATGCAATAAATCCTCTTCCTGATCTTCTCCGTCATCAAACAGTAATAACATTTCATGAATACTGGTTGGCAGAAGATACAAACTCTTATTATATTTTCTTGAAATGTCGCCTAGAAAATCTTCATAGCAAATCACACCTGCTCCATATCTCTGTATTTTGTTTGACACCATAAATACCGGTCTGTCTTCGGTATGTCCTCGAAAATCTTTATATACAGGCTCAAATTTAGCAGGCAGAAACTGTTTTGTATTCTTCTTTGCACTCTCCCATAAAAACTGATCCGACCATTGTTCTTTGTTTGCCTTTTTATGATCGATTCTTTGTATGGATCGATCATCCAGATCAAGAATATCAAAAACAATTGCCATATCTTCCAAGAGTAAATATGGTCTCTCACTCCACTCCTTATCCTTCTCATTAAAATGCATCAAATGATAGATAATACGCTCGTTTTCTCTCTGCATGACTCCTTCTTTCTCGTTTTTTCTCATTTTCCTATCTATCATAACATTCAATGTTGCTATCAGCAATATTTATAGCCGTCACTATCACTGCTGGATAGTGGTTTTTCATAGCTCCTGGTAATACTATTTTTTATGGAGGTATTTTATGAAAATCGATTTAAAAGAATTAGGAAAACGCATCAAACTTACCCGAAAAGGGCAAGATCTGACACAGGAAATGCTTGCTGAAAAAGCTGGTGTCAGTCAGCATTATATCTATGAAATCGAAGCTGGACGCAAAGCCATGTCTATTCATAGTTTTGCTTCTCTTACTACTGCATTGGATGTATCTGCTGATTATCTTTTATTTGGTGATGGGCAAAGAATATTTGATGTTGATACCCCGGCTCATCACAATAATCAATTGATGGAAATTGCAGCTGAACTTAATCCATCACAGAGAGATCATGTGCTTGAGATTCTGGAAGTGATGGTTCCTTATATTAAAAATTGATTGATTGCAAAATACGATAGATTTTTCTAACGTAAAATAGTGCCAAGATTTTTATTGATCTTGACACTATTTTTATTTGATCTGATATTTATTTTTTGATCTTTACTTTTTTAGCACTTTTTAGAGTTGTTTTCTTGACTGTTACTTTGGCTGGTTTTGTTGGTTTATTTACTGGTGTTGGAGATGGTGTGTTACCTTCTACTTTATATGACTTTTTAACATCACGGAAGAATTTTCCATTTCGATAAATTGTTCCTGTGATCGTTAATGTTCAATACCCCCACAACATTTTTATAAATATCTTTGTACATCTTCTGCAAAAACATTGGCGGTCATTGCAATAATTGGAATTATTCCTGCATCTGGTCGATTTAATGCCCGGATTGCTTTCCCACTTCGCTGGTAACAGAAATCGTGCCTCCCATTTTATCAATCATTTTTTTCACAATAGCCATGCCAATTCCTGTATCAGAAATTATCCATCGATAATAGCTTTCATATCATAGAAAACATCAGGTAAACAGACTAATTCTGATGATAATTCTTCCCTGCCATCCTCCAATTTACTCATTTGTAGGACATCATTAATCAGAGATAACAGATGGTTTGCCGCCTTTTCCATTTCTTTGTAATTTTCACGTACAAGTTCCTCATCATCACTGTGTGGCATATTGATATCTAAAAGCATCAGATTAATTCCAATATTTTCTCCTATCATCTGGATTGCCTGATTTCCATTTTCAGCTTCCAGATAATCATAGATTTCTCCAAGAAATCCTTTCAATATATCCCTGTTGAACTTTGCATCATCGACAATCAGTATTTTTTGTCTTTTATTCATATTTTCTGTTTCCTTTATATTTCTTGCATAACTGTTTATTTTTATACATATAATCATCTGCATCATCCAATAACATCTGCATTGTACACGACATATCATCGGAGGATAATGCCCATCCGCATGCATAGTCGATTGGTATTTGATTTTCATAACTATTTAATCTATCTTTTTCTCTGTACAAGGATTTCAATATTTCCTTAATTTCCGCCTCACTTGTATGATGAATGACTGCTATAAACTCATCTCCGCCATATCTTCCAACAAAATCCTTTTCTGGAATAACACTGCGCAAAAGCTTTGAGAAATTCATTATTAACTGATCTCCTGCGGAATGTCCCATTGTATCATTTACAGTTTTTAGATTATTTAAATCAAACATTATGCATGCTGTAGAATCTGTAATTATATCTTTTTTATTAAGAAGCTCATTACAGGCATTTTTATTTGGCAGCCCAGTATGGGCATCTACGAATGCTTTCTGTTCCAGCAGTCTGTTTTGCATTGCCATCTGCATTGCCTTTAAAGTCTGCATAATAACCAATATCACCAGAATCAACATATCAAGTGCCGACAAAAGCTCTATGGTACGAATCTTTATAGCGATCTTTTCTGAATAACTTTCTGCGGCATAGACAGTTTCATCTGCCATCGTAAAATATATTTCACTCATATTAACAATGTCTGTATTTTCGTATCCCTTGTTTCTTACTGCTTCAATTTCTATTTTCAATTTATCCCAGTAATCACTCTGGATTTTCAATTTTCCCTGATATTCTTCGTCATTGAGTTTTATCAGATTATAATGTCCATCCTGATATCTCAATCCAAGAAGAATATCATCCAAATATTTAATTAATTCATCATTTTGGTTCCCTGTAATTTCTAATTTTACTTCGCGCTGTGTAGCTCCACGTACCAGACCTGCATAATTTATTACGCGTGCTGTCCCCTGCAGCCTGCTAATCTGAATCATCATAAAAATAACAAGAACCACTAATATCAATATAAGGAAACTCTGTATAATACCTATTATATTTTTATTTTTCTTGTTTGTCTGCATTTCACAATTTATCCCGAATCTCAAATAATATTAATTTCAATAACTATGCTATTCATTTACTTTCTCCCTCGTATAATATCTTTTAGATACATAAATACATGTATCTAGTTACCAAATAAATATTGTTCAATAGGCTTAGCAAAGCCCATGATATAATTGTCCTAGTGTCAATCAGGTAATAGTTCTTTTTCTC
>ENA-OQKC01000442-OQKC01000442.1-human-gut-metagenome-genome-assembly--contig:-NODE-442-length-17608-cov-2.019049_pt1 | contig 17608 bp, 16 predicted proteins | sample MGYA00242774_ERZ504790 | MGnify/ENA primary metagenome ERZ504790 (study PRJEB26092, sample SAMD00036419) | human gut metagenome | host: Homo sapiens | study: EMG produced TPA metagenomics assembly of...
ACCGGCTTGTGCACCACAAGATACTTTGGTGCGTGTTGCTTTGATGGCTACTCATACAAAGGAACAAGTTGACTATGCTGTGGATAAACTGACCAAATGCTTTAAGAAGTTGGAAATCATAAAGTAGGATATCACAGGTTGCCTTTACAAAGGCAACCTGTTTTTTATTATGTATTATTGTCTATCTTTGTATCCGCTTACTTGAAAGGACATGAATCGGATAAAGGTATTTATATGCAGCAGTGTCTTCTGCGACTTTCGGATTGGCACCGTTTTTTTACCATAAGCTTGTTGGCTATTGGATATTCTTCTTTCGAAGTGCTGACTTATCGTTGGGGAGTTGCTACAGTTGTCTTGCTTGCTTTTGCTTTTCTTACCAAATGTGATTTTCATATAGGGTATAAAGATTTTAAAACAATTTTCGGACTGAGCTTGCTGCGTGCGCTTACTTCGTTCAGTCTTGTCATAGCTTATCAGAATATTGCAAGTGGTGTTGCTTCTATCATCCATTTTATGTATCCGCTGGCTGTTGCAGTAACAATGGCTGTTTTCTTTAGAGAAAAAAAGTCTATTGTGACTTTCGCTGCTATCGTTTTATCATTAGTAGGAGCATCTTTATTATCTTCCGGAAATATAGAATATAATGGTGGAAATAGAATGATGGGATTGATAGCGGCCTGCATATCGGTTTTCTCTTATGCCGGTTATATAATAGGTATAAGAAAAACCAGAGCAGTGGAAGTTAATTCTACGGTATTAACTTGTTATGTGATGGGGCTGGGAGCCTTGTTCTTTTTGCTGGGAGGACTTTTCTATGATGAGGGGGTCCGTTTGGAAACCAATGTAATCACTTGGCTCTATATCGGAGGACTGGCACTTCCTGCAACTGCGATCTCTAATATTACGTTGGTGAAGGCTGTAAAATTGGCAGGACCGACGTTGACTTCCTTATTGGGTGCATTGGAACCTCTTACGGCAGTCCTGGTAGGGGTATTTGTATTCAAAGAACTCTTTACTACATACAGTGCTTTGGGCATAATCCTTGTTGTGATTTCTGTAAGCTTGGTTCTTTTTCAGCAAAAGAGAACATATACATAGACGTTTGTTATTCAGCTTTCAGGCTGTTTACCGGATTAGTGCGTGCACTGAGATAACTATGTATTGTTATCGTAATGGTTGTAATTACCAATACAATAAGAACAGGGGTCAGGAAATTCCATTGTGTGGCTGAAATTCGATAAGCAAATTGCTCCAGCCAATGTTGCATTAATAACCACGTTATCGGAATAGCGATGATGTATGCTACTAGTATTTGCCATAGAAACGAACGGTTTAGTAACCATACTATTTCCCAATTGGAAGCACCGTGCACTTTACGGATTGCAATTTCACGGGTACGATGACGTACAGCGTACCATGAAATACCGAACAGGCCAAAACAGGTCAGGGCCAATGCAATAAATGAGTAGCTGATAAGGATTCGGGAGAGTATAATTACTTTGTTATTACGCAACATAAATTCTTTATGCATATCTACATATTTGAAACCTCTGTCACCATTCATTTCCTTCCATAATTTTTCAATAGATACCAATGTTTCTTTATAATATTCAGGAATGAGTTTTATTTGTATGAATGTTCCTTTCTGAATTAAATCTTGTTCTGTTCCAATAGATATTTGTTGACCACCGATTTCCTCTTCCAGGGAGTTTAATGGGAAGTTCTTGAAAATACCTGCAATAGTACTTAATGAATCCGAGAATTTATCAAATTCATTTAGTTTATGACCTATGTGGGAAACATCTATGTTCAGCAGACGCGCAAGCTTTTCATTGATAAAAGCCGGATGAGTATATTCCCGACAGGCTTGGGAGGGAGATACTCCGGCAATTTGCCGGATATGCATGGTTTGGAAGAAAGTTGTGTCGGTAGGGATGTGTGCTATAGAATTATGTTGGATACTACCGTCTGTTTGTCGGATAGGAAGTTCACGAAGCCAACAGTAAAGTACAGAACTCATGGAAAGACTTATAGACTCTATTCCATCCATTTGTTTCAGTTCCTGATAAAGCGGAAACAGAGGAAGGGTGCCACTCCCTATTTCTATTGTATTTTCGTAATGGTATGCACGGGATTTGATTAAATCCATTTGTTTTTGTGCAAGAGTGGTTGCATACACTAACCCGATTGAAAATATAAACTGGATGGTAACAAGCAACCATATAAATTGTTGCTTTTTCTTTCCTGTATAAGCTTGCCGATACTTGCTCAAAGTCTGTTGAGAGAGTTTATGGCTGATATACAGACCAGGAATGACAGCCATGAGGAAAATGAAGGATAAAAGTAAAGGTAGAACTTGCCGGCTGAAAAAGAAAGAGAAGGAAAGGCGGGTAGACAACAGGTTGTTAAACCACGGCAGCATGTCATTAATAAGCAATAATGATAACAGGAATGCAAATAAAACGGTAAGTGCTGCATCAAGAAATAACTGACTGCGGATTTCTTTTGATTTTGCTCCCATCAGCTTTTCTATATGTATCATTTTAAGTTGCTGCAGGGTACGTGAGAGAGTCAGATTTGTATAGTTGAAACAAGCGATGATAAGCACAAGCAGGGCCGAAATCAGACTGATATATAGTAATAATACATCACAATGTTGGAAAAAAGCCAACTGTTGCTGCTTGCTGTCTTTTCCTGTATTAAAGTATAGTTCTTTTATCGGATCAATATAATATCGTGAATCCGGTACTAATGCTGGAATCTTGTCTTTTTTAATTTTTTCCTGTAAAGCTAAGGGAGATGCACCTGGTTGTAGTTTCAATAATACAGGACCACCCCATGATTTGTCGGATAGTCCTGTCAGCAAATCAAAATGCAGAAAAGATTGTGGACGATCTTCTAATATAGCTGCTACTTTATAACTTTTACTTTGTCCTTCTTTATTGATTATTTCCAAGATTTCTCCAATACCGGAATGATTTCCGAAAAGTTGGTGGGCAAATCTTTTGTTTTACAGCAACTTTGTCCGGAGTCGTGAGGACTTCTTCCAGGCTGCCTTCTGAAGTTGTATAAGGAAAAAATTGATTTAAAGTAGAGTCGGCACTGATAAAAAGAAACTGTTTGATATCTGTTCCATTATATTTGCAAAGATTACCAGACATTCCGTTTACACGCAGAATATCTGTAATTTCAGCATATTTTTCTTTTATCTGTGTGGCTGCGTCTGAGGTAGAGTAGGCTACTTTAATACCTTCTTCCATTGGAGAGTCTTGACGTAATAGATAAATGAGGTTACGGTCGGTATTATATTTTTCCACATTATATTCATGGATAAAAAAAGTCATAAGCAGATTGGTGCATCCTAATCCAGCTGTAAGACTGAATAGCGAAATCAGAAAAAAAACGTTTGTTTCGCCACCAGTTGCGGGCAATAAGTTTGATGTTTAAGAAGACGTTCATTGTTATAATATCCTTTTGTTATTATAGAGGTGGTTAAACCACCTCTATAATAAATTGACTTATATTTTTATTTCATTCACCACCTGCCCGTCAAACAAATTAATGGTTCTCCCTGCATAGCCGGAATCGTGTTGGGAGTGGGTAACCATAACAATTGTTGTTCCTTCTTTATTCAGTTCGGTCAGAAGTTCCATTACTTCCTTGCCGTTTTTGGAATCCAGATTGCCGGTAGGCTCATCTGCTAGAATCAGTTTCGGATTTGCTACTACAGCACGGGCTATTGCAACACGTTGTTGCTGTCCGCCGGATAGTTGTTGTGGGAAATGTTTTACCCGATGGGCAATAGCCATACGGTTCATGGCATCTTCTACCCGGCGTTTGCGTTCTGCCGCCGGAATCCCCATATACAATAAGGGTAACTCGATATTTTCGAATACATTCAATTCATCAATCAGGTTAAAACTCTGGAACACGAATCCGATGACCCCTTTACGTAAATTGGTGCGTTGTGCTTCGGTAAATTTGGAAACGTCTGTTCCGTTCAGTTCGTAAGTGCCTCCCGTGGGATTGTCCAAAAGGCCGAGGATATTCAGCAGGGTGGACTTTCCACAACCGGATGGTCCCATGATGGCTACAAATTCGCCTGCTTTGATTTCTAGATTGACATTGTTCAATGCCCATGTTTCGACTTCTTCTGTTTTGAAGATTTTCTGTAAGTTTACTGTTTTGATCATAATCTTATATTTTATAAAGTTATTCGTTTTTGATTACTTTTGCAGGGTTAATTCGTGCAATTCCCAGAATACGGAATAATACCGTGAGGGCCGTAATAAATGTTATTCCGATGAAAATTCCTGCCCAATATATGATACCGTCATTAAAGAATACAATATATGCTTTTTTCCATATTTGTATGACTATATAAATTAATGGAAATGCAATAATTGCGGAAACAGTCAGCAGTTTTATATAAAGGCAGGCAAACAATAAAATAATCTGTTTCAATCCTGCTCCATTTACCTTCCGGATAGCTACTTCCTTTTGTCTGCGTTCCGTATCCAATGTGATGGTCGAATAAACTCCCAACAAAGTAATGAGCAGGCTGACGATAGAAAAGAATAGAATAATCCCTTTCAATTTATTTTCTATTGCTTGTGCTTCATATATATCTTCCTGCAATGTAGTGACATGAGGATGAATACTTTCCGGGAGTGTTTCTTTCAATGTCTTTTCTATCATTTTTTTTATATCAGCCGTTTTCCCCGGCTCGCATTTCAGATAGCAATGACCTACATAATAATTGAAGTCGCTGGGTAAGAATACAAATCCAGGACTTTGATTATATACATCGGCGATAAAATCGTCACATACACCGCAAATGGTATAGCTTTCCGAGTAATTGTATAAAATAGTTCCTAACAGATCTTTTTTCTGGCGTTTCCGCCCATGTTTTTGTCTACTACCAAATCCTCTTTGGCTTTTAATGTGTGTCCCGATAGTAAAGGTATGTTCATGAATTGGAAGAAGTTAGTGGAAACATTCATGACATTTACTTCAAAACTGCTTTCCGGGTTACCTTTTTCCATTTGCATCCCAGTACCTGATATACCTTTCAGATAACTGATGTCTGCCAATAATTTGTCTTGTACACCGGAAAATTTGGATATACGTTCTATTAAAGCCAGTTTCTCTTCATTCTTCATAAACATATAATCTATGGAGAAACTTAGTATATTGGCTTTTTCTTTTTCAGTCAATGTGTTGAATAGGGTAGATTCTGTTTTCTCCGCTTGCATATAAAGAGCTACGGTAAATGCGACAAAAACCCAGCATATAAAAAATTGGATGCCTAGCAGAATATTCCGCATTCCATGTTTATGACGTTTTATCTCACTGCCATGAATCTCTGTCTGGATGGGTGTGTAATGTATGCGCAATACAGTTATAAAGCATAATATCATACATAAAAATAAGATGAATACCATATACTCTGCGGTCTGTATAAACAAGAGGTTCTTTCAATGATAAGAACGTAATTAAATAAATTAGAAATTCAAATAGGGACTGATTATTTCAATCAAGCAGAACGTAAACAAGAAAGACGATAGAATGCAAATGATGACAGACTGGACAAAGAGTTGGTAAAAAAGTTGCTGGTTCCACTGCCCATAACTTTGCGTATCCCGTATTCACGGTTACGATTCAAAAAAGTTCCCATAAGAAAATGAAGAAATTAGAAGTCCGGTCAGTAAAATCAACAGGCCTACTATCATGGTTATTCCTGCAAAATAAGGAGCAATGGACTTATCCCAAAATTCCTCTCCAAAGGGCGAGGCGGTTATAGCTGTTTCTTCGTCATATATGTGGTGCTTCATATTTATGGAGCGAAAACGGGCTTCTAATTTTCGAGCTGTTTTACCCGGATGTAGCAGGGCAAAACCAAAACCTCCAGTCATATTATTACGACCGTTGAATTGCAATGTTCCTTCACTGTCATTCAAAGTCAGCATATCCAGTTTCTCAAGAAAACTCAGGCTGGTATTCAGGGGAATATCTTCTATCACGGCTTGAATGGTATAGGCTATGCCTCCAGTACGAGGAGTGGTATCCGGTGCTGTAAAAAGACGTTGTGTCAATATCATACGTTTGCCTATGGGATTTTCTGATTCACCGAAAATCCTTTTTGCTAAAGAGCGGGTCAGTATGATGGCATTGGGGGTGTTGGAGGCTACTGCCCATGATCCCTGTAGTATTCGGGGAGTGAATACTTTCCTAAAAAGAGAGTCTACTTCCATTGTCATCAAATGATCGTATGGCAATTCTTTCCCTTCTTTTATCTCTACGTTGTAACTCCGCTCTCGGGGATAAACGGTAAAGGTAAAATCTTGAACCTCATCGAATCTAAGTTTGCGCAATTCTTCAATCGTTGTTGCCGGAATACCAGAATACAAATCTCCCCGTGTTGTACATAAATTTATGTCTGCTATGAGTTCTTTATTGGAAAAGCAAGAATCTACTTCGCTGATGAACCGGCTACAATAAAGACAGATACTAAAACATAATATCCCGACGGATAGCCCTACGATAGATATCAGATTTTGTATCTTATTTTTTAATAAGTGGCGCATTGCCATTTTTATATAATGCCTTAACATATTTCCGTTGTTTTATAAAATTATTCTGTTTTCATGATTTGTGTCGGATTAATATATGCCGCTTTTTGTATTTGGTATGCTAAGGTGCCCAGTGATATGATTATTACCAACAGCAATGATATGATAAAAATGTCTATACTGACAGGTGCCCTTACTGCAAAATCTTGAGTATAGGTATTTATCAGATAATAAGCCAAAGGAATAGCTATGACAAATGCTATAATTAAAACGGTTATATATTTGCGGAATAACAGTCGGTAAAGGTCTTTGGCACTTGCACCGTTCACTTTACGAATCGCTATTTCCCGATATCGTTGGCGAATGTCAAAAAGAGAAATCCCTAACAGGCCAAGACTGGAAATAATAATAGCCATACCTGCAAAAATAGAATAAATAGTGGCTGTTTGGCGGTCTTGTGTATACATCGCTTTGATATCATCTTCCAGGAAAGTATATTCAAAGTCTTCACTTCCATAGACTTTATATTCCAAATTACGTAAGAAATCAATCACTTCTTTCTTTTTGCCGGGTGTATAAGCTATCTGATAAAGATCACCACTGAACCGTGCTCCGACAGGATAGATAGTAGGCTTGATTCCAGAGGTCAAATGTCCTTCAAAATAATCCTCTACTACTGCAACGATAGGTTGAAGAGAAGCGTTAGCATTAGCCCTTTTTTGATTTTCTTCAATCACTCCAGCGCCATTGATTGAAGTATAGCCTAATGCTTTCAGTGCGGCTTTGTTTACAACAAAACAGTGCGCCGGTTTTACTTATTTATATCGGGTATCTCACCTTCAATTACTTTTATATCATATAATTTGAAAAATGCAGGAGTTGGCGTAATGAATATTCAGAAACACCTTTTCTCCTTTATTGTTCAGATAGTTTGTACCAAAGGTAGGAGTAAGGATATTTTCATCGCTAGGTTCGTACAATTCAATAAAAGGACATGCATTAAGTTCATTATCCAATTGCATGACACGTTGGCGACGTTGTTGCATACTTTCATAAGTATAACTGCTAAAATCTTTCGATTCATATACTAAATTTACATTCATTATGTTTTTAGTACGAAAGCCGGGTTCGGTATTTAACAACATTCCAAGTTGTCGATTAAAATAAAGTGATAATACCACTAACAAAAAAGTTATAATATACTGTGCCCCTAGAAAGAACATACGAAAATGTTTGGAATGACTTTGGACACCGATAGAGCGAATGGAAAGAATGGGGGAGGTGTAATTGTATTTAATGTATGGATAAATAGAAGTTATTACTGGTAACAATAATAAAATACTTGCCGAAAGCCATCCGTCGAAAGCCGTATAAGAAAAGTGAATGTCGAACAAATATTCAGTAGGGGCAGACATTATTTCAATAATAAGCCAGGATACTAATAAGGCGCTCAGAACTAGTAATGTATTTTCAATCCATATATTGGCAAACAATGTTTTGCCGCATACACCAAATACTTTCTTCAATCCATATTCTTTTCCGCGGCGTAATAATGCTACCAGGTAAAGATTAATAAAATTCAAGATGCCGGTGAGGAGCAATAACAGGCATACGCCCGACAAAATGATTAAGTGGGAATGGTTTCCCGAAAGAAACATAGCAGGTTCACGGTCTGTTAAAGAACCGTCCCAGTAAATATCCTTCACAGAAATTAAAGAAAATGTATGTGTGCGAGTGTCATATTTAGGGTCATTTATATACCGTGGGACGCTACCTGTCTTATTTATGGCATTTATATCTGTACCGGGTAGGAAACGATAGAGCTCTGTATTCATCCTTTCCCAATGTTGGGATAATTTAGAAGAGAGGATGATATCAAAGTTAATTGTAGTTTTACACTCAGGTTCTCCTACAATGCCTTCTACGGTAATATCTTTGCCATTGCTATAACGTAGTACTTTACCTATCGGATTTTCATTACCGAAAATCTTACGGGCGTATTTTTCTGTTAATAATGCCGACTGAGGTGTTGTGAGAGATAGCTTTCCTTGCACTATAGGATAATGAAATAACTGGAAAAATACACTGTCGGTAACGAGGCAACGTGCCGGAATACGGTTGGTACCGGAAATGACATAGTCCTTTTCCAATGGAATATAGGTGGTCATAGCTTCTACGAAACGATTGTCGATAGAAATGGTATCATAGTTATATTGTTTCAGTCCACTCAGTCCCCGGTTACCTTCTGTATTGGTACAGATAGCATACACATGCTCCCTGTCGATGCAATGTGTGTCCACTGTCAGTTCCCTATGGATATATCGCATCAAGATGATACTGCATGCCAGACTGAATGCCAGTCCCAGCAAATTAATGATAGTATACGATTTAGAAACGCATTAAAAAGCGCCAAGCATATTTCAGTGTTTTCATATTTAATGTGTGTTTATTCTGATCTTATAATTTTTGCGGGATCAATTTGAGCAGCTTTGTGTATTTGCCAAATTAATGTGCTTGATGAAATAAAGGAAATGATAGCTAGAACTGCTAAATAAATTCCTATATCTACAGGTATTTTTAGTACAAAATCCCGTGTATACATATATATGAGGTAATAGGCAAGTGGAATAGCCAATACAAATGCACAACCTATTACTTTGATATATTTGCGGAACAATAGCAGGTAAAGGTCTTTCATCCCTGCGCCATTTACTTTGCGGATGGCAATTTCACGATAACGTTGTCGGATATCAAATAAGGATAATCCAAATAATCCCAAACAGGAGATGATGATTGCTATCAAGGCAAAGACAAAGTAAATGTTTGCTGTTTGACGGTCCTGAGCATAAAGTTTGTGGACTTCATCTGTCAACCAAGTATAGGTGAAGTCTTCGGTATTATATATTTCTTTCTCTGTTTTCTTCAGATATTCTATGACTTCTTTTTCTTTATCGGGGCTGACAGCAATCAAAAAATCGCTGTTGCCGCTGCTGGGCCCTACGACAAATGCCATCGGTTTTATTCCTTCAGTGAGATGGCTTGGGTAACTAATCGTCTATTACAGCCACTACAGGCATAAGTTTGGTTCCACCTTCTTCCATTTCTCCTTTTTCGCTGACACTAATCCAAAGCGGGGATTCGCTGCGTACAAAAGCATCTTCTAGCCGAGTATAGCCCATAGCTTTCATTGCTGCTTTGTTCAGTACCATTTTATTGTCACTCCAACCTTCAAATTTTTGGGGGATTTCTCCTTCCAGTACTTTTAAATCATATAGTTGGAAGAATTGTGGAGAAGGAAATAGGGTGAGCATGGGTTGACGGGTATCCTGGTCATTTAACAACATGCAGATAGAGCCTCCCCTTAATATAGAATAATGGGAATTCATCCACATTTCAATGTGAGGACACTCGTTTAATAGTTGCTTGATACGGTCTTGGCGGGCAAAGCGCTCATTGCGCTTTTCTTCTGTATCAGAGCGCAGATAATTTTTGTTTTCGTGTAACAACTCAGCTCTGAGAATTCTTTTCTGTCCGATATCCGGGAGAGGTATTCAGCAGGAAATGCAGTTGCTTGCCAAAAGTAAAAGGACAGGATAAGGAGTAATATGGTTATAATGTATTGAAAAAAAAGGAATGTCATACGTACAGTGATAGCATGACGGTTTGATGTTATTGAACGGATAGACACAATAGGAGGGAGATAATTATATCTGATGTATGGATAAATAGAAGTGACCAAAGGTAATAATATGATGAATCCCAAAGACAATTGCCAGTCGAATGTCGAATAGCTAATTTGTTCATTCATCAACCGGCTGACTGGTACTTGGGTTGCTTCTATCAACAGCCAGGCGGTTAGCAATGCGGCAAAGGCTAATAACAGATTTTCTATCCATATTTGTAAAAACAAAGGCAGACGCTGCAAGCCGAATACTTTCTTTACTCCATATTCTTTAGAACGTTTCATCATAAATACCATATAAATATTGATGAAATTCAATATACCTACCAATAATAGCAATATGGTTACTCCTGAAAGAATATACAGGTGTGTACGGTTACCGAATTGCATGATGGAATCGTAATCGTCATCGTGACCAATGGAATTTCTCCAGTATAAATTTTTCCAAGTAATAAATTCCCAGCGTATTCTGTTTCCCCTTTTGTCCTTTCTGTACACATTGCTTGCTTTGTTTATCTTATCCAGATCTACACCGGGGAGTATGCGCATCAGTGATATATCCATACGTTGCCAGTGTTCCACCAATCTGTATGATACCAGTAGATCGAACCGAAGTAATGATTTGCATCCCAATTCTCCAATCACTCCCTTGATGGTGATGTTTTTACCATAATATTCCAATACTTTTCCTATCGGATTTTCTTTACCAAATATATTACGGGCATAGTGCTGGGTGATGATGGCGTCACCAGGGGCATCTAAATGGGCCTCACCGGCTGCAACCGGGTAGTGGAAGAAATGAAAAAAAGTGGAGTCAACTGCTGCTATATTCATTGCATAGTTACTGTTTTCATATACCACATTGTCTCGCTGCTGTAGCATCAGGCGGCATTGTTCCACTATTTGATGGTCAGGAATATAAACAGAATCAGTTTCAGACCAACCTTGTTGCAAACTTCCCGGATGAAGATTTCCTTCTATATCCCGTATAGGAATGATGATATGTTCCGGATCTACGCTATGTGCATCCACCGTCAGTTCCCTATGGATATATCGCATCAAGATGATGCTGCATGCCAGACTGAAAGCCAGTCCTAGCAAATTAATGATAGTATACGATTTAGAACGCATTAAGAAGCGCCAGGCATATTTCAAAGTTTTCATGTTGCATGTTTTATTTTAATATCAATTCTTCTGCGTCACCAAAGGTATCATATCCTGTGATAATTACAAATTCTCCAGGCTGTAAACCTTCAGTGATTTCATATTGAAGCGGGTTTTGGCGTCCTATATTCAATGGAACTTTTACAGCTTTTGTTTTTGATGGGTTTATTTTGTAAATCCATTGTCCTCCAGTAGACTGGTAGAAATTTCCACGTGGGATAACTATAGCTTGTTCGGGTTGGCCCAATTCTATTTGTACCCGGAAGCTCTTTCCTACACGGACATTCTCGGGCATTTCTCCGGTAAATACCAAATCTACATCAAACATACGGTCTTTTACCTCAGGAACTACTTTAGTAATTCTCAGGGGGTAGCGTTTCCCTTGATAGTTTACGGTAGCCGAAAGACCTGTTGTGATGCGGTCAATGTAATATTCACTTAAAGAAGTATGAATTTTATATTGATCCAGCACTTTTATTTCAGCTATACTTTCTCCCGAAGCAACCTGTTGGCCGGGAGTTACTTTCACAAAACTTAGTTGGCCGCCAATCGGAGCTTTTATTATCAAATCCTCCAACCGTTCTTCCGCACGTTTCAGTTTTTTGCTTTCACGTTCCAGATCATTTTTCAATAATTCTTTGCGGATAAGGGTTACGGATGAATCATGTTTCAGGCTTTCCATTTGTAATGCCGTATTTTTCAGTTTATACTTATATTCATCTTCAGATACTTGAAGCTCAGCCTTGCTCTTAATTCCCATTTTGAATTCCTCTTTGTCCAGTCCGAAGCTCTTGCGCAGTCGTTCCATCTCATATTGTGCCTGTAATGTCTGTTGCTTCAGTGTCAGACTCTTTTGTTCCATTTCTATCTCTTTCTCTTTATAAGTGATTCGTTGTTTTTCCCATTCGTCACGTTGGTCTTCAATGGAACGAATCAGATCCGGATTAGTCAATATCAACAAGGTGTCACCTTGTTTCATCATATTCCCTTCTTCTCCAACAATGCGGTCTACACTGCCGGCTTCACGAGTATTTACTTTGATGGTAAGAATGGGTTGCACCAGTCCTTCCACATCTACATACTCCATAAATTTGTCGTCTTTTACTTCGGCTATCTGAATGTTGTCTGTTTCGATACGCAGCTTGCGAGGACCTAATGAAAGGCTTATCACATAGATAAGGAAGATAATGAAGGCCAGTGCAGCTATCATATAGTAGCGATAGCGGATGTACCACGGTTTCTTTTCAATTTTTATATCCATTAGTTTATGTTTTTTGATATAATTTTTTTTATTTCTTTTTTAAGTATGGCGATAATACAAAGATTATTTATATCTGCCGTGTAGTTAAGGTTTAGGTATAGTACATGAAATCTCTGCTTTTCTGAGGAAATCATATCCGTCATACTTCTAATACCATAATACAGACTCCAATAAGTTTTCAAAGCTGTTATATAATTTCTCCGTGCGGTATCTTTTTCTGTAATGGCGGCATTGAGGTCCAGAATTGTCGATTTTCCTAAGATATAAAGCCGACGTGCTACATCGTGGCGCCGGTCGGCCGTCTTGTCCGTCTTGGCGGCTACTGCTACACGGTATGCTTGAAGATTGAATTGACGGACCATTTTACATACATTCAATTCAAAATCTTTCATTCCCTGTTCAGCCTGTGTATCTACTAAGTCTACATTGGAACGAGCTACACGAACGCGTCCTTTTCCACGACCCCAATCCAGGATAGGTAAAGAAATACCAATACTGGCATATTGTTGGTTCATGGGGTTTCGGTAAGAATCTGCAAATTTATTTCCGGTTTGAGAAAGCCCGAATTGTACATACAGGTCGGCTTTCAAACCTGCATTGGCTTTTGCAGAAGCTAATGCGCTGCGGCTTTCTAATTGTTTGCGTTTATAAGTGTCAGGATCGGGACTGTTTTTGAATGCCAGTTGTAATGCTTTTTGTAAAGGGATTTCGAGTTGAGGAATGCTGTCTTCCGGAACAACTCGTAAATTTATTTCCCGATTAATGCCAAGGAAGGAACGGAGTGTTTGCATTTGGTCCTCTACTTCGATGCGGGCATTCATCATATTGGTTTCTTCTGTCAGTTTGTTTATTTCCAGCTGTAGCATTTCGTTTTCAGTTATGGTTCCTATATTATATCTTCCCTCGGCATACCTGTATAAAGTATCGGCAGAAGCATAGTTGTAGGCGGCTATGTCAAGATTAGTTTGTGCAGTTGCCAGGTTGAAGAAAAGAGTGCTGGTTTCTGAGGCTACAAGTTCCAATGCTTCTGCATATGCTTTACGGGCTTCCCGGTAGCGAAGGGGTTCGATACGGTGATCCCATTTTAAAGAATTATATCCAAAAAGTTGCTGCTCGTAACCTATTACTATGGGTTGGGTGTTATACGCTGTATGATTATCTTCAAATTCATCAATGCGTTGGGTGGTACTTTTTACAAACAAGCTGCCACCGGTAAACCATATATTTTGATTTATTTTAAGGCTGAGATCTGTGCTTAACTGGTCTTGCTGGATAAATTGATTTGTTCCATCCGGTTGGGTAATCTTGTTTATCTCCCGATTTAGGGTAGGAGATGAAGTTAATGTGACGGAGGGAAGATAATTCGCTTGGAAAAAACGGTAGTTCCAATAAGCTGCCCGATAGGTATGACGGGCAGCTTGTGCTTCCGGTGAGTTTTCTTGTGCTATTTCAATAGCTTGTTGCAAACTCAATGTTATTAATTCTTCTTGTTGTGCTGTGGCTGTTTCCGGGCGAAGCAGAAGAGAAAGTGCTATAATACAATATAGTTTCATGTTCGTTTTTTTTATGTCTTTATACCTATTAGTACTTTTGGCTTATAGTTAGGTGAACAGGAGTGGGTCTTCGGTGTCTTCTTTGGATAAGTCGCTTTTTATTTTGGTTAATGCTTCCTTTGCTTTTTCATGACCGTTGTCTATAGCTTTTTGGAACCAGAACCGGGCTTGTTGTAAGTCTTTTTCTACACCTTTGCCCCACTGATACATGCGTCCCAGGTTGTATTGTGCAGGAGCATTCCCCTGTAAAGCAGCTTTGGTCAGCCACTCGGCTCCTTTAGCAAAGTCTTTTTCCATTCCTTCGCCATAACAATACATATTTCCTATATTATATTGAGCTATCGGATTATTCTTATCTGCTGCTTTTTTAAACCAAAAATAAGCTTCTTCAAAATCTTGGGGAACCCCAAGTCCGTTTTTATATAAATAACCGATATTGTTCATGGCGTCCGTATTACCATGAGCTACAGAACGTAGGTACCAAGTCATAGCAATGTAACAATCCTTACGTACTCCCCAACCGTTTTTATAAAGGCTCCCCATACCAATTTGAGCTTCTGGATTTCCTTGAGTGGCAGCTTTGTTCAACCATTTGAAAGCTTGGCTGTAATCCTTAGTGACTCCCAAACCATATGTGTACATAAAGCCTATATTGTTTTCAGCATACGTGTTTCCGCCCGCTGCCGATTGATGAAAAAGTTTCAAAGCCTTATCATAATCAATTTCACCTCCTAAGCCTTTTAAATACATATCGCCTGTCAGATATTGGGCATGATGGGCCGTATCAATGCGAGCTATCTTTTCTAATAACTCGCGTGCTTTTTCATATTGTCGATTAACATAGTGAGTTTGTGCTTCGTCCCACAATTGATGGCAGTCACCTATATAAAGCATATAGATCTTATTGCCGAATAGAGTTACTATGCTTGCTATAAGGCATAAATTGATAGCTATTACTGATTTTTTTTTCATAACTTAATATATTAGTATTGTAGACTAATCAAATAGCGTGCCATTATCTTATCTCTTTGTTTACCAGTTTTTTGTGGGATAAAAGATAATGATGTCTCTGTGCGGATACGCACAAAAATAGTGCGTATCCGCACAGACAACACATTAAAAAAACAATATCTTTGCAAAAAAGCGGATAGAAAATCTTTTATTCGTATAACAAGATATATTGAGGATAAAATAATGAATGCAAAAGGAAAAATATTGATTATAGATGATAATGAGGACGTGCTTTTTGCACTAAACCTTTTATTGGATCCCTACGTGGAAAAAATAAAAGTTACTACTCAACCGACTCGTATTGAGCATTTCATGACTACTTTTCAACCTGATGTTATTCTGCTTGATATGAATTTTCGTCGGGATGCTATCAGCGGGCAGGAAGGATTCGATTGTCTAGAGCAGATACTAAAGTTAGATCCACAGGCTATTGTCTTGTTTATGACTGCTTATGCGGATACAGATAAGCAGTACGGGCCATTAGGCTGGAGCTATTGACTTTATTCCCGAAACCTTGGGAAAAACGAAAACTACTTGCTACGCTTTCATCGGCTATCAAACTTCGTGATTCTCGTAAAGAGGTCAGGCAACTGAAAGAACAAGTTGTAGCATTGAGCGCGCAGGATGAAGAGATGCCTCAAATGATAGGTCACTCAGCGCCTATGCGAGAGGGTTTTTGATACTATTCGGAAATTATCGGATACTGATGCTAATATTTTGATATTGGGTGAAAATGGAACCGGTAAAGATTTGGTGGCCCGTTCTCTACGTTAGTTTTTCTCCTCGTCGTGAATGTCCTTTTATAACGATTGACTTGGGGAGCATACCTGAATCATTATTCGAAAGTGAATTGTTCGGCTATGAAAAAGGGGCTTTTACAGATGCCCGCAAAGCAAAGGCGGGACGTATGGAGGTGGCATCAGGAGGAACGCTTTTTTTGGATGAAATAGGGAATTTGTCATTACCTATGCAGGCCAAATTACTAACAGCCATAGAAAAACGGCAGATTTCACGTTTGGGAGCAACGGATATAATTCCTATTGATGTTCGGTTGATAAGCGCAACGAATGTAAATATCCGAGAATTGGTGGAGGAGGGTAATTTCCGTCAAGACCTATTGTATCGTATCAATACGATTGAGATTACTATTCCTCCATTGCGGGAAAGGGGAGAGGATGTTCTCTTACTGGCTGATTATTTCTTACAACGGTATACTCATAAATATAAGAAAGAGATAAACGGACTGAGCCGCGAAGCCAAGCAGAAACTCATGTCGTTACCATTGGCCGGGTAAGTGTCCGCGAATTGCAGCTATGCCATAGAACGGGCAATTATTCTTTCGGACTCGCCATTGTTAAAGCCTGCAAATTTTCATGTTGCAGCCACAACCCGAGAAGAGGGTGAATACGGATGAGATACTGAACTTGGAACAATTAGAACGCAATGCCATAGAACGTGCTATGAAACGCAGCGAAGGGAACTTGAGTCGTGCAGCGGAATATTTGGGGATTACCCGTTACGCTCTTTATCGGAAACTTGAAAAATTAGGGTTATGAGTCGTTTACAAACTTTACGGATGATAGCTTGTATGTTATTAATGGGGGTAGTAGCTATAGCTGCATATCTCTTTTATCAACATTCGCTCTATTTTTGCTTGTTTTTTTCGCTGATGATTATGGCAGGTATTATCATTTATATCTGTCAGTGGCAGTATAAAACGACCCGTATGATATCGCGAATGATAGAAGGTATTCGTTATGCAGATTTCTCTTTGAGTTTTTCTACCCAGCACAAAACTCGTACAGAACAACGATTGGCACAAGAAATAAATAATGTTGTTGCTGAATTCCGTACTCGGTTGTCCGAGAATGAAGAGCGATATCAATATTATGAAACATTATTGAATACTGTTGACAGCAGTTTGCTGGTAGTAGATAGTCAGTGCAATATACATTGGATGAACCGGGCAGCCATGCAGGATTTGTGCGGTTATCGTATTCATTCTGTCAGGGAATTGGCTCTGTTAAATTCTGATTTTCCTACTATTATCCTGTCATTACAGCCTGGAGAAATTAAAACAGTACGAATACATAAAGGAGATATTATACAAGAATTGGCTGTTACGGTATCTGAATATTCCGCTCAACATGGTACGGAACTCCGGTTGGTTAATTTAAAGAATATCCATGCTGTATTGGAAGAAAATGAGATGGAAGCATGGCAGAAGCTGATTCGTGTACTCACTCATGAAATAATGAACTCCATTGCGCCCATTATTTCATTAAGTCGAAATATAAGTGAGCGTGCTGTACAAAATGGTATGAATGTAGAGAGAATTACAATATCATGTTAGCAAGGGTATGAC
>ENA-OQKC01000443-OQKC01000443.1-human-gut-metagenome-genome-assembly--contig:-NODE-443-length-17588-cov-3.844167_pt1 | contig 17588 bp, 12 predicted proteins | sample MGYA00242774_ERZ504790 | MGnify/ENA primary metagenome ERZ504790 (study PRJEB26092, sample SAMD00036419) | human gut metagenome | host: Homo sapiens | study: EMG produced TPA metagenomics assembly of...
CTAACGCCGGCGTGTTGGCACCACCAGCGTAGTGGCGGCGGGGAGGCACGGTGGCCATTATTCGGTGACCGGGATTGGTCAAAATAGTTTGACTATTAGCGGCTAAAATCGCCCGGCGCTAACAGCGGCGACAAAGAAGGGTCGTTGTTCGGTTTCCGGCAACGGCCCTTTGACGTTTCCGCGGCTACTGGATGTTGTTGCGGATGCCGCCTTTGTTGCTGGAACCCTCGATTCGGAGTCGTTATTTCGGAAGTGCGGGGTAAAATTGGAAACCTCCGAGCATAAACCGAATTTCGGCAACAAAACCGCAGGTCGCGGAAAGCTAAAACAGGGGTCTGGTCTGTCGATCTCGGTTTTTTCACCGCACTTCCGAAAATGACCGACGGAAGTATGCGGCAAATTTCGGAACCCTCGAGCACATCGTCCTTTTCATGAAAAGAACTCGCAGGTAGAAACTTTGTCACTATCCAGTGTGGTTGACGTGTCTAGAATTTGCCACACACTTCCGGATTTTGCATAAGCTCGACTGGTTTGTTTATCGATTGGGGCAGAGGAATCTTGTCTGGACCTCGTTATATGTATTTAAATGGATGAACTTAACCTATAAGTTAAGTTCATCTAGAAATGGGAGGTGCCCTTTGGCAGAAGGATATGAACTTGTCGAATATAGAGACCTCAAGGGCCGACCGTTTTGGGAATTGACGGCTTCTCCCGATAACTCTCAATTCCAGAAAATGTTGTCAGACCATGAGCGGAAATTAACCGCTCAAACAATGATCGGCCAGAATAGCACGTCAGCTTCTGGAATCTGAGCGCTGACTTTTATACATGGTTTTCGAAACGGAGAATACAATGATTAAAGTAGATCTATCTGATTTTTATGCCGAAACAGAAAGTATCGAAACGCGCGCTTATGAACATGCACTAGATATTGAGTTTATTGTTCATCGTGAAATGAAACATTTGGGATTGAGCAAAAGTGAGCTGGCAAATCGTATGGGCATAAGCCTTCAGTCGCTTTCTAAGCTCTTGAATTCTCAACCTAATATGACTTTGAAGACGATTGCAAAGTTCGAACTTGCTCTGGGCATTAAGATCGTTCCGCAGGTTATCGTCAGTTATTCCAAAGAACTGCCGTTTCTTTCATCCAATGATTCCGTGCGAGAGCAATGTCCATCGCCTGGCATTCTCCCTGCAGAGCTGTCAGCAGATTGCGATGTGCCTTTTCAGAGCGAATAGTAGCCTCTCAATGAGCCTGGGTCGGACGAGTTGCCACTCCCACGTCCTCAAAAAAGTTCTTAAAACAGCCTTAAAGGCTTTCCAGCTCGCGTTGACAGCGTAAAATACGCATATTTGACTATGAACAGATTGGATTTTAGGGGAGGGGTGCGCCATGGAGGTGCTGGTTGTTGGCAACACCGCATATGTTGACGATGACTTTTGTGCCAAGGCGTTCCCCGGGGACCATGTGCAGGTCGTCGCTGCCGCGGAAGCACGCCGCGATGAGTCATCGCCCCATGCCTCGTGGAAAGAGCTTCTGCAACACCTGGATCAGGCCTACGAGTTCGAACGCGTGGTCTACCTGTCTAATTACCTTACCCCGCATACCGATACCGTGGGCGATATCGAGCTGCTGCGCACGGTCTTTCGCGCGTGCGCGGGTCGCCGGGTCCAACTGCTGTATGTAGCGGGGCCCGCGGGTGCCGAGGGCGCCGCCGATGCCGCGGGGCGAACGGGCAAGGGCATTATCGCGCACGCAGCCAACGACCTGTGCCGCTACTACGCTGCTCGCGAGGGCGTTCAGACCAAGATCCTGCGCGTGCCGTTCCTGTATACCGCGTCTGCCGCACTGGAGGACCCGTTTTTGGTGCCGCTGTTCGACGCGTGCTCAACCGGATCGGTCGCTCTGCAGGGCACGCAGGATGCGGCGTTTCCCCTGCTGTGTGCCGAGGAGCTTGCGGTGCTGGTACGCCGTATCTTCGACAGCTGGGATGGCAACTTTGAGACGCTCGACGTAGCCGATACCTTCCATCACACGGCGGGTGAGGTGGGCGACGCCCTCAAGGCGCTGTTCCCCGGCCTTACCGTTGCCTATGGCGATTCTGCCGGCTACGTCCTGCCCGCCAGCGATGTCGCTCGCGTGCGCTATGGCTGGTTTCAGCGCTATGACTTGCTGCGCGATCTCTCGACCATTCAAGCTCGCTGGGGCGCTGGACGCATCAAAAAGATCAACCCGCTGCGTGCCGCCATCGACCGCATCCAGATGCGCTCGCTGCCCATCAAATGCCTGGAGACGGGCGTTGCCTGGGTTCTGTTCGAGGTGCTGGAGCATCTGTTCTCACAATCGGCCCAGCTCAACGTGCTCGATTATCGCCTGCTCTACGTGGTGTTGATCGGCACGCTGTATGGCTTGGACTTTGGCCTGGTTGCGGCGCTGCTGGCGTCGGTGGGTTTGGCCGCGAGCTACTTTACTCAGTACGGCTATACCTTCCAGGGCCTGTTCTACGAGCCGTCCAACTGGCTGCCGTTTATTGCGTACTTTGTGGTGGGTGCCGTGTGCGGCTATGTGCAGCTGCGCAACAGCGAAGCCATTAGGGCGGAGCGCGATCAAAACGAGCTCGTGCGCAACCGCAATACGTTCCTTACGCAGCTCTACCACGACGCGATCGAGGACAAGCGTGCGTACAGGCGCCAGATCGTGGGTCGCCACGACAGCTTTGGCAAGATCTTTGCCGTGACGCAGGAGCTCGACGTGCTCAACCCACGCGACATCTATCGCAAGTGCTGCGAGCTTCTGGGCGAGATCCTCGAGAACGATTCGGTGACGATCTACCGTGTTTCTGGCGGAGCATTTGCACGCTTGGTGGCAGCAAGTCCCGCGATTGCCGAAGATGCCGCACGCTCGTTTACGCTTGAGCAGCTTGCGCCCCTTTTGGGCGACGGGGGTCGTTCGAACCTGTGGGTGAACCGCGAGCTGACGCCGGGGCTTCCCATGTTTGGATACACGATCGAGCGCGACGGGGCACCCGCCGTGTTGATCTTTGTACGTCGCGCGGCCGAAAACCAAATGACCCTCTATTATCAAAATCTGTTCCGCATCTTGTGCGGCCTGGTCGAAAGCGCGCTGGGCCGTGCCTTTGACTACGAGGCGGTGGCACAGGATAAACGCTGCGTTGACGGCACTTGCGTGCTCAAGCAGGCTGCCTTTGGCCAAGAGCTCGCGGCCGAGCAGGCGCTGGCAGATGGCAAGATGGGCAGCTTTTTGCTCCTGCGCGTGGTACCGGGCATGGAGTCTGTCGGCGAGCTGGTGGGCGCAATTGGGTCGGCAATCCGCGAGAGCGATGCGGCGGGCTTGGTCGATGGCGACGTGCTCTACCTGCTTATGCGCCAGGCAAAGGCGTGCGATCTGCCCATTATCCGCGAGCGCCTGAGCGCAAAGCAGATTGCGGTGGAGCCCGTCGACGGCGAGGACATCGTGGCGCTGCCGCAGCACATCGCTTACACCGGTGACGGTGAGGGGGATGTCGCTTGATCTCGCTTGTCGTTGCCGCCGTCTTGCTGCTGATTCATGGGCTGGTTTGCCTGGTGCTGTGGACGCTTATGAAGTTGGGCCTGCTGCCGGTGCGTGGGCACATGCTGGCTGTGATAGTGCTGGTGCCGCTGTGGGGCCCGTTGCTGGTGGTTCTGCTATCGGTCCGCGGCGCGGTGTTTGGCGAGGGGCTGAAAGAGTCTGCGCTGGAGTCGCTGCGCTTCAACGACGACCTGCATCGCAGCATCTTGGTACATGACCGTGAAGCCGATGCGGGCGTGATTCCGCTCGAGGAGGCGCTCATCGTCAACGACCCGGCAGAACGGCGCCGACTAATGCTCTCCATGCTCACCGAGGAGCCCGACGCGTACCTGGCGCAGCTGCAGTCGGCTAAGCTTAACGACGACGTTGAGGTGGCTCACTATGCCGCGACGGCGGTGGCGCAGATCTCCAAGGAGTCCGACCTTAAACTGCAGCAGCTGGAGCGTGCCTTTAAGACGGACCCGAGCGCGCAAAACCTCAACGAATACTGCGATTTTCTTGGTGAATACTTGGGCTCGGGCTTGGCTGAGGGGCGCGTGGCTCAGATTCAACGCCAACAGTACGCGCGCTTGCTTGCGCGTCGCTGCGAGCGCGAGGACACCCTTGAGCTTCGCATTCGATACGCGACGGCGCTGGCCGATGTCGGACAGATCGACGAGGCGCAGGCCGTGACCGACCAGCTGGTGCTCGACGTGCCCGAGGAGCAGGAGGTTTGGATGCTTTGCCTGCGCCTGGCGGTGATGCGCCGCGACGGTGACGAGGTCCACCGCGTGATCGATGCGATTGACAAGCAGCATGTATACTTGAGCGCCGCCAACCGCGAGGAACTGGCGTTTTGGCGCAACGGAGAGGAGGCCCGATGAGCGTGGTGCAGCATATCCGCGACCGTGCGGGCCATTTTCGCTGGATGGGGCTGCTTGTGGTGTGGGCGGTCTTTATTGCCATGGCGGCCGTGCTGCTGGTGGAGCGCGCCGGCGTGCAGTACAGTGCGGGCCAGCATAAGCTGGGGATGCTTGCCGCCAACGATGCGGTGCCGGCTTCCTCCGCAATATTTGGCCAAAAGCCCACGTGCCTGGTCATTACCGATTCCGACCAAGCTGGCGTCGAGGACGTAAAGGAGCAGTTTGACCAGATCCTGCTCGACATGAAGATCGCGCACCGCGACGTGGACCTTGCCCTGGACGGCGTGGATGCCATTCCCTCGCTGACCTCCTTCGATCGCGTGATTTTGCTCATGCCGTCGCTCGATGGGCTCGGTACGCACCTGAGTGACATTATGAGTTGGGTGAGTGCCGGTGGTTCGCTTATGCTCGCCATGCCTCCGGATAACTCGGGCTATCTGCAAGTAATTGCCCCCAAGCTTGGCATTGAATCGGCCGGATATGACTATGTAAAAGCCGAAAGCATTGTGCCGAGCGAGGACTTTATGCTGGGCGGAGGAGAGCGCTACGAGTTCTCGGATCCCTTCGATTCTTCGTTTTCGGTTTCATTGCGCGAAACGGCGCACGTGTGGGCAAAGACTGGTGACGCGGGCACGCCGCTCATTTGGTCTAACGATTGCGGCAGTGGTCACACCGTGGTGTGCAACATTGGCATCTACGACAAGGTCATGCGTGGGTTCTATGCTTCGGCCATAAGCTTGCTGGGTGATGCCACGGCCTATCCGGTCATCAACAGCGCCGTGTTCTATTTGGACGACTTTCCTAGCCCCGTGCCCTCGGGCGACGGCACCTACATCAAGCGCGACTACGGGCTTTCCATCGCTGACTTTTATGCCAAGGTCTGGTGGCCCGATCTGCAAAAGCTCGCGCAAAAATATCGCGTTCGCTTTACCGGCGTGATGATCGAAAACTACGAGGACGCGGTCAACCAGACCGAGCCCGCGCGCCAGGCCGATACCACGCAGTTCCGCTACTTTGGCGGCATGCTGCTGCAGATGGGCGGAGAGCTGGGCTTTCACGGCTACAACCATCAGCCTCTGGCGCTCTGGGATACCGATTACGGCACGCTGTATGACTACAAGACCTGGAAGAACAAGGAAACGCTCGTCGCATCGCTCAACGAGCTTATCGCTTTTCAGGACGAGGTGCTGCCCAACGCGCACGGCTCGGTCTACGTGCCGCCGTCAAATATCCTTTCGGCCCGTGCGCGCAAGCTTATCGGCACCGACGTTCCGCGCATTAAGACCATCGCCAGTACGTATTTTGAGGATGGCACCGATCTGCCCTACGTTCAGGAGTTTGGCGTGGCGAGCGATGGCATTGTGGAGCAGCCGCGCATTGTTTCGGGCGGCATGGTCGACGATTCCTATATGCGCCTGGCTGCCGTGTCCGAGCTAAACATGCACTATGTGAGCACGCATTTTATGCACCCGGACGACCTGCTCGATTCCGATCGCGGCGCCAAGGAGGGCTGGGAGGCCTACAAGGGCGGCCTGACCGACTACCTGGACTGGCTTAGCAAGTCTGCGCCCGACCTGCGGCGTCAGACCGGTTCGGAATGCTCGGGCGCCATCCAGCGCTTTTCGTCCGTGACGGTGAGCGTGGATACCAGTGCGGATGCTTGGACGCTCAGCCTGGGCAATTTCCACGACGAGGCGTGGCTCATGTTCCGCGCCAACAACGGTGAGCCGGGTGCAGTCACGGGTGGCAAGATTGCGCATCTGACGGGCGACCTGTACCTGGTCAAAGCCACGGACAAGACGGTGACCATTGCGCGCAAGGAGGGTGGCGACAGATGAGAATCTGCTTGGTACTCGAGGGTTGCTACCCCTATGTGCACGGCGGCGTATCTACCTGGATGCATGGCTATATCCAGGCCATGCCCGAGCACGAGTTTGTGCTGTGGGTGATCGGCGCGCATGCTGCCGACCGCGGCAAGTTTGTCTACGAGCTGCCCGGCAACGTGGTCGAGGTGCACGAGGTGTTCCTGGACGACGCTCTGCGGCTTTCGGGCGAGCAACATGAAGCCAGTTTTAACGACCGCGAGCGCGAGGCGCTACGCCGCCTGGTGTCGCTCTCCAATCCGGACTGGGACGTGCTGTTCGATATCTTCCAGCGCCGCCGCGTGCATCCGCTCTCATTTTTGCAGAGCCGCACGTTTATGGATATCTTTCGCGACGTGTGCCTGGCAGAGTACCCCTACACGCCCTTTGCCGACGCCTTCCATACCATGCGCTCCATGCTGCTGCCCGTGCTCTATCTGTTGGGCAGCGAGGTGCCGGTGGCCGATGTATACCACGCTATCTCGACCGGCTACGGCGGCCTGCTCGCCTGCCTGGGCTCAAGCGTTCACCATGCGCCGGTGCTGCTGACCGAGCATGGCATCTATACCCGTGAGCGCGAGGAAGAGATCATTCGCGCCGACTGGGTGGTGCCGTCGTTTAAGGACCGCTGGATTCGCTTTTTCTACCTGCTTTCGGAGGAGATCTACCGCCGCGCCTTCCGCGTGACGAGCCTGTTTCACAACGCCCGCAAGACGCAGATCGACATGGGCTGCGATGCAGACAAATGCCTGGTCATCCCCAACGGCATTCAATTCGACCGCTTTAAGGACATTCCCTTAAAGCCCGATGACGGCTGGGTGGACATTGGCGCGGTGGTGCGCCTGGCGCCCATCAAGGACGTCAAGACCATGATCTATGCGTTCTTTGAGCTGCACGAGCGCCTGCCCAAGGTACGCCTGCACATCATGGGCGGCGTGGACGACGAGGAGTACGGCGCCGAGTGCCACGCGCTGGTCGAAACCCTGGGCGTGCGCGACCTGATCTTTACCGGCCGCGTCAATGTGGTCGAGTACATGGAAAAGCTCGACTTTACCATTTTGACGAGCATCTCCGAGGGCCAGCCGCTCAGCGTGCTGGAGTCGCTTGCAGCGCGCCGTCCCTGCGTGACGACTGAGGTGGGCTGTTGTCGCGAGCTTCTCGAAGGCGCCCCGGGCGACGACTTTGGCGTGGCGGGTTTTGTGACGCCGCCTATGTATCGCAAGGGCTTGGCCGATGCCATGGAGCGCATGTGCGTGAGCCGCGCCCGTCGCATTGAGATGGGGGAGCGCGGGTATCGTCGCGTTGCCACGTACTTTTTGCACGAGCAGATGCTCGCCAACTATCGCGCGCTGTACGACGAGACGGCGTGTGCGTTTAACCTGCCCAGAGAGGGGGAGTAGCCGGTGGCCGGAATTGGTTTTGAGCTCAAGCGCCTGTTTAGGCGCAAGGGCCTGTTTGCCACGATGCGCGCTTACGGCTACGCCGGCATCGTATGCACGGGCCCTATGCTGCTGGGTGTGCTGCTGCAGGTGGGTATTTTGGTGCTGTGCGGTCTGTGGGGTGTGGGCCGTGCCAACCAGGATCTGCTGGTGTGCATGGTGACCTACGCACTGCTGGCCTCGCTTACGCTCACGAGCTTTTTCTCCATGCCGGTCACGCGCTTTTTGGCTGATATGTTGTTTGCCGAGCGCGAGGATGAGATACTGCCTTCGTTTTGGGGCTCCAATGCTGTCATGCTCGTTGCGGGCACGGTGCTCTACGGCGTTTTTTGCTGTTCTCGGGCGCCACGCTGCTGCAGGGGCTGCTATGCCTGTGGCTGTTCAACATTATGATCGTCAACTGGAACGGCATGAGCTATCTCACGGCCATCAAAGACTACCGCGGCATCCTGTGCAGCTTTGCGGCCGCCATTGGCGTGGCGTGCCTGTGCGCCCTGGCCGCGCTGGCACTGGGGCTGCCGCCGGTCGAGGGCCTGTTGGCATCAGTTGCTCTGGGCTACGGCGTCATGCTCGTCTGGGACGTGGTGCTGCTTTACCGGTATTTTCCGCAGAGTGACCGGAGTCCCTGGCGTTTTTTGCGCTGGCTCGACCAATTTATGCCGCTTGCGCTTACGGGGCTGTTTACCAACTTGGGGCTTTTCGCACACCTGGTTATTATCTGGGCGGGCCCTATTGGCGTGCAGATCAAAGGCCTGTTTTACGGGGCTCCTTACCATGACGTGCCGGCACTCATTGCGTTTTTGACCACACTCGTCACGACCGTCAACTTTGTGGTGTCGGTCGAGGTCAATTTCTATCCGCGCTACCGTGACTACTACAGCCTTTTTAACGACGGCGGCGTGGTGGGCGATATTGTGGTGGCCGAGGAGGAGATGCTCTCCACGCTCAACAGCGAACTGCGCTTTTGCGCGCTCAAGCAGCTGTTTGTGACGGCGGCGGTCATTTCGCTCGAGACCACAGTGCTCTCGGCCCTGCCGCTGGGCTTTAACAATCTTATGCACGGGTATTTTCGCACGTTATGCGTAGGCTACGGCCTGTATGCCGTGGGCAACACGATCCTGCTTATCTTGCTGTACTTTACCGACTACAAGGGAGCCGTTCTGGCCTCGGGCCTGTTTGCCGGTGTGGCAGGGTTGGCGACCGCCGTGTCGTTGCTTTTGCCGCAGCAGTTTTACGGCTTTGGCTTTTTGTTGGGTGCGGTGGTGTTTTTTATCGTGGCCCTGCTGCGGCTCGATACCTATACCGCCAACTTGCCGTATCGTATCCTGAGCCAGCAGCCCATTGTGGCGACTGACAAAACGGGTCGCTTTACACAGCTGGGCCGCTTGCTCGACCGTGCCGAGCAGCGCTATGAGGAGTGCCGCCGCAAGGGCGTGCCGCACGGCGCGTTTCAGCGCGCAGTAGTTCGCGTGTATCGCAACCATTGGGGAGGTTCTGATGATCGATAAGTTGATGTCTCGCCGCTGCCTGATCGAGGCGGCTGCCGGCGCGCTGCTGCTTTCGGGCTGCTCATCTCAGGACGAATCCTCGACCAAAAAGGTCAAAAAGCAGGACAAGATTAAAAAGGCCGAGTCCTCGGACGCTACCAAGCACCTACGCGATAAAGACGAGCTGTACGAGGTCTACGACGACTCGGGCATTGTGACCATGTACCTGACGGTCTCGCGCGGCAACAGCTCCGAGAACACCGACCACAGCTGGGCCGAGATCAATACGTACTCGGTGTATGACTATGCCGACATGGGCGTGACGCGCTATCAGGTTATGGGCCTGCTGCAGGCGGGCGACGAAGACGGCCCGGTGGCCGGCGAGGTTGGCTATGGCGAGGAAGCGCCCAATGCTACCGTGCAGGTGCGCGGTCAGACATCGAGCATGAACTCGCAAAAGAATTACAAGGTGGAGCTCAAAAAGGGCAAGGGTACCTGGCGCCAACAGCGCGCGATTGCGCTCAACAAGCACATGGGCGAGGGTGTGCGTTTTCGCAACAAGATGGCCTACGACCTTATCCGCGGAATCCCCCAGATGATGGGCCTGCGCACGCAGTTTGTGCATCTGTGGGTGTGCGACCAGACCGAAAAGTCCAACGATACCTTTGAGGACTACGGCCTGTTTACGCAGGTGGAGCAGCTCAACAAGACGGCGCTTAAGGCGCATGGCCTGGATAAGAGCGGGCACCTGTACAAGGTGAACAGCTTTGATTTCCATCGCTACGAGGACACCATTAAGCTTGCCGATGATCCTGACTACAACCAGGCAAGCTTTGAGGGCATGCTTGAGATTAAGGGCGATTCGGACCACACCAAGCTCATCGAGATGCTCGATGCGCTCAACGACGAATCGCAAAAGATCGATGAGGTGCTCGACACCTACTTTGATACCGAGAACCTGGTCTATTGGTTGGCGTTTCAGATCCTGACGGGCAACTGCGATACGCAGAACCGTAACTGCTATCTGTACAGCCCGCTTAACTCCAAGGTCTGGTATATCCTGGATTGGGATAACGACGGCATGCTGCGTAAGCTTGAGCTGAGCCTGACGGGGTTCTCGGATTATGCGAGCTGGGAGCGCGGCGTAAGCAACTACTGGGGCAACGTGCTATTCAATCGTGCGTTGCGCAGCAAGTCGTTCCGCAGCGAACTCGACCGTGCCGTCAAGGACTTGCGCTCGTATTTGACCGAGACTCGCCTGACCAAGATGATCAAGCACTACCGCGAGGTGACTGAATCCCTGGTCTTTGCTTCGCCCGATATCGATAATCTGCCTGTCACCAAGGACCAATACGAGCAGATCGCCGCGGCGATTCCGGCCGAGATCGAAGAGAACTATAAGAGCTTCCGCGAGAGCTATAAAAAGCCCATGCCGTTCTACATCGGTGTGCCGCAGATTGATAACGGCAAGCTGCGCATTAACTGGGATGCGTCCTACGACTTTGAGGCGCGCGACATTCGCTACACCGTAGAGCTTGCGCTCGATTACGCCATTACTGACGTGATCTTTAAGGCCGAGGACGTGCTGCTGCCGGAGGTAACGTGCGATGCCCCCGATACCGGCCAGTATTTTGTGCGCGTGCGCGCCACCAACTCCGACGGCTTTACGCAAGATGCGTTTGACTACTATGTGACCGACGATGGCAAGCACTACGGCATGAAGTGTTTTTACGTGCAAGACGGCGGTAAGGTCGTGGAGGATACGTATGAGGAGGGCTAGCGCGCTGCTTGAGCGCTTGGCGGCCCCGCCTGTGCGTGCCACGCAGGAGCGTTACCGCCACGAGCTCAAATATCTCATTAACGAGGGCGAGCACGCCGCGCTTGCCTGTCGCATGGCGCCGGTGTTTAAGCTGGACAAGCATGCGCGGGCGGGCGGCTACACCATTCGCAGCCTGTATTTTGACGACTACTGCAACTCGGCCTACGAGGAAAAAGACGCCGGCATTCTCATGCGCAAAAAGTATCGCGTTCGCATCTATAACGGCAGCGACAAGGTGATTAAGCTCGAGCGCAAAAAGAAGTACGGCAGCTGGATCTACAAGGAGGACGCGCCGCTCACGCGTGGCGAGTTTGAGCAGATTCTGGCCGGTGACTACGACTTTTTGCTGAGGAGCCCCTATCCGCTCTGTCGCGAGTTCTACATCGAGTGTATCTGCAACATGATGCGCCCGCGGACCATCGTGGACTACGAGCGCGAGCCGTGGGTGATGGATGAGGGCACCGTGCGCATTACCTTTGATAGTAACGTGCGTGCCGCGGTGGGAAGCTTCGATATCTTTGACGTGACGCTGCCCGCGCTGCCGGTCCTGGAGCCCGGCAAGCTGGTGATGGAGGTCAAGTTTACGGAGTTTTGCCCGCAGCTGGTGCGCGATTTGGTGCCGCCGGGCGCGGCCGAGCTTACGGCGGTCTCTAAGTACTGCCTGTGTTACGAAAAGACCGCCTACCTGCGCGGATTTAACTACTGGGAATCGGATTTTGGGAACCGAGGGGATATTTAGACCATGAGCACCAGGGACTATTTTAAGAACTCCGTTTTGGAGGCGTTTGGCCAGGTCGACCCTGCCAAGATCGGCCTGTCGCTGTTCGTGGCGCTCGCCATGGGCATCCTGATCTATTACGTCTACAAGCGCTTTTTTACCGGCGTGGTGTATTCGCGTAGCTTTGCTGTGACGCTTGTGGGCATGTGCGTGCTTACCTGCATGGTCACGCTCGCGATCTCGACGAACGTTGTCATCTCGCTCGGTATGGTCGGTGCTCTGTCCATCGTCCGCTATCGTACAGCGGTCAAGGACCCTCTCGACTTGCTGTACCTGTTTTGGGCCATTACCACGGGCATTACGGCGGGTGCCGGCATGTATGCGCTCGTGGGGCTCACGGCAGTGGTGATCGTGGCCATGATCGCCGGCTTTGCGAGCCACCAGGACAAGGCGCGCGTGTACATGATGGTCATCCACTACACGGGTCAGACCACCGGCGACGATATCGTGCGTGCCTTTGGCCGCACCAAGTTCACCGTTAAGTCCAAGACCATGCGCGGTGACAAGGTCGAGATGGCCGTCGAGGTGTTCTCTGACGGTGTGGATATGCCCTATGCGGACGCCATTCGCGCGCTCGATGGCGTGGAGGATCTGACGCTTATTCAATATAACGGCGAGTACCACGGGTAGCTTGGTTCCGGCGTTCTGCCGAACGCCGGACCGCTCGACGCTGCGCGGGCATCTGCCGGGCGATCTGCCGTTCAAACCATCGCTCGCGTACATAAAGTACGCTTCGCTCTTCTTTCGCGGCACCTCGCCACGGCGGCTGCCCGCTCGCTGACGTTTGCTCGACCTGGGTGATATTGATTTATCCGAAGCGCCGTCACGGGTATCATGGTGAAAGCGATTTCAACGACGGGGGTGCTCGTGGTAAAGATGAAAGATGTGGCCGAGCTGGCGGGTGTTTCGAGCGCCGCCGTCTCGCGCTACCTCAACGGTGGGTATATCTCGGCGGACAAGGCCGATCGCATTAAGCAGGCGATTGAGCTGACCGGATACGTGCGGTCCAGCCAGGCTCGCGCGCTGCGCACAGGCTCCACCAAGCTCATCGGCGTCATCGTGCCCAAGATCAATTCGGAATCCGTGAGCCGCATTACCGCCGGTATTGGCCAGGTGCTCGGTCGTCGTGGCTACCAGATGCTCCTTGCCAACACCGACAACGCGGCCGATCGTGAGCTCGAATACCTCGATTTATTCCAAAACCACCCGGTCGATGGCATTGTGCTGGTGGCAACTATGATTACCGATGAGCACCGTCGCGCGATTGAGTCGTGCCGCGTGCCCATTGTGTTGATCGGCCAACATGTCGAGGGCGCGGCGTGCGTCTATCACGACGATTACGAGGCCGCCTTTGAGCTGGGCCATGCGCTTGCGGGCCGCGTGGACGGCAAGATCGCCTACATTGGAGTTACCGAAGAGGACCGCGCGGCCGGTTATGACCGCCGTCGCGGTTTTGAGGCCGGCTTGCGCGCCGCGGGTAACCCGCTCGATGCCGCATTGATTCGCCTGGGCTCGTTTACGCTCGACTCAGGCTATGGTGCAGCACGTGAACTGCTTTCCGTCGCTCCCGATGTTTCGTTTATCGCGTGCGCGACCGATACCATGGCGGCGGGCGCGCTTCGTGCCATCGATGAGGTTCGCGGCGTGGGCGAGGGCATGCATCGCGTAAGCGGTTTTGGCGACAACGCGTTTTTGCGCGCGCTGACGGGCGGTATTCCCACCGTGCATTATGGCTACCTGACCAGTGGCGTCGAGGCGACCAATATGTTGCTCAACACGCTCGATGGCGTGGAGGGGGAGAGCGGTCTAAAGACGCTCAAACTCGGCCATCAGCTTATGAATGTCTAGATTTTGGGCACGTCTGCCTGCCTCTGAGCCCTTATGTTTGTCTCAAAACTACCATTCGCCGGCTATTTCCTACCGTTCACCCTACTATGAAGACGATTACAGACATATGAAACTGAAATCGATTACAGTGTAAGTGTCAAAGACGGCCGGGTGCACGTGCGCCCGTTTGAGGAAAGGGAAGTCATGGACTACCGCAAATCAGCCCAAGAGGTGCTCGACAACATCGGTGGCGCCGGCAACGTTGTTTCGGCCGCACACTGCGCCACGCGTCTGCGCCTGGTGATTGCCGATAACGCCAAGGTCGACAAGGATGCCCTCGAGAATATCGACGGCGCCAAGGGCGTCTTTGAGGCCCAGGGCCAGCTCCAGATTATTTTTGGCACCGGCACCGTCAACAAGGTCTACGAAGAGTTCATCGCGCTCAGCGGCGTCGAGGCTGCCACCAAGGCCGAGGTCAAGGAGGCCGCGGCACAGCAGCAGAACATCTTTATGCGTGCCATTAAGGTGCTCGGCGACGTCTTTGTTCCCATCATCCCCGCCATCGTGGCTTCGGGTCTGCTGCTGGGCATTATGAGCGCCCTCAACTTTATGGCCTCCAACGGCTTTGTCGCGCTCGACACCAATAACTTTATTTACAAGATTGCCGACCTGGTCTCGGGCACGTCCTTTGGCATTCTGCAGATTCTGATCGGCTACTCCGCGGCTAAGGCCTTTGGCGCCAACCCGTATCTGGGCGCTGTCGTCGGCGGTGCGTTCATCAACTCCTCGCTGCAGAGCGCCTACACGGTTGCCTCCGAGGGCGTGCAGACTATGGTCACCGTCATTCCCGGCGTGTACAGCTTTGAGTGGGTCGGCTATCAGGGCCACGTGATCCCCATCGTTATCGCCTGCGCCATTCTGGCCTTCCTCGAGAAGCGCCTGCACAAGATCGTTCCCGAGATGTTCGACCTCTTTGTGACCCCGCTCGTCTCGGTGTTCGTGACCGTGCTCCTGACGCTCGTTGCCGTCGGCCCCATCTTTGTCTGGGCCGAGAACGCCGTCCTCGGTCTGATCCAGGCCCTGCTCACCCTGCCCTTCGGCATCGGTTCCTTTATCGTCGGCCTGTTCTATGCGCCTACGGTCGTCACCGGTATCCATCAGATGTACACCGCCATCGACCTGGGCCAGCTCGCCCAGTACGGCGTGACCTATTGGCTGCCCATCGCCAGTGCCGCCAACATCGCCCAGGGTGGTGCCGCACTCGCCGTTGCCTTTAAGACCCGCGATGCCAAGATCAAGGGTTTGGCACTTCCTTCGGCCCTGTCCGCCTTCATGGGTATTACCGAGCCGGCCATCTTTGGTGTGAACCTGCGCTTCTTTAAGCCCTTCATCGCCGGCTGCATCGGTGGCGGTTGCGGCGCCCTGGTCTGCGCGCTCACCTCGCTTGCCGCTTCCGGTACGGGCGTTACGGGTATCTTCGGTATCCTGCTGTGCCTGGCCCAGCCCGTGCAGTACGCGATCATGTTTGCGGTCGCCGCGCTGGTTTCCTTTGGCGTCTCGTTTGTCCTGTACAAGGACGAGCCCAAGGCTTCCGAACAGGCCTAAGAGCTTTTGATTGAAGGGTGCCCGCGGGTTGTATGCTCGCGGGCGTTTCCCGTATCTGGTGTCGATCTCTCGCGTCTTGTTACTTTCGATCCGTTAGGACTTTGATATGTCTAATGCACTTGGCCGCGACCTTGCAAAGCTGGTCGCCGCTGTTGACGCTGCCGCCTCTGAGTGCGGCCATGGCGCGTATGGCCAGCGCTTCCATATTATGCCGCCGGCGGGCTGGCTCAACGACCCCAACGGTCTTTGCCAGGCAGGCGGCGTGTTCCATGCCTATTTTCAGTATGCGCCGTTTGATGTCGAGGGCGGCGTTAAGGTCTGGGGCCATGCGACGAGTCGCGATCTTATGACGTGGGATTACGTTGGCGCCCCACTGCTGCCCGACGAGCCGTTCGATTGCCACGGTGTGTATTCGGGCTCCGCGCTTGCCGAAGACGGTTGCATTCGCGTGCTCTATACGGGCAACGTTAAGCTTTCCGATGCTGACGGTACGTACGACTACGTCAATACTGGCCGCCGCGCCGATACCGTCTATGTGGAGAGCGTTGATGGCCTTGCCGGTCGGGAGTTCAACCAAAGCGCGTGGTGCTGGCGTCCGAGGATTATCCCGAGGATTTGACCTGCCATGTGCGCGATCCCAAGGTGTGGCGTGACGCGGACGGGCGTTATCACATGGTGCTGGGTGCGCGTCGTCGCGTGGATGGGCCGCATGTCGATAGTCGATTTTGCGCTATGCACGGCGAGGGTGCCGGTCGCGATGTGGGCGAGATCGTTGGTGTATGGCTCGGTCGATATGCTGAGCTGGGAGCTCGAGAGTCGTGTGTCTACGCCCGAACGTTTTGGCTTTATGTGGGAATGTCCGGGATACCTTGAGCTTGATGCGGATGGCGGTGTGCAGGCGAAGTGGCTGTCCTTCTCTCCCCAGGGTCTTGAGGGCGGTCGTTGGGACCGCGGCAATGTGTATGCAGCGGGCTACATGCCTGTAACGGGCGACATTACGGGTGGCAATGACGCTTATGAGCTGGGCGAGTTCCGCCTGTGGGATGCCGGCTTTGATTTCTACGCGCCGCAGGAGTTTACGTCCGAGGATGGTCGCCACATTCTGATCGGCTGGATGGGCATGCCCGATGAGCCGACCTATGGCAACGCACCGACGTTGGTGGCGGGTTGGCAGCACTGCATGACGGTGCCGCGTGAGCTTACAGCCGGTGACGACGGCGTGGTACTGCAGCAGCCGGCGCGCGAGATCGAGCGCCATTATGCCTCGGTGCGTGTGGGGGAGGGCTCGTTGGAGGTTGCCGGCGATACCTGCTTTGACGTTGTTGTTGACGGTGTCGATGGCGCGTTTACCGCGACCGTTGATGACGAGCTGAAGCTGGAGTTTGTGCCCGCCGAGGGCGAACTGCCCTCGCGCTTTGAGATGCGATTTACCGATGAGGGTCGCGCTTCTGCCGGCTGCGGTCGTACCGTGCGTTGGGAGCCCGTCGACGAGGTTCGTAACGTGCGCATTGTCGGCGATGTCTCGTCGGTCGAGGTGTTTGTGAATGATGGCTCGCTCGTGTTTTCGACGCGCATCTATCCCGAGGCCTATGGCGTGACCGTTGATGCTCCGGGCACGAGCGTGAACTATCACACGCTCAACATCTAAGCGATTCGTCGCATATCGGCGCTATACTGCAGCCGTTGCCCACGATGCGGGGAACACCCGCATCGTGGGTTTTTGTTTTGAAGGGACGGTGCCGTATGGGCGTACAGCAGCTAGAAGAGGCCTGGGCTTTGAGGGCCGACGCGCGTGAGGCGCGTCTTGTTGCGGCCCCGCATGTGCCGGCAGCGCTGTCGCAGCTGGGGATTGTGCGTCCCGGTGACCGCCTGGTGGCCTTTGCGGATGACTTTACCGAAGCATTTGCGCACGGCTTTGATGGCCGCGATGTTGCGCTGGCGGGCTCGCCGTCCGCCGATGCGTTTACCGCCGCGTCCGAGGTCTTTGATGCTTCGTTTGATGCCGAGGGGCCGCACCTGTGGTGGTTCGTCAACTCCATCGGCGGGTTTGGACTGCGCGTGCCCGATCTGCGTACGCTGGGTCGAGCGGCTCGCGAGGCCCATGCGCTGCTGGTTGTGGACAACACCGTGGCGTCGGCTTTTGGCTGCGATCCGTTGCGCTTGGGTGCCGTGCTGTCGCTCGAGGCGCTCGACCGCGTGTGTGCTGGTAAGGCGCCGCGCAAGCTCGTTGCCGCTTCGGTGGCGCGCTCGCAGCTCAAGCGCCATCGTGTGGATGCTGCTGCCGAGTGCGCGCATGCG
>ENA-OQKC01000446-OQKC01000446.1-human-gut-metagenome-genome-assembly--contig:-NODE-446-length-17559-cov-3.999885_pt1 | contig 17559 bp, 18 predicted proteins | sample MGYA00242774_ERZ504790 | MGnify/ENA primary metagenome ERZ504790 (study PRJEB26092, sample SAMD00036419) | human gut metagenome | host: Homo sapiens | study: EMG produced TPA metagenomics assembly of...
GCCCACTCCGCCGCGCGTCCCAGGTCCGGCTCTCCGCGGGGGCGCCGATCTGGGCAAAGAGCGTTTTCACAGCTCTCCGGCATGAAGGCGTCAGCAGGATGCCGCAGATGCGGGTGGCCTCCAGCAGGTTGTACAGCACATGGGCCAGCCGCTTGCCGTTGGTCTCCATATCCTTTGCCAGGGCCCAGGGGGCGTTCTCGTCGATATACTTGTTGGCCCGCTGGATGACCTTGAAGATCTCGTCCAGAGCCTTGTGGGGGGCAAGGTCTCCATGTCCTCTTCATAGACGCTCCGCAGGCCCTCCGCCAGTGTCCGCAGCTCCTGGTCAAAAGGCTGGGGCTCGGCGCAGGTCCGGCACCCGGCAGGCAGCGCTCCGCCAAAGTACTTGCCCACCATGGCGGTGGTGCGGGAGACCAGGTTGCCCAGGTCGTTGGCCAGGTCGGTGTTGATGGTCTGGATCAGCAGTTCGTTGGAGAAGTTGCCGTCGGAGCCGAAGGGGAACGTCCGCATCAGGAAGAACCGCAGGGCGTCCACGCCGAACTTCTCCGCCAGGATATAGGGGTCCACCACGTTGCCCTTGGACTTGGACATCTTGCCGCCGTCCAGCAGCAGCCAGCCGTGGCCGAACACGTGCTTGGGCACCGGCTCGCCCAGGCTCATCAGCATGGCGGGCCAGATGATGGAGTGGAAGCGGACGATCTCCTTGCCCACGAAGTGGACGTCGGCAGGCCAGAACTTCTCATAGTCATCATATTTGTCGTTGAGGAAGCCCAGGGCGGTGGTATAGTTGAACAGGGCGTCCACCCACACATAGACCACATGGCCTGGGTCAAAGTCCACAGGCACGCCCCAGGTGAAGCTGGTGCGGGAGACGCACAGGTCCTCCAGGCCGGGCTTGATGAAGTTGTTCACCATCTCGTTCACCCGGGAGCGTGGTTCCAGGAAATCGGTGTCCTCCAACAGGTGCTGGATCCTGTCGGCGTACTTGGACAGACGGAAGAAATAGGCCTCCTCCTCCGCATCCTGCACCGGACGGCCGCAGTCGGGGCACTTGCCGTCCACCAGCTGGGACTCCGTCCAAAAGGCTCGCAGGGCTTGCAGTACTTGCCCTCATACTTGCCCTTGTAGATGTCGCCCTTTTCATACATCTTCTTGAAGATTTTCTGAATGGCGGCAATATGGTAGTCGTCGGTGGTGCGGATGAAGCGGTCGTAGCTGATGTCCATCAGCTTCCACAGATCTTTGACGGTGGCGACGATCTTATCCACGTACTCCTTGGGGGTCACGCCTGCGTCGGCGGCCTTGTCCTGGATCTTCTGGCCGTGCTCGTCGGTGCCGGTCAGGAACATGACGTCGTAGCCCTGCATCCGCTTGAAGCGTGCCAGTGCGTCGCAGGCCACGGTGGTGTAGCTGTGGCCGATGTGCAGCTTGTCGCTGGGATAATAAATCGGTGTGGTGATGTAGAATGTCTTGTGCTCGCTCATGAAAACGATTCTTCCTTTCTTTTGGCGCTAACAGCGAAAAACGCCCCCGCCCTGCCGGCTGTGCCGGACAAGGACGAGAGCGTGTAACTTCCGTGGTACCACCTTGTTTCGCCGCATCCTTGCAGACGCGGCCTTGCGCCGGAACTTCCGGCGAGCGCAGTAACGGGCGCACCCGTCGCAGGCTAAACGCTTCGCCCGCGCAGCTCAGAGACCATGTTCCGCTCCGCGCGGCCTGCCCGGTTCCATCCTTCGGGCTTTCTGTCAGGCGCAGACGAGGCGTACTCTTCTCTTCACAGCCAATTTACATTATTACATCTAATATACGCAAAATCGGCGGGTTTGTCAATATTAAACCTCGTAATCCAGGCAGACGCGGCTCTTATAGTAGGGCCGCACCTTGCTGTCGGCGACGGCCACATGAGCCGGGTGCTTGGAGTAGCCCTTGAGCGCTTCGGCAGACTCAAAGGTGGTGTCCAGCATCAAATCGGCGTTGGAAGAGGGCAGGCCGTTGATGTTGACGTGGACCTCCACGAGGCCCGGGACCTGACCGGCCAGACCCTCGAGACCCGCTTTGATGCCGGCCTTGATGTCTGCCTTTTCGGCGTCGGAATATTCGTCCTTGAGCTGCCAGAGAATGATGTGCTTTACCATGATAAATTCCTCCTGTTGTTGGCCGAAATACTTGCTGCCCTTATTGTAACATCTGCACAAAAACTGTGCAAGAGCTTTTATTTGCCTACGCAGCGGCGGGATGGTATAATAAAAGGTAAGAACGGAGAGGTTGTGCGAAGGAGAACCTGCTCCGAAAGGTAAGATATTTTTGGTGGACTGCGGGCCGCGCCGACCAGCGCCCCGCAAGACTGTGAGGAACATCGGATGAAAAAACATTTAGCCCATCTTGCTGCCGCTCTGGCAGTGACACTGCTCTTCGGCGCTGCGGCCGGCCCTCTGAGTGCGGCTGCGGCGGCCCCCACGGCGATACTGGACGAAGAAAATACCGCGGCGGCAGAGAGCCGACTGAACCAGAGCTGGCTGGACATGGAGATCGAGTACAATGACCGGAACCCGGTCTATCAGCTCTATCTGTCCAGCGCCGCCTTCGACGACTGGGTGTACCAGTGGTACAGCACCAATCCCGCTGTGGCGACGGTGGACCGCAACGGCCTCGTAACGGCCCAGAAGCCCGGCAAGGCCACCATCGTGGCCAACACCTACACCACCACCCTGCGGTGTGACGTAACGGTGGTGTCCAACGTGGGCCGGGTGACCCTGAACAAGGAGCGGCTGTATCTGGAGGGCATCGGAGGCACAGCGGCGCTGAAAGCTACTGTAGCGGCAGAAAACGGCAGCGCCGTACCCATCACCTGGACCAGCAGCAACCCTGCCGCCGCCACCGTAGACCCCTTTGGTCTGGTAACGGCGGTGGGGGACGGCAAGACGGTCATCACCGCCGTTACGCCTGACGGCCACAGCGCCAGCTGCATCGTCTATGCTGGGGCACAGGTGGCGATCCAGGAACAGATCAAGGCCGATGAGACAAAGATCGCCCTCGGCGTCCTTGGAGGCTTTGCAGTGCTGGTCACCGTGCTGGCGCTGGCAGTCTCCGGCAGCTGAAAAACAGAGCAGAAGAAAAGCAGGCACGCACCCGGAAAAGCCGGAAATGCGTGCCTGCTTTGTTATGCTCTTACAGCTGCGCTACTGCGGTAAAACATCTTGCGATGTTCCAAATATTTGATGTAATATCGTCTTAAATTGGAACTCCGCAAGGTTTGCGATGTTCGGGTCATTTGCGGTGTTCCAACTCCGCACGAAAGTCGAACTCCGCAAAGCGTGCGATGTTCGATTCTGGACGTAATATCGAGCAAAAAGTGGAACTCCGCAAGATAACCTGCGGGTCTCGGAGACTTACACGCCCGAAGCGCCGTAGTTTGCCAGCACACGGGCGGAGGGGTCGTTGACGTTGCAGCCCGGCCATGCCTTGTTGGGCATCCAGAAGTCCACGATGGTGCGGCTCTGGTCGTGGTAGTATTTCTCGAAAATTTCGCGGTAGAACAGGCTCTCCTTGGTAAACGGCATACAGTGGGCAGAGTAGTTTGCCCGGCGGAGCTGGAATTCCTCGTCGGTGTAGAGGCTCTCGGCGTACTCCTTGATGTCGTCCACCATGCTGTGGCCTACAGCGTCGGAGAAGGCGGCCTTTTCGCGCCACAGGATCTCCGGCGGCAGCCAGTCGCCCTCGAACGCCTTGCGCAGCAGGTATTTGCCCTTGCCGTAGCTGTTCAGCTTCTTTTCGGGGTCGATGGCCATGACGTACCGCACAAAGTCCAGATCACCGAACGGCACGCGGGCCTCGATGCTGTTGGCAGAGATGCAGCGGTCGGCGCGCAGGACGTCGTACATATACAGCTCACGGATGCGCTTCTGGCTTTCCTGCTGGAATGCATCTGCGGTGGGGGCGTAGTCGGTGTACTTGTAGCCAAACAGCTCGTCGGAGATCTCGCCGGTCAGCAGCACGCGGACGTCGGTCTGCTCGTGGATGGCCTTGCACAGCAGGTACATCCCCATGCTGGCCCGGATGGTGGTGATGTCCCAGGTGCCCAGCAGACGGATGACCTCTTCGAGGCTGCTGATGACCATATCCCGGTCAATGATGATCTCGTGATGCTCGCTGCCCAGATACTCAGCGGTCTGGCGGGCATATTTCAGGTCGATGGCGTCGGTATCCATGCCGATGGCAAAGGTGCGGATGGGCTTGCCCAGCTTCTTGGCGGCGATGGAGCAGGCCAGCGAGGAGTCGAGGCCGCCCGACAGCAGGAAGCCCACGGGTGCGTCAGCGTCCAGACGCTTCTCTACGCCTGCAATGAGCTTTTCGCGGATGTTGGTCAGGACGGTGTCCATGTCGTCCTGCATGGGGGCGGGAACGTCGGCGATGTCCTCATAGCGGACAAAGCGTCCGTCGCAGTAGTAGCTGCCGATGGGGAAGGGGCGGATGTCATCGCACCAGCCAATGAGGTTCTGCATCTCAGAGGCAAATGCGATCTTGTGGCTGGACTTGGAGTAGCCGTAGAACAGCGGACGGATGCCGATGGGGTCGCGGGCTGCGATGAGACGGTCTTTGCGGGAGTCGTACAGAATGAGCGCAAACTCAGCGTCCATGTGGCGGAACATATCGAGGCCATATTCATAGTAGAGCGGCAGCAAAATCTCGCAGTCGCAGTCGGAGGTGAACTTGTAGCCCCGGCGCTTCAAGATCTCTTTCTCGAAGCGGAAGCCATAGAGTTCACCGTTGCAGACCACGCAGTCGGCCCCGCGGTAGAAGGGCTGCATCCCCTCCGGCGTCAGGCCCATGATGGCGAGGCGTCCGAAGCCCATCAGGCCGAAAGGCCCTTCCACCACACGCTGGTCGTCCGGCCCGCGCGAGACGGTGCGCATCAGGTATTCTTTGAACTTGTCGGCACTCATATCATGCCCGGTATAGCCTATCACACAGCACATATTTCTTACCCCTCTTGTGTTGGACCGCTCCGGTGTATACGCAAGGCTTTCCCTTCCTCGCTTTTGGGGGAGCGGCAAATAAAAATACGGCAGCAAACGTCCTTTTTGCTAGGACGAATGCTGCCGTATCCGTGGTGCCACCTAAATTACCGGCACAGCGTGCCAGTCACTTTGTGCGCTCTCCCCGTTGAAAGCACTGCCGCGATAACGAGCGGCGCACGTCTGCCCCTACTGCCCGCAATGCCACAGCATCCGGGGGTTCAGGGGGAAGCTCACGGGGGTTCGTTCAGGCCCGGCCATCTGTGCGGCTCACACCTGCCCGCACTCTCTGGAAGAGGGCGCTCAGGGCCTTACTTTTCCCGTTCATCGCTTTTTATGCAGAAATTGTATCACTGCTTTTTGTCCGTGTCAACATCTGCGCAGCAATTTTTACAGGTTTGTGCAGCCTGCCCGTCTTCGGCCTCATTTGCAGCGCAGCTACGGCACAAACCGTACAAAACGCTGCCCTCGCACTGCAGCGTGAAGCCGTGCTCTGCCATCAGGTGGGCGCGCACCTCGTCCATGAAGTGGCAGTCCAGATGATAGATCCGCCCGCACCGCACACACTTGAGGTGCAGGTGCTCCCGGCAGTGACGGCCCTCGTCCACATACTGGAACACGGCCTTTTCGCCCTTGTCGGCGACGTATTTCATCACCCGCTGCTCTCCGGCCAGCTTGTCCAGATAGCGGTAGACGGTGGTGGGGTTGGGGCTGGCGCCCTCGGCCTCGAGATGCTCGAGGATATTGGACGCGCTGACCGCGTGCTGGCGGTTGCGGATGAGATAATCCAGGATGAGCTGGCGGGTCTTGGTGTTGTAGCCGTCGCTTCGTGCCATGATGCTGATACCTTCTTTCTGTCTGTAGTGTACCACATTTTATCCTTCGATGCAAAACAACAGCTAAATGCTGGCAACAAGCACAAAAACCGTTGTGGAATATGTGCAAAAATAAGTTAGGATATTTGGCCAAAACGGAAATCAAGCCAAACTTCGGCAGAAACTCTTGTAAAAAATATCCTATTGTGTGATAATAAAATCGAGATGATAGTTGGATGGTTTCAGGGATACAAGCAGAAAACGAAACATCCGACCGGAGAGAGACTGGAGAAGAGGAAGAAGAAGATGAAAGAGACGGAAGCACAGGCAAAGCTGAGCCTGAAATTACAGGCGTATCAGTACCTGAAAACCAAGATCCTGAACTGTGAGTACCGCCCCAACGAGTTCCTGAACGAGCAGAAGCTCTGCGCCGAGATGGGCAACATCAGCCGTACCCCCATGCGGGATGCGCTGGGCCGCCTGGAACAGGAAGGGCTCATCACCATCCTGCCCAAGAAGGGCCTGATGGTGTCGGGCATCACCGAGGAGGACGTACACAGCATGTTCGAGATGCGCCTGCTGGTGGAGCCTTATGCCCTGCGCACCTACGGCGCGGACATTCCCCGGGAGGAGCTGGAACACTTTGTGCAGATGATGCACGAGCCGGACGTCATCGACGACTTCTGCAAGTCGGACGACGACTTCCACGAGCTGCTGATGAGCACTCTGCCCAACAAGTATCTCCGCTCGGCCTATGACCGCATCACCGGCCTGAACACCCGGTTCCGCATCATGACCGGCAAGGTGAGCATGATCAACCGGGAGCAGACCTGCGAAGAGCATCTGGAAATTCTCGAGCCTGCCCTGAAGGGCGACTGGAACACCGCCGCCGATGCCCTGCAGAAGCATCTGGAGATCGCCCGCGACAAAGCTGAGGGCGTCATCAAGGTCATCCGGCTGTGGTGAGAAGATAACAACAAAAGACCTCTCTGTATCGAATGGTGCAGAGAGGTCTTTTTTCACGCAGGAAGGGAAAATGGTTGAAAACGATCCCCCGAAACCGATATAATGGGGACAGTTCAAATGTGAGGTCTGACAAAATGCAAAACAACACACTTTCCCGCCCGGGCTTTTCCCTCAGCGGCACGGCTCTGAAACGCATTGCCTGCCTGTCCATGCTGGTGGACCATCTGGGAGCCTCCCTGCTGGAGAACGGCCTGTTCCGCTGCAGCGCCATCGACCCCCGGCTGGTGGGGCTGGACCAGCTTTTGCGGCTGGTGGGGCGGCTGGCCTTTCCCATCTACTGTTTCCTGCTGGTGGAGGGATTTCTCCACACCCACGATTTCAAAAAATACGCCCTGCGGATGCTGGGCTTCGCCCTCATCAGCGAGGGACCCTTCGACTGGGCCTTCTTCTCGGGCGTCTACTGGGGACATCAGAATGTCTATTTCACCCTGCTGCTGGGCTTGCTGGCCATGAAGGCTCTGGATACATCCCAGACGCCGGAGGGGATGCCGACGCTGAAAGGCATCCTCGGGGCGGCAGCCTGCTTCCTGGCGGCGGCGCTGCTCCATTGTGACTACGACGTGCTGGGGCTGGCCCTCATCCTCGCCCTCTACATGACCCGGAAGGACAAAAGAGCGCAGTGCATCGCGGGCGCAGTTTTCTCCCTCTTCGAGCCGGTGGCACCGCTGGCGTTCGGGCTGGTCTGGTTCTACAGCGGCGAGCGGGGCGGCAGCTCCAAACTCGAGCAGTGGGCGTTCTACTGGTTCTACCCCGCCCATATTTTCGTCCTCGGCATCCTTACAAACCTCCTGCTTTTCCGATAAACAAGAAGCCGTTTTCATAAGCATTGCACACCGCTTGAACGGTCTTTTTGCTCACATACTGCGTTGCTTTCCCTTGCAATCCGTCAGGATCGCTGCGGAAAATCGCCTTGTCTGTGGGCAAAAATTCTCGTCATTCGGCGCACCCTGCTTACGAAAACAGCTTCTAACCGAAAATTATAAAAATATGACACAAAATTGCAACATGAAATGAGGGAAACTGGCAAAAAGTGTGATATAATAAACGATAGGATAGCAAAAATGCATCAGGAGGTTCTACCAATGAAGATCATTCGTGCAAAAGACTACAAGGATATGTCCCGCAAGGCGGCAAACATCATCTCCGCGCAGGTCATCATGAAACCGAACTGTGTGCTGGGTCTGGCGACCGGAGGCACCCCTGTGGGCGCTTACGCACAGCTGGTGGAGTGGTATAACAAGGGCGACCTCGACTTCTCCGAAGTGACCACCGTCAACCTCGACGAGTACCGCGGCCTGCCCAAAGAGCACCCCGAAAGCTATTGGAGCTTCATGCACAAGAACCTGTTCGACCATGTGAACATCCGCCCCGAGGCCATCCATCTGCCCGACGGCACTAACCCCGACGCGTCCGACGCCTGCGCCAAGTACAACGACATCATCCACAGCGTGGGCGGCATCGACCTGCAGCTGCTGGGTCTCGGCCCCAACGGCCACATCGGCTTCAACGAGCCGGGTGAGGCATTCGAGCTGGAGACCCACTGTGTGGACCTGACCCCCGCAACCATCGAGGCCAACAAGCGCTTCTTCGACGGCAACGAGGACCTTGTGCCGAAGCAGGCCTACACCATGGGCATCAAGACCATCATGCAGGCCCGTAAGGTGCTGGTGGTGGCCAACGGTCTGGCGAAGGCCAAGGCCGTCAAGGCTGTTGTTTCCGGCCCCGTCACCCCCGAATGCCCGGGCTCCATCCTCCAGATGCACCCCGACTGCATCCTCGTGGCCGATGAAGAGGCCCTGAGCCTGCTGTAAGGCCCGGAGGAACGCATGGACGAAAACGAAAAGAAAGAGCCGGAGACGGCACAGGAACCGCCCAAACCCGAGGACTACAGCCGTTACATGGGGACCCTGAACCGCATCTACCGCCGGAACAATAACCCGCAGCGCAAGAAGCTTGGCGACGGCATCACTTCGCTGAAAAAGGGGCAGCAGCCTGCCGCCCCTGCGCCGGAGCCGGGCAAAAAAGACCGCAGCTTCCTTGCTGTGGCGGGCGGTGCCATCGTCCTGATGGCGATCCTGTATTTTATCAAGCTCTTATAAATAAAAAGGACCGCTGTGCAGCTGCACGGCGGTCCTTTTGCATTGCTATAAGACTCAGACGTTATAAGACTCAGACGTTCTCGGTCAGGAACTTCTCGACAGCCTCAATGGCAGCTGCCTCGTCCTCGCCCTCGGCGGTGACGGTGATGGTCTCGCCCTGACGGATGCCCATGCCCATCACGGCCATCAGCTTGCGCATATCGCAGGTCTTGCCGTTCTTCTCGATGGTAATGGAGCTGGTATACTGCTTGGCCAGCTTGACCAGCAGGCCGGCGGGACGTGCGTGGACGCCGAGTTCATCTTTGATGGTATACTGGAACTGTTTCATGGCTCATAGTCTCCTTGTTGGATAAAGGGGGATTCGGGTCGTTCAAAAAATCAGACAGCGCTCTCGTAGTCCAGCATGAACTGCACGATGCCGTCCATGGCCAGCTCGCGCGGGTCGAGCTTCAGCTTGCCCTCGCGGATCTTTGCGTAGCTGATGGGCATATACTGGTGGAGCATATTCATCGGGATGGGGTACTCGCGGAGATTGTCGAACAGCTTGTTCATGGCGGCCACCACCTCGGGCTGGCCGATGTAGTAGCGGGCGCGGTCGGAGTAGCTGTACTTGCGGCACTGTGCCAGATGCTTCTCGTCGCCGTGATAGTGCTTCTCCCAGCTTGCGGGGGAGGCCAGCATGACGGCGTCCAGCGTCTCGATGAAGCTGGCGCGCTTTTCCTCGGGGACAAGCTCCTTCTCCATCATGCTCAGGGAGAACAGGGCCTCACGCAGGCCGTAGGTCAGGGCCGGGCCGACCTTGAGGATGGCGATGCCGTCGGTGACCATGTTGTACAGGTCGGCGGCGGTCTGATAGTCGGTGGAGTGGCCCTCGAAGCAGATGTCCGGGAACTCCTTCAGGGCTGCGCAGAGGTCCACAGCGGCGGCAGGGTCATAGTCGAACACCTGCTCGTCGCCGAACTCGACGCCGGGCTGGACGACCACAGCGATGACGTCCTTCATGCCGTCGCCCACGCCCTCTTCGGTCCAGACACGCTGGTAGGTGGAGACGGTGTCGCGGAAAGCATCGGGGCGGTGACAGCCAGCGTGTCCTCAGCCTCGGTAGCACCGCCGGGGATGGGCACTTCGCTGCCGATGACGAAGACGGGACGCATTGCATCGGGCTTCTCGGCCTTCAGCTCTTCGTAGCCCTTCATAGCTGCCTTGTACAGCTGCGCGCCGCGGCGTGCGATGACCTCGGTCTTGAGCAGGCCGGGAGCGTCGTCAGCCACCTTCATGCTGGTGTCGAGGTGGATCTTGGTAAAGCCTGCGCGGGCGTACTGGTAGACCAGCTCGACCGAGTTCTTCATGGCCTCGGCCTCGGGCAGCTTCTGCCAGGTCAGGGGGCCGAGGTGGTCGCCTGCCAGGATCATCATGTTCTCGGGCAGGTCGATGTCCTTGGCCATTTTCAGGACCATCTGGTAGAAGTCGGCGGGCTTCATGCCGGTGTAGCCGCCAAACTGGTTGACCTGGTTGGCGGTGGCTTCGATCAGGACGGGGATGCTGCGCTCCTTGGCGCGGCGCAGCGCGATCTCAATGACCAGCTCGTTGGCGCTGCAATAAGAAGGGATGCCGCAGCGGATGCCCTGGCGGCGCTTGTCCATCATTTCCTGAAGCGGGTGTTTCATGTTTGCTATCTCCTTCGTGTCTGCTTGGGTGTTAAAGTTTGGGCTGGCCCATGCAGTAGGTCTGCAGGACGTCGTAGTTATCCTCCAGCACCACGAGGTCGGCGTCCTTGCCCACCTGAATGGAGCCCTTGCGGTCGTCCAGATGCAGGCACTTGGCCGGGTTGATGGTGCAGGAGTTCAGAGCGTAGTTGAAGGGGATCAGAGCCTCTTCCACGAGGATGCGCAGGCCCTTGTTGATGTTCAGGGTGGAGCCTGCCAGACCGCCGGTGGCCGTCAGATGGGCGCTGCCGTCGGGGTAGATGATGATCTCGTTGCCGCCGAACAGGTACTTGCTGCCCACGGGCGTACCCTTGGCCATCAGGGCGTCGGAGACCATGATGGCGTAGTCCGGCCCCTTGCTCATGAAGTAGTTGTTCAGGGCAGCGGGGGTGGAGTGGCAGCCGTCACAGATGATCTCGCCGTACATGGTGCGGATGCGGTAAGCTGCGCCCACCAGACCGTTTGCACGGTGGTTGAAGGGCGACATACCGTTATAAACGTGGGTCATGGAGCGCGCACCGTTGGCGTAGGCCATGACAGCCTGCTCGTAGGTCGCGCCGCTGTGGCCGATGCTGACCACCACGCCGTGGGCCGTCAGATAGCGGGTGAGGGCGAAGTCCTCATCATGCTCCGTTGCCAGCGTGACATAGCGGATGTGGCCCCGGGCCGCTTTCTGGTAGTGCTCGAACTGCTCGATGGTGGGTTTGACGATGTACTGGTCAGGCTGTGCGCCCTTGTACTTCATGTCGAGATAGGGGCCTTCGAAGTGGATGCCCAGGATCTCTGCGCCGTCGTAGCCGCTCTCCATGACATTGGCCACGTTGGTGACAGCGTTGGTCAGCACCTCCACGCTCTGGGTGATGGTGGTGGCGAGGAAGCTGGTGACGCCCTCCGAGACGATGTGCTCTGCCCAGTAGCGCAGGCCGTCCTCGTTGGCGTCGTTGGTGTCGAATTCGTAGGCGCCGTGGCAGTGGATGTCCATAAAGCCGGGGACGATGCGCTTGTCACCGTAATCGTCGTCCACATCCTTGGTGCCATAGGGCAGGATGGCGGTGATCCTGCCGTCATTCACCTCAATAGCAGCAGGGACGAACTGGTCTGCCAGCCAGACCTTTTTGCTTTGTATTACCATTTTAGATGCCCTCCTTCTGGGATCGATAGCTTGATTTCATTATACCGCACGGCTTCGGAAAAATATTTATAATTTTCAATCGATTTGTTATTCGTTTCGGCAAAAAGACATAAAAATGATGGAGAAAACGGCCTGACAGGACGCTGCGCAGAGGCTGGTTTGTCTTTTTCAACCAAAAAGTTATGGCTTTCAGTTACCCCCTTGTTTTCTGCGGTTTGGTTGTGATATAACAAACAAAAGAGAGCGGAACAGCTCTGCTATGGAATTATCAGAAAAAAGTTTTACCGTGTCCATTAGGAGGTAGATTTAGGATGAGCATTTTTAATCTGACCGATGAGAAGATGAAGGAGACGTCTTCCACCTTTACGGCCCATGAGATCTATCAGCAGCCTGCCACCTGGCGCAAGACCTGCGCACAGCTCGCTGCCTGCAAGGATGAGCTTCAGGCTTTTATCGATCAGGTCGTCAAGCAGGATGATTTCGACATCGTCCTCACCGGTGCCGGCACCAGCGAGTTCGTCGGCAACTCCCTGTTCCAGGCCCTGAACCCCAAGTACAACTTCAAGGTCAAGTCCTACGCTTCTACCGACCTCGTGCCTTCCCCCGAGAACTTCCTCTCCCGCACCAAGCCCACCCTGCTGGTGAACTTTGGCCGTTCGGGCAACTCCCCCGAGTCTCTGGGCAATGTGGAGGCCGCTGAGGTCGTCTGCCAGAACCTCTATCACCTGTTTGTGACCTGCAACCACGAGGGTACCCTGTCCAAGATGGCAAACACCCGTCACAACTGCTTCGCCATCAACCTGACCCCCGAGACCCACGACCAGTCCTTCGCCATGACTTCCAGCTACAGCAATATGTATCTGGCTACCTATCTGGCCTTCAACCTCGACAAGCTGGACGAGATCACCGCTGAGGTGGAGAAGCTGGCCGTCGCCGGTCAGCACTTCCTCGATGACCAGTTCGGTCTGGCACAGAAGATCGTGGATGAGTTCGATTACAACCGCATCGTCTATCTGGGCAACATCGGCCTGAAGGGCGTCGCTCAGGAGTCCGCTCTGAAGACCCTCGAGCTGACCGCCGGCAAGGTGGCCACCATGTACGACTCCGAGCTGGGCTTCCGCCACGGCCCCAAGTCCATCATCGACGACAACACCCTGACCGTCGCTTACCTGAGCGATGACGAGTACCGCCGCCGCTACGAGCTGGATCTGGTCAAGGAGATGGCACACCAGCGCAAGGGCAACAAGATCGCCGTCGTTTACAACCACGACTGCGAGGGCATCGAGGAGCTGGCCGACTATCCCGTCCAGATCAAGGTCGGCGCCGATATGGAGAACGTCCTGCTGGGTCTGGACTTCATCCTGTTCGCACAGACCATCGCTCTGATGAAGTCCCTGTCTCTGGGCATCACCCCGGATAACCCCTGCCCCACCGGCGAGGTGAACCGCGTGGTCAAGGGCGTCACTCTGTACCCCTACACGCTGAAATAATCAAAACAACGTCATAAATTCAGGAGGGCAACGAGTATGATCGGTTTGGTAGTTACCGGCCACGGCCATTTTGCAGACGGTATCCACACCTCTGCGCAGATGATCGCGGGCGAAAATGATTATGTCCGCTACATCAACTTTGAAGAGGGGATGACTCCCGAGCAGCTGGCCGAGAAGTTCAACGCCGCTTTTGACGAGTTCAAGAGCTGCGACGGCGTCGTGGTGCTGTCCGACCTGCCCGGCGGCTCTCCCTTCAAGACTGCTGTGGAGTGCAAGTATGCACGCCCGGAGCAGAAAATCGAAGTCATCGCAGGCACCAACCTGCCCATGATCGTCACCGCCGTGACCATGCTGGACATGGAGGACGATCCCCGCTCGCTGGCAGACGAGCTTATCGACACCGGCAAGGACTGCATCGCTCGGTTTGAGCTGGAGGCTGCCACTGCCGAGACCGAATCTGAAGAAAGCGACGGGATCTGATTTATGACGATCAACTGGGAAGTTATCATCTGGACCTGCATCACGCTGGCAGTGCTCATGAGTGTCATCGGCCTCATCCTCTATGCCATCTCGGCCAAGAACGTGCGCAGCAAGCGCAAGGAGCTGGGTGAGGTACACACGGAGCTGAAAGTCGGCTCCCGCATCATGTTTGCGGGCGGCGTCTACGGCAAAGTGGTCGGCATCGACGACGAGGACACTCTCCGCGTGGAGGTGGCCCCCAAGGTCGTCATCACCATCTCCCGCTACGCAGTCCAGAGCCTGCTGAAATAAGGCGGCATTCCCCCATATTTGCTACTTTTACCTTTCTTTCATAACGGCAAGGCCCCCACAGAATGTTCGGCATTCTGCGGGGGCCTTGTCATTTGTGCAGCAAAAAGCGGGAGCGGACATCCCAAAGGACATCCGCTCCCGCTGCGATGTTATGTGAGTTTCAGATTTAAGCCTTGCCGTTGCTGCCGCAGACCAGGATCTTGCTCTTGACGTATTCCTTGACGTACTCGCGGCCGACGGCGCTGTACTTCTTGGGGTCGAAGACCTCGGGGTCCTTGGCGAGGTATTCCTTCAGGCCCTTGCTGAAGGCAATACGCAGGTCGGTAGCATAGTTGACCTTGCACATACCGCGTGCGACGCACTCGCGGACGGCGTCATCCGGCACGCCGGAGGTGCCATGCAGCACCAGAGGCACAGACACGACCTTGCGGATCTCGCTCAGGCGCTCCATATCCAGCTTGGGAGTTCCCTTGTAGACGCCGTGGGCAGTGCCGATGGCGACAGCCAGAGAATCGACGCCGGTGCGCTCTGCAAACTCAGCAGCCTCGGAGGGGACGGTGTAGCCGTTGCCATTGCCGCCGTCAAGGTCGTCTTCCTTGCCGCCGACCTTGCCCAGCTCAGCCTCCACCGGGATACCGGCGGCGTGGCAGGCGCGGACAACGGACTTGGTGATCTCGATGTTCTCCTCAAACACATGATGAGAGCCGTCGATCATGACGGAGGTGTAGCCGGCACGGAATGCCTGCATGGCCAGCTCATAGCTGCTGCCGTGGTCGAGGTGCATCACGACGGGGACGCTGGCCTCAGAAGCGGCTGCGGCCACCATGGCGTGGAACATGGCCGGAGAAGCGTACTTCAAAGTACCCGGGGTGGTCTGGACGATGACGGGAGCGCGCAGCTCCTCAGCAGCGGCGATGATGGCCTGCACCATCTCCATGTTCTCGGCATTGAACGCGCCGATGGCGTAATGGTTCTTCTGAGCGTCGAGCATCAAATCTTTGGTCGTAACTAAGGACATAGTAAAACCTCCAAAAACTTTACCTTCTTCAAAAAGCGTTAAGAGTTTAACGATTCATCTTTATTATAGATAGTCCTGGCTAATTTGGCAAGAGCAAAAAACGCCAAAGAGTTTGTCATTTGCGGTTGAAAGCTCAGAAGCCCAGCTGTGCATCCTCCCGGGCGACTTCCAGAACGGAGACGACCTGCCGGGTCTTTTTCAGTGCGGCGTAGCAGGCATCATAGTCCTTGAGGGCCAGGATCATGGCGATTTCCGCCACCTCGTAGAACCACGGCGACTCGCTGTACTCGCTGCAAATATCTTCCTGTCCGGGACGGACGAGACGGAGCTTCTGGCAGTTGCTGCTGCCCGGCTCGATGAGGATGCGGCCCGCGTCGCCGATGAGCTGGACGCTGCCCGGCGCGGCGCAGTCCTTCGCGCCGGTACACTGGCAGATGAAGTCGGGGTATTCCAGCAGGAGGATGCCGCTGGTATCGATGCCGTTCCGGTAGAGGTTCGGATGGTAGCTCACCAGCATGGGTTCGCCGAACAGTCCCACCACAAAATGTACATTATAGAGGTTCAGGTCCATCAGCGCGCCGCCGCAGCAGGCCGGGTCGAACACCGGCGGCACCTGCCCGGAGAGCAGGGCATCGTACCGGCTGGAATACTGGCAGAAGGTGCAGGAGACGATGCGGAGAGAACCGATGTCGTCGAGGTACTGCTTTGCAAGTGCATAGTTGGGGTGGTGGGCCGTGGTGATGGCCTCGAAGAGGAAGAGGTGCTTCTCTTTCGCCAGTGCGATGAGCTCGTCAGCCTCCGCCACGGTAGGGACGAAGGGCTTCTCGCAGAGGACGTTCTTTCCGGCCAGAAGCGCCGCCTTAGTCTGCGCATAGTGCAGGCTGTTGGGGGTGGCGATATAGACCAGCTCAATGTCCGGGTCGGCCAGCATGGCGTCATAGTCGGTGTAGACCTTCGGGATGCCGAACTGCTGTGCCAGCGCCTCGCCGGTGGCCTGCTGCCGGGAGCAGACCGCCTCACAGCGGAACGCAGGGACCTTTGCAAACTCTGCCGCCATCGTGCGGGCGATGGAGCCAGTGCCAAGGATGCCGATATTCATGGGAGCGCCCCTCCTTATATATAATGGGTATCAGACGCTGCTCTGACAGTTCTGTTTGACGAATTCGCTGGGGGACATGTGGTACTTCATGTTGAAGGACTTGGAGAAATAATGGATGGAGCTGTAGCCCAGACGCAGCGAAATTTCGCTGATGGTATAGCGGTTCTCGAGGAGCATCTGACAGCTGCGCTCCAGCTTCTTGTCGTTGATATACTTTTTGGGCGATTGGTCCACCGAGTTCTTGAACAGCAGCTGCAGAGCGGACCGGGACAGCGAGAAGTGCTCGCAGATCTCCGGGATGGTGAGGGGGTCGTAGATGTTGTCGTCGATGTAGGCGATGATGCGGTCGAACAGCTCGTCCATGGCGCTCTGGTGGGCCGTGCTGCTGGCGGGGGCCATGGGGGAGGCGTAGGTGCCTTGGAGCAGCCGGATGATGGTCTCGGTCAGCAGGCAGAGCATCAGGCTGTTCATATAGGGGATGCCAGTGGTGCTCTCCCGGACGAAGGTTTTTAATAAGGTGTTTATCTTCTGGTCGTAGTGGAACACCCGGTTGATGAGGGCGTCATACCAGACCTCCCGCTCCACGGGAGTCAGGTTGCGCATATCGAAGAGGATGGTCATATAGGAGGCCCTGTGCTCTTCGTCGGTGTACTGGGTGTGGAACTGGCCCGGGCCGTATATCATCAGGTCTTTTTCTTTTAAGTGGTAGAGCGTGCCGTCCACTTCGGTCTCCAGCTCGCCGGTGTCCACGTAGGTCAGCTCAAAGAAATCATGCAGCTCGCCCTTGAAACAGTAGTTCTCAGTGCGGATGCGGTAGTAGTAGCCCAGAATTTTCTGTATCTCGATGCGGGGCAGGACGGCCAGAAATTCGTACTGGGAAGGAAAGTCTGTGATATGCAGCAAGTAGCTGCTCTCGGCGTAAAGGTCGTACTCGAGCTTCTGGGTCGTGGAGACGACGGCAAAGTAGATATTTGGCCTGATGTGGATGAGCCTATTCATCGCAAACTCCTGCACATCGGCAGCCTCCGCCGTGTGGGAGACCAGCAGAACGCCAATGCCGCTCTTTACCTGTAAATAGGTATCGCAGTTGAAGCAGTAGAACTGGGAGACATAGCGGCGGGTGATGGCAACCATCGTCTGGTGGATGAGTTCCGGGTGCTCGCGGTCGATGGGCTGGTGGTAGACCGAGCCGTAGTCCAGAAAACTGTCGTTGGAAGTTTCGCGTTGCATTCAAATCCCTCCTTATTGAAAAAGTATATCATTTTTTGGGCGTTTTGACTAGTCTTATTTATACTTTTTTGGTAGATTGTAATGAGACTCACCGAATTTAACCGTTTTTTCGAAACAATTTGTTAAAAAATATAAAGACATTTGTTCAAATATAGCCT
>ENA-OQKC01000450-OQKC01000450.1-human-gut-metagenome-genome-assembly--contig:-NODE-450-length-17473-cov-3.724259_pt1 | contig 17473 bp, 19 predicted proteins | sample MGYA00242774_ERZ504790 | MGnify/ENA primary metagenome ERZ504790 (study PRJEB26092, sample SAMD00036419) | human gut metagenome | host: Homo sapiens | study: EMG produced TPA metagenomics assembly of...
CAAAAAAGCCGCCCGTTTTTCATGCCGGACGGCTTTTTGCGTAATGTGATAGATCAAATATTATTTTTTCTGGTTTGTAGGCTCCGAAAAGCCTTGTATTTACAGTGTTCCTAATAGGAAGTAATCATAGGAAATTAGCCCGAAAAACTCTCTATTTCCACGCTCTCGGAAGTGTGGTAAAATGATAAAGTACAAAGTGGCAAATATTAATTTGCAGGAGAAAAATCATGGATTTCATTAAAAATTTTACAAAAGCTATTGAATCGTTGGCAGATTTCCAGCCTCATATGTTTAATGGAGCAACGGAAAAAGAGTTATTCGCATTAGAGGAAAAATTGGGATTAACTTTACCTTCTGATTTCAAAGTATTTTATCAAGCCTATAACGGACAAGATGATTGTGCCGATTATCTTTTTGATTTTTTTAGTCTATGCACACTGGAAAAAATTGCTTATTGTTGGGAAGCACTAAAGGTCAATGAAGCTGATTTTTTGAAAATAGAAGCTACCCCAGATGGTGGTGTTAAAAACATATGGGGGTGTTCAAAGTGGGTTCCTTTTGCCTGTTCTGCTGATGGACATTTTTTGTGTATGGACTTTTCTCCAGCAAAAAACGGAACATATGGACAAGTTATTACTTTCTGGTATAACTCTCCAGAAAGAGAGCTGATTGCGTTATCATTTAAGGACTTTATTGTTGAATACACGAAAAATATTCAAAATGGCGTATATGTATATCAACAGGAAGATGGGTGCGGTTCGATTGTTAGAAAAGATGGAGAGCCTATGTTTTGAGATTGTTAGGACATATCAGTAACTTTCCATTTATCGAACAGACAAGGAGGTGATAGCATGGAACTATCCATACAAGAACGATTGAAAGACCTGCGTGTGGAGCGTGGGCTGACGCTGGAACAGCTTGCGGAGCAGACGCACCTCTCCAAGTCTGCGTTGGGTAGTTATGAGGGGGATAATTTCAAGGACATCAGCCATTATGCCCTTATTGAGTTGGCAAAGTTTTATGAAGTGACTGTTGATTATCTGCTGGGGCGTTCTCAAACAAAAAATCACCCAAACGCCGATCTTGCAGACCTGCGTTTGAGTGATGATATGATTGAACTCTTGAAAAGTGGGTTGATAGATAATTCCCTCTTGTGTGAACTGGCAGTACACCCGGATTTTCCCCGGCTGATGGCTGACCTTGAAATCTATGTAAACGGTATCGCTGGCAAACAGGTGCAGAGTGCAAACGCCATTGTAGACGCTGTGAGCGCAACTATTATGAAGCAGTACAATCCCGGCTTGTCTGACCCGCAGTTAAGACAGCTTATCGCCGCCCATATTGATGATGACAGCTTTTGCCGCTATGTGATACAGCAGGATATAAACAAGATAGCTCTTGACCTGCGGGAAGCACATAAGGAAGATTTTTTCAGTGTCCCGGAGGACAATCCACTGGAAGATTTCTTGCAGACCGCCGAGGAAACCGCCAGCCCAGACAGCGACCCGGAGCAAGCGGCTTTGGCGTTTATCTGTAAGCGGCTCAAATTGAATTTGAAGAAGCTGTCCGAGGAAGAAAAGAAGTGGCTGAAAAAGATTGCACAGAAGTCGGACTTGCTGAAAAATCCAAACCCACAGCGGGGGAGAAAGTAAGAGAGCGACAAATCGGGAGTTGCTATGAGGTAATTATCATGGAAAGGAATATTGAGTATATACAGCTATTTATGGAATACGAATCTGATGATATGCCGATGGTATATTTTTATGAAGTCGATGTGAATGATGACCGTTTTGCCCTAAGAGCGATAGAAATTTTTGTAGACAGGACAGTAAAGTTTTATAATGACCTATATTGTGATGTTGTAGAAGTGTGTCCAATTCCAACCGTTGATGAATTAAACGAAAAGGTTTGGGGAGAGGGCTTTTATGCAACTATTATTTCTAAAGGTAAATTTGACGAAATATGGAATACAGGAATTTATAACGAAAGCCTAACGTCTACTTAACATTCCCATTTATCGAGGGAGATAGCAAATCCAGCCGAGCCAGTCAACGGTCAAGATGAACGGCGCACAAATGCGCCGCCATTGACAGCCCCGCCCGCCTTTGCTGATGGGCAATCAAGGCGGGAAAGCCCTAAAACGGCTTCCGCCATTTCTAAGAACTGATAAGTCAGATTTGCTGAAAAATCCAAAGCCACAGCGAGGGAGGAAGTAAGAGGGCAACAAATCGGGAGTTTCACACGAGGTTTATATGAAAAGTATAGAAGAATTAGAGAAATATCTAGAAGATGAGTGTTATTCTTTTGTAGATATTACCATCGGAAAACATCATGCGCCTGAAGGAATTATCATTGAAAAAAGTGGTACTGTATATGAGTTTGGATATTCTGAACGAGGAAGGAAAACGGTAATGAAGTCATTCTCAAGTGAACAGGAGTTAGTAGAATACGCACTTGAGAAACTTTCTGCTGATAAGTGGAATAAAGCACATTTAGTTGCGTGGGTTTGGTCTGAAGCAGATATCCAACAGGCAGAGCAGGAACTGAAGAATAATAATATAAGCTTTGAGAGAAACGATGTACCTAATTATTCGCAAGGAAGAAATGCATACCGCATCTTTGTGTTTGGTAGAGATGTTTTAAAGCTTGCAGAGTTCATTAAAAAGTATTATAGGCGTAGAATTTGAATTTGCAGGAGGAAAATCAATGGAAAATTTAATTAAATTTTTGGAAGAAAAGATAACTGATAAAATGCCGGTGGAAGGAATTGTTGATGTGTTTGAGCAGATGTGCAGCACACCTCTTGAAGAAGATATGGTTTTATTTGAAACCGGAATATTTACTGATTTTTCAAAAGAACCGTTTTTTCAAATTTCATTAGTACGACAGTTTTCAAATGATGATGAAGAGTTTTATCAAATCCATGTGGACATCTTGTATGAGCCAACCGCTGAAAATAAAATTTTCAGCGAAACAACATGGGACGAAGATTTAGACGAAAATATATTTGACTATATCAGAAAATCAGCGTCGTTTGCTTATGCAAGAAATCATGAATACATCGAGGTAAAAATATATATGGACGAAACTTAACTTCTCATTTATCAGGGAGATAGCAAAGCCCTAAAATGGCTTCCCCGCCCATTCCAATTTTGAGAGAAAAATCTGTTTGCTTTTTTGTGAGTGTGTCCACAAGTTCGGGACATTTTGTCCCGAAGTCCGGCGTGGGACGAGGAACGGGGGCTTTCATATACGCCCTGTCTGCTGACGAAACCAGCCCTGCGCTTGCGGCTCCACGCCACGCAATCACAGCCCTGTTTTCCTGCTGCTTCAAATGCCCTTGCCCGACCCGGCGGCAACCTCATTTTCGCAGCAACGCCGACAGAGCGTATAACACACTACACTTTGCAAGCAAAGTCGTGTGCCAAGGGGCAAGCCCCTTTGGAAACCCCGGACAACAAAACAGGCTGAATATCCCGCACTTTCCCGGTGCTTGATACTCAGCCTTTATTTGTTGTCAGCAGCCCCCGTTTCGTGGTCTGCGTGTAGTTCCTTGTAAACTGACCTAAACTTTCGGCAAACATAGAAAAGCGCACCCTTTCTGCTTCTGTATGGAGAAGGGGTGCGCTTCGTTTATACTTCGAGCTCAGCGGGGCCGGACTGGTAGTCCTTTTTCAGCTCTGCCTGCAAACTGCCCTCGATGTCCTTGAGACATTCCAGCAGCAGGGGATTGAAGGTGCCGCACTTGCCGCCCAGTATCATCTGCACGGCCTTTTCGTGGGGGAAGGCTTTTTTGTAGCAGCGCTCACTGGTCAGCGCGTCGTAGACGTCGGCCAGCGAGACCAGCTGCGCCCCGATGGGAATGTCGTCGCCTGCCAGGCCGTCCGGATAGCCCCAGCCATCCCACCGCTCGTGGTGCCAGCGGGCGATGCCGCAGGCCGTCTGCAAAAGCGGTTCGGTGTCGAAATTTTCCAGTCGGTGGAGCAGGGCCGCGCCCTCGGTGGTGTGGGTCTTGAGGACGGCGAACTCCTCCGGCGTCAGGCGGCCGGGCTTGTTCAGTATCTTCTCGTCGATGGCGATCTTGCCGATGTCGTGCAGGGCCGAGGCGAGGGTGATGTTGTCCTGCTCCTCGGAAGAGAGGGAGTATTTATCGGTCTTGCGCAGCAGCTGGGCCATGATCTTCTCGGTCAGGATGCGGATGTGGCGGACGTGGGAGCCGCTCTCACCGTTGCGGAACTCCACGATCTGGCTCAGCACATTGACCAGCATGGTGGTGTTGTGCTCCTGCTTGCGGGTCTGGGCCGACACCATCCGTACCAGACGCCGCTGCTTGGCGTAGAGCCTGATGGTATTGAAAGCCCGGCGGTAGACCGTCCGGGCGTCGAAGGGGCGGTTGATGTAGTCGGAGACGCCCCGCTCGAAGGCCCGGCGGATGATGTCCTTGGAGTCGTCGCTGGAGATCATGATGACCGGGATGTCCTCGATGGAGTGGTCACGGTTCATGGCCGACAGCACATCGAAGCCGTCCAGTACCGGCATATTGATGTCCAGCAGCACCAGTGCGACGTCGCCTGGGTTGTGGCGCAGCTGCTCGAGACAGTCTTCGCCGTTGGAGGCTTCCAGGATGCGGAAGTCGGTCCCCAGTATCTCGGCCAGCAGCATCCGGTTCATCGCGGAGTCGTCGGCGATCAGGATCTGCTGGCGGCTCTGCCTGGGCAGCAGGGTGGCCGGGGCCGACAGCACCGCGCTGGAGCTGGCCACGATGACGGTGTTCTTGTGCTCCTTGGCCTGATACATCAGGCGGCTGGCACAGTGGACGGCAGTCTCCATGGTATCCTCAGCAGTCTGCAGTACGCCGCCGATGCTCAGCGAGAGATGGATGTGAGGGTAGCCGGGGACGCCTGTGGTCTGCACCCGGGCGCGTATCTGCTCGAGTTTGGCTCTTATCTTCTCGATGGGGCAGCCGGGCAGGATAAGCAGGAATTCGTCGCCGCCGTAGCGGATGAGGATGTCGGTCTGACGGATGCAGTCCCGGATGACCGCCGCCGTCACCTCCAGTGCCAGGTCGCCGGCCTGATGGCCGCAGGAGTCGTTGTAGATCTTGAAATCGTCCAGGTCCATGATGGCGACGCCGAAGGGGCCTTCGAAGCCCTGCACGACGTCCTCATAATAGCGGCGGTTGAAGGCGCAGGTGAGGCTGTCGTGGTAGAGCTTGACGCCGTAGCCGGATGCCTCGCTCATCAGTGCTTCGCTGTCCTCCGGGTCGATGGTGGTGCGCCCGGGGGTGCGCTGGACGAGCTCGAGGACAGAGGGCCTGCCCTCCACCTCATAGTAGCGGGCCGTGATGTGGGCGATGTCGGTGCCGCAGGATTCCAGACGGCAGGCTTTGCTCTTGGTCGCCAGCGCCAGCTTGGCCGCGCAGTGGCGGGAGAAGGCGTTCTTATTCCGGCAGGCAAAGCAGATGTCCGGCCCGGAACGGGTCGGTCGCGTGTGCCTTCGTGGATACTGCTGACAGTATCTGCATCCAGAAGACGGACGTCCGTATAGAGTTCGCGGCAAACCTCGAGACGGGCCCGCATCTCTTCTCTCGTCATAGAAATTGATACCCAAACTTTTCGATTCAGAAAGAGAGGCTTCGGCAAAAAATGACCGAAGCGCTCTTTATTCCTTCATTATACTGACTGAGATACAAAAATGAAAGGGAATTCAAGCAAATACTCCTGCTTTTTCCGATCTCTTTTCCACTTCTTTGCCAAAAAGCAGGCTGAAGCACACAAAAGACAACGAAATGCCCGGCACAGAGTAAGCAAAATACTCTGCGCCGGGCGGAGATGAGAAAAAGCTTCTTAGTGGTTGGCGGCGCGGTAGATGGCGATCATGTCGTCGAGATCGAGTTTTTTGGCCGAGCCGAGGGCGGAGCCGCAAGCTTCGAGGCAGCGGTGGGCCATCTCGTCGATCTGCGCGTCGGTGGGGTCGATGCCCAGCTCGTGGAAGCTGGCGGGCATCCCGATGCTGTGGTAGAAGTCCACCATGGCGTCGATGCCTTTCAGGGCGATCTCCTCGTCGGTGCCGTCGGTGGTCACGCCCATGACGTTCCGGGCAAAGCGGACGAAGCGGGGCAGGCAGTCCTTGTAGACGTACCGCGCCCAGCTGGGCCAGAGGGCGGCGAGGCCCGCGCCGTGGGTCACGTCGAACATACCGCCCATCTCGTGCTCGAGTTTGTGGGACATAAAGTCGCCTCTGGCGATGCCGCAGCCGGTCAGGCCGTTGTGGGACAGACTGCCCGCCCACATCACCTCGGCCCGGGCCTCGTAGTTGGCCGGGTCGGTGTGGAGGATGACCGCGTTCTTCATCACGGTGCGCAGCAGGCCCTCGGCCAGCGCGTCGGTCAGCTCCATATTGCCGCCATTGGTGAAATAGCGCTCCATGGTGTGCATCATGATGTCGGCGCAGCCGGACTCGGTCTGATAGTCGGGCAGGGTCTTGGTGAGCTCGGGGTCCATGAGGGCGAACTTCGGGCGGCTGATGTCGTCGTTGTAGGCCCGCTTCTGGTGGGTGTCCACCCGGGTGATGACGCTGCTGTTGGATGTTTCACTGCCCGCCGCCGCGATGGTCAGGATGCTGGCCACCGGCAGGCACTTCCTGGCCGTGCGGGTGTGTTCGTACAGCTCCCAGACGTCCTTTTCCGGCTCGGCCAGGCCGTAGGCGATGGCCTTGGCCGTGTCGATGACGCTGCCGCCGCCCACGGCCAGCAGGAAGTCGATGCTGTTCTCTTTGCCGATGCGGATGCCCTCGTAGACCTTGTCGAGGTGGGGGTTCGGCACGACGCCGCCCAGCGTCCAGCTGGAAATGCCGGCCTCGGCCAGCGACTTTTCAGCCCGGTCCAGCACACCGGAGCGGACGGCGCTCTTGCCGCCGTAGACGATGAGGACACGGGTGCCGCCGTATTCGCGCACCAGCGCGCCCACGCGCTGTTCGGTGCCTTTGCCGAAGATGACCCGGGTGGGGGAGTAGAACTCGAAATTGCTTGCCATAGTGGTCTGCCTCCTTGTAAGTGCTGCTTTCTGAGCAAAAGTATACACGAAATAGATTCGAAAATCTACAGGCCCTGCGCCTGCCGCCGCAAAATATCCGGGACAAAACAAAACCCGCATCCTCCCGGCAGGAAAACGGGAGGATGCAGGCTTCATTGGAAAACATCAGACAAAAAAACCTGCCGACTCGAGGCGGTTGCAAGCCCTCAGTCGGCAGGATGCTTACTTCTTCGGAGTCATAGCCTCTTGACCTCGGTTTCTTCATTTTTCGGTCTGTACCGGACGTTTCATAGAAGATTCTCCTTTGAAACGGTGAAGAACGATTGGCAGGGGAATGAATTTCTTAGTACATTGGAATGACCCTTTTCTTAACCGTTGGAGTGCGGGATACGAATCACAGAGATGAATTTCATATTACCACATTCTTTCGGGTTAGATTTGCGAAGGGAGTGTCATTACTTAGTACATCGGAGTTTCTCCTTTGGAGTTATTCAAATAAGACGTTCCGTACAAAAGCTTTCTTCATCGGGATCACCTTCGGCGGATCTATTTGAACGCGAGGGATTTTATTTCACAGACTGTTCTGTTGTTCGCTTTATCGATGCTCAAGAACGGCTCTTGTTGTTGTGTTTTTATACGGGGGAAGCATCCCGTTTGTGGTGAGCTTCTGTTTTGCTTCTCAGCGAACCCCGACAGTCTGTGCGTGCTGTGCGGGTTCCATATCGACCATCGGTCTTCGCTCCTTTCTGCTTAAAGTCAGCGGGGTTAGCTCTCATTTGAGCTTCTGCTGTACTTCTCTGGTTTCTGGCTTTATTATACACGCGCGGGCGCGGTTTGTCCATTCGCAGAATGCACAATGAATTGGTCGTATTTTTTCAAGAAACGATAAAAAAACTGTATTGTTCATACAAACGTGCGACTGAAACAGCCTCCCTGCGCAGTCTGAGCGGCCCGCAGTGCCTTTTGTGGGAAACCTCTGCGCAAGAACTGCCAAACTTCTTCCGTGCTATCTTCCGCCGCGGTTGACGGAACGCCTGGTGAGCCTATATTATAAACAGGTAATATTACTTAATAAAGATAAGCTTCTGATGATAGCAGTTTGCGTTTTTATCGCAAGTCAAGAAATTAGTGCAACATCCAAACAGCATATTTGCGATATGCAATTCAACGCTGTTGCTGTTGCATTAAAAAGTTGAATTGCTATAATGCACGAGCATCAGCCGCAAACTGCATATCGCAAAGATGCCGTTTTGACCGGCACTATTTTTGAAGAGCGCGATAAGAAAATTTCATCCATCGGACACTTGACAGTTATATGAATTTTATATACCCTATATACATGGAACGTATAATTCTGACGGAAGAGTTTCGCTTTACCTCAAAAATGAAACGAACCACTCAGGAATGACTAAGAATTTGGTCAAAATGGACAGTTTGACCGCGAATTATTAAGCAAGATGCACAACATCCCCGGCTGAGGTGTGAAATAAGATATAACAAAAAGTAGAATATCGACAAAAGGGCTTATCAAACTGCACCAATCGTGCTATGATACCAGACGCAAAAGGGCTGCGCTGAACGCGGAAAGAGGGTGTGTTTCCATAAAAACAAACGCACCTTCTTTGATTTTCAGCACAGCTGCTTTAATAAAAGAAACGAAAGGAGATAGAGTGAAAACGAACGATACCTTTACGCTTCAGGATAAGACTCTGCTCAGAAAGGAGGCAAAGAGATGAACGCATTGACTGCGGCCCTGAAAGAGGAGCTGAATGTGGAGATGATCTCCCTCGGCGGCCTGCAGGTGCCGGAATCCGTGGTGGTCAGCTGGGGCATCATGCTGTTTCTGGTCATCGTCTCCATCCTGCTCACCCGGAACCTCAAGGTGGACCACATCTCCAGGCGGCAGGCCATCCTTGAGATGGTCGTCACCACCATCGACGGCTTCTTCACGGGCCTGCTGGGCGAGCAGGGCAGACGGTATGTGCCTTACCTCATGACGGTGGCTCTCTACATCGCCTGTGCGAACCTCATCGGCGTGTTCGGCATCAAGCCCCCCACGAAGGATCTGAATGTCACCGCTGCGCTGGCGCTCATGAGCATCTGCCTCATCGAGTATTCCGGCATCCATGCCCGGGGCGGCAAGGGCTTCCTCAAGAGCCTCACCGCCCCCACCCCCATCATGACCCCCATGAACATCCTCGAGATCGCCATCCGTCCCACCAGCCTGTGTATGCGACTGTTCGGCAACGTGCTGGGCGCTTTCGTCATCATGGAGCTCATCAAGCTGGTGGTCCCGGTGTTCGTGCCGGCCATCTTCAGCCTGTACTTTGATTTGTTCGATGGTCTCATCCAGACCTATGTCTTTGTCTTCCTCACCTCGCTGTTCATGAAAGAGAGCATTGGTGGAGAAGAGTAAACCTCTCCGTCACGCCTGCGGCGCGACACCTCCCCTATCAGGGGAGGCAAAGAGGAAATTGATTAAAAAATTAAAAGGAGAAATAATTATGAACGGACTCGTAGCTCTGGGCGCTGGTATCGCAGCGCTGACTGGTATCGGCGGCGGCATCGGCATCGGCATTGCCACCGGCAAGGCAACGGAGGCCATCAGCCGCCAGCCGGAAGCTTCCGGTAAGATCCAGACCAACCTGCTGCTGGGTGCAGCTCTGGCCGAAGGTACTGCAATTTTCGGCTTCGTCGTTGCTCTGCTCATCATCCTGTTCCTGGGTTGATAACGGAGGCATGACGAATGCTGACTCTGAATCTGAACCTTCTGTATACAGTCGTCAACATTCTGGTTCTGTTTTTGCTGCTGCGCAAGTTCCTGTACAAGCCTGTCATGAACATCATCGCACAGCGCCAGAAGCAGGTGGATGACGCACTGAACGCCGCCGAGACCTCCAAGCAGGAGGCCGCTGCGGCCCTGAACGACGCGCAGGCAAAGCTGCGCAATGTGGACGCCGAGGCTGTTGCCCGCCGCACTGCCTACGAGCAGCAGGCCGAAAAGGACAAGCAGCAGCTGCTGGCTGACGCCCAGAAGCAGGCCGACGCCATCCTGGCTGAGGGCAAAGCTGCCGCCGAGGCCGAGCGCCAGCACAAGCTGCGCCAGGCTGACGCCCAGACCACTGCACTGGCCCGCGCCATGTGCGAGAAGCTGCTGGCCCGCAGCCTGAACGAGCAGGACGACGCCCGCCTGCTGGACGATCTGTTGGAGAAAGCGGGGGCTGAAAATGGCAAGTGAATTCAGCACCGAGTTTTTCTCGGCCAACCGCATCGTCAAAGCTGACCTCCGTGCCGCCCGCACCCCCCGCGAGGAGGACCTGGAGCGCATCAAGAAAGAGGTCGGGAAGCTGTACGACGCCACCGAGGTCATCCTGAACGTCACGGTGGACGACAGCCTCCTCTCCGGCTATGTGCTGCAGATCGGCGACCGCGTCTTCGATAACTCCGGCCGCCACGCCATTGACCAGATGATGGCCGACAAGCCCTCTCTGGCCACCCTCAAGACCCGCATCGAGGACTACAAGCCCGCCGCCACCAGCGAAGAGGGCGGTGTGGTCATCTCCTCCGCCGACGGCATCGTGGAAGTGGAAGGCATGGACCGCGCCGTCTACGGCGAGATCGTCACCTTCGAGAATGGCGCCAAGGGCATGGTGGAGAGCGTCGAGCCGGGCCGTCTGGGCATCATGCTCTTCGACGGCGCTGAGACCGTCGGCGTCGGCACCATGGTCACCCGCAGCGGCAAGCGCGCCGGCATCCCGGTGGGCGACGGCTTCCTTGGCCGCGTCATCGACCCGCTGGGCGAGCCCATCGACGGCAAAGGCCCCATCGAGGCTGTGGGCTACAACCCCATCGAGAAGCAGGCCCCCGGCATCCTCGAGCGCCAGAGCGTGGATACGCCGCTCCACACCGGCATCCTCGCCATCGACTCCATGTTCCCCATTGGCCGCGGCCAGCGTGAGCTGATCATCGGCGACCGCCAGACCGGCAAGACCTCCATCGCCACCGATGCCATCCTGAACCAGAAGGACACCGGCGTGCTCTGCATCTACGTCGCCATCGGTCAGAAGGCTTCTTCCATCGCCCGCGTGGCCGAAGACCTGAAGAAGCACGGCGCGATGAGCTACACCACCATCGTGGCGGCTACCGCTTCCGACAGCGCCCCGCTGCAGTACATCGCACCTTACGCCGGTACGGCTCTGGCCGAGTATTTCATGGCGCAGGGCAAGAGCGTCCTCATCGTCTACGATGACCTCTCCAAGCACGCGGTGGCCTACCGTGCCATCTCCCTGCTGCTCCGCCGCTCTCCGGGCCGTGAGGCTTACCCCGGCGACGTCTTCTATCTGCACTCCCGTCTGCTGGAGCGCTCCTGCCGCATGAGCGACGCACTGGGCGGCGGCTCCATCACCGCGCTGCCCATCGTTGAGACCCAGGCCGGCGACGTGTCCGCTTACATCCCCACCAACGTCATCTCCATCACCGACGGTCAGATCTTCCTCGAGAGCGCTCTGTTCAACGCCGGCAACCGCCCGGCTGTCAACGTGGGCCTGTCCGTCTCCCGTGTCGGCGGCGCAGCCCAGACCAAGGCCATGAAGAAGGCCAACGCCAACCTGCGTATCGAGCTGGCCCAGTACAAGGACATGGAGTCCTTCGCGCAGTTCAGCTCCGATCTGGACGCCGAGACCCGCCATCAGCTCGAGCACGGCAAGGCTCTGACCGAGATGCTCAAGCAGCCGCTCTATCAGCCCAAGACCGACGCCGAGCAGGTGGTCATCCTTGTGCTGGCTTCCCACGGGATGCTGGACGAAGTGCCTCTCGCTGAGCAGCGGGCGCGCACCGCTGCCTTTGTTCGCCAGTTCCATGCAGATGTGTCCGGCACGATGGATGCCATCACGGCCACCGGCAAGCTCACTCCCGAGCAGACCGACACCATCCTGAACGCATGGAAGGCCTACGAGGGAGGCGAGAGTCATGGCGTCCAGTAAGCTGCTGAAAGAGCGCATCGAGAGCATTCAGGATACCCGCAAGATCACGAACGCGATGTATCTGATCTCTTCCTCCAAGCTGCGCAAGGCACGCAAGAACTACCAGAACGTCCTGCCCTACTTCACCCGCATGAGAGACACCATCTCCCGTGTCGTCCCCCATCTGCCTGACGAGCCGGTGCATCCGTTCTTCCACGAGCGGCAGAGAGAGGACGGCGATCCCCGCCGCGCCTATCTGGTGCTGACGGCAGACAAGGGCATGGCAGGCTCTTTCAACCAGAACGTGCTGAAACTCCTGCTGGAAAAGGCTGACAGGAACGACCGTTTCTATGTCATCGGTCAGGTGGGCTACCGCGCCCTCCGCAAAGACCCCCGTCTGGTGCAGGAGTTCCAGTACGGCGCGACCGCCCCGTCGCTGCAGCGCGCCCGTGACATCACGGTGGACGCCATCGACGACTTCAAGTCGGGCAAACTGGATGAGATCTATCTTATCTACACCAAGATCCAGAACGCGCTCACCAGTGAGCCGGTCATGGTGCGTCTGCTGCCGCTGGACCGCGAGCATCTGCAGCCCGCCCCCAAGGGTCTGGGCGACCCCCGCAGCGAAGTCGAGCTGGTGCCGGACGCATGGACCGTGTTCGAGCAGACCGCTCCTATCTATATGCACGGCATGATCTTCGGTGCCATGACCGAGAGCTTCTGCGCTGAGCAGAGCGCCCGCATGACCGCCATGGATTCGGCCACCAAGAGCGCCAACGATATGATACGCGACTTGCAGCTGGAATATAACCGCACCCGCCAGGGCTCCATCACCCAGGAGATCACCGAGATCATCGGCGGCGCGTCTGCGGTGAAATCACAAGAATAACCTCTCCGTCAGCGCTTGCGCGCTGCCACCTCTCCTATCGAGGAGAGGCTTTGGCATTCCGTAAAGCTTCATCTCTTCGCCAGAGGCTCCCCTCGGTAGGGGAGCTGTCGAGCGAATGCGAGACTGAGAGGTTGACACATCTAAATATACGAGGCAAATCTATGATACAGGGAAAAATTATTCGCGTGGCCGGCCCTGTGGTGGACGTGCAGTTCACCGCAGGCCGACTGCCTGCCCTGCAGGAAGCGCTGACCGTGACCGCAGAAGGCACCGAGCGCACGATGGAGGTGGCGCAGCACGTCAACGAATCGACGGTGCGCTGCATCATGCTCTCGGCCAGCGAAGGTCTGGGCAAGGGTATGGAAGTCACCGCCACCGGCCACGGCCTGACTGCCCCGGTGGGCGAGGCTACGCTGGGCCGTATGTTCGACCCGCTGGGCCGCCCCATCGACGGCAAGGGCTCTGTGGACGATGTGCCGCATTGGCCCATCCACCGCAAGGCCCCCAGCTTTGCAGAGCAGAAGCCCGCTACTGAGATTTTGGAAACGGGCATCAAGGTCATCGACCTGCTGGCCCCCTACGCCAAGGGCGGCAAGATCGGTCTGTTCGGCGGCGCAGGCGTCGGCAAGACCGTCCTGATCCAGGAACTTATCCACAACGTGGCCACCGAGCACGGCGGCTACTCCATCTTCACCGGCGTCGGCGAGCGCTCCCGTGAGGGCTGCGACCTCTGGGGCGAGATGAACGCCTCCGGCGTCCTGAACAAGACTGCGCTGGTCTTCGGCCAGATGAACGAGCCCCCAGGAGCCCGTATGCGGGTGGCGGAGACCGGCCTGACCATGGCCGAGTATTTCCGCGAGGAGACCCACAAGGACGTGCTGCTTTTCATCGACAACATCTTCCGTTTCGTGCAGGCCGGCTCTGAGGTCTCCGCTCTGATGGGCCGTATGCCCTCGGCTGTCGGCTATCAGCCCACGCTGGCCAACGAGCTGGGCGCTCTGCAGGAGCGTATCACCTCCACCCGCGACGGCTCCATCACCTCGGTGCAGGCTGTCTACGTCCCCGCCGACGACCTGACCGACCCCGCCCCCGCTACCACGTTTGCACATCTGGACGCAACCACCGTCCTGAGCCGTAAGATCGTCGAGCAGGGCATCTATCCCGCTGTGGACCCGCTGGCTTCCACCTCCCGCATTCTGGAAGCCGACATCGTGGGCGAGGAGCACTACCGCGTGGCCCGCAAGGTGCAGGCAACGCTGCAGCGCTATCAGGAACTGCAGGACATCATCGCCATTCTGGGCATGGACGAGCTGGGCGAGGAAGACAAGCTCACCGTCACCCGTGCGCGTAAGCTGCAGAAGTTCCTGTCCCAGCCCTTCTCGGTGGCTGAGAACTTCACCGGCCTGCCCGGCAAATATGTGCCGCTGGCCGAGACGGTCAAGGGCTTTGCCGCCATCGTGGACGGCAAGTGCGACGACCTGCCCGAGTGGGCCTTCTTCAACGTAGGCACCCTCGACGACGCCCGCAAGAAGGCAGCGGACAAGCTGGCGGAGGAAAAAGGCGGTGAGGCCTGATGAACAGCTTCATCCTCAACATCACGGCTTCCAGCGGTGAGTTCTATCAGGGCAGTTGCGAGAGCATGGTGCTGCCCGTGAAGGACGGCGTCTACGGTGTTCAGGCCGGCCACAGCCCGGTGCTGGTGGCTATCCACATGGGGATGCTCAAGTTCACTGTGGACGGCGAGACCCGCGAGATCCTGGTCGGCGACGGCATCGCTGAGGTGACGCCCACCTTCGTGCTTCTGCTGGTGGACAGCGCCGAGCGCCCCGAGGACATCGACAAGAACCGTGCCGAGGCTGCCCGCATCCGCGCCGAAGAGCGCCTGCAGCATAAGCAGAGCATGCACGAGTATTACCAGACCAAGATCGCTCTGGACCGCGCCATGCAGCGTCTGCAGACCGCTGCGAAGTATAAGCGTTAAAACTTCCTGTCTGAACGATATTTTTCCATTTTCTCCAAAGCAGAGGGCCTGCCCTTGCCGCACCTGCGGCGGGGCGGGCTCTTTTTTTGCGTCCCGCTCTTGACAGCGGAATCATGAAGTGATATGATTTTGGTATCAAAAAGAAGCGCTTCCGGACTCATAAGGAGGAAACTGTTATGGAAGAAAAAATTTTGAATACCCGCAAAAACGGCATGTCTATGCTGCTGCTCACCCTGCTGGGCTATGTGGCATCTATTGCACTGTTCATTTACAGTGTCACCCTGCTGAATGCAGACCGGATGCTTCTGGGCGTGCCGCTGCTGATTTTGTCCATTGCATATTGGATCGCAGGCATCTTCCTGTTCTGCGGTCTTAAGGTGTTAAAGCCGCAGGAGGCACTGGTGCTCACCCTGTTTGGTGATTACATTGGCACCCTGAAGGGACAGGGCTTTTACTGGGTGAACCCCTTCTGCACCGCCGTCAACCCCGCCGCCGGTACCCGCCTGAGCCAGAGCGGGGACGTGACCAGCAAGGAGAGCGGCGCAGCCGCCCTGCTGAGCGTCAGCGGCCAGAACAGCCAGCTCGCCTCAAGCAGCGTAAGCAAAAAGATCTCCCTGAAGATGATGACCCTGAACAACTCCCGGCAGAAGATCAACGACTGTCTGGGCAACCCGGTGGAGATCGGCATCGCCGTGATCTGGCGGGTCACCGACACTGCCAAGGCGGTGTTCAATGTGGACAATTACAAGGAGTACCTCTCCCTCCAGTGTGACAGCGCCCTGCGGAACGTGGTGCGGGTGTACCCCTACGATGTGGCCCCCAACGTGGACACCACCGGAGACGGCGTGGCCGACGAGGGCAGCCTGCGGGGCTCCTCGGAGGTGGTGGCGGCCCGCATCCGGGACGAGATCCCAGAAAAACGTGGCTGAGGCAGGCATCGAGGTGGTGGAGGCCCGGATCACCTATCTGGCCTATGCGCCGGAGATCGCCGCAGTGATGCTCCAGCGCCAGCAGGCCAGCGCCATCATCGACGCCCGCAAGATGATCGTGGACGGCGCCGTGGGCATGGTGGAGATGGCACTGGACCGGCTGAGCGAAAACAAAGTGGTGGAGTTGGATGACGAACGGAAAGCGGCCATGGTCTCCAACCTGCTGGTGGTGCTCTGCGGCAACCGGGACGCACAGCCCATCGTGAACAGCGGCAGCCTGTACTGATGGCAGAGCCCAAAAAGCAGATTCCCCTACGCCTGAACGCAAAGCTCTACGAGGCCCTTGCCGCATGGGCCGAGGACGATTTCCGCTCGGTGAACGGGCAGATCGAGTATCTCCTCACCGAGTGTGTGCGTCAGCGCAAAAAGAACGGCCGGTACGTCTCCGATCAGATCGACCTGCCGCCGGAGCTGGATATTGAATGACCCTGCTCCCCTCCGGGGGCAGGCCTTGCAAAAACGCCGATGGTATATCGGCAGGGAGGATGATTATGACAACAGGTGTAGTACCCGCAGCAAGCATCGCAGGCATGGTGTTTTCCCTTGTCGTCTCCTTCGCGCTTCCCATAGGCCTCTTTGTTTACGCAAAGAAGAAGCTGGGCGCGAAGACTGCACCGTTCTTTATCGGGTGCAGCGTTTTCTTCGTGATGGTGCTGATGCTGGAAGCTTCCATCCATCGCATCGTGTTCCAGCTGGCCGGAGAAGCGCTGACCGGAAGCGTGATCCTATACGCAGTCTATGGCGGCCTGATGGCAGCTCTTTTTGAAGAGACCGGTCGTTACATCGCCATGAGGTTTCTGGTGAAGCCGCTGGATTTTCCGAATGCCTTTATGTATGGTGCCGGACACGGCGGCGTGGAGGCAATGCTTCTGTGCGGCGTGGCATCTATCAACAACATCGCAGGTGCCGTGATGATAAATTCCGGCACCATGTCTGCACAGCTGGCGACTCTTGACGCAGAGAAGGCGGCAGACACGGCAGCGGCTCTTTCGGCGCTGTGGACGACACCGAGCTTGACGTTTTTTGCAGGCGGCGTAGAGCGGATCATTGCGGTGGTGCTCCATCTGAGCCTGTCGATTCTGGTGTTCCAGTCCATCCGCAAAAAGGCCCCCATGGAGCTGATGCGGGCCTACCTGTTTCACTTTGTCATCGACTCGCTGTCTGTTCTGCTTAGTGCAGTGGCATCTGTCTGGGTGGTGGAGCTTGTCGCCGCACTCTTGACCGGCGGGGCTGTCCTGATGGCAAGGTATGCCTGCATGGAAGAGTGAACGCGCGGAGATATTCTTGAGATATAGTATATAAAAGTCCCCTCTTCGTCATTGGAGCAAGAACCGTGACGAAGAGGGGGCTTTCGCTTTCTGTTACTTTTTCTCGTGGTCGGCCCAGCCGCTGGACTGGATGACTTCGCCGTCCGGGGTACACCAGAGGGCCTCCACACCGTCGAGGGACTCGATGAGCTTCTGGCCATCCTCAAGGGACATACAGAACAGGGCAGAAGGATGTGTCAAAGTTGGCGGCATTGATGTCCGTGATTACAACTTAGAAGCATTAAGAGACCAGGTATCCATGGTACTCCAGAAGAATGTATTATTTACAGGAACAATTTACGATAATATCCG
>ENA-OQKC01000456-OQKC01000456.1-human-gut-metagenome-genome-assembly--contig:-NODE-456-length-17397-cov-7.499016_pt1 | contig 17397 bp, 16 predicted proteins | sample MGYA00242774_ERZ504790 | MGnify/ENA primary metagenome ERZ504790 (study PRJEB26092, sample SAMD00036419) | human gut metagenome | host: Homo sapiens | study: EMG produced TPA metagenomics assembly of...
CAGGAGATCGAAGACGAGGGAGATATTTACGAATCGATCGAGGATATTTGGCCGGATTATCCTTCGAAGGATGATTTTCTCTTCAACGAGGAAGAATATTAATTGTTCGCAAATCGGGTTGTTATACTAACCTGAAGCAGTCCGAGAGGGCTGCTTTTTTGTATGGAATTAGATCGTACCGGATTCAAATTGACGATTGTTTTCCAATTTTTTATTTAAATTTGTATTGTTTGTATTGCTTTTCACGAAGCGAAGTAGAAAATTATGGGACCTACATTTGTAGAATATTCGCACCCAGACGTTTTTTGAAAAATTCGTTTGATGATAATATCTAATTGTATAACGTAATTTACAAAAACTATATCATAAGATATGAAAATCGATGCTAAAGTTCAGTCTATATCTAAATTGAAGGATTATTTCTTTTTAGTGCCTGATTATCAACGAGAATATGTTTGGAAACCCGATGACGAGGTCGAGCAGTTTTTGATCGATATTGAAAATGAATATAGTGAATGTGAAAGTTGTCATAGTAAAGAAAAAACAAATAGCTTATTTTATGCACAACCGAAAGGATATATAAAAAAACATGAGAATGATTATGGGTTTGCAGGATTGGATGGAACAGGAGAGTTGTTGTTATTACCAAAACTGGTGGAGAAATTAAAAAAATCAGGAGTAGATAAAAAATATTTTCAGCCGATTATAAGCAAAAGTAAAAAGATATTAGGATATACTTTTATTACTGATAATATATTACCACAGAAAAGTTATATTGATGAAAATTATAAATTTGAAAATCAATGTGAAAAATGTGGAAGAATAAATATGACAGAAAATGAAAACATTTTCCATTTCATACCGAAAAGAATAACAGAAGAAGGAATAAAAAATTTAAAGGATGTAAATAAGACATATGAATTTTACGATGAGTATAGGGAAATCGTAATAAATAAAAAGGTTGCACAAATTATAAAAGAAAATGTTCCATATGTAAAATTTTACCCTGTTATTTTAGATAACAGAAATTTAAACTCTCGCAGACCTTTCAAGATATCGTAAGGTCTAAGGTACTCAATGTGGTCTATTAAGTTCTTGTACATAGAGATAAATATGATTCATTTGGGATATCTAGGATAAAATAAAAACAAATCAACTATTCAGGAACCACCACACGATTCTCAACGATCGTAGAAAACACGATCATCGTACTAGTTTTCCCAAAGTGCTGCAATTTCCCAATAAATTCATCCAGTTCCATCGTACTAGGAAAAGCAACCTTCAGTAGCACAGAATAATTTCCAGTTACACAATCACATTCCAATACATTTGGGGTGTGCTCGAAGAAAAGGATAAACTTCGGGTTTTTGTGCAGGGCTGATTTCGAGACTGATATATGCTTTAATATGATAACCGAGTTGGATCGGGTCAACAGAAGCATGAAATCCAGTCAGAATTCTTTCCGCTTCCAATCGTTCAATTCTGGCAGAAACAGCCGGAGAGGTGAGAAATACTTCCGCTGCGATCTTCTTAAGAGGTGTACGAGCATCTTGTTGTAAAATAGAAATAATCTTCTTATCAATCGTGTCCATAAAATCAAGTCTCCTTTGTGATAAAAATGCAAAATTATCGAATGACTAACTTAATTTAAGTATAGAACTTTTGCAAAAAGCATGCAATGGACAACCACTTAATTATTTAAAGTAAATCAAGGCCGTTATTAAAAAAGAAAAGATGAAACACAAAATTTGAACTTTAAATTTGGAAAGACAGGATTAAGGTTTATGAACATTGCATACTGTGTTAAGCTTCAACACATAAAATCTTGAAACAAGACGACAGCATGAGTAATCAGAAAAGAGGAAGACAATGTTAAGCAGAATGGAACACGATTCAATTGGAGCATTAAACGTACCAGAGGAAGCATACTATGGAGTTCAGAGTATACGTGCAGCCACAAATTTTCAAATCACACACCGTCCATTACATCCAGTGTTGATTGACAGCATCGTAATGGTCAAAAAAGCAGCAGCGATCACGAATGAAAAGTCTGGAAAACTTGACCAGCAAATCGCTCAGGCGATCATTCAGGCATGTGATGAGATTCTGGATGGAAATTTAAGAGATCAGTTTATCGTGGATGCGATCCAAGGAGGGGCTGGAACTTCTGCCAATATGAATGCAAACGAAGTGATTGCCAATCGTGCGATAGAAATCCTTGGTGGAACCAAGGGAGATTACAGCATTGTACATCCAAACGATCATGTCAATATGTCACAGTCTACGAACGATGTAATCCCAACGGCAGGAAAGATCACCGTCTTAAAATTACTTCCACAAACGATCAAATAACTTGAGAAATTAGAAAAAACCATGGAAGAAAAAGAAGCAGAGTTTGGTGATATCCTCAAAATGGGAAGAACACAGCTTCAGGATGCCGTTCCAATGAGACTAGGACAAAGTTTTGGAGCATTTGCACATGTCTTAAAAAGGGATATCAAGAGACTGAAAAATGTTATGGATGAGATGAAAGTCTTAAACATCGGAGCAACAGCGATCGGAACAGCGATCAATGTAGACCCTTACTATCTTGCGAACATTTCTTATGAATTAAGCAAAGTTGCAGGAATTTCATTAAAACAGGCAGATGATTCCAGCAAGACAGAATGGTTCATCCATCATGCCAGGAAAGATCAACCCAGTGATTCCAGAAGTTGTATCACAGGTTGCATACCTGATCATTGGACATGACTATACGATCACGATGGCAGCTGAAGCCGGACAGTGCGAAGAATATATTGAAAAAAGTGTTGGAATCTCAACAGCGTTATGTCCATATATCGGATATGCAAAGTCTGCTGAGATTGCAAAGAAATCACTAAAAACAGGAATTTCTGTAAAAGAGCTGGTATTAGAAGAATGTCTGTTAAAGGAAGAAGAATTAAAAGAGATCTTAAAATCAGAGAAAATGACACAGCCTATGAGAGAAAAAGTGATGAAAGCAGTATCGTGATACAATTAGAATACAAAAAAGAATGAAAAGTAAGAAGAGGCTTTGGAGAAATTCAGAGCTTCTTTTATTGCAATATCCTCTCGCACAAGATATAATACATAAATAGAACATAAGTACGATTGGAGGATGGAAAGAATGATAATAATTCTATGCTTAGACAACAACAACGGTATGATGTTTAATGATCGAAGGCAGAGTCAGGATCGAGGCTTGCGAGAGTATATTGCGGAGATGACCAAAGGGGAGAAGGTCTATATGAATGCGTATACAGAGAAGTTGTATGAAGAGATCAACGATCCGGTTACTTGTGAAGATTTCTTACACAAGGTAGGAAAAGGGGAGACTTGTATTGTAGAGAATCTTCCATTAAAACCAGTGATAGATCAGATTGAAGAGATCGTGATCTTCCGTTGGAATAAAGTTTATCCGTCCGATCAGGTACTGGATGTGGATCTTGAGGAATGGAAACTTGCAGAAGAAGAACAGATTGAAGGTTCCACTCACGAGATCACAAAACAGATCTATCTTCCAAAACAATAAGCTAGATCAGAAAAGAATATAACAAGAGGAGAAGCAGTTGATGATGAGAGTAACAAAGAAATTATATGCCCTGCTGATCGCAGGAATGATGGTGGTATCACTGGCAGGATGCCAGAGTACAGGCAATAGCAGTAATAGCGGAAACGCACAGAGCGAACAAAGCAGCAAAGGAAGTACAAATTCTTCCACCAAATCTGTATCATCTGACAATATTCCGGATTTTTCAGGGAATATGACGGTTGCTGTTGACAATAATAATCCAGATTTTACATCCAAGGATCTGACAACAAAATCCTACGAGTCTTACAGCAGACTTGACTCTGAAGGAAGATGTCAGGTGGCGGAAGCGTGTGTTGGAAAAGATATCATGCCAAAAGGAAAACGCGGAGCGATCGGTATGGTAAAACCAACCGGATGGCATACAGCAAAATACAATAACGTTGATGGGAAATATCTATATAACCGTTGTCATTTGATCGCTTACCAGCTGACCGGTGAGAATGCCAATAACAAGAACCTGATCACAGGAACAAGATCTTTTAACGTGGATGGAATGTTACCATATGAAGAGATGGTCGGTGACTATGTCCGTGAGACAGGCAATCATGTATTATACAGAGTTACACCAGTCTTTGACGGAGATGACCTGGTAGCCAAAGGGGTACAGATGGAAGCGATGTCTGTGGAAGATAAGGGCGAAGATATTAAGTTTAATGTTTTTGTATATAATGTACAGGATGGAGTGAAGATTGATTACGAGACAGGAGACAGTGAAGCAGATAGCAGCGTGCAGGTAATAACAGAGAATTCAAAAGCAAGCCAGAAATACCACACAAACCAGAATTCATCTAATAACAGCAAAAACAACAGCAGTAACAAAATACAACAGCAAGCAAAAACAAATACAAAGACAACTGACTCACAGAAGATCCGTGGAAACAGCAGATCAAAGGTATACCACTGCCCAGGTCAAAGAGATTATGACCGTATGGGAACATCAAAATATTTAGTCACATTTAAGAGTGAGAAAGAAGCAAAGGCAGCGGGATATCATAAGGCACAAAGATAAAAGAAAGAGTTAACGATCCATAAAGACAGACAGGAGGAAATCATATGAGTTTAAATGCAACACCAAGAGGAGACAGAATTCACATCGCATTATTCGGGAAACGAAATGCCGGGAAGTCAAGTGTTATCAATGCTATGACGAACCAGGAATTAGCAATCGTATCCGATGTCAAAGGAACAACGACAGATCCTGTATACAAGGCAATGGAACTTCTGCCATTAGGACCAGTAGTTATGATCGATACCCCGGGACTTGATGATGAAGGAGAATTAGGGGAAAAGCGAGTCAAGAAAGCAAAAGAAGTCTTGGGCAAGGCAGATATCGCGCTTGTGATCATGGATGCTACAGCTGGTATGACAGAGTTTGAAGAAGATATGATACGCTTGATCGAAGACCGGAAGATTCCTTATCTGAAAGTCTACAATAAGATGGATCTTTCCAATGCCCAAGAATGGAAAGAAGACAAAGCCTGCTTTGTCAGTGCAAAGGATAAAAAAGGAATCTGGGAGTTAAAAGAAGAGATCGGGAAACTGGTTCCAACTGATGATGACACGCTAAAGATCGTTGGAGATTTGGTCTGTCCGAATGATTTTGTGATCTTAGTCGTACCGATCGACAGTGCAGCACCGAAAGGCAGACTGATCCTTCCACAGCAGCAGACGATCCGTGACCTTTTAGAAGCAGGAGCAGCCTCTATTGTTGTAAGAGAAACGGAATTAGAAAAGACATTAGAAGAGATCGGTAAGAAACCAGCATTGGTCATTACAGACTCTCAGGCATTTGGCAAAGTCTCAAAGATTGTGCCAGAAGATATCAAACTGACTTCATTTTCGATTCTGTTTGCAAGATATAAAGGTGATCTGGAAGAAGAAGTCAGAGGAGTGAAAGCCTTGGAACATTTAGAAGAAGGGGCGAAGATCTTGATCGCGGAAGGATGCACTCATCACAGACAGTGCGATGACATCGGAACGGTGAAGATCCCAAGATGGTTAAAACAATATACAGGTAAGGATTTTGATATCCATACAAGCAGTGGAAACTCTTTCCCTGAAGATCTGGATACTTATGATCTGGTCATTCATTGTGGCGGATGTACTTTAAATAGAAGAGAGATGAAAAACCGTATCGCAAGAGTCAAAGATGCAGGTGTTCCGATCGTGAACTATGGAATCTTTATCGCGGCAACGCAGGGAATTTTAAAGAGAACCCTTGAGCCATTTGAGGAAGCCAGCAGGATCTTAAATGAGATTTAAGACGGATTGTTTCAAAAAATCAACATAAATTAATGAAAATCAATAAGACTGCTTCTTTACAAAGAAAGATAAGTTTTGTAGAATAGAAAGATAGAATTAAAACCAAATGGGAGGAAATCATGAGCAAAGTAAGAACAAGATTTGCACCAAGCCCTACAGGGCGTATGCATGTAGGTAACTTAAGAACAGCCCTTTATGCATATCTGATCGCACGTCATGCAGGCGGAGATTTTATTTTAAGAATTGAAGATACAGACCAGGAAAGACAGGTAGAAGGGGCAGAAGAGATTATCTACAATACCCTTAAGAAGGCTGGAATGAACCACGATGAAGGACCAGACATCGATGGTGGAGTCGGACCATATGTTCAGAGTGAGAGACAGGCACAGGGTCTTTATTTAAAATATGCAAAAGAACTGATCGACAAGGGAGAAGCATATTACTGTTTCTGTGATCAGGAGAGATTAGACACACTGAAAGTAAAATCAGGAGATGTTGTGATCAGTCATTATGACAAACATTGCTTAAACTTATCCAAAGAAGAAGTTCAGGCGAAATTAGACGCAGGAGTACCATATGTTATCCGTCAGAATAACCCAACAGAAGGAACAACATCTTTCGTTGATGAGATTTACGGAGAGATCACAGTGGATAATATCGAATTAGATGATATGATCCTGATCAAATCGGATGGATATCCAACATACAACTTCGCAAACGTAGTTGATGACCATTTAATGGGAATCACACATGTAGTTCGTGGTAATGAATACTTATCATCTACACCAAAGTACAATCGTTTATATGATGCATTTGGATGGGAAAAACCAGTATACATTCATTGTCCACTGATCACAGACGAAGAACATCACAAATTAAGTAAGAGAAAAGGTCATTCTTCCTTCGAAGATCTGATCGAGCAGGGATTCTTGCCAGAGACGATCGTAAACTTCGTTGCATTACTTGGATGGAGTCCAGGAGGAGAACAGGAAATCTTCTCATTAAAAGAATTAGAAGAGATCTTTGATTACAAACATATGTCTAAGACACCAGCGGTCTTTGATATGAACAAGATCAAATGGATGAATGGTGAATATATCAAAGCCATGGACTTTGACCGTTTCAAAGAACTTGCTATGCCATATGTAACAGAGACAATTCACAGAGAGATGGATTTTGATAAGATTCTTTCTATGGTGAAGACAAGAATTGAGTTATTTACAGAGATTCCGGGACACATTGACTTCTTCGAAGCAGTTCCAGAATATGATGTAGAGATGTACAAACATAAGAAGATGAAGACAACACCTGAGACTTCATTAACCGTATTAAAAGAGATCTATCCAGTGATCGAAGCACAGGAAGATTTTACAAATGATGCATTATATGAGATGTTAGTATCTTTTGCAAAAGGACATGAGTACAAGAATGGTTATGTAATGTGGCCAGTTCGTACAGCAGTCTCTGGAAAGCAGATGACACCAGGTGGAGCAACAGAATTAATGGAACTTCTGGGAAAAGAAGAATCATTAAAGAGAATCAATGATGCGATCGCGAAACTGGAGGCAGCACTTGCATAGCCAGCTGAGCAAGGCACAGAAAGAAGCAGTGATGCACAAAGATGGACCGATGATGGTACTTGCAGGACCAGGTTCAGGGAAGACACTTGTGATCACAAAGAGAATTCAATATTTGATATCGCACTATCAGATCCCACCGCAGCGGATTCTGGTCATTACATTTACCAGAGCAGCAGCGAATGAGATGAAAGAGCGGTTTTGGCGGCTGGCAGGGGAAACCCTGCCGGTTTCTTTTGGAACTTTTCATTCTGTGTTTTTTACGATTTTAAAATATGCCTATCACTATAGTGCAGATAATATTCTGCCGGAACATAAAAAATATGACTTTATCCGTGAGATCATCACAGATCATGAGCTGGAGATTGATGATGAAGCAGATTTTATGCGTCAGATCATACAAGAGATCAGCTTAGTCAAAGGGCAGATGATCCCTCTTGCCTATTATCACAGTGGGTGCTGTGGGGATGAAGTGTTTAAAGAAATTTACCGGGCATATGAAGAAAAACTGCATGAGAACCGTTGGATCGATTTTGATGATATTTTGGTTTATACGTATGAGTTGTTAAAAGAGCGTGAGGATATCAGAAAAGCATGGCAGCAGAAGTTTCCATATATTTTGATCGATGAGTTTCAGGATATCAATAAGATTCAGTATGAGATCGTCAAGATGTTAGCAGGAGAGACAAAGAACCTCTTTATCGTAGGAGATGATGATCAGTCTATTTATAAGTTTCGAGGTGCAAGACCAGAACTGATGTTAAATTTTCCAAAGGATTTTGAGAATACCAGACAGGTGATCTTAAACCGAAACTATCGTTGCGGGGAAGAAATCGTACAGGTTGCGGAAGATATCATTTCTTATAATACAAAACGTTTTGAAAAGAAGATGCAGGCAAGAGAAGATGCTGCAAGTATGGTTGAGGTTCGTACATTTAAAGATCACTATGAGGAGAATAAGCATATCATTTACACGATCAAGGAAGAGATGGCAAAGAAGACACCGTTATCCCAGATCGCGATCCTTTATCGGACCAATCAGGGGCCAAGACAGCTGATCGCTGCATTGATGGCATACAATATCCCATTTTATATGCAGGATGCAGTACCGAATCTGTTTGATCACTGGATTTCCAAAAATATCATAGATTATATGCACCTTGCGATGGGAGATCGCAAAAGAAGCACATTTTTAAGAGTCATGAACCGCCCCAAGCGTTATATCAGCAGGGAGTATCTGACCGAATCACAAGTGTCATTTGATGATCTGTTAGAGAAGGTCAAAGATAAACCATGGCTTTATGAATATGTAGAAGATTTTAAGGAAGATCTTCGGATCATGAAGAATATGACTCCGTTGATGGCGATCAATTATATCCGGAAATCCGTGGGATACAATGCGTATTTAGCAGAATATGCAAGATTTCGCAAGATTCAGGAAGAAGAATTTACACAAGTATTAGAAGAACTTCAGGAGAGCGCAAAAGGCTATGATACATATGAGGCATGGTTTGATCATATCAAAGAATACACCGAAGAATTAAACCGCCAGTCAAAAGAGAATCAGAAAGAAAAAGAAGGAGTTGTGGTCAGCACGATGCACAGCACCAAAGGATTGGAATTTGAACGTGTCTTTTTGCCAGATGTCAATGAAGACGTGATCCCACATAAGAAGTCCATGAAAGAAGAAGACGTGGAAGAAGAAAGACGTTTGTTTTACGTTGGAGTTACAAGAGCCAAGAAATATCTGCACATCTTGTCAGTAAAGAAACTTTATAACAAAGACAGCAGGCCGTCAAGGTTCGTAGAAGAACTAAGAAGCCGTCAGGAGAAAAGAGGTGTTTTGCATGGAAAATAGAGCGATGCCAAGAGCAGGCGAATTTTATATGCATTTTAAAGGAAAACTTTATCAGATCGTTACGGTTGCAATACATACAGAGACAGAAGAACCATTGGTGGTCTATCAGGCAATGTATGGAACGTTTAAGACATATGCAAGACCACTTGCGATGTTTTTAAGTGAAGTTGATCATGAAAAATACCCAGATGTGCAACAGACATATCGTTTTCAGAAAGTAGAATTGTGTGAAAATGCAGGAGACCAGTATGGTATAAAAATCAAGGAAACAGAGCAAGATTCAGAAGCAGAACTGGTTGATGAAGTGACAGCACAGGAAAATGAATGTGATGAGACAGAAGAAACAGCAGACATTGAACCACTGTTGAAATTCTTAGATGAAACAGATCTTCATGAGCGCCTGAATATTTTATTACAGTATAGAGATCAGATCACAGAAACGATGCTGGAATCCATGGGTATGGCAATGGATTGTGTCCTGAATGGAAAAACTCTGGAAGAAAAGTATTATGAACTTGACAAAGTGATCCGAACAAAACTTCAATATGAAAAAAAGCCCCGCATATAAGATGCAAGGGCTTTTTTATTAATATCATATTATTCTTCGTCTTCTAAGATCTCATCTAAGACAGCAGTGACTGTCTCATATTCTTCGTCTGTTTCAATGTTGTCAAGACTGAAAGTATCAGGATCTTCAGGGTCTTCGTTGTAACGATATAAAAGTAAAGCCCCTTCTTCGTCATCACTTTCTAAGTCTTCAACAGTGATCAATGCGATATATTCCTGATCATCTAATTCTTCTACAGAGAATAAAGCGATCACGGCACAGTCTTGTTCAGTTCCATCTTCTAATTCTAAATGTAGCACAGGAGTTTCTTCTTCAATGATATTATCTACTTCGTTAAATTCACTCATTTTGATACCTCTTTTCTTAGTCTTTTCTTCACTATACTAAAGGATCATAAAAAAAGCAAGAAAAGGATAAAAAAAGATCACTTTGTCTAAGAATTGACAAGAAAAAACAGGTATGATACGATACGAACTAATGGAGGTAAAACAATGGAAGAATATAAGTTTTTGCTGGATATCGCAATCATTCTGGCAATGACCAAGTCTTTTAGTCTTGTGTCGAAGAAGTTTAACATGCCGCCAGTCGTTGGAGCATTGATCGCGGGAATCATTTTAGGACCAGTGGTCTTTAATGTAGTGAGTCCTTCAGATTCAGTTTTAAATCTGGCTGAAGTAGGTGTAGTTGTTTTAATGTTTCAGGCAGGTCTTGAGACAGATATTGATGAGTTGAAGAAGAGTGGAATTCCCGCATTCGTCATTGCGTTATGTGGAGTATTGATCCCACTTATCATGGGAGCTGTTTTATCCGTTATATATGGAAATAATATCATGGAATCGATCTTTATCGGAGTAATCCTAACAGCAACTTCAGTAAGTATCACAGTAGAAGCATTACAGGATATGGGACATTTAAAAGGAAGAGTCGGAACAGCAATCCTTGGGGCAGCGATCATTGATGATATCTTGGGAATCGTTTTATTATCAATTATGACAAGCCTTGGGGGAGCATCTGGATTCCATATTCAGGCAATCCTTAAGATCTTGATCCAGATGGCAGCATTCTTTGCGATTTCGATTATCGGTGGAGTTGGGATCAAGAAGTTCTTTGAGTGGCTTTCTACTTATAAAAATCCAGAGATTGAACGTCATAGAAGAAGAGTTCCGGTGTTTGCACTTGCATTTTGCTTAGCACTTGCATTTCTTGCAGAAGTGTTTGGAATCGCTGATATCACAGGTGCATATCTTGCAGGGATCATTTTATGCAGGCTTCCAGAACGATTTTATATATACAACAAGATTGAAGTTTTATCGTATATGCTGATCACACCAGTATTCTTTGCAAGTATCGGTCTGAATGTAAACATTCATGGAATGACACAGACGTTGATCATCTTTACGATCATTTTATGTGTGATCGCAGTGATCTCGAAGATCGCGGGATGCGGTTTTGGAGCATTGTTGTGCAAATATACGAAGAGAGAATCTGTACAGATCGGAGCAGGAATGGTATGCCGAGGTGAAGTTGCACTGATCGTTGCACAGAAAGGAATTTCTGTTGGATTATTATCAGAAGTTTTCTTTGCACCAGTGGTTATCATGGTCCTCGTCACAACACTCTTATCACCGATCATTTTAAAAATGTTATTTGCAAAATAAGAAAAGTAAAATATTTACGATACAGATAAAACAATAGAAAAGAGGCTTTAATATGATAGACACAGTCGTATCTGTAAAACTTCCGATCGGAGAGATGCTAAGGATCAAAAGAAATCGTCTGATGCCGGATGTGGTGACTGGAGAGGAGAAGAGAATCTGTCTGGTGTCTGGAATCTACGGAGATGAGCTTGGCGGACAGTATATCTGCGGAGAGATCATTCGCCGGATCAAGGCAGAATTTGAGAATCTGACAGGTATTGTCGATGTGTATCCGGCGGTCAATCCATTAGGACTGGATGCACGAACAAGAGCAGTACCAATCTCAGATATCGATTACAGCAGTGCATTTCCAGGAGACATCAATGGAGGTCTGGAAGATTATACAGCAGCTAAATTGATCGAAGATATCAAAGGAGCATCCTGTTGCATTGATATTCATTCTAGTAATATCTTTTTGCAGGAAGTTCCTCAAGTACGTTTAAATAACGATTACGATGAGACATTACTTCATCTGTCAAAATATATGAATACGGATCTTGTCTGGATCCATCCTTCTCAGACAGTGAATGAAGGAAGTTTAGCTTTCACTTTAAACCAGATGGGAATCCCAACTATGGTTACGGAATCCGGTGCAGCATTTCGTATCCGTTACGAGTACTGCCGCCAGATCATAGATGGAATTTTTTCGGTGATGGCAGAACTTGGTATCTGGAAGGAAAAGGTTCAAGGCAAAACAAAGGTTCCGTTTATCCACGAAGACCAGATCTTTTATTTAAATTGTGAATCCAGTGGATTGTTTGTTTCTTACAAGCGATTAAAGGATCCGGTAAAGAAAGGCGAGATCATAGGGATCGTACAGAATCCTTTAATGGGAGCAACGGAAGAAGAAGTGGTTGCCCCAACCGATGGTATTTTGATGACATTAAGAGAACATCCAAGTGTAACGGAAGGGTCCTTGGTAGCCAGAGTGATCGGAGGGAATGCACTATGAAAAAAGAAATCATATATTCCTCAGGAAATTACTTAAGAGATGAGTTTAAGATCGAAGGATATCTCTTTGGAAAACAAAGTGAAGGATCAGAACCAGCGGCATGTATTGTCGGAGCAATGCGTGGAAATGAATATCAGCAGTTATATATTTGTTCTCAGTTAGTCAAACGTTTAAAAGAACTGGAGAACAGTGGTGCGATCGTTGGAGATAATCAGATTCTGGTCATTCCATGTGTGAATAATTTTTCAATGAATGTCGGAATGAAATACTGGGTATCTGATAACAGTGATATCAACCGTCAGTTTCCTGGGAATTTTGACGGGGAACCAACAAGCCGTCTGGCAGCACATTTATTTGAACGGGTTAAAGAATTCCGCTATGGAATCCATTTTGCATCATTTTTCAGAAGCGGGGATTTTGTGCCACATGTGCGAATGCCTGCAACAGGAAAAGAAAGCACCAGCCTTGCAAGTCTGTTCGGGCTGCCTTATGTATTAACAAGCAAACAACGAAATTTTGATAAAAAGACATTAACTTATAACTGGCAGATCAATGGGACGGATGCATTTTCGGTATATTCTGGGGAAACAGATAATATCGATGTGAATCTGGCCAGGAAGGCTGTATCTGCCGTGCTTCGCTTCTTGACTCGAATGGGTATTTTAAAATATAATTGCCATAACGGGTATATTGCGAGTATTATAGAAGAAGAGGATCTTGTATCCGTCAAAGCAAGTGCTCCGGGATTCCTAAGACGTTTTGTGACGATCAATGAGGAAGTTAACCGAGGTCAGCTGCTTGGTGAAGTCATTAATCCATATAATGGAGAGATTTTATCAGAGATCCGTTCAACGGCAGATGGGATCATATTCTATGCCGAGGATCAGCCAACGATTTTGGAAAATGCATCTGCATTTCAGGTGATTAAGAAACTACATGAATAAATGGGAGGAAATCATGGGAGAAGTTAGAAGAGTCTATGTTGAAAAGAAAAAAGACTACGCAGTAAAAGCAAAAGAGCTGCATGCATCATTGAAGCAGTATCTTGGACTGGATGTCGAATCTGTTCGTGTCCTTGTCCGCTATGACATCGAGAATCTATCCGATGCAAGTTATGAAAAAGCACTGGTTACAGTATTTAGTGAACCACCAGTTGACGACGTGTATGAAGAGACATTACCACTTGCCGATGGGGAAATATCTTTCAGCGTTGAGTTTCTGCCAGGTCAGTTCGATCAGAGAGCAGATTCTGCACAGCAGTGTGTGAAACTGTTGAATGAGGACGAAGATGCCCTGATCAGAAGTGCAACAACTTATGTTGTAAAAGGTGACTTAACTGACGAACAGTTAGAAGCAGTCAAAGAATATTGCATCAACCCAGTTGACTCAAGAGAGGCAGCTGCAGACAAACCAGAGACATTAGTGATGGATTTTGAAGAACCAGCAGATGTTAAGATTCTGGATGGATTCAAAGATATGGAAGAAGACAAATTTAAAGAATTATATGATTCTTTAAATCTTGCTATGACATTCAAAGATTTCCTTCATATCCAGAATTATTATAAAGGAGAAGAAAAGAGAGATCCTTCCATGACAGAGATCCGTGTACTGGATACTTATTGGTCAGATCACTGTCGTCATACAACATTTTCCACAGAACTTACAAGCATTGGATTCCAGGATGGATTTTATCGTGCACCATTAGAAGAAGCATATTATTCTTACATGGATGACTTTGAAGAGATGTACAAAGACCGTGATGACAAATATGTCTGCTTAATGGATATGGCATTAATGGCGATGAAACGTCTTAAAAAAGATGGAATTCTTGACAATATGGAAGAAAGCGATGAGATCAACGCCTGCAGCATTGTTGTACCAGTAGAAATTGATGGTAAGGAAGAAGAATGGCTGATCAGTTTCAAGAATGAGACACATAACCATCCAACAGAGATCGAACCATTTGGTGGAGCGGCAACATGTCTTGGAGGAGCGATCCGTGACCCATTATCAGGACGTTCTTATGTATATCAGGCAATGCGTGTTACAGGTGCTGCTGATCCAACAGTCCCATTAAAAGACACATTAAAAGGTAAATTACCACAGTATAAGATTGTAAATGAAGCTGCGAATGGATACAGTTCTTATGGAAACCAGATCGGTCTTGCAACAGGATATGTTAATGAAGTATATCATCCAGACTATGTTGCAAAACGTATGGAGATCGGTGCCGTTATGGGTGCAGCACCTAGAAAGAACGTGATCAGAGAGAACTCTGACCCAGGAGATATCATCATCTTATTAGGTGGAAGAACAGGGCGTGACGGTTGTGGAGGAGCAACAGGATCATCTAAAGTTCATACAGAAGAATCTATCGAGACATGTGGAGCTGAAGTTCAGAAAGGTAATCCACCAACAGAACGTAAGATCCAGAGATTATTCAGAAGAGAAGAAGTCAGCCGTCTGATCAAGAAATGTAATGACTTTGGTGCAGGTGGAGTTTCCGTAGCGATCGGAGAACTTGCAGATGGTCTGGTTGTAGATCTTGATAAAGTACCTAAGAAATATGCAGGACTTGATGGAACAGAATTAGCGATTTCTGAATCTCAGGAACGTATGGCTGTTGTTGTAGATCCAAAAGACGTAGATCAGTTCCTTGCATACTCTGCAGAAGAGAACTTAGAGGCTGTAGAAGTTGCTGTTGTAACAGAAGATCCAAGATTAGTACTGAAATGGAGAGGAAAAGAGATCGTTAATATCTCAAGAGCTTTCCTTGATACAAACGGAGCACATCAGGAAACAGAAGTATTTGTAGAGATCCCTCACCGTGTAGAATCTTACTTTAACCGCAAAGACGAGACAGGTACATTTGAAGAAGTGTGCAAGAATACATTATCTGATCTTAATGTATGTTCACAGAAAGGTCTCGTAGAGAGATTCGACAGCTCTATCGGAGCAGCAACAGTTACAATGCCATATGGTGGAAAATACCAGATGACACCAATTCAGACAATGGTCGCAAAACTTCCAGTATTGAAAGGAGAATGCGATACAGTCACAATGATGAGTTATGGATTTGATCCATATCTGTCCAAATGGAGCCCATTCCATGGAGCAGTTTATGCGATCACAGAATCTATCGCGAAGATCGTGGCTACTGGTGGAGATTATAGCAATATCCGCCTGACATTCCAGGAATACTTTAAGCGTCTTGGAGAAGATAAGACACGCTGGGGACAGCCGGTTGCAGCACTGCTTGGTGCATATCAGGCACAGATGGGATTTGGACTTGCATCGATTGGTGGAAAGGACAGTATGTCTGGAACATTCAATGACATTGATGTACCACCAACACTGGTATCTTTTGCAGTCGATGTAGCGAAGACAACAGATGTTATCACACCAGAACTTAAGAGAGCAGGAAACCGTCTGATCCGTATCTGTATCCCAACAGATGCATACAATCTTCCAATATATTCTGAAGTGAAAAAAGTATACAAACGTATTACAAAACTGATCAAAGATGGAATTATCAAATCTGCATATGCAATTGGCGGCGGAGGAGCTTTAGAAGCAGTTGCCAAGATGGCATTTGGTAATAAATTAGGTGTGATTTTTGATGAAGAAGTAGAATTAAAAGACTTAACAGATCCTAAGTTTGGATCATTTGTTGTTGAAATGAGCACAAGAGATGTTCATAAACTTGCGATTCCAGGATTAATGTTAGGTGAGGTTACAGACAAACATGAATTTGTATTTGGTGACGAAGTTGTAACATTAGAAGAAGCAATCGATACATGGAAGAAACCATTAGAGAAAGTATTCCCAACAAGATCTGAAGGAGATCAGAGCATCGTTGATACAACAAGACACTATATAAAAGGAAATATTTACGTATGCAAGAATAAAGTTGCAAAACCAAATGTATTTATTCCAGTATTCCCAGGAACAAACTGTGAATATGATTCAGCGAAAGCATTTGAACGTGCAGGAGCGAACGTGATCACAAAGGTATTTAAGAACTTAGATGCACAGGGAATCCGTGATTCAGTGGAAGTTTTTGAAAAAGCGATCAAAGAATCCCAGATCATCATGTTCCCAGGTGGATTCAGTGCCGGTGATGAACCAGATGGATCTGCAAAATTCTTTGCAACAGCATTTAGAAATGAAAAATTAAAAGAAGCAGTCATGGATCTGTTAAATAACCGTGATGGACTGGCACTTGGTATCTGTAACGGATTCCAGGCTCTGATCAAATTAGGACTTGTTCCAGAAGGTAAGATCGTAGAACAGAACGCGAAATCACCTACACTGACAACAAACCGCATTGGTCGTCATATTTCTAAGGTTGCTTATACAAGAATTGCTTCTAATCTGTCACCATGGTTTAACAATGTACATGTAGATGATATCTTCAGTATACCAGTATCTCATGGAGAAGGACGATTCGTAGCAGATGAAGATGTGATCCAGAAACTGTTTGAAAATGGACAGGTAGCAACACAGTATGTTGACCTCAATGGTGATCCTACAATGAATGAAGAATTCAATCCAAATGGTTCTTACCATGCGATTGAAGGTATCACAAGTCCAGACGGAAGAGTCCTTGGTAAGATGGGACATTCAGAACGTCGTGACAGCTATGTAGGAATCAATATTTACGGACAGAAAGATCAGAAGATCTTCGAATCCGGAGTAGAATATTTCAAATAAGAGTACAAAAAAAGACTATACTAGAACGAACAACGTAACGTTTAACGTTTACGTTACGTTACTTACGTTACGTTAGTAGTATAGTATAGTTACGTTATACCGTTTAGTTACGTTACGTAACGTAACGTTAAACGTAAAACTAAACGTTAACGTAACT
>ENA-OQKC01000462-OQKC01000462.1-human-gut-metagenome-genome-assembly--contig:-NODE-462-length-17305-cov-2.521539_pt1 | contig 17305 bp, 26 predicted proteins | sample MGYA00242774_ERZ504790 | MGnify/ENA primary metagenome ERZ504790 (study PRJEB26092, sample SAMD00036419) | human gut metagenome | host: Homo sapiens | study: EMG produced TPA metagenomics assembly of...
ACAACATGCAGCCGGCAGATATTTATTTGATGCTGATTCCCATTCATTATAAAGTTCATGTCGACCAGATAAAAGAACTGGTCGAGACGGCATCTTTGGAGGAATTTATGAATGTATTAGAAAAAACCTCCTATGCCCGTCATTATAACTTCCGGCAGAATCTAACGATCGAGCAGATGTACGCTGATTGTCTCCATCATCTTTATATAATAGACAGACGACGTAACCCCTACTCTATCGCTGCAATCAATACCTATCTCTTCTTAAAAGAAGAGGAACTCAAAAAGCTGACTACCGCTATGGAGTGTATCCGGTACAGCCTGTCTCCCGGCGAAACGTTGGCATACGTAGGAGGTAGAACACAATGATTGTAAAGATGAAATTTATTAATATATCAGGTCCGCGAAATGATATCGACCGTGTTACCGATCAGTATCTTTCGCGGTATGAGATTCAGCTTGAGTCTGCGCTGTCGGAACTTAAGACAGTAGATAACTTAAGACCTTTTGTGGAGCTGAACCCCTACAGGGAAGTGTTAAGTAAGGCAAATGAATTTGTCGGATATCTTCCGAATGCAGAAACAGTAGAGCCGGATACGAAACTCGGTCTTGACGATATGTTTGAGCTTGTACGCAAGGCGGATGAAGATTATCGTACACTTCAGGAAAAAAAGGAAAAGCTTAAGCAGAAAATTGAAGAATACAGGGCGAAACAGCAGATCGTAGCGCCGTTTCGACCGTTGGAATGCGATCTTCACCGTGTGCTTCATTATCGATATATCACTTATCGTTTCGGCCGTATCGCAGTGGAATTTTATCATAAGATGCAAAAATATCTTATGGATGATCTAAAAGCAATCTTCGTAGAAGGAGAGCGGGATGAAAGTTATGTTTATGGAGTATATTTCGTTTCGCAGGCGGAGACACAGAAAGTTGACGCGGTATTCCGGTCGCTGCATTTTGAAAGAATCGAGTTGAAGGATGAATTTGAAGGAACTCCCGATACGGCATACCGGGTACTCGAAAACGAGATTGCCCGTGTCAATTTAGAAATTGAAGATCTGGATAAACAGGCAGGAGAGATGCTGGCGGACCGCGCTCCGCAGTTAGTTGCGGCAAGGGACAGGCTGGAAGAACTGTCCAATAACTTCGATGTGAGAAAACTTGCGGCCAGAATGGAAGATAAACAGGAAGATTACTATATTCTGTGCGGATGGATGGCGGAAGATGATGTAGATAAATTCGTTGAGGAAGTAAAGGAAGACGATAAAGTATTCGTCGTTGTGGAAGACGATCATGACGCATATTTCGGAGAACCGCCGACAAAGCTGGAAAATCCGAAATTATTCAAACCATTTGAAATGTTCGTCAGTATGTATGGACTCCCGGCACATAACGAGATGGATCCGACGATGTTTGTCGGTCTGACGTACTCATTTATCTTTGGAGTGATGTTCGGAGATGTCGGGCAGGGACTTGCTTTTGATGATCGGCGGAGGATTGGTCTATAAGTTTAAGAAAGCGCCGCTTGCGGGGATTATTGCGACGGCAGGTGTTTTTTCCACGATCTTCGGATTTCTGTTTGGAAGTATTTTCGGATTTGAAGACGTTCTTCCGGCGCTGTGGATACGGCCGATCGATCATATGACGACTTTGCCGTTTCTCGGAAAGCTGAATACGGTGTTTATTGTTGCGGTGGCGTTCGGTATGTTTCTGATCATGGTTGCGATGGTGCTTCACATTATCAATGCGGTACGAGGGGAAAAATATGGAAAGCGCATGGTTTGATCCGAACGGTGCGGCAGGACTTGTATTTTATCTTGCGGTCGTAGTGACAGTCGTTCTCTTTATGACGGGAAATCCGCTTCCGGGCGGAATCGTTATGGCGATCATGTTCGGAATCCCGCTTTTGCTCATCTTTTTCAGAGAACCCCTTACGAGGATGCTTCAGAAGCGGGCGGATAAGATGGAGACAGGAAAGGCAATGTTTGTTGTGCAGGGATTTTTTGAACTCTTTGAAACATTGCTCAGTTACTTCTCTAATACGATTTCCTTTATCCGTATCGGAGCGTTTGCGGTGAGTCATGCCGCGATCATGGAAGTTGTGCTGCAGTTGGCGGGAGCAGAGAGCGGAAGTCCGAACTGGGCAGGCGTGATCTTCGGAAACCTGTTCGTTTGCGGATTCGAAGGTCTGATCGTCGGAATCCAGGTGCTGCGTCTGGAATATTACGAACTGTTCAGCCGTTTTTATAAAGGCAGCGGTCATGCATTTGATCCGTATGCAAAAAGAAAGACAAAGAAAAACAGCCGAAAATAGATTTCTTAAAATTCATCATATCATAGGAGGAACTTACAATGACAATGGGAACAAAAATCGTTTTTATCATCACGCTGATCGTGAGCATTATCGTACCGTTTGGGTATTATCTTCTTGGGGAAAAGAGCAGAAAACGTTATAAAAGAGCAATAGGAACGAATGCTTTCTTCTTTTTCGGAGCGTTTGCGATTGCATCGATCATGCTTCTTGGCGGACCGAATGTACAGGCTGCGGAAGCTGTGACTGCCGATGCGGGATTCGCAACAGGCATGGGATATCTTGCGGCTGCGATCGTTACGGGACTTTCCTGTATCGGCGGCGGAATTGCGGTTGCCAGCGCAGCCAGCGCAGCGTTAGGTGCGATCAGTGAAGATTCAAGCGTACTCGGAAAATCTCTTATTTTTGTAGGTCTTGCAGAAGGAGTGTGTCTTTATGGTTTGATCATTTCCTTCATGATTTTAGGAAACCTGTAATAAAGATACATGCGGACGGCGCGGCGGGAGCAGCGTAAACGGTAAGGCAGAAAGGAAAAGGATCTGAAGTTATGAAGATGTATCTGATCAGCGACAATGTTGACACATATACCGGGATGCGTCTGGCAGGAGTAGACGGCATTGTCGTTCATGAACAAGATGAACTAAAGCAGGCGTTGGAACGTGTTCTTGAAGACAAAAGTATAGGAATTGTACTTTTGACAGAGAAATTCGGCAGGGAGTTTCCGGCGATCATCGATACATTCCGATTGGAACGTAAGATGCCGCTTCTTGTGGAAATTCCGGACCGGCACGGAACGGGACGAAAAAAAGATTTTATCACATCTTATATAACGGAAGCGATCGGATTGAAATTATAAGGCGGAGATATTCATTCCGACGAATGAAGAATACAGCGGACAAAGCAGTGATAGAGCAGAAAATAAATCAGGCAAATGAAGCAGATAAATCGTAGAAAAGGGAGGGCTTTCGGTTGACTCTTGAAGAAAAACTCACATATATGCAGACTGTGTCTATGGAGCAGGCGCGCGCAGAAGGAAATGCGATCATAGATGCGCACAGAGAAGCGCTGGAAAAAATATTCAGCGACCATAAGTCAGAGATGATGCGGCAGGCGGAAACGCGCATAAAAGCAGAGACGACAAATGCAAAACGGACAGTAAGTCAGGCATTGGCAAAGTCTCAGCTGGAGATTAAACGAAGCCAGGGAAAAGTGCAGCAGGAGCTGAAAGACAAAGTGTTTGAAGAAGCGATGCAGCTTGTGAACGATTATATGAAAACAAAAGCATACGACGACTTTCTTGTTAAGTGTATCCGAAAGGCAGAGCGGTTTGCAGGCGATGACCCGGTCGTTATTTATATTAATCCGTCCGATGAAAAAAAACGTACGGAGCTGGAAAAAGAAACCGGGGCGAAGCTTACGGTGAGTGCGGAAGATTTTATCGGCGGGGTGCGCGCGGTAATCCGTTCGCGTAATATTTTGATGGACCATTCGTTTAAAACGCAGATCCAGGACGAATATGACAAATTTTTGTTTTTAGGAGGTGACGGAATTGCTTAACACAGGAACGATTTATGGAATTAACGGACCTGTCATCTACCTGAAAGGAAATACAGGATTTCGTATGTCGGAAATGGTTTATGTCGGAAAACAAAAATTAGTAGGCGAAGTGATCGCTCTTGATAAAGACAGGACGACGATCCAGGTGTATGAAGAAACGACAGGACTTAGACCGGGAGAGGAAGTTGTCGCAAGCGGAAATGCGGTTTCGGTAACGCTTGCGCCGGGAATCCTGAATAATATATTTGACGGAATCGAGCGTCCGCTTGAGAGAATTGCAGAGACAGGCGGCGCGTTTATTACAAGAGGAGTCAGCGTGGATTCGCTTGACAGAGAGAAAAAATGGAAGACTCACATCGTCGTTGAAAAAGGTCAGTACCTTCATGGCGGAGATATTATAGCGGAAGTGCCGGAGACACATGCGATCCTTCACAAATGTATGATTCCTCCGGATGTGGAAGGAACGGTAAAAGAGGTTGTAAAAGACGGAGAGTATACGATCGATGAAACTCTCGTTATATTAGAACTTCCGGATGGCGGTGAAAAGAAGCTGACTATGACACAGCGGTGGCCGATCCGTGTGCCCCGCCCGACACATCACCGATTTCCGGCGTCTGTTCCGCTTGTGACCGGACAGCGTATCATCGATACGATGTTTCCGATCGCAAAGGGAGGAACTGCTGCGATTCCGGGAGGATTCGGAACCGGAAAGACAATGACTCAGCATCAGATCGCCAAATGGGCGGATGCGGATATTATTATTTACATCGGATGCGGAGAGCGTGGAAATGAGATGACGCAGGTTCTGGAAGAGTTCGGTGAATTGACAGACCCGCGGACAGGCAATCCGCTTATGGACAGAACAACGCTGATCGCAAATACGTCAAACATGCCGGTGGCTGCCCGTGAGGCAAGTATTTATACAGGACTTACGCTGGCGGAATATTACCGGGATATGGGATACGATGTGGCGATCATGGCAGATTCTACGTCCAGATGGGCCGAGGCACTGAGGGAACTTTCGGGACGTTTGGAAGAGATGCCGGCAGAAGAAGGATTTCCGGCTTATCTGGCATCAAGATTGTCGGCGTTTTACGAGAGAGCCGGAATGATGCACAATCTGAACGGAACAGACGGATCGGTTACGATCATCGGAGCGGTATCGCCTCAGGGCGGTGATTTTTCCGAGCCGGTCACACAGAATACGAAACGTTTTGTGCGCTGTTTTTGGGGACTGGATAAAAGTCTTGCGTATTCGAGACATTTTCCGGCAATTCATTGGCTCACAAGTTACAGCGAATATCTGAACGATTTAAGCCATTGGTATCAGGATAATGTATCCCCGCAGTTTGTTGATTATAGAAATAGGTTAATGGCGCTTCTGAATCAGGAGAGCAGCCTGTTGGAGATCGTAAAATTGATCGGAAGCGACGTTCTGCCGGATGATCAGAAGCTTGTACTTGAGATTGCCCGCGTGATCCGTTTGGGATTTTTACAGCAGAACGCATTTCATAAAGACGATACATGTGTCTCAATGGAAAAACAGTTTTTGATGATGGACACAATTTTATATCTTTATAAACAGGCAAGGACGCTTGTGACGATGGGGCATCCTATGTCTGTGCTGAAGGCGGAAAATATTTTCGACCGTGTAATCTCGATCAAATATGATGTGCCGAACGACAGATTGGAAATGTTTGCTCAATATCATCGTGATATCGACGCGTTTTATCAGAATGTTTTGGAAAAGAATGCATAAGGAGAACCGAAGATCATGTCAATCGAATATTTAGGATTAAGCAGCATCAACGGCCCGCTGATCGCGCTGGAGGGCGTACAGGATGCATTTTTCGACGAGATCGTGGAATTCGTCGTAGACGGTACGCAGAGAAAGATCGGCCGTATCGTAGAAATATATGAAGATAAAGCCGTTATTCAGGTATTTGAAGGCTCTGAAAATATGTCCCTGAAAAATACGCATACAAAACTGACAGGCCATCCGATGGAGATCGCGCTTTCGCCGGATATACTTGGCAGAACGTTTAACGGGATCGGAAATCCGATCGACGGACTTGGACCGATTGCTTCTACGTTAAGAAGAGACGTGAATGGATCTCCTCTCAATCCTGTGAAGAGAGAGTATCCTCGAAATTATATCAGAACAGGAATTTCTGCGATCGACGGACTGACGACGCTGATCCGCGGACAGAAACTGCCGATCTTTTCGGGAAATGGTCTGCCCCATGACCAACTGGCGGCGCAGATTGTAAAACAGGCGTCTCTGGGAGAAAATTCAGATGAAAAGTTCGCGATCGTATTTGCGGCAATGGGTGTAAAGCATGATGTGGCGGATTTCTTCCGCAATACGTTCGAGGAGAGCGGGGTTGCGGATCACGTAGCCATGTTTTTGAATCTGGCGAACGATCCTGTTGTGGAACGTCTTATCACGCCGAAAGTGGCATTGACGGCGGCGGAATATCTGGCGTTTGAACAGAATATGCATATTTTGGTAATTTTGACAGATATGACATCTTTCGCAGAAGCAATGCGTGAAGTTTCTTCATCAAAAGGCGAGATCCCAAGCCGAAAAGGTTATCCGGGATACTTGTACAGTGAACTTGCCACGATTTACGAAAGAGCGGGGATCGTACAGGGAGTGAACGGTTCTGTAACACAGCTTCCGATTCTTACGATGCCAAATGACGATATCACACATCCGATTCCCGATCTGACGGGATATATTACAGAAGGGCAGATTGTACTTGACCGTCCCCTTAACGGACAGTCGATCTATCCGCCGATCAACATTCTTCCGTCATTGTCCCGTCTTATGAAAGACGGTATCGGCGAGGGATATACGAGAGAAGATCATCAGGATCTGGCAAATCAGTTGTTCTCCGCATATGCAAAAGTCGGAGATGCCCGAAATCTGGCGTCTGTTATAGGTGAGGATGAATTGTCGCCTATTGATAAGAAGTATCTTGAGTTCGGAAAAGAATTTGAAGAAAAATATATCGGTCAGGGAATGAATGAAAACCGTACAATGGAAGAGACGCTTGATCTCGGATGGAAACTGCTCGGACGTTTGCCGAGAGAAGAGCTTGACCGCGTTGATACGAAGATTCTTGATAAATATTATAAACCGTCTGAAGAAGAATAAGTTAGGGTGCAGAGAAACTGATCCTTTCAGAGTAAAAATAAAAGCGGGGAAGGAGGAGGCATATGGATCCGCGTACATTTCCGACAAAAGGAAATCTTATGCTGGCGAAAAATTCGCTTGCGTTGGCGAAGCAAGGTTATGATCTGATGGATAAAAAAGAAATATACTGATCAGAGAACTGATGGATCTGATCGATGAAGCACGGACGATCCAAGAAGAGATCGACACGACGTTCACTTATGCGTATGAATGTCTGCAAAGGGCGAACATCGAAAACGGAATCAGCAATGTTGAGATGCTTGCATATACAGTTCCGATCGAAAATTCGATCACGATCCAGACGCGCAGTATTATGGGAACGGAAATCCCTCATGTCAAATATATGCCTGATGCCGGAAAGCCAACGTATTCATTTAGTACGACCCGTGAATCGATCGATAAGGCGAGAGAAGCATTCCGCAAGGTAAAAGATCTGACGGTGAAATTGTCTATGGTAGAAAATGCGGCGTACCGCCTTGCGGGAAATATCAAAAAGACGCAGAAGAGGGCAAATGCATTGCAGAATATCACGATTCCGATGTATACATCACTTGTATATACGATCACGAATGCTTTGGAAGAAAAAGAGCGTGAAGAATTTACCCGTTTGAAAGTAATTAAACGAATGAAAACAAAGAAACAAGGCGGCTGAGAAACCTTACTGATCTTTTGGTATGCCCGTTTGAATATATTTTACGCATGCCGGAATGAAAGGTGCAGGAAAGAGGAAGGAATCACAATGAGCAATGAGGAACAAAAGTCAATAACACCGGGCATTTACTTGTGGCTGATTGCAGTGAATATTTATATCAGCATGTTTGCGTTTGGCGGAGGTTATGTTGTTGTTCCTCTTGTACGCCGAAGTTTTGTTGAAAAGAAAAAGATATTTACAGAAGATGAGCTGATGGAGATGTCCGCTGTGGCGCAGTCAAGTCCGGGGGCGATCGCGGTGAATCTGGCGGCGTTGTCGGGGTATAAGGCGGCGGGAACGGCAGGGGCGGTGATTAGCTGTGCGGCTTCTGTAATTCCGCCGCTTGTGATTCTCGGAATCATTTCAGGATTTTATGATTTATTTATTGCAAATAAAATTGTTGCCGCTGTTTTAAAAGGAATGCAATCCGGAGTTGCGGCTTTGATCGTCAGTGTTGTAGCAGATATGTGCACTGTGATATTGAAAGAAAAATCATTTTTTCTTTTTGCCCTTATTCCGATCGCCTTTATAGCAAATTTTATTTTTGATGTAAATGTGGCGCTGATTCTGGCAGTATGCTGCGGGCTTTGTATCCTTCGGGTTTACGTAAGAAGCGGAGGTCACAAATGGAAATTCTTTTAAAATTATTTTTGACATTTTTGAAGATCGGCCTTGTCAGTATCGGAGGCGGGTATGCGGTAATCCCTTCGATCCATGAAGAAGTTGTAGTAAAAGCGGGATGGATCGGAGAAAAAGTATTTGCGGATATTATTACGATATCTCAGATGACGCCCGGTCCTCTGGCAGTGAATACATCTACGTTTGTCGGCTTGCAGATCGCAGGTGCGGCAGGCGCGGTTGTGGCAACAGTCGGATGAGTTTTTTGCGGAGTTGCGATTTCATTGACTCTGTATCGTTTTTTTCAGAAGCATAAAGAGTCAGTCTATATTTTTGAGACGCTTAACGGATTGAAAGCAGCTTCTCTGGGATTGATCGTATCAGCCGCGGCAACGATCATATTGCTTTCTTTTTTCGGAACAGGAGATCCGGATTTAAAAACAATGAAAGAATCGCTTGATATCGGCGCGGTAGCTATTTTCGGAGGAGTGTTGTTTTTGTCGCGGAAGCGGAAGATCAACCCGATCATGCTGATGCTCGTAAGCGGAGCGGCAGGTATAATTTTATACATGTAACTGTAAAAGTAAAAAAGTAAAGAAGGCGGTCTTGAATAGAAAAGCGGCAAAGGGTCTGATAAGGAAAGATCAGAAACAGAGGAAAGAGGTTTATGAGAGAAAAGAAAAATAAGAATGATAATGTAAATGACGTAAATGGCAAAAGAGATAATAAGAAAGCGGCCGGAAAATTTAAAAATTGGACAACAGCTCTTAGCATGGAGCTAAGGGAACATAAAAGTTCGGCTATAGTGTATTTTACATTGAGGGCGCTTGTGATCATTATGCTCGTGCTCCAACTTTTGAATCGGAATTATGAAAATGTATTTTTGTGTATACTTACGCTTCTTTTGCTTGTGATTCCGAGTTTGGCACAGATTACATTTAAAGTGGAACTGCCGACAGCATTGGAGATTATCATTCTTGTATTTATTTTTTCGGCAGAGATACTCGGCGAGATCAGTGAATTTTATCTTGTATTTCCGTTCTGGGATACAGTGTTACATACATTGAACGGTTTTCTTGCGGCGGCGATCGGATTTTCGCTTGTTGATCTGCTGAACAGAAGTGACCGGACGGTTTTTTCACTGTCGCCGCTTTTTACGGCAATCGTAGCGTTTTGTTTTTCGATGACGATCGGAGTTGTGTGGGAGTTTTTTGAGTTTGGGATGGATATGATCATGGAACTCGATATGCAGAAAGATACGGTTATCCATACGATTCGATCTGTTATGCTTGATCCGGGCGGACATAATGTGCCGTATGCGATACAAAACATAACAGATGTTGCGGTGAACGGACAATCTCTTGGATTGGGAGGATATCTTGATATCGGACTGCTTGATACGATGCAGGATTTGATCGTTAAGTTTTATCGGCGCGGCTGTATTTTACCGTACTTGGATTTTTCTATGTGAAAAGCAGAGGAAAAGGAAAGGTGGCAGGAAGCTTTATACCGAGAAGAAAAAGCGCATGACAGAGACTTTTTGAGAATTGCGAGAGAGTCTTCGGAAGTGGAGCAAGATATACAAGGAGAAAATCGCAGAAAGTGCCGAAAGGCAGTGCAAAAAACGGAGACAGATGACAAGAAAGAAGAAAAGGTATATGAAACAGGCGTCATAAGCGGCGCTTGGGAGACGGCAGTCGGTACAATAGATGTGGTTTTATAAACATTATCACAGAAACAAGTCTATTTTTGACAATGTTTGTTAAAAAATAGACATAAAGATTGTGGAAAGCGACAAAATATATTGCAAAAACAGCGGGTGCATTGTATATAATTTTTGATAATTTACAGAAAAAGAATATGTTAAAAAAGAGAGATGAAAATTGAATAAATTTTCATCTCTTTTTATGTTATGAGGTGGCAAAATGAAAGAAAAAAACGGATTTTTTGCCAAAACAGAAAATAAAGTGGAAATATTGACAAAAATATTCTTCGGGTGTAATGTTTTACTCGACTTTTAGGGAAGCCGGAAATACAGAAAAAACGGCTTGTACCGAAAACGGTCGGACCTAAGAGATGAAGATATAACAGGGGTTCGATGGGGAACGGTTCTCGATGGAAAAGAGCTCTTTTTTATACCCAAAACGAACGGAAGCCTGTAATAAAAAAGCAAAGAAAAAGGAGGGAGCAATACGGGAAATCTGACAGAAACATTGATGGAGGAACTGAATTGTAAAACGGTTTTGAAACTTCCTGTTTTAGGAGGAATTTCGGAATCGGTTGTTGTCACTTGGATCATTATGGCAGTTTTGGTTCTTTTATCCATTATATTAGTAAGAAACCTTAAGGTTGAAAATCCCGGAAAGGTACAGCTTGCATTGGAGTCAATGATCGGTTGGGCGCAGGATTTCTTTGAAGGAATTATCGGAAAAGAAAATAAAGCTTATGTGCCGTATCTTATCACGGTACTTCTTTATCTGGCAGTGTCGAATACGATCGGATTGTTAGGTTTTAAACCGCCGACAAAAGACTTGAATGTGACTGCGGCGCTGGCGATCATGAGTATGTGCGTGATTGAATTTTCGGGAATTCATAAAAACGGAGTAGTCCACTGGATGAAACATTTTGCAAAGCCGGTTCCGGTTGTGGCGCCGATTACGATATTGGAAATTGTGATCCGCCCATTGTCGCTTTGTATGCGGCTTTTCGGAAATATGCTGGCGGGATTTGTAGTGCTGGAACTTTTGAAATATTTTGTGCCGCTTATTTGCCCGATCCCCGTAAGTTTCTATTTTGATATCTTTGACGGGCTTCTTCAGGCATATGTATTTGTATTTTTAACATCCCTGTTTATCGGTGAGGCCATCGAGTAGGCGGGGCATTGACACAAAGAGTATAAGGAGGAAACAAAACGATGACATCTTTAATTGCAATCGGAGCGGCAGTAGCAGTGTTCACAGGTATCGGTGCAGGTATTGGTATCGGTCTTGCAACAGGAAAGGCGGCTGAGTCTATCGCGAGACAGCCTGAGGCGGAAGGAAAGATCAGAAGTACTCTTCTGTTAGGTTGTGCGCTTGCTGAGGCAACAGCGATCTACGGTTTCGTAATCGGTCTGTTAATCATCATCTTATTAGGATAACAGAAAGGCAGGTAGAGGCAGATGCTGACGTTAAGTCCGGTAACGATCATCGGTACCATCATAAATCTGCTTGTTCTGTATTTCCTGCTGCAGCATTTCTTATTTAAGCCGATCCAGAAAATCATGGATCAGAGAGAGGAACTGATCCGTGGACAGTTGAAGGATGCCCAGGATCAGAAGGAATCCGCCGGAAGGCTCAAAGACCAGTATGAGGCGGCCGTTGCTTCGGCAAAAGAGGAGTCCGGGCAAATCGTAGAGCGAGCCAGAAAAGAGGCATCACTTCAGGCGGAGGCAATCGTGAAGAATGCAAATGAGCAGGCTGGCCAGATTGTGGATAAGGCAAGAAAGACCATGGAAGTGGAGAGAGAGCAGACGATGCGGGAGATGAAATCCCAGATCGCGGATATTGCTTTAACGGCCGCTTCTAAAATTATGGGTGAGAAAACAAGCAGCGAAAGAGATTTGGCACTTTATGACCGGTTTTTAGAAGAAGCAGGTGATTCTGATGACACAGACAGCTAAAAATTATGCACAGGCTTTATTTGAACTGCATGTGGATGCGGAATCTGTGAAAACGACAGAAGAGATTTTAAAGACTGTCCCGGAAGTAGGGAGAAGCCTTACAAACCCGACGATCTCGTTTCGGGTGAAGGAACAGATCATTGGGAGGATCTTCCCTGGCGAGATGAGAAATTTTATCAAGGTTGTGTGCAGGAATCAGAAAGCGGATATGTTGGAAGAGATTTTTCAGGCATACCGGGAAATAGAGAGAAAGCAGAGCAAGGCACTGGAAGCTACTTTGCTTTATGTGACGGCTCCGACGAAGGAGCAGCAGGAAAAGATCAGACAGTTCCTGTGTCAGAAGTTTCATGTAAAGGAAGCAGTGCTTTCCTTAACAAAAGACGAAAGCCTGATCGGAGGATTTATTCTCCGGGCGGGCGGTCGGGAGTTTGACTGGAGCCATAAAGGGCGATTCCAGGCATTATCCCGTGTTTTACAGCATTAACAGCGGAGGTGAACTAATTGAGCACAATCAATTCAGACGAAATAATCTCCATATTAAAAGAAGAAATCGCGAATTATGACGAGATCAGCAAGGACAAGGAAGTCGGAACTGTCGTCAGCGTCGGAGACGGAATTGCTACGATCTACGGCATCGACCATGCAGCTTACGGTGAGATCGTGACCTTTGAGAACGGATTGAAAGGTATGGTGCAGGATATCCGTCAGAACAGCATCGGATGTATTCTGTTCGGGGATGACCGTGAGATCGGGGAAGGTACACGGGTGTTCCGTACCGGAAAGAGCGCAGGTGTTCCGGCAGGCGAGGGATATATCGGACGTGTTGTCAATGCCCTTGGCGCGCCGATCGACGGCAAGGGTGAGATCGAGGCTAAGGAATACCGGCCGATCGAGTATCCGGCTCCGTCTATCGTAGACAGAAAATCTGTTACCGTACCGCTTGAGACGGGAATCCTTTCTATCGATTCCATGTTCCCGATCGGGCGCGGACAGCGTGAGCTGATTATCGGAGACCGTCAGACAGGAAAGACGTCTATCGCCACAGACACGATCCTCAACCAGAAGGGTAAGGATGTGATCTGCATTTATGTTGCAATCGGACAGAAGGCGTCTACGATTGCGAAGCTGGTTTCCACTTTTGAAAAAATATGGAGCTATGGATTATACAACCGTGTTTGCCGCAACAGCCAGCGACTGCGCGCCGCTTCAGTATATTGCGCCATATGCGGGTACGGCCCTTGCGGAGTATTTCATGTACAAAGGAAAGGATGTATTGATCGTATATGACGATCTGTCCAAGCACGCCGTAGCGTACCGGGCACTGTCCCTCCTTTTGGAGAGACCACCAGGACGTGAGGCGTATCCGGGAGATGTATTCTATCTTCACTCCAGACTTCTGGAGCGTTCCAGCCGCTTAAGTGACGAGGCTGGCGGCGGATCGATCACAGCGCTTCCGATCATTGAGACCCAGGCGGGAGACGTGTCGGCATACATTCCGACGAACGTGATTTCCATCACGGACGGACAGATTTTTCTGGAGAGCGATTTGTTCTTCTCCGGTATGCGTCCGGCGGTCAACGTCGGTCTTTCCGTATCCCGTGTCGGTGGTGCGGCACAGACAAAGGCGATGAAGAAAGCGGCAGGAAGTGTGCGTATCGATCTCGCACAGTACCGTGAGATGCAGGTGTTCACCCAGTTCTCCTCAGACCTGGATGATTCCACCAAAGCCCAACTCGAATATGGGGCCTGCCTGATGGAGCTTTTAAAACAGCCACTTTGCAGTCCTCTTTCCATGCCGGAACAGGTGATCACACTTTGTGCGGCGACCCATAAGAAGATGATTGGAATTCCGTTAAAAGGGTTGAAAGAATACCAGAAAGAGCTTCTGGAATACATCGGCAATCTGTACCCGGAAATTATTCGCAAGCTTTCCGAACAGAAGGTTCTGACAGAAGAGCTGGAAGATAAAATTGTAAAGGCAGCGGAAGAATTCAGAGACAAGAGCAGGTGTTAGTATGGCAAATGCAAAAGAAATTCAGGCGCGGATGAAAAGTATCCAGGATACGATGAAGATCACCAATGCCATGTATATGATTTCTTCTTCTAAGATGAAACGTGCCAAGCAGGTTCTTGCGGATACGGAGCCGTACTTTTACAATATGCAGAATGCGGTTTCCCGAATTCCTGCGTCATATGCCGGATGTGGATCATGTCTTTTTTGACACGAGGCCACACATCGAGATACAGGACAGAAAGATCGGCTGTATTGTCGTGACAGCGGATAAGGGACTGGCCGGTAGCCTACAACCACAATGTCATCAAGATGACAGAGGAGATGGTTCAGGAGGAAGGCCATCACAAGCTGTATGTGCTCGGTATTGTGGGGCAGCAGTATTTCCGGAAGAGGATGTGGACATGGATGAGCAGTTCCATTATACGGTTCAGAAGCCTACCATGCACAGAGCGAGGGTGATAGCCAGAGAAGTTGTGGAGAAGTTTCTGGAGGCGATCTGGACGAGGTGGACATCATCTATACAGAGATGGAGAATGCCGTGACCATGGAAACAAAGCGGGTGCAGCTTCTCCCGTTTAAAAAAGGCGGCTTTCATACCGCAGGTTCCGGTGGACGTGCAGCAGGAGATCATTCATATGATTCCATCAACGAAAGAGGTTCTGGATCAGGTCATACCGAACTACATTACAGGAAATATATACGGATGTCTGGTAGAATCCTATGCCAGTGAGAACAATGCCAGAATGACTGCGATGCAGTCTTCGACGGACAATGCAAAGGAGATGCTCCGGGATTTGTCCATACAGTATAACCGTGCAAGACAGGCCGCGATTACGCAGGAGATCACTGAGGTAATCGCCGGCGCGAAGGCACAAAAAAGGAAGTGATAACGATGAATAAAGGTAAGATTATACAGGTCATGGGGCCTGTTGTAGATGTTGTGTTTGAAAACGGTGAGCTTCCAAGTATCAAAGATGCGCTGGTCGTGGATAATGACGGGAAAAAAATGCGTGATGGAGGTATCCCAGCACGTTGGAAATGATACGGTTCGTTGCATCATGCTTTCCGCAAGTGAGGGACTTAGTCGTGACATGGAAGTGACCGCTACAGGAGCCGGAATCAAGGTTCCAGTCGGAGATAAGACACTCGGACGCCTCTTTAATGTCCTGGGCGATACGATTGACAACGGAGAATCGCTGGAAGGGGAGGAGCACTGGGAGATTCACAGAGATCCGCCGTCTTTTGAAGAGCAGAGCCCGGTAGTGGAGATCCTGGAGACAGGAATTAAGGTTATCGACCTGCTTGCTCCTTATGCCAAGGGTGGAAAGATCGGATTATTCGGAGGAGCCGGAGTCGGAAAGACCGTGCTCATCCAGGAGTTAATCCAGAATATCGCTACTGAACACGGTGGATATTCGATCTTTACTGGCGTTGGTGAGCGTTCCCGTGAGGGAAATGACCTTTGGACCGAGATGAAAGAGTCCGGGGTATTAAATAAGACGGCTCTGGTGTTTGGACAGATGAACGAACCACCGGGATCTCGTATGCGTGTGGCGGAGACTGGACTTACTATGGCTGAGTACTTCCGTGACAGGGAGCATCAGAACGTACTTCTCTTTATTGATAATATTTTCCGTTTCGTGCAGGCAGGTTCTGAGGTGTCCGCTCTGCTCGGGCGTATGCCGTCGGCGGTAGGATACCAGCCGACTCTTGCCAATGAGATGGGGGCTCTTCAGGAGCGGATTGCCTCGACGAAGAACGGTTCCGTCACTTCTGTTCAGGCGGTTTACGTTCCTGCGGACGACCTGACAGACCCGGCTCCGGCAACGACATTCGCCCATCTGGACGCGCAGACTGTCCTTTCCAGAAAGATTGTAGAGCAGGGGATTTATCCGGCGGTGGATCCGCTGGAATCCAGCTCACGTATTCTGGAAGCGGACGTAGTCGGAGAAGAGCATTATGAAGTAGCCAGAAAAGTGCAGGAAATCCTGCAGAAATATAAAGAGCTCCAGGACATTATTGCGATCCTTGGTATGGAAGAGCTATCAGAAGAGGATAAGAAGACCGTTTTCCGGGCGAGAAAGATACAGAGATTCCTCTCCCAGCCGTTCCACGTGGCGGAAAACTTTACCGGAATTCCGGGAAAATACGTTCCGCTCAAAGAGACGATCCGTGGATTTAAGATGATTGTAAATGGCGAGATGGACGAGTACCCGGAAAATGCGTTCTTTAATGTCGGAACGATTGACGATGTCATAGAGAAGTCAAAAAAGGAAGCAGACTCAGAAGAGTAAAGGAGTGTGCATATGAACCAGCAGCATACATTTGGACTGGAGATTTATGCAAGTAATCGACAGTTCTATGTCGGGAGAGGCGAAAGCATTACATTCCCGGTGGAAGACGGTCAGATGCAGGTATTGCCGCACCACGAAGATATGATTGCGGCGATTGTACCGGGAGAAATGGATTTTGTAGACGCGAACGGAGAAAAGATTACCGTTGCGGTGAGCGCAGGATTCATCGAAGTATTTAACAACCGGATCAAGGTTTTTGCGCTGACTGTGGAGCGCCCGGAGGAGATCGATATCCGTCGTGCCGAGGAGGCAAAAGAGCGGGCGGAAGAGCAGCTCAGGCAGAAAAAGAGTCTGGAAGAATACAACGCAAATCAGATGGCACTCGCAAGAGCCATGTCAAGGCTTAGAGTAACATCCAGAAAAAGAATATAAAAGCTTATAAAAGGCATATCCCAGAGGAGTATCATGGGATATGCTTTTTTTCTGGAAATGGGAGTAACAGCACAACTGAGCAATCTTGTCGGAAATGCTTTCCTGTGATAAACTGATAGAGAAAAAACAGAGGAGTTTACCGCAATGAAAGAACAAAAGAAAAAGCAATTGTTTACCAACAGGCAGTTGGCTGCGCTGCTGATTCCACTGGCTCTGGATCAGCTTTTGAATTCGTTTATGGGGACGGTGGACACGCTGATCGTCAGCAATATCGGGTCGGACGGCTATTTCGGCGGTATCCCTGGTGGACGCAATCAATATCCTGGTTGTGGAAGCGTTTCTGGCCTTGGCGGCTGGAGGTACGGTCGTCTGTTCTCAGTATCTTGGAAACAAAGACGTGGAGAAGGCAAATAAGCTGCGGGTCAGCTTGTGTTTGTCTACGTTTTTTTCTGTCTTTTTTGATGGCAGTGATCTGTATTGCGTTCCATGAACCGATTTTGAGGGCCATTTTCGGCAAGGTGGAAAA
>ENA-OQKC01000466-OQKC01000466.1-human-gut-metagenome-genome-assembly--contig:-NODE-466-length-17224-cov-4.204188_pt1 | contig 17224 bp, 12 predicted proteins | sample MGYA00242774_ERZ504790 | MGnify/ENA primary metagenome ERZ504790 (study PRJEB26092, sample SAMD00036419) | human gut metagenome | host: Homo sapiens | study: EMG produced TPA metagenomics assembly of...
GACGGGATCTACCACCGCTCAGTCCGATATTCCAGAAGTCTTCTACCGGAGGGAAACCTACCGTCTTCTGGAAAAGGAAAAGAAGACGCTGAATGCAGAGAGAATCTACAAGATTCTGAAAGAAGAATTTCTGAAGGAAAAAGAACTGGCACAGCTGGAAAAAGAGTTCTACGTGGACGACCATAAATACTGGGCAAACCAGCAGCCTGACCGGAAACCCAATCCCCTGATGAGTAAAAAATGGGGAGATATCAGCGATGGGATCGAGACAGATCTGGAGACCTTTTCCAGGGAGTCAGGAGAGCAGGACGGAGATTTTCTGGACCAGCTGAAAATAGAGAACCGGGAACGATATGATTATCGGGAATTTCTGCGGAAGTTTGCAGTATTTCGGGAAGAACTGACTGTGGATCCGGACAGCTTTGATTATAATTTTTATACCTACGGGCTTTCCCTTTACGGGAATATGCCGCTGATCGAACCCCTGGAAACCAGAGAAGTGAAAAAAGTTTCGGACTTTGTCATTGTGATCGATACCTCCATGTCCTGTTCAGGAGAACTGGTACAGAGATTTCTGGAGGAAACTTATGGGATCTTAAGCGACAGCGGGAATTTTTTCCAGAAGGTAAATATACACATTATCCAGTGTGATGAGAAGGTGCATTCGGATGTAAAGATCACCGGTGCAGAGGAATTGCAGGAGTATATGAACAGCCTGGAACTTTACGGTGATGGAGGTACAGATTTCCGTCCGGCTTTTGCTTATGTGGAAGAGCTGATGGAAAAACGTGAGTTTGAAAATCTTAAGGGCCTGGTGTATTTTACAGACGGATACGGGCTTTTTCCGGCAAAGATGCCGCCATACCGGACAGCATTTGTATTTATGGAGCAGGAGCCTGAGGATGTGGATATCCCGGCCTGGGCCATGAAGCTGGTGATCACAGAGGAAGAATTGTAAAGAATTATATCCATATCTTATGTCATGAATCTGATATTTTAATCTTTTATTTTGTATATTGCTATCTGCATATCAGTTATAGTGTAGAAAATAGGTAACAACAGACAATGTTACGGAAAATATACAGAACAGGAGATTGTATGGCATGAGATATGGGTATTTTGATGAAGAAAAAAAGGAATATGTGATTACCAGGCCGGACACACCTGCTCCGTGGGTGAATTATTTGGGATCGCCGGAATACGGAGCAATCGTTTCCAATAATGCAGGGGGATACAGCTTTGCAAAATCCGGGGCGAACGGCAGAATCCTGAGATATATTTTTAATCAGTTTGATCAGCCGGGAAGATATATTTATCTCAGGGATAATGACACAAAAGATTATTGGTCAGCATCCTGGCAGCCGGTTGGCAAAGATCTCAGTGAGTATAAAAGTGAATGTCATCATGGCACAGCCTATACTAAAATGATGGCAGATTACAGCGAGATACATTCAGAGGTGAGATACTATGTACCGCTTGGGCAGTCCTACGAGGTATGGAATCTGAAAGTTACCAACTGCTCAGACAGAAAACGTGAGATCAGTGTGACTGGATATGCAGAGTTTACAAATAACAGCAATTATGAACAGGATCAGGTGAATCTGCAGTATTCCCAGTATATTACAAGAACAGTATTCTGTGGAGATCGTGTACGTCAGATGATCCATGCGAATCTGGACGGCCTTAAGGATGGGGAAGAGGTTGATAACAAGAACGTGTTCAACCGATTCTTCGGCCTGGCTGGAGAGAAGGTTTCTTCCTGGTGTGGTGACAGGGAAAAATTCCTTGGAAGATATCACGGATACAACAATCCGGCAGGGGTTGAAGCCGGTGTATTATGTAATGAGGGAAATTATAATGAAAACAGCTGTGGAGCTCTTTCAGCTGTAATTACTCTGGAACCGGGAGAAAGTCGGGAAATGGCTTTTCTGGCAGGAATGAAGGAGGATAATGAAGCAGCGGAGATTATAGCACATTATGCAGACTGTGAAAAAACATGCGCGGTGGAGCTTGAAGAACTGATCAGTTACTGGCACGGACAGCTTGCACATTTTCAGATCAGAACACCAAGTCCGGAATTCGATACCATGATCAATACATGGAACGCATATAACTGTTTTATGACATTTATCTGGTCACGTGCAGCATCTTTTACTTATTGCGGACTTCGTAACGGATATGGATACCGTGATACTGTACAGGATATCCAGGGTGTGATCCATCTTGCACCCAAAATGGCACTGGATAAGATCCGTTTCATGTTGTCAGCACAGGTAGATAACGGCGGCGGTCTTCCACTTGTGAAATTCACACATAATCCGGGACATGAGGATACACCGGATGATGCGTCCTATGTACAGGAAACCGGTCATCCGGCATACCGCGCAGATGATGCACTCTGGCTGTTCCCTACTGTATACAAATATATTTCAGAGACAGGAAATTTTGCATTCATCGATGAAGTGATCCCGTTTGCAAACAAGGATGAAGGAACTGTATACGAGCATCTGAAAAGAGCTATTGACTTCTCCATGAACCATCTTGGCAGACATGGAATGCCGGCCGGACTTTATGCAGACTGGAATGATTGTCTGAGACTTGGAAAGGATGGGGAATCTACTTTCGTTGCATTACAGTTCTATTATGCAATGACTATCCTGAAAGAGTTTGCAAAGTCAAAAAAGATGAAAAATATATAAAATACCTGGAAGAAAACAAGAGCAGCTTGGAAAATTGAATCCAGGAACTCTGTTGGAATGAAGATCGTTTTATCCGTGGTTTACGGAGCGGGGAGAGGTTAGTCGGAAAGAGAACTGACCCGGAGGCGAAATATGTGGCTGAATCCACAGAGCTGGGCTGTGATCAGCGGCCTTGCAACAGAGCGGCAGGCAGATTTGGCCCTTCAAATGGTTTATGAAAGATTGAATACAGAATACGGTGCAATCCTTATGGATCCTCCATATCATGCAAATGCTTTCGACGGAGCACTTGCGGTTATCTACAATGCAGGAACAAAGGAAAATGCGGGAATCTTTTCACAGTCACAGGGATGGCTCATTCTGGCAGAAGCACTTTGCGGACATGGTGAGCGTGCATTTAATTATTTCCTGGAGAATGCTCCGGCAGCGCAGAATGACAGGGCTGAGATCAGACAGCTGGAGCCATACTGCTATGGACAGTTTACAGAAGGAAAAGCAAGCCCGAATTTCGGACGATCTCATGTGCACTGGCTGACAGGAACAGCATCTACTGTGATGGTAGGATGTGTAGAAGGAATTCTTGGCATGCGTCCGGATTTCTATGGCTTACGTATAGCACCATCGATTCCAAAAGAATGGGAGAAGTTTGAGATAAGCAAGGATTTCCGTGGATGTCATCTCCATATCACTGTGAAGAATCCGGGACATGTGGAAGCTGGATGTAAAAAACTCTATGTAAATGGAGAAGAACTTCCGGGTAATTATATTCCGCAGGAGAAACTTACCGGTGAGACAGAAATTGAATTCTATATGTCATGACATAATGGATATAAATTGCGAGGAGATCACATTTATGAATACAAAGTAAAATGGAATATAAATACCGTTTTATTTTGGCAGGAAGGAGATCACAGAATGAAATATATAAAATTTCAGGATAAAAATGGAAGCTTTTCCATAGAAAATCCGGAGAATTACAGCGGTTTATATATACCTCTGGCCGGAGAAAACGGATTGAAATCCGCGATCACCCCTTCTCTGGGAGGAGACAGCAAACTGGATCAGAATCATTTTCTGCTGGAACCGGTAAGCATTGAGAATCTTCATAATAATCGAAACACCAGAAATTTCTGGTGCAAGATAAAGGAAAAGGTTACTGGTCAGCATGCGGAGTTTCGGCAGAACAGGAATTTCAGAAATATACTGATAAACAGGATAAAAGCAGCCTGGAAGCCGGATTTATGTGGCAGAAGCTGCACAGAACTTCTGAGAAATACGGACTTCAGTCAGAGATTTTGTCTTTTGTGACAGTGAAAGGTGATGCGGAGGTCCATCTTGTAAAGATTACCAATATTGAAGAGGAAGAACAGGAGATCACACCGGTTGCTGTAATACCTGTATATGGAAGAAGTGCAGACAATCTCAGAGATCACAGGCATGTGACTTCCCTTTTGCACAGGATAAGAACAACGGAGTACGGTGTTGAAGTAAAACCGGTGCTTTCTTTTGATGAAAGAGGTCATCAGAAGAATAATACTACATATTTTGTATATGGATCTGAAGGCGAAGGAACGGAACCGGAAAGCTTTTATCCTGATGTGGAAATGTTTATCGGAGAAGGCGGTTCTTTCCTGATTCCGGAGGTGGTCAGAGAAGAGAAAAAAGGTGTTCCGGCAGGAACAGAAATTGAAGGAAAGGAAGCTGTCGGTGGTATTCGTTTTGCATCCAGGGTTCTGAGACCACATGAAACAGCTGTATATGTTGTGACAGCGGGAATATCTGAAAAAAATCAGCTGCCGGAGGAGACTGCACGGTTTTACAGAACTGAAAAACAGGTTGCAAGAGAATTTGAACATGTAAAAAAACACTGGACAGAAAAAGTGAATGTTTCTTTTGAGACAGGTGATGAGGACAGAGATAATTATCTGAAATGGATCTGTTTCCAGCCGATATTAAGAAGAATTTACGGTTGTTCATTCCTCCCGTATCATGATTATGGAAAAGGTGGAAGAGGCTGGCGTGATCTTTGGCAAGACTGTCTGGCACTTCTGATCATGGATCCTTCTGTTGTACGTCAGATGATCGTCGATAATTACGGTGGAGTACGCATCGATGGAACCAATGCCACGATCATCGGAAACAGACAGGGTGAATTTATCGCAGACCGTAACAACATTGCCCGCGTGTGGATGGATCATGCTTTCTGGCCATTTGTGACAACGCAGCTTTATATGGATCAGACCGGGGATATGAATGTCCTTTTTGAGAAGATTCCATATTTCAAGGATCTTCAGACAAAAAGAGGAACTGCGCATGATGAAAAATGGAGCAGTGCCTATGGAGAAAATCAGAAAACAGAATCCGGTGAGATTTATTACGGAACGGTTCTGGAACACATTTTGCTGGAAAATCTCTGTGCTTTTTATGATGTAGGAGAGCACAACGAGATGAAACTTCACGGGGCAGACTGGAACGATGCCATGGATATGGCATGGGAAAATGGTGAGAGTGTGGCATTTACCTGTGCATATGCTGGAAATATGAAGAACATCGCAGAATATCTGAGAAAACTTCAGGAAAAGGAAATGTTTGACAGGATTGAAGTTGCGGAAGAAATGGAAATCCTGTTTACCGGAGACCGTGAGCTTTATGAAAGCCCGGAGAAAAAGCAGCAGCTTCTGAGACAGTACACAGAAAAATGTGCACATGATATCAGCGGAAATACTATTGTGATCCGTCTGGACCAGCTTAGCCGGAATCTGGATGAAAAGGCAGATTGGATGATGGAAAACATCCGCAGAAGAGAATGGGTAAAAGACGGAGAAAACGGCTGGTTCAACGGATATTATGATGATCATAAACGTCCTGTGGAAAGGGCAGAAAACAGCCAGGTACGTATGATGCTTACCAGTCAGGTATTTGCGATCATGAGTAAAACCCGCACAAAAAGATCAGATTGAGTCTATCTGTAAAAGTGCGGATAAATATCTTTTTGACCGTCAGGCAGGAGGATATCGCCTGAATACCAATTTCCATGAAGAAAAATTTGATTTGGGAAGAATGTTCGGGTTTGCTTATGGAGAAAGGAAAACGGAGCGGTATTTTCCCATATGGCTGTTATGTATGGCAATGCACTGTATAAAAACGGCTATGCAAAAGAAGGACATAAGGTTCTGGAAACGCTTCTGGACGCTGCCATGGATTTTGAGAACAGCAGGATGTATCCTGGAATTCCGGAATATTTTGATAATCAGGGAAGAGGATTGTATGCATATCTTACCGGTGCTGCAAGCTGGTATATGCTGACCATGATCACAGAGGTATTTGGGGTCAGAGGAGATCTTGGAGATCTGGTGATCGCGCCGGCACTGATGCCGGAGCAGTATAATGAGAATGGACAGGCATCTCTTACTATGGAATTTGCCGGAAGAAAGCTGGAGATCTGTATCTGCAATCCGGAGAAAAAACTTCCTTCAGAATATAAAATAAAAACAGTATGGTGTGATGAAAAGGAAATGAAAAACGAACAGAGTACCTGTGTACGTATAGATCGGGAACTGCTCGAAAAGCTTTCTGTAAAAGAAACACACAGGATCAAAGTGGAACTGATGTAACAGAAATCGGTTATACATAATTGTTAAATTACAGAAACAGAAGTATCAATAGGAAAACGGCATCCCACAGTTGTAAAAAGCTGCGGGATGTCGTTTTTGATGCTGATAAAAAATATCAGCCATAATAATAAGGATGTTTACCACATGGATTTGTAATATTTGTCACGGTACTTCTTTGGGGTAAGGCCGGTGAAGTTTTCAAAGATCTGGATAAAATGACTCTGTGAAGAGAAATTCAGATAATTGGCGATATCAACTACTGCTTTATCAGAGTATCGGAGCAGGTGAGTGGCTTTTTCGATTTTTTTCTCGCGGATGTAATCACTTATGGATACTCCAAGATTCTGTTTGAATACTCTGGACAGATAACTGGGAGAGAGTCCGGTATGTTCTGACAGATCCTGAATGGTGATACGCTCCTTAATGTGACCGTAAATATAGTCCACGCATTGCATGACCGGTCTGGAAAGAATAGAGCTTTTTTCTGGAGGATCATTTTTCCGGTAAAATCTCTGGCCATAATATGATGCAGATCTGCAATCTGGCGTACAGTGGTGCAGGAATCCATTTTCAGAATGTAAAAATCGCTGAGACGATATGCCTGTTCAGACTCCAGTCCACCGTCAATACAGTAACGGGTGAGCATGGCAGTAGTGACAACGAAATGATACTTCAGGTTGGTCAGAGGATTTTTGGAGAGGATACCGGTTCCCTTCAGATGAAGAAAAGAGTCTTCCTCGCAGTTTTTGTTTACAGCTTCCATATCACCGGCTCTTACGGCATTGTAAAAAGAATATTCCACAGAGGGAGAGCGATGAAGAGCTTCCAGTTCTGTATCTTCCAGTTCATTAGTAATCCAGTCTTGGGAAATGGACATATTGATATCCTCCTTATATGTTGGTGTTTAAGGAATGTATTGGTTTCTTATATTATGACATGAATCTGACATTTTGTTAAGATTAATAATATAATCGCAGATAAAAAAATGGTATATTTTTATCATCAAAGGTAAAGCATCGGGGATGCTACAGAAAAAGGAGGATTTATACTATGAAAAAAAGAGCGGTATCTATGATCCTTGCAGCAGCAATGGTTTGTGGAATGATGACAGCAAATGTAAGCTGTGTATCTGCAAAAGGATCGGATGAGGGAAAAGTGATCAATATTTATTCCTGGAATGATGAGTTCCGTCAGAGACTGGAAGCTGTTTATCCGGAAGTAGAGTCCACTTCCAAAGATGGTACAGTTACAAAACTGAAAGATGGTACAGAGATCCACTGGATCGTAAATCCGAACCAGGATGGCGTATATCAGCAGAAACTGGATGAGGCACTTCTCAACCAGGCTGATGCAAGTGCAGATGATAAGGTAGACATATTCCTTTCTGAGACAGATTATGTATTCAAATATACAGACAAAGATGCAGATGTTGCAATGCCTCTTACTGATCTTGGCATTGATCCGGACAAGGATCTTGCAGATCAGTATGATTTCACGAAAACAACAGCTTCTGATGCGGATGGAGTACAGAGAGGCGCCACATGGCAGTGCTGCCCGGGTGTCCTTGTATATCGTCGTGACATTGCGAAAGATGTTTTCGGTACTGATGACCCGAAAGAAGTTGGCGAGAAGATGAAAGACTGGGATACAGCTAAAGAAACAGCAGCTCAGCTGAAAGAAAAAGGATATTATACATTTGCTTCTTATGCAGACACTTTTCGTTTATATGGAAACAGCATTGAGAATCCGTGGGTAGAGTCCGGTGATTCTGTGATCAAAGTAGATTCAAAGATCATGGACTGGGTAAAAGATTCCAAAGAGTGGCTGGATGCAGGTTATCTTAACAAAACTGTAAAAGGTCAGTGGAACGATGACTGGAACAAGGCAATGAGTTCTGAGTCCAAGGTATTCGCATTCCTCTTCCCGGCATGGGGTATCGACTTTACTCTGAAACCAAACTGGGATGGAGCAGAAGGTGACTGGGCTGTTACAAATCCTCCGCAGGAATACAACTGGGGTGGCTCTTACATTCAGGCTGCAACAGGAACAGATAATCCGGAACATGTCAAAGATATTATCCTGGCAATGACGGGAAATCAGGATAATCTTCTTAAGATTTCCAAAGAATACTCTGATTTTACAAATACAAAATCCGGTATGAAAGATGCAGCTACAAATGCAGATTTCGCATCTGATTTCCTTGGTGGACAGAACCCGTTTGAGTATTTTGCACCGGTTGCAGAGAATATCAAGATCGCACCGCTTTCCGCATATGACCAGGGTTGTGTAGAGCTGATCCAGAACGCTTTCAGTGATTACTTCCAGGGTAAAGTAGACTTTGACAAAGCAAAAGCCAACTTTGAGACAGCTATTCAGGAGCGTTATCCGGAGATCACAGAGATCCAGTGGCCGGAATAAATACCACATGAGGATAATTGTTGATGCTGCAGGATCTTTGGATCCTGCAGCTTGCTGGAAAGGAAGAGCATTATGAAGAAAAAGAGCGTTAATTACGGAAAATGGGGATACATATTTATTCTTCCGTTTTTTGTGATCTATTTTATCTTTTCGCTGATTCCGCTGTTTGATACAGTGAGATACAGCTTTTTTGAATATTTCCGTTCTGGAATCAAGCAGATTGGTCCTAATTTTATAGGACTTGCCAATTATGTCAGTCTTCTGCATTCTGACATGCTGAAATACGGACTGAATACACTGATCCTTTGGGTGATCGGATTTGTTCCGCAGATCGTTATTGCACTGGTGCTTGCATGCTGGTTTACTGATGCCAGGCTGAAGCTTCATGGCAAGCAGTTTTTTAAGGTTGTAATTTATCTGCCGAATCTGATCATGGCATCAGCATTTGCACTTCTGTTTTTTACCATGTTTTCCACAAACGGACCTGTAAACTCCATTTTGTGTTCACTGGGCTGGATAAAGGAACCGATTGATTTTCTGGGCTCTGTTCTGGGAACAAGATCATTAGTAGGTTTCATGAATTTCCTGATGTGGTTCGGAAACACGACCATCATGCTGATGGCAGCAGTAATGGGAATCAGTATGGATATTTTTGAAGCATCGGATCTGGACGGATGCAACAGCATTCAGCGTTTCGTCTATATTACGCTTCCACTGATTCGTCCGATTCTTTCCTATACTCTGATCACTTCCATCATCGGTGGCCTTCAGATGTTTGATGTACCGCAGATCCTCACAAACGGACAGGGTAATCCGGACAGAACATCCATGACACTGATTATGTTCCTGAACAGCCATCTGAAGAGCAAGAATTATGGTATGGCCGGAGCATTGTCTGTATACCTGTTTATTATCAGTGCAATCCTCTGCTTCTTTGTATATCGTATGACTAACGACAATGATCCGGACGGATCTAAGAAAGCAGCGAAAAAGAGAGCAAGAGCAGAAAGGAGAAAAACAAAATGATGAAAGATAAGACAGCCAGCAGGATCAGAAGTATCGTGGCACATGTGGTACTTATTATTCTTTCCTTTATGTGTCTCTTTTTCTTTTATGTACTGATCGTGAATGCGTCTCATTCTCATGCAGAGCTTCAGAAGGGATTTTCTGCTCTTCCTGGAAAATATTTCTGGAAAAACCTGATGAATGTTGCAAATGACGGAAGCTTTCCGATGTTCAGGGGAATTCTTAACAGTATTATCGTGTCCGGATGCAGTGCAGTATTATGTACATATTTTTCCTCACTGACAGCATATGGTCTTTATGCCTATGATTTCAAGGCAAGGAATGTAGCGTTTACATTTATCATGGCGATCCTCGTCATGCCGACACAGGTAACTGCAATGGGCTTCCTTCGTCTGATCACAAAGATGGGATTATATGATTCCCTGCTTCCGTTGATCATTCCGTCTGTTGCGTCACCGGCCGTATTCTATTTTATGTACAGCTATCTGCAGTCCTCACTGCCGATGTCACTGGTAGAAGCAGCCAGAATTGACGGCTCCGGAGAATTCCGTACTTTCAACAGTATTGTCCTGCCAATCATGAAGCCGGCAATCGCTGTACAGGCGATTTTTACATTTGTAGGCTCCTGGAACAATTATTTCGTTCCTGCTCTGGTTATCCAGTCTAAAAGCAAGATGACTGTTCCAATCCTGATTGCAACACTTCGTGGAGCAGATTATATGAATTTTGATATGGGTAAGATTTACATGATGATCACAGTTGCCATTGTGCCGATTATTATCGTATATCTTCTTCTTTCCAAGTTTATCATCGCAGGAGTGACACTTGGAGGCGTAAAAGAATAACAAAAGGTAGCAGGTAAGATATGACAGTTAAGAAATGGAAACACAGCGGAACAAAGAAACACAGCATGTCAGACCGTGAAATACGAAACGGTCTTCTTTCGGAAAAAGCAGCAGAGGAGGGTATTGTACTGCTGAAAAATGATAAAAAAATACTCCCTCTGAATATTTCCACGAAAATAGGTTTATACGGCGCCGGTGCGGGAAAGACAGTGAAAGGCGGAACAGGTTCCGGTGATGTGAATAACAGAAGTAACATTTCTATTTATCAGGGACTGAAAGAAAACGGTATTCAGATCGTAAGCGAGAAATGGCTGGCCAATTATGAGTCAATATACGCAGAAGCACGCCGGGCATGGAAAGAAAAAATACTGGAAGAAGCAAAGTTTGTGGAAAATCCTTTTGATGCTTATGCGGAAAATCCCTTTGCAATGCCGGAAGGCCGTGCAGTCACAGCAGAAGATACTGTCGATGCCCAGACAGCAATCTATGTGGTAAGCAGGATTTCCGGTGAGGGAAAGGATAGGCGCAGGGTCGAGGGAGATTATTATCTGAGCAGACGGGAGCGGGAGGATATCCGGTTCCTTGATGCACAGAAGATTCCTACAGTACTTATCCTGAATTCCGGCGGTCCGGTAGAACTGACAGATATTCTGGAAGAAACAGAAAATATCTGTGCTGTCCTGAATATTTCCCAGCTTGGACAAAGAGGCGGACTTGCCCTCGCCAATGTCCTTCTGGGAAAGGTAACTCCAGGCGGCAAGCTGACTGCAACATGGGCCAGAAGGTATGAGGATTATCCGTGTGCAGAGGAATACAGCTATCTTAATGGCAAGCTTGAAAGAGAAGAGTACAAGGAAGGAATTTATACAGGATATCGTTATTTTGATACTTTTGGTGTAAAACCGCTGTTTCCGTTTGGATATGGACTTTCTTACACAGAAATGCAGATACGCTTCCATGGGATGAAAACATCAGGGGATGGCGTTGAAGTTGAAGCAGAGGTAACGAATACAGGAGAAACTTTTTCGGGAAAAGAGGTCGTGCAGGTCTATGTGTCTCTTCCACAGGATGAATCAGGGAAGGAATACCGTCGACTGGCTGGCTTTGCAAAAACAAAACTTCTGAAGCCGGGGGAAAAAGAACTGCTGAAAATCAGGATCGACAGAAAGACACTGGCATATTTTTCCGAAGAGCAGCATGCCTGGATTGCTGAAAAAGGTTATTATGCTGTCTGGGTCGGAAACAGCATTGCATCGCTTACGCTGGCTGCAATGCTTGAAGTGCCGGAGAGTGTGATCCTGGATAAAACGAATATCCTTGAGAACCAGACTGATATTACTGAAGAAGTTTATGACCGCCAGAATCTTTCTGCCAGAACTCTGAAATGGAAAGAGAAGGCAGAGAATGAGAAGATTGGAAGATATATCTATTATCCTGAACCAGAGAAGAGAACAGAATGCACCTGCCAACCGGAAAATAAGATTCCTGCAAAGGATCTGCTCCCGCTGTTTTATGGAAATATTGCTGGAATCTCCAGTAATCTGGGGGCGGCAGGAATCCGTGTTCCTGGTTCTGCCGGTGAGACCACGGCTGCTCTTTATGAGCAATATGGCGTTTCCCCACTGATCATGGCCGATGGGCCGGCAGGACTGAGACTTCAGCAGAATTATGAAGTAGACAGAGAAACAGACACAGTATATGGAATCGGTGTCCTTGGATCTCTGGAAAATGGATATCTGAGAACAGATGAGACTCACGAAAACGCAGACAGATATTATCAGTTCTGTACGGCATTTCCGGTTGGAACTGCACTGGCTCAGACCTGGGATACTGCCCTTGTGGAAAAAGTTGGAATAGCAGTGGCAGAAGAAATGGAAGAATTCCACATAGATCTCTGGCTAGCACCTGGTCTTAATATTCAGAGAAACCCTCTGTGCGGCAGAAATTTTGAGTATTATTCCGAAGATCCGCTGCTTTCCGGAACCATGGCAGCAGCCATGACAAAAGGAGTGCAGAGCAGACCTGGCTGCGGTGTTACCGTTAAGCATTTTGCCTGCAACAATCAGGAAGATAATCGTATGGGCGTAGATGCACAGGTATCAGAACGTGCCCTGAGGGAAATTTACCTGCGTGGTTTTGAGATTGCAGTTAAAGAAAGCAGACCAGTGGCAATCATGTCTTCCTATAATTTACTGAATGGTGTCCATGCTGCAAACAGTGTTGATCTCTGTACAGCCATTGCCCGAAAAGAATGGGGATTTGACGGTGTGATCATGTCAGACTGGAATACAACGGTTCCGGAAGATGGAAGTATTCCATGGAAATGCGTGACAGCAGGAAATGATATTATCATGCCTAGGTAATGCAGCCGATGCAGAAAATATCCGAAAAGCTTTTGAAGACGGAAAGCTTTCGGAAGAAGTTGTCAGTAATGTCTGCGGGACGTATTCTGAACCTGATACACACACTGACAGCAGAATAAAAAAATTATATAGTAGTGAAAAACTTGCCTGAATTCAATTTTCGATTTATCATTGGATTCAGGCATATTTTTTGTAGATGTCGCGCAAGGCAACCCGTTTTAGGCGGAGAATCCTGCAGGCAGTTTTTTATATGCCGTGAAAAGGAGAATACCATGAACATAAAACGAGCAAAGCAGGAGATCAGAGATTCCATAGAAGCATATCTTTCAAAGGACGAATTCGGTGAGTACCGGATCCCGGCGATCCGACAGAGACCGATCCTTCTTATGGGCCCTCCGGGAATCGGAAAGACACAGATTATGGAACAGATAGCAAGGGAATGCGGGATTGCTCTTGTTTCCTATACCATTACCCACCACACCAGGCAGAGTGCTGTGGGACTTCCTTTTATTGTAAAAAAGAATTATGGTGAGGAAGAATTTTCTGTCACGGAATATACCATGAGTGAGATCATTTCGTCCGTTTACGACAAAATGGAAAAAACAGGTCTGAAAGAAGGCATCCTGTTTATTGATGAGATCAACTGCGTATCTGAAACACTAGCGCCGATGATGCTGCAGTTCCTTCAGGGAAAAACCTTCGGAAACCAGAAGGTGCCGGAAGGCTGGGTGATCGTCACAGCAGGCAACCCGCCAGAATATAACAAATCCGTCCGGGAATTCGATGTGGTCACTCTGGACCGTATCAAGAAGATCGATGTGGAGGCAGACTTTGATGTATGGAAGGAATATGCCTATCAGCAGGGAATTCATCCGGCGGTGATCTCCTATCTGGAGCTTCGCAGAAAAAATTTCTACAGGGTGGAGAATACCGTAGACGGAAAGATCTTTGCCACAGCCAGAGGCTGGGAGGATCTTTCCCGTCTGATCCAGGTTTATGAGATCCTTGGAAAAACCGTAGACCGTGAGGTGGTCAGTCAGTACATTCAGCACAGGATGATCGCGAAGGATTTTGCAGGCTATCTGGCTCTTTATTATAAGTACAGAACGGACTATAAAGTGGAGGACATCCTGAAAGGAAAGTGGGATCCCATTACTCTGGGTAAGATCCGCACAGCCTCTCTGGACGAGCATTTGAGCATTGTAAGCCTTCTCAACGGAAAGCTCAGCGAGCTTTTTACAGAATGCTATCTTACCGATGCCTACCTCACGAAACTGTATGATTATATGGTGTACTTCAGAGAAGATCAGGACAGCCTCACAGCAAAAAATCTCATGGAAAAAGCAGAGGCGGATCTTGAAAAGGACAAAAAGAGTGAGCTTCTTACAAAACAGCAGGAGCGTATACAGAAACGTGTTGTGTCATTTTTTGAAAATGCGTCCGGATTGAAATCAACCTCGGGATCAATTGGATCGGAATCAACCGGATCAGATAAAACCGGATCCGACTCAGGCCCGGCAGGAGGCAGAAGTGCTGCAGCAGAATCGGAAGATCCATCGTCAAACAGGAACTATGAGTTTGTGAAAGCCCTCTTTGAATCCGAAACCGAAGCCTACGAAAACCGAACTGACGAAATATCCTTTACTCTTCAGAACGTCTTCGACTTTATGGAAGCTGCCTTTGGGGACAGCCAGGAAATGGTGGCATTTATCACAGAACTGAATGCCAACTATTATAGTCTCTGGTTCATTCGGGAGAACGGTTCTGACCAGTATTACAGGCATAATAAAGGTCTTCTTTTTGACGACCGCCAGAAAATGCTTCTGGGACAGATGGAGGAAGTGGAAAACATTCTCAATAATGGAATAAAATAATATGTCTTACCAATTTATTATTTACTATTGATTAAATTGGGGAATTATCGTATAATATTTACTATAAAAGTCCGGAAAATAGAGAGGGCAAATAGTCAAAATGCACAGACTGGCTGAATGGCTGCAGAGCGATCATCTGGTGCAGAACTGCATGATGACTGAGAATGGTAAATATCCACTTGTCTATATTCCGGGATTTTTATGTAAAGGAAGGCAACACAATAATAAAGGAAGGCGGCCGAAACGGACGACATGTTTACAAAGATTACAGAAGAACGAGCATTTGACGGAATATTAGCGCAGATCATAGAAAATATCCGGCGGGGAGAACTGAAGCCGGGGGACACTTTACCTGCGGAACGTGTTATGGCAGAATCACTGGGAGTTTCCAGACCTGCTGTCCGTGAAGTCCTGCGGGCACTGGAGCTGATGGGAATTGTCACAACGGTCCGCGGCGGAGCCAACTATATTACCGAGAATATGGATCAGTGGCTTTCTGCACCACTGGCCCTTCTTTTTCAGCTGAATAACAGCCATGTACAGCAGGTACAGGAACTTCGTTCTGCGTTGGAGCAGGAGGCTGCGCTTCTTGCAGCCGGGAATTGTACGGAGAAGGATGCATTAGATTTGCGTTCCATCCTGGCACAGCTGGAGAGCTCAGAGGACGAGAAAGCCCGTGCAGGTCTTGATAAGAAGCTTCATACGAAGATTGGCAGGATCGCAGGGAATCCTATGATCTATAATGTTCTGGATGCGGCAGCGCAGCTGACAGAGGAGATCATTTCCGGCACCCGAGCCTATATTATGCAGAAACATAATTCCGCTCTGGAGGTGGATGAGCAGCACAGAAGGCTGGTGGAAGCTATTATTTCCGGAGACCGGAACCAGGCGGAGAAGCTGATGCGCGAACATATGGAAACCATTGAGAAATATATACTGGAGATTGCGCAGCAGCAGGGGGAGAACAGCCTTGTATTTCATCGCTGATCCACCTGAAAAAATTAAATAAAATTTCAGTAAAAATCCCGTTAATCTGGTAAGACCACTATTGATTTTGGTAAGACCGCGTGCTATAATAGGGACTGTATTGGTAATACCAAAAAAGTTTGATATTATGGCAGCATCCTGAAGGCTTCATGACGAGACAGCATAAGATGAGACAGCGTAAGTTGGGACAGCATGAGACTAGACAGCGTAAGGTAAGATAGCATGAGGCAGGACAGCATAAGACGAGACAGCACAGGATGAAGGTTACTGTACCCCTGCAGTATCATATAAAATATGCTTCAGGCCACAGCGTGGGCGGTAACCTGCCGGAAATATCAGGAGAAAGGACTTGCGATTATGGGATATGTAAAATGGAGTTATGACACACTGAACCATTTCTGCGGAGACGTTTTTAAAGCGTTTGGCTTTTCTGAGGAAGAAGGAAGCATCATTAAAGATGTTCTTCTGACTGCTGATCTGTATGGAATCGAGAGCCACGGAATGCAGAGAATGGTTCGTTACCATAAAGGAATCGAGAAGGGGACTATTCATCCCCAGGCGAAACCGGAAGTTGTTTTTGAGACACCGATTTCTGCTGTGATAGACGGACATAATGGAATGGGCCAGCTGATCAGCCATTTTGCCATGGAAAAGGCAATTGAGAAGGCAAAGACAACTGGTGTGGGAATCGTAAGTGTACGAAATTCCAACCATTTCGGTATTGCAGGATATTATGCGAACATGGCCTGCCATGAAGGCCTTCTTGGAATGGCATGTACCAACTCCGAGGCGATCATGGTACCGACTTTTGGAAGAAAGGCTATGCTGGGCTCCAACCCGATCGCAGTCGCTATGCCTGCAGACCCGTATCCGTTTTTCTTTGACTGTTCCACAACAGTTGTAACCAGAGGTAAACTGGAAATGTATAATAAGATGGGCAAGCCTCTTCCGGATGGCTGGGCACTTGACAAAAACGGTCATGCCAGCAATAATGCACCGGATGTACTTGCAAACATCGTAGCCAAGAAGGGCGGCGGAATCATGCCTCTTGGTGGAAACGAGGAAGTCAGCGGAAGCCATAAGGGATATGGCTATGGAATGCTCTGTGAGCTGTTCAGCTCTATTCTTTCCATGGGCGTTACCTCCGATAAATGCTGTACATTCCCGGATAAGACCGGTATCTGCCATGGATTTATGGCGATCAACCCGGCGGCATTTGGAGATCCGGATGCGATCCGCAAGCATTTTTCAGAATATCTTGAGGCACTTCGGGAGAGTCCGAAGGCAGACGGTCAGGACAGGATCTATACACACGGCGAGAAAGAGGTAGCTGCTGAAAAAGACAGAAAAGAGAATGGCATTCCGGTCAACGACAATACCATGGTAGAGCTTGCTGAT
>ENA-OQKC01000468-OQKC01000468.1-human-gut-metagenome-genome-assembly--contig:-NODE-468-length-17205-cov-3.758871_pt1 | contig 17205 bp, 18 predicted proteins | sample MGYA00242774_ERZ504790 | MGnify/ENA primary metagenome ERZ504790 (study PRJEB26092, sample SAMD00036419) | human gut metagenome | host: Homo sapiens | study: EMG produced TPA metagenomics assembly of...
CATGTATGGTCTATTTACCAGCCCTATGTGATGGAGCAGGCAGGCTGGAGTCAGGGACAGGCATCCATGTGCTTTTATCTGGCACTGAGCACCTTTGTATTCGGAAATATCGTAGGCGGAAGGATGCAGAACCGCTTTAAGGAAAAGACGATTGTATGGATCGGAGGCGGGATCTTTGCGGCAGGAATCCTGGCATCTGCATTTCTGATCGTTCCTACACCGCTTCCTATGTATCTGTCCTATGGCGTGATGCAGGGATTTGGACAGGGAATGATCTACACGGTGATCTTGGCAACTGTGCAGAGATGGTTCCCGGACCGTACCGGATTTGCTTCCGGCGTTGTGGTAACTGCCAACGGACTTTGCGGATTTTTCCTGGCGCCGCTGAGTCGAAAGCTGCTGGAGGCAGAGGGTGTGCAGAAAACCTTTCTGATCATTGGGGCAGCCATCGCAGTTTCCTGGATTCTGTGCGGCATCTTTTTTCAGGCACCCGATAAGAGTCTGGTGAACGCAGGTGGCTCTGCGGCAAAGTCCGGAACATCGGAGATGAAGCAGTATACATCCGGAGAGATGATGCGTACAAGAAATTTTTATCTTCTTCTTGCGACCATGTTCTTTGGACTGATTTCTTATTTTATGGTTTCACCGGTATCCCAGACCTACCAGATCGACCTTGGGATCCCGTCTGCAGTGGCAGTCAGCGCCGTTATGCTTGGATCCATTGTCAATGCGGGAGCAAGACTGGTGCTTCCGACACTGGCAGATAAAGTGGGAAGGATCGTCTGCATCAAAGGAGTGCTGATCGTGGCAGTGATCGCTATGGGAGTTCTCGCTGTATCAAGATCCCTGGCAGTAACGGTTGCTGTTGTGCTGATGTACGGCTGCTACGGCGGCATCATGGGAAGCTTCCCGTCCCTGACAAGCTCTATTTTCGGAATGAAGCACACCGGGGAGAATTACGGATTTGTCATGTTCGGCATTGTATTTGCAACCTTTGGCGCACCGGCGATCTCCGGTCTGGTGAGTAGCAAAGGTTATGAGATGAACGTGGTATTTGGGATCGGAGCTGTTTTTGCAGTGATCGCATTGGTATGCCTGACTCTACTTGGACGGAATCTTGTGAAAGAGCATGCCGAAAAATCTGCCGGAGTAAAGAATGATACAGCACAGGTAAGCAAACCACAGGCAGAATAAGTCTGAATGTAACTGGATGCAGAGCTGTATCAGCTGCCGGATCAAAGACAGCTGACTGAGAATCAGAAAACAGAAAAACCTGGAAGAAATAAAATGCCTGTGGCTGATTTCTTCCAGGTCTTTTTTTGAGTTGCCGGAATCAGATATTTCTGCTAGGATAACGAAAGGATGAGAAAATCAGATATTGTTTTTGACTGTTTATTTTGATCTGTCGTTCGAAGAAACCGTGAGACGACATAATACAAGAAACAGAGAATTTGGTGAAAAAGATATGCGCAGATGGTGGAGAGAAAAAGATTTTTCTTCAGTTCTCAGGGAACAGGCTATTACCTGCGAAATGGATACAGACAGTATTGTTGAGAAAATATACTCGGATTTGAACGCAGATCGCAAAGCGATTGCGTTCATGAGCATATAAAGTAAATGTAATACAAACATGTTCAGACTGGCAGAATAATTGCAATCATGCTGCCTTTTTTGCTGCTTTCCAGTACTTTTACCTGTCCGTTATGCTGTCGGACAATTTCACTGACAAGTGCAAGCCCCAGGCCGGCACCTCCCATAGCGCGGCTTCTTGATTTATCTACACGGAAAAACGGGGTGAAGATTTTTTCTTGATATTCGGGAGGAATGCCGATCCCGGTGTCGGAGACTTCAAGAAAGACATAATTGACCGACGTGGATGTATCTGTTATTTCTTCGGAAAGATGGATATTTACGGTTACTTTTCCACCGGAGTGATTGTATTTGATCGCATTTTCCACAAGATTGTACACAGCGCGATACAGCAGCAGATAGCTTCCGGTAATAATGCAGTCCCCCTCCTGCTGGATCAGTTCAACATCCTTCTGTTCCGCTACAGAAGCCAGGTCGCAGAAAACCTCATCCGTCAGTGCTGCCAGAGAGATCCTTTCGGAACGTTCAACAGTCTGTACACCGGTCATATCCAGGAGGATTTCAGCCAGATGGGAAAGTCGCCCGGTCTGTTCCTGGAGCATGGCAAAAATCTCCTGATAATCTTTTAAAGCAGGTGCTTCCCTGCGGGCAAAGACCTCCAGATTTGTCTGGATAACGGCAAGAGGAGTCCTCAGCTCATGGGCTGCATTGGCAGAAAACTGCTTCTGGGCAGTAAAGGCCTCATCTAGGCGTGCGAGCATTTTGTTAAATGAAATGGTCAGGCGGGAAATCTCGTCATTGGTAGCAGGAACTTCAAGAGCCTCTGAAAGGTTCTGGACCTCTATTTGTTTACCTCCTGGCTGAGTCTGCGCAGGGGAAGTAATGCCTGACGGCTGATAAAATAAGTGCAGATGCTGCTGAGAAGGATGATGATCCCTGTTACCATGAGTCCTTTGGTGAGAAAAAGTTTTTTGGTTAACTGCAGCTGATCGGAAAGCTCCGGAAATAAGACGGAGGGATTCATATTAAAGGTGATGGGAGCAGAATCTGGGTTATCGATCCGTATCATGTAATCTCCCAGATTCTCCATTCCGGCAACTGCAGACTGACTGATAAAAAAATACATCAGAATGCAGGTGACTGTCATAAGCAGCGCAGTGATCAGTGTCAGACGCCATTGAAGAGATAGCTTTCCGGTTATTTTTTTCATTGTATATCCTCCGTTAAAATGTAACCCTGGCCGATCTTATTCTGTATCGGATCAAAGCCGAGAGCAGTGCGCAGCTTTTTTCGAAGAGAAGAAATGTGGACACGAATGGAATTGCTGAGACTGTTGACGCTTCCGTCCCAGATATGCTCGATCATTTCTTCTGGGCTTATGATACGGTTCTGATGAAGAAGGAAATATTCCAGAAGAGAACTTTCCTTTCGGGTCAGAGAAAGAGGAAGTCCATCGATACTGGCCTTTCTTGTACGGGTATCAAAGCTGATACGTCCGCATTGCAGACATACATCCTGCTGGATAAATTTCCTTCGTGTCAGACTTCGGATCCGTGCCTCCAGCTCTTCAAAATGAAAAGGCTTTGTGAGATAGTCATTGGCACCGAGATCAAGCCCTTCAACCTTGTCCTGGATCTGTCCTCTGGCAGAGAGGATCAAAACGGGAGTGGAAGTATCGGATTCCCGAAACTGGCGCAGGATTTCCAGACCATCAACGCCTGGAAGGTTCAGATCAAGAAGGATGAGATCATAATTTTCCACCAGACATAATTCCAGTCCTTCATCCCCGTCAAAACATGTGTCCGCTTCATAGCCATCCATGCGAAGTCCCTCCGCAATAGACTGGCAGAGCTGCTTTTCATCTTCGATTATCAATATATGCATAATAAATTCTCCTAAAAAACAGTTGATTTTGCTTTGTTATCTATCATATCATGTATAGCATAAAATTCCTGTAAATTTTTTATTTCTTAACAGAGATTTTATACAGGGGATGATATAGTAAGGCTACAGAGAGCAAGATTTACATATAAAATATACGTCGGTTCCGGATATTATACGTCGGTTCCGGATATGGGCCGGTGATATCAGAAGGGAGAATATAAACAATGAAATTAAGAACACAGAAAATAACAGCACTTATGGCAGCAGCGGTATTAGGAATATCTGCATTTGGAAGCGTACCGGTAACGGCGGCAGAAAGCACGGAAACAGCAGATATCGGAGAGGCAATGGCGGTGGATGGAGAGGCAGTTTCATCAGATCTGGTAGCAGGTACATTTAAGCCTTCCGACGTAACCTGCAAGGCACAGGATTCTTATGAATATCCGTTTCTGGGACTGAAGCTTTCACTTTCGAAGGAGCTGTTAAAGCAGATCAAGGACCAGAGCATTGCAATGCTTACCACGGAAGATTTTGAGAATCAGACCAATGCAGTGACATATGCCTACGTAAGCTGGAGCAAAATGACAGAGGAACAGAAAAATGCCGAAATACAGAAGATGGGAACCGGATATGACGACTGGGTGGCAGGTCTGGACAGAATTGGTACAATTGGCGTTTATGACGAAGCTTCACAGAAAAAGCTGGATGAGATCACAGGCTGTACAGAGCATAAAGAGCTTGGAAGCAGCAGTGACGGGAAATACAAATATTATCTGAGCACCAACAAAGATGCAGATGAAAAGCTGACAAAGGAGCTGGAAAAGATCAAAACCGACATTACGGAAATGACACCGTATCAGAATATTTCCGTGTTTGACCAGCCACAGGATACCAGCGTCAACCCGGAGGATGTAAAATCTGTAGGAAAATTTGAAACAACAGGAATAGATGGAAAAACATATACAGAAAAAGTATTCAGTGACTATGACCTGACGCTGGTAAATGTTTTTACAACCTGGTGTTCACCATGTGTAAAAGAAATTCCGGAACTTCAGGAGCTTTATAAAGAAATGAAAGAGAAAGGTGTCGGAGTAGCAGGCGTGGTGCTTGATACTACAGATGAAAAGGGAAATCAGGACGAGGAGGCTGTAAAAAAAGCAGGCATTCTTCAGGAAAAAACAAAAGCAAAATATCCGTTCCTGATACCGGATACTACTATGATGAACGGCCGTCTGCAGGGGATTTCCGCATTTCCTGAAACATTTTTTGTTGACAAAGATGGAAACATTGTAGGCGATACCTATACAGGAAGCCATACACTGGACGAATGGAAGGAAATCGTGGAAAAAGAGCTTAAAAACGTTTCAAAGTAAAAGATGATCATTATGGAGAGTAGAAAAATGATTCGGAAAATAACAGAATCCAGGTGGATCGGACCTGCTCTGGCGGTTTTGGGAATTTTACTGATGATACTGGGAATCTGCAGGGGCGAGGTGTCTGTAGTTTTTACAAAAGCGATCAACATCTGTATGGAGTGTATTGGCATTGGATAATAAGAAGATGAAAATAAATGAATGGCCGCGGCATGGGATCCAGGCATTGTGGGCGGCCCTTACAAACAGTCACATATCAGGCTTTGTGACTGGAAAGATCTATACCGGAAAACTGAAAAATGTCTGTGTTCCGGGGCTGAACTGTTATTCCTGCCCCGGGGCAAGAGGGGCCTGTCCCATTGGTTCCCTTCAGGCTGTGATCGGAAGCTGGAACTTCAAGATGGCATATTATGTAGCTGGATTTCTGATCTTTGTAGGAGCGTTGCTTGGAAGACTGGTGTGCGGATTTCTCTGCCCCTTTGGACTGATCCAGGATCTGTTGAACAAGATTCCTTTTCCAAAGAAGATCCGGACATTTCGGGGAGATAAGCTTCTGCGAAAACTGAAATATGTGATCTTTCTTGTATTTGTGATCATACTTCCCATGTTTGTAGTAGATATCATGGGCCAGGGAGCACCATATTTCTGCAAGCTGATCTGCCCGGCAGGAACACTGGAAGGAGGTATCCCTCTGGTGCTGCTGAACAAATCCATGCGAAGTGCAGTAGGCTGGCTGTACATGTGGAAAAATACAATCCTGGTGATCACTATTATCTTATCAATTATGATATACCGGCCATTCTGTAAGTATATCTGTCCGCTGGGAGCTTTTTATTCGGTATTTAATAAAGTTTCCGTTTTTCGTTACAGAGTAGATAAAGAAAAATGTGTTCACTGCGGAAAATGCAGAAATATCTGCCAGATGGAGGTCGATCCGACGGAAAATCCCAACAGTGCAGAGTGCATCCGATGTGGAAGATGTAAAAAGATATGTCCGACACAGGCAATCCGGTGTGGGTTTGCAGGCAAACCCTGATACAGAAAAATACGAAAACGGTACAGCTTATAAAATATAAGGTGTACCGTTTTTTGCAGAAAACTACTTTTCCATATTATCTATCAGTAACATATTCAGCTGTTCCCAGCGCTTCAGATCTTTTTTTGTAAAAAGCAGCTGGTGGCGGAACGCTTCGGTAAGCTCCTGTGGTTTTAAAGTGATCACACATTTGAATGCGCAGGGCATCAGATCCGCACTGGAAATCCCACACAAAAGTCCTGTTGTAAAATCTCGAAGCTCCAGAGGATTAAAAATGTACAGGAGATCTTCTTCCAGTGGGTTATACTGATTTACAAAGGAAAAACGGATCAGCATATCACTGTAAAGAACTTTTCCGGTGTAAAAAATCTCACTGCTTCTTCCGTTGGCAGAAACAGAACAGATCGTTAAGGTTGCTTCGTATTTTCCGGATTCGCCTTTTTTTTCATAAATATCGATGACGCCATCCTTCGTACGCTGATAGCGTCCATCGTAAAAGTAAAAATATAGCCGCTGTGCCTGAAAAAATGGGCTTTTTTGTCCTTTTCCCGGTGCATTGGACGGTTTACTGGCTGTTTCAGGAAGACCAGTGGTAAGCTGGGACATAGATACCTGGAGAATCTGGCTGATCTCATATAAAGTTTCGATATCAACGGAGATATCTCCATTTTCATATTTGCATACGGTAGCTCGACTTTTATGGATGGCATCTGCCAGATCTTGCAGAGTCATCTTTCCGGCTTTTCGGTATTTTCTTATTTGTTCACCTACATAACAGGTAAAATTACTCATTTTGTTTCCTCATACTATCTATTTTTCTTATTAATTTTTATTGTATACGATTATATCGGAAAAACCGGTATTTTGTAAAGTAGTAAGAAACTTTTTTGAAATAAAATTTCGTAAAAAGAAACTTCTGCCATTTGCACTTATCTTTATTTAAGGTAAGATATGGCTGTTAGGCTGAAGGTTTCAGCCTATATCAAATATATACTTGAAGAGGGGAAATTGAAATGAAAGAAAAAGGAAGTAGCTTTTCCGGCTCAATAGGCTTTGTCCTGGCGGCAGCCGGAAGTGCAGTAGGAGTTGGAAATATCTGGAGATTTCCATATCTCTGTGCCAAAGATGGCGGAGGACTTTTCCTGCTGGTTTATCTGGTACTGGTACTGACTTTTGGATTTGTACTGTTGACAACGGATGTAGCACTTGGGAGAAAGACAAAGAAAAATGCATTGAGGGCTTTTGAATCTCTTGATCCAAAGTGGAAATTTTTAGGACATTTAACGTTTATGGTTCCGGCATTGATCATGACCTATTATTCTGTTATCGGTGGATGGATCGTAAAATATTTTTTTACTTATATTATTTCTGATGGGAAAGATGCGGCTTCAGATGTATACTTTACATCATTTATTACATCAGATATTGCACCTGTTGTATTTATGCTGATCTTTCTGGCATTGACTGCCTGGATCGTATTTCGTGGTGTGGAAAAGGGAATCGAAAAGTTTTCCAGGATTATTATGCCGGGGCTGATTCTTCTGATCGTGATCATTGCCAGTTTTTTCACTGACACTGTCCCATACTGATACGGATGGAACTGTCCGCACCGGTATGCAGGGGCTGGCTGTTTACCTCAAACCGGATTTTCATGGATTGACGGTAAAACGCTTCCTGGAGATCCTTCTGGATGCGATGAGCCAGTTATTCTTTTCCTTAAGTGTATCTATGGGAATCATGATCACATATGGTTCTTATGTGAAAAATGAAGTTAATTTAAATAAAGCAACAAATCAGATTGAGATCTTTGATACCGGCGTTGCGTTTCTTGCAGGAATGATGATCATACCGGCTGTTTTTGTATTTCTCGGAAAGGATGGAATGGCTTCCGGCCCAAGCCTGATATTTATCTCACTGCCAAAGGTTTTTGATGCCATGGGAGTATTTGGCCGTCCGGTGGCAATTGCATTTTTCCTGATGATGGGATTTGCGGCACTGACTTCCTGCGTGTCTGTCATGGAGACACTGGTTGCAAACTGCATGGAACTTTATCATAAACCACGTAAGAAAATGTGTGGTGCTGTCGGAATTTATTCTCTTGTTACAGCAGTACTGATCTGCCTTGGTTATAACAAACTGTATTTTGAACTTAAACTGCCAAATGGTTCCGTTGGACAGCTTCTGGATGTGATGGATTATATCAGCAACAGTTTTCTGATGCCGTTTATCTCACTTTTGACAAGCATTCTGATCGGCTGGGTGATCGGCCCTGACTGGATCATAGGAGAAGTGGAACGAAATGGGGAACACTTCAAACGGGCAGGGTTATATCGCTTTATGATCCGTTATGTAGTGCCGGTTGTAATGCTGATATTATTCCTGGTATCTACAGGATTTGCAGATTTGATTTCATAAGTGTGGTAATATGTTTATGGCGTCTGGACAGTCGCATTAACGGATGACCAGTACAAGATACGATTAAACAACAGAGGATTTGATGAAAAAAGATATGTACGAATGTTGGAGAGAAAACTAATACATAGAACGGAAATGATTCAGAAAATTAGACTGAGCTCACTTTAAAAGTGAAAAAATAATTTGATAATTTCTTGACAAGTACTAATAAATATGTTAGTATTCAATTATCAAATTAATAAAGTCTTCGGTGACTGACGGAGTTGTGGGATAACCACGAGGGAGCCGGAGATTCGATGAGTCGACCGTCTGGGCAGTATTTGAAAAACTTCAGATACTGCTCTTTTTTATGGGATAAAAGATGCAGACGGTTGCAGCGGAGAAAGGAGAACATTATGGGATTTAAAAGTGACATCGAGATTGCACAGGAGTGCACAATGGAGCCAATTACCAAGATTGCAGAGAAAGCAGGTATTGACGACAAATATCTGGAGCAGTATGGTAAATACAAAGCAAAGATCGACTATAATCTCCTGAAAGAAACAGACAAAAAAGACGGCAAACTGATTCTTGTGACAGCTATCAACCCGACACCGGCCGGGGAAGGAAAAACAACTACAACGGTAGGTCTTGCAGATGGAATGCAGAGACTTGGAAAAAATGTTATGGTAGCTCTTCGTGAGCCATCCCTGGGACCGGTATTCGGTGTCAAAGGTGGTGCGGCAGGCGGCGGCTATGCACAGGTAGTTCCGATGGAGGATATCAACCTTCATTTTACCGGTGACTTCCATGCAATCGGTGCGGCAAACAATCTTCTTGCAGCAATGATCGACAACCATATTTTCCAGGGTAATGAGCTGAACATCGACCCGAGAAAGATCACCTGGAGACGTTGCGTTGACATGAACGACCGTCAGCTTCGTAATGTAGTAGACGGACTTGGCGGAAGAACAAACGGTATGCCGCGTGAAGACGGATATGACATCACTGTAGCATCTGAGATCATGGCAGTTCTCTGTCTTGCAAGTGATATCAAGGATCTGAAAGAGAGACTTTCCAGAATCATCATCGGATACACTTACGGTAAGGTTGCTGAGCAGAAACCGGTAACAGCAGGAGACCTCCACGCAGAGGGTGCTATGACGGCACTTCTGAAGGACGCTCTGAAACCGAACCTTGTACAGACACTGGAGCATGTTCCGGCGATCGTTCACGGCGGACCATTCGCAAACATTGCTCACGGATGTAACTCCGTAACCGCTACAAAGATGGCTATGAAGCTTGCTGATTATGCCATCACAGAGGCTGGCTTCGGTGCAGACCTTGGAGCAGAGAAATTCCTGGATATCAAGTGCCGTATGGCAGGTCTTACACCAAGTGCAGTTGTTATCGTAGCAACCGTACGTGCCCTGAAATACAACGGTGGCGTTGCAAAAGCGGATCTTAACAATGAGAACCTTGAGGCTCTTGAAAAAGGTATCCCGAACCTTCTGAAGCATGTAAGCAATATCAAAAATGTATACAAGCTTCCATGTGTGGTAGCTATCAACGCATTCCCGACCGACACCAAGGCAGAGCTTGATTTTGTGGAAGCGAAATGTAAGGAGCTTGGCGTAAACGTTGCACTTTCCGAGGTATGGGCAAAAGGCGGCGAAGGCGGAATCAAGCTTGCTGAGGAAGTTCTCCGTCTGGTTGAAGAGCCTAATGATTTCACATATGCATACGAACTGGAAGGTTCCATTGAGGACAAACTGAACCAGATCGTACAGAAGGTTTACGGTGGCAAGAGAGTGGTTCTGACTGCAAATGCCCAGAAGCAGGCGAAACAGCTGGAGGCACTTGGATTTGGCAACTGTCCGATCTGTGTGGCTAAGACCCAGTACAGCTTAACAGACGACCAGACAAAGCTTGGTGCTCCGACAGATTTCGAGGTAACAGTAAGAAATCTTAAGATTTCCGCAGGTGCAGGATTTATTGTTGCACTGACAGGTGAGATCATGACCATGCCAGGTCTTCCGAAAGTACCGGCAGCAACCAAGATCGACGTAGACGAGAGCGGTAAGATCACAGGACTGTTCTAATATAAAGATTTTTTGAGGGGAATTCAGATAGAAAGCGGTAGAGCCTGCAAAAATAGAGGTTCTGCCGCTTTTTCTTATATTGTTGTCTATTGCTCATGGCGGCGGTCCAGCCATTTACAGATGTAGTGGCCAACAATGTTCCCGGCCAGAAGGGTAAAGAACAAAGCAACATATTTCTGCATGGTGTTCACCTCTTTCATTCAGGATTGTATCTGCATTATATCATATTTCGAATGAAAATAATTGACTTTTTGCGGTGAATGGACTATGATGTGTGTAGCTAAAGAAAGTAATTATGCTTATCATGGGCAAAGCAAAACCCTCGGAAGTGGTCGAGACTTCCGGGGGTTTTTGTTTCGTTTATGTAAGGTGGTTTAATCCTTTCAGCTGGAGGTTCGGCAGCAACAGCATTATAGCATGTTCAGAACAAAAATGGTATAATATTATAAATTGTCAAGAATGTCAGCAATCTCCTGCTGCTTGTTGGGATAAAACTCACAATGTAGAGGAAAGTGCAGAGGGGACGCGCATGTGACATTTGCGTTAATTAAGAGGAATCCTATAGAAAAAATTGTAGAGATAAATGAATGTGGGGGGAAATATGGTATACACATGCAAATATAAATCGCTAATCGGAGATATTTTACTTGCCGCAGATGAAATCGGACTTACCGGTCTGTGGTTTGAAGGACAGAAATATTTTGCAAATACACTTCCGGAAGATTATGTTCCACAGGAAACGAAAATTCTCACAGAAGCAAAAAAATGGCTGGATGTATATTTCTCCGGTGAAGAACCGAAATTTACTCCGCCACTTCATCCCACCAGTTCAGTATTCAGACAGGAAGTGTGGAAGATTTTATTACAGATTCCCTACGGACAGACGATCACATATGGAGAAATTGCGCGCAGAATTGCAGTGATGAAAAACACTTCCCATATGTCCGCCCAGGCAGTAGGCGGTGCGGTTGGACATAATGAAATTTCCATTATCATTCCCTGCCATCGAGTCGTAGGAACAAATGGAAGCTTGACGGGCTATGCCGGAGGAATTGACAAAAAAATTTCACTTCTCAAGCTGGAACATACAGATATGAGCCGTTTGTTTATTCCAAAGAAAGGAACTGCACTGTAAAACTCAGGCTGAGAGGACGGTCTGGTGCAGGCGTCCACGAAAAGACAGATATTTTATTTATGAAAGCATGCTATGAAAATTGCCAGCAGGATTTCGGAGGAATAATTATGGGAAAAATACTGGATGAAGATTTAATCTACGAGATACTGTCCGTGGTGGAAGAGATACCTGAGGGAAAAGTGGCCTCCTACGGACAGATCGCACGTCTGATCGGGCGGGATAAAAATTCACGTCTTGTAGGAAAAGTCTTAGGTATGGCAGAATTTTACGGGAAGTATCCCTGCCACAGAGTTGTGAACCATGCAGGGCGTACTGCACCAGGCTGGAGAGAGCAGAAGATGCTTCTGGAAGACGAGGGTGTGGAGTTTAAGGCAAATGGATGTGTAGATATGAAGCAGTATCAGTGGGAGGAGTAGTGTTTTATGAATTGTAGAAATATGATGCAGATCCCGGAGCTTACAGAAGTTCTGAAGCTGAAAGCAGGGGAAAACGGTCTGGAGTAGTCTGTACGATGGGGCTATTTTGCAGACTGCCTGCAGTGCATCAAAAGTGAATACAGGATTGAATAACTATATCCATGGAGGAGAATTCGTAGTTCTGACAAATCCCAGTGTCACCAACGACAGCCGGAAACTCGTGCTGGAGGAAAAGGACAGAAACGCCGCAGAGCAGTTGTCTTCCTCTATTCTGGATGCAGAACATTTAAGCCGAGAGCGTGATGGCACAGGCCAGATATCTGAACCTTGCACCGCTTACTATGACCGATGAGCAGATGGAGAAAGGAATTGAGATCTTTGAAGCTTCTCTGAAAGAGGCATTAGAAGCATAGATTAATAGAAAGTTACTCTGTAATAGAATGCTACTCTGTAATAGAATGCTACTCTGTAACAGAAAAATAAAACATGCTTGACAAACCATAAATTCCTCGTATAATTATCAATGGTAATTAACTAAGATAATTATATGAGGAGTTTTTTTATGACAAATGAAAAGATCAAGCGGATGTTTGATGCGTTTTATCAGGCAAAGCGAATCCGGGATATGCTTCCGCCACTGCCCCAGGGGGTGATGCCATCCTACATACAGTATCTGGATGTGATCCATTCTCTGCAGCGGGAAAAAAAGGATATCCGGCTCTCTGATATCAGTGATGCCATGAACCTGCCGCGTCCGGGTGTTACCAGAACAGTGAAAGAAATGGAGGCAAAGGGATATCTTCAGAAGCTTACGTCTCCGGATGACGGGCGCGTTACTTACATTTCCATAACAGAAAAAGGAGAGCGGCTTTCTAGGAAGTATGATCAGGATTATTTCAGCAGTCTGGCGCCCTATCTTTCAGAGATTTCCGAAGAAGAAGCAGACAATATGATCCGGACCATCGGGAAATTTTATCAGATCATGTGTGACAGGAGGGAACATTATGACAAATGATAAGGCAGATTTTACCCAGGGAAATATCCTGAAAAAGCTGGTTGCATTTATGATGCCGGTACTCGGTGCGCTGATCCTGCAGGCTGCCTATGGTGCGGTCGATCTTCTTGTAGTTGGAAGATTCGGTTCCACATCCGGACTGTCAGCGGTTTCCACCGGAAGTCAGGTACTGAATCTGGTTACCTTTGTAGTGATCCAGTTTGCTATGGGTATCACAGTTCTGATCGCACGTTATCTTGGAGAAAAAAGACCGGAGCAGATCGGCTCCGTTATCGGTGGGGCTGCGATCGTCTTTACCATGATTTCTATCGTGCTGTTTATTGCTATGGTAGGTTTTGCACATCCGATCTCCATGCTGATGCAGGCACCGGAAGAAGCGGTAGCGCTGACTGCATCTTATGTACGGATCTGTGGCAGCGGAATTTTCTTTATTGTCGCGTATAACCTACTGTCTGCTATTTTCCGTGGCCTTGGTGACAGTAAATCTCCGCTGCTGTTTGTGCTGGTGGCATGTATTGTAAATGTGATCGGAGACCTGGTACTGGTAGCCGGCTTACATATGGATGCAGCAGGAGCAGCTATTGCTACGGTTTCTGCTCAGGCCTTAAGTGTTGTATTTGCAGTAGTTCTGCTGATAAAGAAGGAGCTTCCTTTTACCATCACAAAGAAAGATTTCCGGTTGAATCCCCAGTGCAGACGTTTTCTAAAGATCGGACTGCCGCTGGCACTTCAGGAATTCCTGACCCAGATTTCATTCCTGGCCTTGTGCGCATTTGTCAATCGCCTGGGTCTGGAAGCATCCTCCGGTTACGGAGTTGCATGTAAGATCGTAAACTTTGCCATGCTGGTTCCAAGCTCCCTAATGCAGTCCATGGCCTCCTTTGTTTCACAGAACGTAGGAGCAGGAAAGCCGAAACGTGCGAGAAAATCCATGCTTACGGGAATTGGAGTTGGCCTGTCTGTGGGATGCCTGGTATTTATCCTGATCCTGCTGAAGGGTGATGTACTGGCAGGATTCTTCTCCACAGATGCCGGCGTTATCCAAAAGGGCTTTGATTATCTGAAGGGGTTTGCTCCGGAGACACTGGTAACGGCTGTTCTGTTCAGTATGATAGGCTATTTCAATGGAAACAACCAGACCATCTGGGTTATGGTCCAGGGCCTGGTACAGACGCTTCTGGTACGACTTCCAATGGCGTACTTTATGAGTATCCAGCCGGATGCCAGCCTGACAAAGATCGGTCTTGCAGCACCGGTATCTACCACAGTGGGAATCATTCTGAACATCGGATTCTTTCTGTACTTTACCCGTGTGAAAAAAGAAATTGTTTCGGAAGAATGACCGGATAAAGGGATGTAAATGAGAGGGGTGATATGATATAATCAGAATCACCCCGGCAGAGGTGATGGTACTGACCCCTGAAATAGCTGCCGGAATCTTGACAGCTGTAAAGGAGGAGTACAGGATGATTTGCGGGATGACGTATTTTCAGATATGTCTGTATTTTTTGTTTTATTCTTTTGGAGGATGGGTCGTTGAAGTTATCTTCCATGCAGTAACCTTAGGAAAGGTTATAAACCGGGGATTTCTCAACGGTCCGGTATGCCCGGTGTACGGATTTGGTGTACTTTCCGTGTTTGCATTGCTTAATACGCTTCAGAGCGGCGGACATCAGATGAGTGAGGGAATGATCTTTCTGTTTGGAATCGTTCTTGCAACTGCGGTAGAGCTGGTTGCCGGATGGCTTCTGGATGTATGCTTCCATGCAAGATGGTGGGATTATTCCAATAAGCCGCTGAATTTTCACGGCTATATCTGTCTTGAGTTTTCCCTGATATGGGGACTTGCCATTGTGATGGTCGTAAAGGTTTTTCAGAAGTATGTGGAGCGTCAGGCTTCTCATACACCTTCCACACTGGAATGGGTTGTTATGGCAATTCTGTATGCGGTGTATCTGGCTGATCTTATTGTAACAGTGGCGGTGATCCGCGGACTGAACAAGAAGCTTACCCGACTGGATAAGGTACGTGCGGATCTGCGGATCGTGAGTGATAAGCTCAGTGATACTCTGGCAACAACTACCATTGATACAGCACAGAAGGTGGGAGAGGGAAAGGTTCAGGTTGCTCTTGCTAAGGCAGAGCTCAGAGATGCGACTGTGGCTCAGAGAGAAAAATCTGCCGAAATGCTTCGGATGAAGAAAGCGGAGCTTCAGGCACAGTTTGATGAGCTGTCAAGCTCTATCACAAACCATACGGTATTCGGCCAGGGAAGAATCATTAAGGCTTTCCCGGAGATGAAGCACAGAGATTATTTTGAACTGATCCAGGAACTGAAGAAAAAACTCAGATAAGAAAAATGAAACGCGATAAAGAGGCAGCAGGAAATTTCCAACATTTCCTGCTGCCTTTTTTTGGAGTATCAGAGTTTCAGCTTATCGGATTCGTTTCTTTATCATTGGTCCGATGATCATGGCGATGATCATTTTTATGAGATCTGCCGGGATAAACGGAATTACACAGATTCCAAGAGCTGCTTTGAAAGTGGAATCTGCAACGATGCAGAACCATACAGTTCCGAAAAGATAGCATACAATTGTTCCTGCGATCATACCAACGAGCTGGATCAGAGGCTTATGGCAGTTGTCAATTACCAGTCCGGCAATAACAGCCATAACGATAAAGCCGATGATGTATCCGCCTGTAGGACCGGCCAGCTTTGCAGGGCCGCCGGTAAATCCGGAAAATACCGGAAGACCTACAAGTCCAAGCAGAAGATAGATCAGATAGCTGATGGTTCCTTTTTTCCATCCGAGAAGATACAGGGACAGATAGATGGCAAGATTGGTAAATGAGATCGGAACCGGACCGATCGGAATGGACAGCGGCGCAAGAATAACAGGTGACAGCTGCCATAAGAGCGGTCATGGTGATCTCGTAGGTTTTTGTACGTGGTGCAGAGACAGTATTTGTCTGATTCATATTGAAAGAGCCTCCGTTTAGAAAAAGGTTATATATTTACTGGGTTTGGGTAAGCAATGAAATGCTGTAAGTGTGTATGACAGGTCATATGTACAGAAGGATGCTTACGCAGATTCAATTTCATAGGTGAATCCTGCATCCGTAATGGTTTTGAGAGTGTCTTCGATTCCCTGGCCACCTTCTGTAAGATAACCGGAAGCAAAAATAGAGTCTACAACACTGAGCAGGTTTTTTTCTTCGCCTTTAAAATAAACTTCTCTTCCGGCAGCACATCGGATATCTGCTTTAGGTACAAGAAGTCTTGCCAGGCAGAGAACCTTCATACAGTATTCGGTTGTCAGCTGGGAAATATCTGCATTTCCGAGAGGAGTTCCCTTGATCGGAAGAAGAAAGTTGATCGGCAGTGCTTCCGGCTGGATCTCACGTAATTCCAGAAGCATGTCAACAACGTCTTCCTTGCTTTCACCCATGCCAATGATACCGCCGCTACAGATCTCGAAACCAAGTCCCTGAAGCATATGGATGTTCCGGACACGCTGGTCAAAGGTATGTGTACTGCAGATGTTATGATAAAAGGAACGGCTGCTGTTCAGATTATGGTTGATCCGGTCAAGACCAGCCTCTTTGAGCATTTTTGCCTGGTGCTCTGTGAGAAAGCCTATGGAGCAGCAGAGATGAGTTCCGTGTTCTTTCATTTTGCGGATCCTGCGGGCCAGCTCCTCGATCTCTTTATCTGTAAATTTCATACCACTCAGTCCGATACAATGTCTGGATAAATGATAATCATTTACGAAATCATTGTCCTGATATAATTTGTCTTCATCTACCCATTTGTATTTATCAATATCGGCAGTGGAACGACATGACTGGGCACAGTAGGCACAATCCTGGGAACAGTTACCGCTGCGGGCATTGGTAAGGATGTGGATGCTTACCCGGTTTCCCTTATATTTGTAACGTAAACTGCTGGCACGGTCGATCAGTGCCTCAAGTTCTTCGTCCGGAGTATCTAAAATTGCAATGGCTTCATCTCTGGAAAGCGATGGAGCTTCTTTTTCGCATGATGCAGTGTTCATGTCAATACCTTCCTTTTGAGTTTTTTTGACGGGTTATCACTTTATCACATAGAAATATTGAATGTCAACTGCAAATATAAAATGAGTTTACAATTAAAACTGTAGTATTAAGGTAATGCTTAGGATCATGTAAGCAGGGTAATTCCTTGAATTCGGTTAAAATAATTCTCAATTCATAAATCATATCTTATAAATCTAATAC
>ENA-OQKC01000471-OQKC01000471.1-human-gut-metagenome-genome-assembly--contig:-NODE-471-length-17162-cov-2.999883_pt1 | contig 17162 bp, 20 predicted proteins | sample MGYA00242774_ERZ504790 | MGnify/ENA primary metagenome ERZ504790 (study PRJEB26092, sample SAMD00036419) | human gut metagenome | host: Homo sapiens | study: EMG produced TPA metagenomics assembly of...
CACGTGGTCTTGCCGGCGCCGTTGGGGCCGATCAGGCCAATGAGTTCGCCCTTGTTGATGGTCATGTTGAAGTTGGACACGGCTTTCAGACCACCGAAGGTGATGCCGAGATGTTCGGCTTTGAGGATGGGCTGGGTTGCGTCGCTCATCGTGAGGCCTCCTTCACGGTCTTGTCGTCGGACTGGTCATGCTGCTTGGCGCTGGCCGCGGGTTTCGCGCCCTTGCCGGCGGCGCCGCGGAACAGCATGCGGTTGACCAGACGCGGCAGTGAGAACTCCCAGGATCCGAAGATGCCCTGCGGGCGGAAGATCATGACGAGCACCAGCACCACCGAGTAGGCGAGCATACGGTAGTCGGCGAAGGCGCGCAGCAGCTCGGGCAGGATGGTCAGGCCGATGGCGGAGACGATCGAGCCGGTGAGCGAACCCATGCCGCCGAACACCACCATGATCACGTAGTTGATGGAGTTGAGCCAACCGGCCATGGTGGGGTTGAGCGAGCCGATGTACTGGGCGAAGATACCGCCGGCGATGCCCGCGAAGAACGCGGAGATCGCGAAGACGAGCACCTTGAGGTACGTGGTGTTGAGTCCGGAGGCGCCGGCGGCGATCTCGTCGTCGCGGATGGCCTTGACCGCACGGCCGTAACGGGAGCGGCCGAACATGAAGAGCACGACCACGGTGACCACCATGATCCAGAACACGACGTACAGGTTGGCGGTGCGTTCGATGCCGATCAGCGCCTGTCCGGCGGCGCCCTTGTCGAGGCCCATGCCGCCGGCTACCTTGAGGTTCTGGATGATCACGCGGATGATCTCACCGAAGCCCAGCGTGATGATGGCCAGGTAGTCGCCGTGCAGTCGCAGGGCAGGAATGCCGATCAGGATGCCGAACACGCAGGCCACCACGCCGCCGATCAGCGTGGTGAGCAGGAAGCGGGCGGTGGGGTCGATGGCAATGCCGGCGGCGACCATGTATTTGGAGGTCAGTGCGGCCACGTAGGCGCCGATGGCCTCGAAACCGCAGCATCCCAGCGTCAGCTGGCCGAGCACGCCGATGGTGAGGTTCAGGGAGGTGGTCATGATGATGGCGATGCACGCGGTCATCATGATGCCCTTGATGTAGGAGTCGGCCAAGCCGGATTCGCACAGCGCCATCACGATGCCGAACGCGGCGAGGATGCCGATGAAGCACACAAGATAGGACTGTTTGGTGGAAAGCATTGTCTTCTTCATCTGATCAGACCTTCTCCCCTTCGTTCTTGCCCATAATGCCGGACGGTTTGACGAGCAGCACGATGATCAGGATGGCGAACACGATGGCGTCGGAGAACGCCGAGGTGATGATGCCCGCCGTGATGGTGCCGATATACGCCTTGGTCAGGCTTTCGATCAGACCGATGGCCAGACCACCGATCATGGCGCCCGGGATGGAACCAATGCCGCCGAGCACGGCGGCGACGAACGCCTTCAGGCCCAGCATGGCGCCCATCATAGGCGAGACCTGCGGGTAGGCGGCGCAGTACATCAGCGAGGCGACCGCGGCCAGACCGGAGCCGATGGCGAATGTCAGGGCGATGGTGGAGTTCACGCTGATACCCATGAGCACGGCGGCCTCCTTGTCTTCGGAGACGGCGCGCATGGCCTTGCCCTGCTTGGTGAATTTGACGAACAGCTGCAGGCCCACCATGATGACCAGGCCGATGACGATGGTCAGCAGGGTGTCTCCCGGCAGCTTGAGCTTGCCGAACGCGATGGACGGCAGGTGGAAGATGGTCGGGACGGTCTGGAAGTCGGCGCCGAAGATGGCCTGTGAGCCGTTCTCCAGCAGCAACGACATGGCGATGGCGGTGATCAGGGCGGTCATGGAGTTGCCCTTTTCACGCACCGGCTTATAGGCGGCCTTTTCGACGATCACGCCGACGGCCACGCATACCAGGATGGCGGGAATGACCGCCACCCAGGCGGGCAGTCCCATGGCCACGATGGCCGGAATGGTGAGCATGAGCACGTAGGCTCCGACCATGATGAAATCGCCGTGGGCGAAGTTGATCAGTCGGATGATGCCGTAGACCATGGTGTAGCCCAATGCCACCAGCGCGTACACGCTGCCGATTTTCAGACCGTTGAACAGCTGGCTGATGAACATGATGATCTGATCGGTCATAGCTCCCCCTTTCTATCAATGTTGTGGTTCTCTACCGCTGCGCGCGTAGAGATATTCGTATGTCTTGCGATTGATGGCGCGATACGCCCGCGCCTGGCGATATCCGCATATTGACGGCTGTCCTTATGCATCCGAGCCCATGAAAACACGAAAGGGAGAGGACCGGCAAAACCGGTCGCTCTCCTGTTCATGCGGAAGTCATGCTAGGACATCGTGATTATGCGGTGGGAATTCATGGAATTCACTTGGGCTGCACGGTGGTGTTGTACACCGGCTTGCCGTCCTTCATTTCCAGCACGGTCACGGACTTGGTCGGCGAGCCGGACTTGTCCATGGTGAACTTGCCGGTCACACCGTCGAAGGTCATGCCGGCCACGGCGTTGCGCACATCCTCACGGGTGGCGTTCTCGCCGGCCTTCTCGATGGCCTGCTTGATCATGTAGATGGTGTCGTAGCCCAGAGCGGCGAACGTGTTCGGCTCGGCGTTGTTCTTGGACTTGTAGGACTTGATGAAGTCCTGCACCTTGGTGTTGGTGTTGTCGTCGGCGGAGTAGTGGGTGGTGTAGTAGGTCTTGTTGTACTGGGACTTGTCACCGGTGAGCTTGAGGCCATCGTATCCGTCGGGTCCCATCACGTAGCCCTCGAAACCCACGGAGCGGGCCTGCGGGATGATGTACGGGCCAGCCACGGAGTAGTAATACGGAGCGTAGAGCAGCTCGGCGCCGGAAGCCTGGATCTTCTGCAGCTGGGCGGAGTACTCGGTGTCGTCGGCGGAGGAGGAGCTTTCCTTGTCCACCACTTCGAGGCCGAGCTTTTCGGCGGCCTTGGCGAAGGCCTCTCCCACGCCGGAGGAGTACGGATCGCCGGTGCCGTAGAGCACGGCCACCTTCTTGACCTTCAGGTTCTCGGCGGCGAAGCGTGCAGCCACCTCACCCTGGTAGGAGTCCTTGAAGCAGGTGCGGAACAGGTAATTGCCGGTTTCGATGGAGTCGGAGGTGGCGGCCGGGGCGATGGTGACCAGCTTGGACTGGTCGGCCAGCGGGGCCACGGCTGCGGTGGTGGCGGAAATGGTCGGGCCGGCCACGGCGAGCACGTTGTTGTCGCCGGCGAGCTTGTTGTAGGCGTTGGAGGCTTCGGTGGCGTCGCCCTTGTCGTCCATGGACTCGAGCTTGACCTTCTTGCCGTTGATGCCGCCCTTGGCGTTGATCTCGGAGACCGCCAGCTCGAAGCCCTTGACCTCGGCCTCGCCGTAAGCGGCGGCGGTACCGGAGTTGGTGGTCACGGTGCCGATGGTGATGGAGTCGCCGGAGGCCTTGGCACTGGAGCTGGAGGAATCATCCATGCTGCCGCCGGAGCAGCCCGCGAGGGACAACGCCATAACAGCGGCCGCGCTGGCCGCAACGAACTTAGTGGAGAACTTCACGTTCATCCTCTTCCTTCTTCCTTGGGATATTTCAACATCGTTCATCTGTCAACCAACGCGCGGGATGTGCGCGTGAGACGTTCCACTCACATAATTCGCATACCACAGAACTACATCACACGGCTTGTGACCGTCATTCACGTCTCTCTCATCCGATGTTTGTCGCGGACTGTTATAACCAGACCGGCTTTGAACCCGCAATAAATTGTTCTTATTATGAGACAGCGCAATTACGGAAACGAGAATACAATCCCAAGGAAATGTGGGATTCGTGGGGCTTAGGACACTGCAAACAGGTAGCGGTCGCGACCCGTCCAGTCCTGGCCGGTCGATGCGGCAGCGAATCCGGTGGCCCTGGCAAAGGCCACGAGACGATCCCCCTGGGTCACGTCATGTTCCATGACAAGCACGCCCCCAGGCTTGAGAAGACGGCAGGCCCGCTCGATAATGCGCTCGGGAATCAACGTACCGTCCATCGAGCCGCCATACAAAGCCAATTCCGGATCCCAATCACGCACTTCCGGCTGCTCGGGAATATCGGTCTGCGGCACGTAGGGGGGATTGGTGATGACGATATCGACGGTGCCGTCCAATTGGGCCAATGTGGCGAAGGACGTGGCATCCGCGATTTCCAGATGGTAATTCGAGGCAATGGATGGGTACTTTTTCGCGGTTTCCGACAGATTCCTTCGCGTCCATTCGGCGGTGTTCGGCGACAGCTCCACCGCCCACACCTGGCTGCCGGGCACCTCGCTGACAACGGACAGCCCAATCGCGCCGGAGCCGGCGCACAAATCGACCACACAAGGATGGATCATGCCGTTTTTTGTCAGCCAGTCAAGGCCGGCCTGCACCACGGTTTCGGTTTCCGGACGAGGAATGAACACTCCGGGACCGACCTTCAGGTCAAGGTAGCGGAAAGGAGCGTGCCCGGTGATGTATTGCAGCGGCTCGCGCTTGGCACGGCGGTCGAGCATGGCACGGAAGACGGCAAGCTGTCCGGTTGTGCCAAGTTCCTCCCCCATAAGCAGAGCCCTGTCGACGTCGCGCAGTTCAACGCCTGCCGCCTCGGCAAGGAGCAACTTGGCATCATGCTCAGGCGTCTCAATACCCGCTTCGCGCAATTGCGAAGAGGCTTGGTTGATGATGTCGGTAATAAGCACTGGCGGTCTCCGTTGATCGGACATTAGGCTCCCCTCAGTCAGCTTCGCTGACAGCTCCCCTCACAGAGGGGAGCCATCCGGCAAAGTCATTTCTGATTGGCCAGACGGTCGGCCTCGTCAGCTTGGATGTCGGAATCGATGACGGCCTGCAGGTCGCCGTCGAGCACGGCGTCAAGGTTGTAAGCCTTGTAATTCGTGCGATGGTCGACGATACGGTTTTCCGGGAAGTTGTATGTGCGGATTCGCTCGGAGCGATCAAGCGAACGTACCTGCGAGTGACGCATGTCGGCGGCCTCGGCGGCCTCCTGCTCATGCTTCATGGCCAGCAGGCGGGACTTCAGTACGCGCAACGCGGCGGCACGGTTCTGAATCTGCGACTTCTCATCCTGCATGTTCACCGTGATTCCGGTTGGCAGGTGGGTCATGCGCACGGCGGAATACGTGGTGTTCACGGACTGGCCGCCGGGGCCGGAGCTCATGAAGATGTCGATTTTCAGGTCTTTCGGATCGATCTCGATCTCGTCGTCATCCTCGTCGGCCTCGGGGAACACGATGACGCCGGCAGCGGAAGTCTGGATACGGCCCTGCGATTCGGTGACGGGGATGCGCTGCACACGGTGTACGCCGCCCTCGTACTTCATCGAAGCCCACACGCCGTCTTCGGGAGCGGGCGTGCCCTTGGCGCGGATGGCGATCTGCACGTCCTTGACGCCGCCGAGCTCGGTGGTGTTCTCGGACCTGCACGTTCACGCTCCAGCCAACGCTTCTCGGCGTAACGGGTGTACATGCGCAGCAGGTCGCCGGCGAACAGTGCGGCTTCCTCGCCGCCGGTGCCGGCCTTGATCTCCATGATGGTGTCGCGCGCATCATCCGGGTCACGCGGGATCAGCGCGGTGCGCAGCTTCTCCTCGACGCCGGGCAGTTCGGCTTCAAGACGCTTGGCTTCCTCGGCGAAGTCGGCGTCCTCGCCGGCCATCTCCTGAGCTGCTGCCAGATCGTCCTTCACCTGCAACCAGGTTTTGTAGGCACCCACGATGGCACCCAGTTCGGCGTGACGACGGCCCAGCTTGCGCAGCTTGTCCGGGTTGGACACGACTTCGGGGCTTGCCATCTGTTCTTCGATGGACTGGTACTCCTCAAGCGCGGTTGCCGCCGCCGGGAACTGTTCGTCTGCCATAACACACTTTCTTCTGCATGGTGCTGTTCTGTTCGATTATTCGATTGCGCAGGTCAATGCTGCAACAAAACTCGTCAAAGAATACAAAAACGCCAGTCCTCGATCGGGTATGCCGGAGCATGCCAAATCTAATCGGACTGGCGTGAAGTATGCTACTTGCTCTTCTTGCCGTAGCGCTTCTCGAAGCGAGCAACGCGGCCACCGGTGTCAAGAATCTTCTGCTTGCCGGTGTAGAACGGGTGGCACTGAGAGCACACGTCAACGAACATGTGATCTTCCTTGCCAGCGGTGCGGGTCACGAAGGTGTTGCCGCACGAGCACGTCACCTCAACGGGGTGGTAATCAGGATGGATACCCTGCTGCATTTTACGTCTCCTATGGATTCGGGGGACCCGGGTCGTCATGCCCCTATGGCAAGACGTGAACCGGAACCTAAGGGATTGTACGCGCCTATCTGGACGTGAAGACGCGCTACGCCGCCGCAGGAGACGACGCAAAAGAGTGGGGCCGCAGGGGCTTGAACCCTGGACCGGGCGATTATGAGTCGCATGCTCTAACCGACTGAGCTACGGCCCCACGTTCGCTGCGTAAAACAGCCAACTTGCCAAAGTGTAGCACGAGCCCGCTAACGCCGGCACGCGCGCCATGCACCCATACCATGTACCCGCCAGCAACAAGCAGCATCTCCCGGCGCTACTTCTCCCCCATGTACCCCAACGGGTTCTCGATGAACCGTCGCAAGCCCATTTCGGCCGCGCCATATAGCGAGGGATGCAGCGCCACCGGCGGCACAAACACGCGAATCTTCACATTCGGGTATCCCAGAATTTCCGAACGCAGCCGGCCTTCAAGCACGGTGGCCAGCTCGTCGCCGAAGTGCGTCCACAGTCCGCCCAACAGCACCGTATCGACATCCACCAGATTCACGGCGGAAGCGATGGCGGAAACCAGCGCATCGGCGGCCTGATTGACCACTTTGGCCACATCCGAATCCCCGGCTCGCCAACGCTGGAGGAACATATCGATGGCCTCGCTGCTGGTGGCATCCCCATCCTCGGCAATGCCGGCAGCCTCGACCAAAGCGCGACGGCCCGCAAACGCCTCAAGACACCCGTGACGCCCGCAGCTGCACAACGGCCAACCATCGCCACGGACAGATGGCCGATCTCGCCGGCGAATCCGTGCGAGCCCATCACCACTTCGCCGTCGCGCACCACCGCGCCGCCGATGCCGATATCGGTAGACAGGTAAATAAAGGAGTCCGTGCGGTCCACCACATTCAGGAAGGGCGCACGTTCGGTGGCATACCCCGGAATCTGAGCGATGGCGGCCATCTTCGCCTCATTGCCGGCCACCACATCCAGCCGGCGCACCACGTTGAACCGGGTGAGGTTGACGTTTTCCCAACCCAGATTGCGGGCCACCAACAGCCACATGTCGTCGGTGACGATGCCCGGCAGCGCAAACCCGGCTCCCACCACCTTGCAGCCGCGTCGTTTGAGCCGGCTTTCCAACGGGAAAGTCATCGCATCGAGCTTGGCGAAGATCTCGTACGGGTCAGTGCCGGTCATATCCTCACTCACCCACTCCCGGCCGAGAGTGTCGCCGTTCAGATCGAGTGCCAGGCAACCGTAACCATCGGTGTTGATCTGCAGGCCGATGCCGGCGATGGATCCGCCGCGAATCTCCAGCGGCGTGCTGGGCCGCCCATATGTGGTGGAAACGACCGGCTCGCCTTCCTGCACCACGCCGCTTTCAATGAGCATCGAGGCCAACAGCGAGAGCGTGGCCTTGGTCAGGCCCGTCTCCTTGGCCAGATCGGCACGACTCATCGGTTTCTGCGCACGCAATAAGGTGTCAAGCGTCACCGACAGGTTATGGTTGCGCAGATCCTCCTGATTGATCCTGCGTAGATTTGCCATTGGCCCCTACCTCCTCGCACCCCTAGTCTCGAGCGCCGCACAGGCGCTCACATCCGTCTATCACACCATGATATTGTGCGTCAAACGATTGAATCGGACCGCACCTTCGCGTGTTTCCGTTTGCAATCGAACGTTGAGATACAGTATAGTTTAATCGTCTAACTTATTGGCTATGGCGCGCCGAAACTTTTGAGCGCGACCCTCATCGAGGAGGAATGCATGACGAGAGTACTGGTTGCCGGCGTAGATACGTCAACCCAATCAACGAAGGTCCGCATCACGGACGCCGCCACCGGCGAACAGGTTCGGTTCGGGCAGGCCAAGCACCCGGATGGCACCTCGGTCAACCCGGAATTCTGGTGGGAGGCCTTCACCAAGGCCGCCGAGCAGGCCGGCGGGCTTGACGATGTCGCGGCCCTCGCGGTTGGCGGCCAGCAGCATGGCATGGTCATTCTCGACAAGCAGGGCAACGTGATTCGCGATGCGATGCTCTGGAATGACACCAGTTCCGCCCCGCAGGCCGCCGCCTTGATCGACAAGCTCGGTGCAGCTCCGGCCGAGGGCGACGAACCGGACGACGTGACCGCCCGCGGCAAGCAACGCTGGGTCAAGGCCGTCGGATCCTCCCCCGTCGCCTCCTACACGCTGACCAAGGTGGCGTGGGTGGCCGAGAACGAGCCTGAGAACGCCAAGAAGATTGCCGCCGTCTGTCTGCCGCACGATTGGCTGAGCTGGCGTATCGCCGGCTATGGCCCGGTGGCCGAGGGCGAGGACGCTCATCTCGAAGCCCTGTTCACCGACCGTTCCGACGCTTCCGGCACCATTTACTACGATGCCGCGCATGACGAGTACCGCCGCGATCTCATCGCCATGGTGCTGGCCCCTGCCGAGGGCGAGGAAGCCGCCAAGGCCCACGCCGGCGCCATTGTGCTGCCCACCGTGCTGGGCCCGCGTGAGGCAGCCGCCGTCAAGGCCGACCCCGCCATTGCCGGCAAGGACGTTGAAGGCGGCTGCATCATCGGCCCCGGCGGCGGAGACAATGCCATGGCCTCGCTGGGCCTCGGCATGGCCGTGGGCGATGTGTCCGTATCGCTCGGCACTTCCGGCGTGGCCGCGGCCATCGCTGAAAACCCGGTGTACGACCTGACCGGCGCCATTTCCGGCTTTGCCGACTGCACCGGCCACTATCTGCCGCTCGCCTGCACAATCAACGGTTCGCGCATTCTGGACGCCGGTCGCGCCGCCCTAGGCGTGGACTACGACGAACTGGCCGAACTGGCGTTCAAGGCCGAGCCGGGTGCCGGCGGCATCACCCTGGTGCCGTACTTCGACGGCGAGCGTACGCCGAACCGTCCGGACGCCACCGCCTCGCTGACTGGCCTGACCCTACACAACACCACCAAGGAGAATCTGGCCCGTGCGTTCGTCGAAGGCCTGCTGTGTTCCCAGCGCGACTGCCTCGAGCTGATTCGCTCGCTGGGCGCCGAGATCAACCGCATCCTGCTCATTGGTGGCGGCGCGAAGTCCGTGGCCATCCGCACGCTGGCCCCCTCAATCCTCGGCATGGACGTGACCCGTCCGGCCACCGACGAATACGTGGCCATCGGCGCCGCCCGTCAGGCCGCCTGGGTGCTGTCCGGCGAGGCCGACCGCCGACCTGGCAGCTCACCATCGAGGCGTGGAGACCGGCGAGCCCACCGAAGCCGTGTACGAGGCGTACGCCAAGGCCCGCGGCTGATACGCTGCCAGCAAATCCATGAGATAACAACTGAATAACGATTCCTGATGAATGCCGCCATGGCGAGCATCGCGAAGAGCCGCTGTTATACCGCGCTCCTCGCTGAAGCACACATGGCGGCATTTTTCGTTTCCCACGCAATCCACAAATACGGCTATAATCAAGTCGTTTGAACAAGTCTGGAGATGATCCTATGAACGACCGCTCCCGTATGATGCTGTACGCCCTGACCGCCGTCGCCTGCGTGATGTGGATATGGCAGTCTGTCAAAGAGTCGATGAACGACGGCACGATCATCAGCACTTCGAACATCATTTTTCTGGTATGCATTGGCATCGCGGCCATCTACTGCGCGGCCAACGCGCTAATCCTGTGGTGGCGCCAGCCCGGCAAGGATGACGCGGCTGATGACGACGAAACCGACAGCACGGACGCCGAGGCCGAAGCCGAACAAGCCGAAGAAAACGAACACGACGACGTTGCCGACACCGCAGACACCGACACCGCAGACGCCAAAGAAAACCACAACCCACAGCACTAAAGGAACATCATGGATGCAACCACATTGTCAATAACCCTCAGCGCGATATTGGCCGTCATCTGCATACCTTGCGGCCTGTTTCTGGGGCTTGTTCCCATGAAGGCCGACCTGGTGACCGCCAAGCAGTCAAAGGCCTCGCAGATGGTGAGCTTCATCGTTGCCATAGTGTTCATCGGCTTGCTGGTCGCAGGCCATGATCTGGAGACCTGGGCCATGGTAATCGGTCTGGTCATCGGCTTCGCCGTTGCCAAGATCCCCGCACTGCACGCCTGGGCTTTGCACAAGTGGCCGTTCTTCGAACCCAAGAAAATGGCTCCCACCCCCAAGCGCGTCAAGAAAGCCAGGAAGAAGTAAGCTCTGGCCTTACCTATTCGCTGAAAGCGGGATATCGACATCGGTATCCCGCTTTTTCATTGGCCGCACATATCCGCTGAGGCACATCGCCGAATCATATTGTCGAAATACACCCCAAGTCAGGGCTGATTTCGCGAAGAACGTACACCGGGATCCATCCATCGCGACAAACGGAAAAGGGACGCTGCGTGCAACAGCGTCCCTTTCGGAGGAGGAATGGAACTCAGGTCCATCCCCGTGGCCACCGGGCGGGCCCGGAGGCCAGGTTTAGCTCAGCCTTTCTTTTTCTTGGAGAGCAGGTCGTAGGCGACGGCGGCGATGACGACGAGGCCCTTGATGGTCTTGACCCAGGCGGCGTCCACGCCCATGATGGACAGGCCCTGGTTGAGCACGCCCATGATCAGGGCGCCGACCATGGCGCCGGGGATGGTGCCGATGCCGCCGGTGACGGCCGTGCCGCCGATGAAGCAGGCCGCGATGGCGTCCATCTCGAACTCATGCCGGGCCTGTCTCGTTAAGTGTGTAACTGGCGTTTTCATTGTTGTGTTCCCTCGCTTGGCCAGCGGTCGGCGAAGGTGATGGCAAAGGCGTTGAGCGCGGGCTTCCAGCGCGCGCTCCATCGTATCCGTCCCTTGCCGGTGGGGTCCAGCGAGCGGACGGTCAGGTACATGCACTTGAGCGCGGCCTGCTCGTCGGGGAAGTGGCCGCGGGCGCGGATGGAGCGCTTGAATCTCGCGTTGAGCGATTCGATGGCGTTGGTCGTGCAGATCACGCGCCGGATCTCCACGTCATAGTCCAGGAACGGTATGAACCGTTCCCACGCGTCCATCCACAGCCTGCGGATCGCGGGATATCTCGCCTCCCACTTGTCCAGCATCGCGTCGCGGGCCGCCGCCGCGGCGGCGGCGCTCGGCGCGGTGTAGATGGGTTTGACATCGCGTTTGATGGCGTCCCAGTCCTTCTTCGACGCGTAGCGGAACGTGTTGCGCAGCAGATGCACCACGCAGGTCTGCACGATGGCCAGAGGCCATACCGCGCCCACCGCGTCGGGCAGGCCTTTGAGCCCGTCGCAGATCAGGAAGAACACATCGTCCACGCCCCGGTTCTTCAGCTCGGTGAGCACCGACAGCCAATAGCGTGCGCCCTCCGCGGCGGGCGACGCCCAGATGCCCAGCACGTCGCGGCCGCCCTCCAGATCCACGCCAACGGCCACGTAGAACGCGCGGTTGGCGACCTGCCCGTCGCGCACCTTGACGACGGTCGCGTCGATGAACACGGCCGCGTACACACGATCCAGGGGACGCGAGCACCATTCGTCCTTCTCGGCCACGACCCGCTCGGTGATGCGACTGACGGTCTCCCTGGACACGTCCGCCCCGTAGATCTCCTGGAAGTGGGCGCTGATCTCGCCGGTGGTCAGGCCCCTGGCATACAGGGACAGCACCACCTCGTCCACCCCGGGCAGCCGCCGCTGCCGTTTCCTGACGACGACCGGCTCGAACGAGCCATCGCGGTCTCGCGGCACCTCGATCCCGACCGGACCTACCGAATCGGTGACCACGGTCTTGGCGGTGGTGCCGTTGCGCGTGTTCGCGGCCCTGCCGTCCTTGGATTTCTTGTGCTTGGCGCGGCCCAGGTGCTCGGTCATCTCCTCGTCCAGGGCCGTCTCCAGCACGCTTTTGGTGAACTGTTTGAGCAGTCCGTCGGGCCCTGTCAGGTCCAGTCCTTTTTCCTTGGCCATGCGCACGAATGTGAGCGCCGCCTCCCGCTCGGCGTTGCGTTTTTCCGCGTCCGGCTTCTTCGTCGGTGTCATGTTTCCCCTTGTCCCAGCAGACATCGTCCACCAGCCTTTCCGACCGGCCACACGACCGGCCAGTTAAGGCCAGTTACACACTTCGAGAGACAGTCCCGTTTTCAGCGGAAGGAGAGAAAGGAGAAAGAAGGAATGGAAAGGTGCCATGCGGGCATAACACAACACCGCACATGGCGAAACTATCGAATCAGCCCATCGGGCGCACTGGCATCATAATTGATGTGTACACGCCCGATGGAGCGAATTCAATCGGTCAGACCGATGGTCACTCGACCTCAGACAGGGCATCAATGATGTAGTTGTTGATCGTGGCCTTGACGGACTCGAGGTGATCGGACTTGGTGGCGGCGATGAGCTCGGACTGCGGCTTGTCGAGGCTGTAGGCTTCGAGGTCGGCCAGGGTCACGTTGCCCTCGTCGATGTCCTTGCCGATGCCGGAATCGTAGGAGCTGTAGCGCTCGGCCATGAGGTCCTGGATGAAGCCGTCCTGGTTCATCTTGTCGGCAACCAGCAGGCCGGCGGCGTAGGTGTCCATGCCGGCGATGTGGGAGCGGAACAGGTCCTCCTCGTAGAAGGAGGTACGGCGCGGCTTGGCGTCGAAGTTCAGACCACCGTGAGGTCCGATGGAGCCGGCCTGCAGGACTTCCCACATGACGGCGACGGTCTCGTACAGATCGGTCGGGAACTCGTCCATATCCCAGCCGATGAGCTTGTCGCCCTGGTTGGCGTCGAGGGAACCGAGGAAGCCGGACTCGCGGGCCACGCGGATCTCGTGCTGGTAGGTGTGGCCGGCCAGGTTGGCGTGGTTGCCTTCCAGGTTCAGCTTGAAGACGTCAGTCAGGTCGTGGTTGCGCAGGAACTCGATGGCGGTGGCGGCATCGAAGTCGTACTGGTGCAGCGTCGGCTCCTTCGGCTTCGGTTCGATCAGGAACTGGGCCTCAAAGCCGATTTCCTTGGCGTAGTCGGCGCACATGTGGAAGAACTTGGCGATGTGGTCGGTCTCGCGCTTCATCTCGGTGTTCCACAGGTTCTCGTAGCCTTCGCGGCCGCCCCAGAACACGTAGTTCTCGGCGCCCAGGCGCTTGCCGATCTCCAGGCTCTTCTTGAGCTGGCCGCCGGCGTAGGCGTAGATGTCGGCGAACGGGGAGGTGGCGGCGCCGGACACGAAGCGCGGGTTGGTAAACAGGGAGGAGGTGTTCCACAGCAGCTTGACGCCGGTGGACTTCATGTTCTCCTCGATCTTGTCGACGACCTTGTCGAGGTTGGCGTTGGTCTCGCGCAGGGTATCGCCTTCGGGGGCGATGTCACGATCATGGAAGCAGAAGTACTCAACACCCAGCTTCTGGAACAGCTCGAAGGCGTAGTCGACCTTGGCCAGAGCCTGGTCCATCGGATCGGTGTACTTGTAGTACGGGCGGTGCGCGGTGCCGGTGCCGAACGGATCAACCAGTTCCTGGTTGAAGGTGTGCCACCAAGCGACGCCGAAGCGCAGCCAATCCTTCATCTTCTTGCCGGCAACGACCTTGTCGGCATCGTAGTAATGGAAGGCGAAGTCTTCCTTCGGCCCCTTGGCGCGGCCGACGTACTCGATCTTGTCAACATCCCACAGACCCATTTGGGCGCTCCTTTGCAGTAGGCGATATTACGGATTGCAGGACTAATAATAAAACGAACGAACTAAGTTTGTCAAATGAATGAATTAATACGCCGTGTCTCAGCGTGTTGCCAATCATCGCAATGGTTTTCGAATGCAGTCAAGGCACAAGATAGTATGGGCAAGCCAAGAAAACGAGGCTCGATAATTGACGTCACGCAATTCCTCGCCGGCCACCGCTGAGGCCGGCTCCATCACCCCCGCCAACTCCAACAGCACCACCCCTGCCAACACCACCGCTATGATCATCACCCTGATGATCGGCTCGTTTGTGGCCATTCTCAACCAGACGCTGATGATTTCCGCACTGCCCACGTTGATGCATGAATTCGATGTGCCCAGCAGCACCGTGCAATGGCTGACCACCGGATTCATGCTCACCAACGGCATCATGATCCCGATCACCGCGTTCCTCATCGAGACCTTCACCACGCGCCAGCTGTTCCTGTACGCGATGGGCATATTTGCGGAATGATCTTGGCGATAATGCACTGGTGTCCGGTCTGGTGATGATGCCGAGCGACATCGCCATGGGCGTCCTGAACCCGGTGGCAGGCAAGATGTATGACCGTATCGGTGGCCGGCCGCTCGCCTTGCTGGGCTTCGCGATCATGACGTTTGCGGCTGTGCTGCTGGTCACCATCATGAACACGCACACCGCGGCGGCCATGCGAACCGGAGTGCCGGAAGCGGCGGCATCGGCCATTGGAGTGCGGGCTTCGTTCCGCACGGTCGCCATTGTGTGCGCGGTCTGTTTGGTCGCATCCCTCTTCATTCGCGACCGTGGACGTCGCCCCGGCCAGCAGCGTTAAGCGATTCATTCATCGATCGTAGGCTTTCCTGATGGTCTCATCCAACGTGCCAGCATTACGCGCCTTTTCCATATCCTCCCAGTCGAAACCGGTGTCTTTGGCTCGCCCGTAGAAGAATCGCACGAGCCCCGCGAAATCCGGCTTAAATCCGTTGCGCTGAAATGTGCGAACCAGCGAATCACCGATTTCTGGGTCGTCGGGCCTGCGTGCCTCATAAATCGGGATGGCGCATGACCTCCATGCTCCTCGAACATGCGCAATGCGATTGACGATCATGCCACCGTGCGCACCGTCATATTGCGCGGCGGCATGCGGGTCCGCCACCTCGTAGGCGCCACCGTGGATCATGTCTTCGAGTATGATGCGCCCCGTGACCGCGCTGGCATCACGAATCCAGAACATCGACGCGAAATTGGTGTCGTCAAGTTCGCGAAAATCACGTATTTCACGTGCGCCAATCCACGAGTCACTGTCATGCATGAATTCAGCCAAAGCCAGAAACGGTGAAATGCCTACGCTTGGGCCATATTCCAGTTCGATGCGTAGATCCTCGGATTCGTCGCCGGTCAGTCCCACGCCGCTGACGGCGCAGTCATAGGCAAACCAATCCCAGAACCACCATTCGATCCTTTGCAGTACCTGCTTCGGATACTTTTTGCATGGGTTCAGATTCACTTCGCGATAGTATATGCGTCTCGCTTCGGCATAGACGGCGAGATTGCAGCGTTTGAACATTTCGGCTACGTCTTTGGTGTCCAGCATTGCTGGCAAACCGGCATTTTCGGCAGTAGTAGTGGTTGCGGTGCTCATGGTGTTTCCCCTTCATGTGATGTGGACGGCGGGCTACGTTGCCCGCCGTGAGGCACACTGTATGGCGCTCATGCGGTGGCCCGCAAGCCCACATGGCGAAATGGTGGATAAGTGGAAAACCCAATGATTCCAAGGGGTATGGAATGTGCATAACAGTGGCTACCGTCGGTGGATAACCGCACTTTCTTGCAGGTTATCCACTGATCGCGCAGCTGTTATCCACCGTCTCTGGGTTATCCACATCGTCTCTGGCGTGTCGTCCACTGTCAGCAGTCGATTTCTGCTTCGTTTGGCGTGTATAAGTGCACGGTGAAGTGTATAACTCCGCGCATTAGGCATATTTGCTACTGAGAAAGGTCCCGAAATCGCCTTCGAACGCATAGCTACACTCAGCAGATGTATTCAGCATGGCAATAGACCCACTTAGGCACCGGCGAATGATTTTCCCTCGCTTATAGAGTCGGCAAAGGCCCAACACCTGTCCCAACGCCGACGCTACTGCACTGGCAGCGTCGGCAGAGGACCACAACTTGGCACAGCAACGACGCTAAAACCGCCCAGCATCGTTACACGTCCAAGTTTTGGCCGCTAACGACGCTTAATGAACGCTTAGCGTCGGCAGCAGGTCACGCACTGGTTCTCCACCGACGGTAGCTCTCCTTAGCGAAGCCAGCCCGCCACTCTTTGGCACATCACCGACGCTGAGAGAACCTCCAGCGAAGCCAACCAGCCAACCGCTGGCGACATGACACCACCCACACCCCTCAGCGAAGCCAACCTGCCAGCGCATGGCACCCCAACACCGATGAGAACACCCACCCCACCAGTGCACAAAAAGGCTGGTCATAGCGGTTGCGATGTAATCGCATCGTAATCGCGATGACCAGCCTCGGGAGTTGGGCTGCAATGAGCACCGATATGAATCAGATAATGATGCCGTTGCAGTGATCGACTTCATGCTGGATAATCTGCGCAGTCCAACCGGCGAAGGTGGCGTGGCGGGCGCGGAACCGACGGTTCTCCGTAGTTGACCTCAATACGTCGATAACGCAGCGTGCGGCGTTCGCCGGTCAGGGACAGGCATCCTTCCTGGGTATCGAAGGCACCGTCCGAAGCGGTAATCACGGGGTTGAGCATCACCGTTATGCGCCCGCCAAGGTCTTCATCCACAAAGACGATGATGCGTTTGCCTACGCCAATCATGTTGGCGGCCATGCCCACGCACCGTGAACGGTTGGCCTCCAGCGTGTCTACGAGGTCTTCGATCACCTGCTCGTCGCCGGGCCCGGCCGCTTCGGACGGCGTGCGCAAAAACGACCGCGAAGTCATAATAGGACGTTGCATGCTGGAATCACGCTTCTTCGTGCCAATGGGGGTTCTGGCCGAAGGTGTGACCTTCGGGGTTGTCCATTGCGGCGATATCGGCCATGTCCTGATCATCGAGTTCAAAAGCGGTCAGGTCGAGGTTCTGACGCTGGCGCTCCGGGTTCAAGGACTTCGGGATGGCCACGTCGCCGTACTGGAGGTGCCAGCGTAAAATGGCCTGGTACCACGGAAATACCGTGCTTGGCGGCGATACGCTTCAGGTCC
>ENA-OQKC01000475-OQKC01000475.1-human-gut-metagenome-genome-assembly--contig:-NODE-475-length-17102-cov-2.304683_pt1 | contig 17102 bp, 20 predicted proteins | sample MGYA00242774_ERZ504790 | MGnify/ENA primary metagenome ERZ504790 (study PRJEB26092, sample SAMD00036419) | human gut metagenome | host: Homo sapiens | study: EMG produced TPA metagenomics assembly of...
GCGGTTCCTAGTTCTTATTTAGGTACTGCCAATACAATGTGTTCCTTATCTGAAGCTTTGGGGATGACTGTTCCCGATGGCGGCATTATTCCTGCATATTCGGCAGCCAGATTGGCTGTTGCTGAACATACCGGCATAAAAATTATGGAACTGGTTGAGAAACATATTACGGCACGGCAGATTATTACTGACGGCAGCATCCGGAATGCGATTAAGATTTGTTTAGCGATGAGCGGAAGTACCAATGCAGTCATGCATTTAACGGCCATTGCCAATGAAGCCGAACTCGATATCGATGTACTCAAGGAATTCGATGAATTGTCTAGAAAGACACCGCAATTAGCTAAAATTAATCCTGCTTCGGAATATAATATGATTGATTTTTATCGGGCTGGCGGGGTCAGTAAATTATTAGATGAAATGCAGTCTTTCATTGATACGGATGTGATGACTGTTACGGGGCAGACCGTTATGGACAATATCAAAACTCATCGGTATCCATACCCCTTCGATGAACGGGTTATCCGACCCCTGAAATCTCCGTTTGGATATGAAGGTGGGGTTGCCGTATTGAGAGGCAATTTAGCTCCGGATACGGGCATTACAAAACCGGGTGCGTTCGATAAATCTTTGCGGCATTTTAAAGGAACTGCCATTTGCTTTGACTCGGAAGAGGCTGCAGAAAAAGCTATTTTGGAAGGACAGGTTCATGACGGCCATGTCGTCGTTATTCGTTATGAAGGTCCTAAAGGCGGACCGGGAATGCGGGAAATGTTTAAGGCCATGAAGTACCTCTATGGTCGAGGCTTAGCCAAAACGACAGCTTTAATTACGGATGGTCGTTTTAGCGGTACGAATAATGGCTGCTTCGTTGGTCATATTTCACCGGAAGCTGCTGAAGGAGGACCGATTGCCATTGTAAAAGATGGAGATCTTATTGAAATTGATGTAGATAATAGAAGCTTGACTTTGCATGTAAGTGAAGAAGAAATTACGAACAGACTGAACCAGTGGCAGCGGCCTGCACCTAAATTTACAAAGGGCTATTTAGGCTTATATTGCAAGCTGGCATCCTCGGGATCGAAAGGTGCTGTCATGAATTATGATAAATTATAAGATCGGTTAAGTGGCTACATTGTTCGTTTTATAAGGAGGATACGTCATGGAAGAATTTAAGGCAAGTGTATTTAGAAAAGTAACAATACGGTTAATTCCATTCTTAATTTTAGCTTATTTATTAAACTATATTGACCGTGTTAACTTAGGCTTTGCCGCATTACAAATGAACCGAGATTTGGGCTTGACTGCGACGACTTTTGGTTATGGTGCAGGGATTCTCTTTATCGGTTATTTCCTTTTTGGTGTCCCCAGTAATATGGGGCTGCAGTAAATATGGAGCGAGAACTTGGTTAGGCTTACTCTTATCTGTATGGGGCTGTATCGTTGTAGGGATGGCTTTTATCACTAATGTTACAGAATTCTTGGTTGTCCGGTTTTTACTGGGGGCTGTAGAAGCTGGTTTCTTCCCCGGGGTTAGTTTTTTATTTAACAAAATGGTTCCCTTCTGAATATCGAGCTTCGATCACGTCTCGATTCATGTTTGCTCAGCCGCTGGCCTTGATGATTGGGTCTGCTGTGTCTGGATGGCTTTTAACTTTTGACGGGATGATGAATGTTGCCGGTTGGCAGTGGATGTTTATCCTCGAAGGGATTCCGACCATTATCGTTGGCTTTATTGCCTTCTATTACTTGACGGATAATCCAATGAAGGCCAACTGGCTGACAACAGAAGAAAAAGACTTTTTAAATGGTGAATTAGAGCGTGAAGCCCAGCAAATCGAAGCGAAAGAAAAGGTTTCGATGTGGAAAGCAATGCTGAATATCAAAGTCTGGATCTTGGGTATTATTTATGTTTCGCAGGTCATCGGTGTCTACGGCGTAAATATGTGGCTTCCGCAAATTGTTAAATCGTATAGTTCAGATCTTTCTACGACTGCAATCGGCTTTATCAGTGCCGTACCTTTTGTTGTCGCTGCCATTGGCATGTTGGCCATCGGCTGGAGTTCAGACAAACACTTAGAACGTAAGTGGCATATGATTGGTGCCATGGTTCTTGCCGGCGGCTGCCTGGTTCTGTGCGGTATCTTACAAGGCAGTTTGGCTGTTACGATTGCACTTATTTCTATTAGTGCCATCGGTTTCTATGGTTGTATGCCCGTCTTTTGGACGATTCCTACGAGCTTTTTGGTTGGTGGCGCAGCTGCAACGGGTATCGCCTTTATCAATGCTGTCGGTAACTTGGGCGGTTTTATTGCTCCGATTACGATTGGCTGGTTGAAGGACTACACAGGAAGCTTTACCAGCGGTTTATATTTCATGGGTGCTATCGTCTTGGTAGGCTGCATCTTATCGTTGATCCTTTTTGCGGCATTCCATCGTGAAGGCGAAGCCAAATGATCTTCTTAAGAAATGTTGGGAGTGTGTATCGTTATGAAATACAATCCAATTACTGAACCTATTTTACAAGAATTGAGAGATATTGTTGGCGACAAATATGTAACGGCCGATAAAGAAAAATTAGAGATCTATAAAACGGATGAAGAGGGAAATCCCATTTATTTCAGTTATCCGGAAGCCGTCGTCTTTCCGGCAACCACTGAAGAAGTAGCTGCTATTGTGAAATTAGCCAATACGCACTTAATCCCTATTACGCCACGGTCAGCAGGTACGGGTTTGTCTTGTGGAGCCATTCCGGTTCACCATGGGATTGTAGTGGAATTGGAACGAATGAATCAGATCATTGAGATGAACGCCGATGATTTATATTGTATTGTCCAGCCCGGTGTCCGTACAGTAGACCTACAGAATGCAGCCAAAGCGAAAGGCCTTCTGTATGCAGGAGATCCCTGCAGCGCTGAAAGCTGCCAAATTGGCGGAAATTTGGCAACGAATGCCGGCGGGAATAAAGCCGTTAAGTATGGGACGACACGTCATCAGATTTATAGTCTTACTGTCGTTACGCCCTTGGGCGATATCGTAAAGGTTGGGGCACGTTTAGAAAAGTGCAGTACCGGGTATTGTTTGGAACAATTGATCAGCGGTTCTGAAGGAACCTTGGGTATTATTACAGAAGCTACCTTGAAATTAAAGGTGCTGCCTCCGTATTCGTTTGATGTTGTAGCGATTTTTGATGATCCGGCAAAAGCCTTATCCCTGCCCCGAAAAGTTCTAAAGGCAGGTATTGAGCCGACCAGTATTGAATATATGGATAATCGGGCTATCAATATTAGCGGTGATTTCATCAAATGTGATTTGCCGCATGCTAAATCCGGCGGTGTATACGATATCATCACCGTCGAAACCTATGACCCCGATGAATTGGACAAAAAGATGGAACAGTTAAGTGACTTGTGCGATAACTGCGGCGCTGTAGACGTCTTGATGGCTGATGATAGAATCTGGGAAGCTCGAAAAATGTTTGCAGATGCTTGTCGTGAGCTTTGCTTAACTTGGGCCAGCTCGGATTACGTTGTTCCTTTAGATCAGATTATTCATGTTACGAGTAAATTACCGGAAATTATGGAAAAGCACCATATTGACGGTGGTATTGTAGCCCATATTGGAGACGGTAATATTCATGTTAATATTTTGAACACCCAAAACCAAGGGCCTCAAGAATGGTTTGAAACCCTTCATGCCTATGACGATGATATCTTTTCGCTGGTATACAGCCTTGGCGGCAAGATGTCGGGGAACATGGGATTGGGTAACAAAAGAAGATGCCTTTAATAAGTTTACCCTGAGGCGAATTGAAATTAATGAAATTGCTGAAAAAGCTTGGGATCCCAATAATATTATGAATCCTTCAAAAATTATTGATATTGCAGAATAAAAGATTATGTTTCTGACGTTGAACTGAAAGAGTGATCTATTATGAGCTTATTTAAGGAAAATTAAAAAGGGGGAAAAAATGTTTGGCCCCTTTTTGAATATGAACTATCCTGCTGTCGTAGAAATTGCAGGCCTTGCCGGTTTTGATTTTGTGATTCTTGATAATGAACATGGTGAAATTCCATTAGAATCTGTCGGTGATTTAATCAGGGCTGCAAAGGTAGCCGACATTCCTGCTATCGTTCGCGTATACGAGGGAAATCCGGAGCTTATTGATAAAGCTTTAGATTTAGGTGCCGATGGTGTACAAGTTCCGAATATCGGGTCTAAGGCTGATGCAGAACGTGCCGTACAAGCTGCTAAGTTTGCACCGATGGGCAGTCGTGGATGCAATCGATTTGTAAGAGCCGGTAAATACGGCAGTATCGATAAAAATCAATTTTTTGGCAAAGCAAATGAAGAAACGGCTGTCATTTTACAGGTAGAAGGTCAGGATGGCGTAGCTGCTTTGTCGGATATCCTTACCGTAAAAGGGATTGATGTGTTGTTTGTCGGGCCTTATGATCTGTCTGCTTCTTTGGGGATTCCCGGTCAAGTAGATCATCCGAAAGTTATTGAACAGATGGAACAGATTATGAAAGAAGCGGAAAAAGTTGGTGTAGCTATCGGCTTTTTTGTGGATGATGTCCGGAAAGCTGTTGAATGGCGAAATAGAGGGGTACAGTACGTATCTTTCTCTAGCGATGTAGGAGAACTATACACTCGATTTAAAGAGTGCGCCGACTATTTTAAGTCAAAATAAGCTAAAAATAGAATAATTGACAACGTATGAAATCCCACAAGTGCGTTATGTCGAATCGGTAAAAGCCGTGAGAGTTATCTCACGGCTTTTTTGAACGAATATTGTTGAGCCGGCAGCTCATGCAAAGCGCTAAACTATTCGCTGTACGCCCATCCTTTATACAAAAAGGCTCTTGTCAGTATGGCATATAACTTCACGCTTCCGGATTTTTAATTGGAGCAGTGTTTACATGATGGGAAAGTTATAATGCTTTGGCATATATATGAAGGGAGTGTGTGAACGCTATATTCTTTCCATCAAAGATAATCGGGAACGGAAACAAGGCTTTACTGACCGGGCCTAAATATGGAACCGAGCTATTAGACGGAAAGAGTGAATTCTGTACTCAAAGAAAGCGATGTGAGCGAAATATTCTTCGATACGGACGATTTGGAATGCTTTTATAATTTTGAAACAGAGACTAAAAAAACGCCTTTTAAAGTTAGATGGTCAGGTCTAACTTTAAAGGGCGTTTTAAATTACTATGCGTCATTGAGGAACTTAGCTGTCAAAGCGAGAAGGCCCGCCGGATCGTCTTGTCTCAAGCCTGAAACGGAAATTTATAATCGCATAAAAACCATAATAAGAAATTCTTTTTATTATGGCTCGTTATAATGTTGTGATGAATGAATTTTCTAATAAATGATTATCTGATATTCCCAGCGTGCTCAGATTATGTTCCAAATCTTTTTGTGCAAGTAATAGTGCATGAATGGTTGACTCTTTTTTTCTTCTGTCAGTCGAAATGATGGTATGCTGACACTGATTGCGGCAATGTTTTTATTATTATACCGGATTGGGAGTGCAAAGCAATTTAAATCAAGGGAGCATTCTCCTTCTTCTTTAAAATAACCGTCTTGTTTAGACTGCGTATATTCTTCGTACAATTTTTTGAGATCGGTACAGGTTTTTTCTGTCAATGGCCGTAACGGGTCCGGGTACAATTCTGATAGTTCTTTGTACGTATAGTCACTTAGCAAGGCTTTTCCGATTGCTGTGCAATATGCAGGGAGACGTTTCCCTACAAATGAGACCAGCCTGATTGGTTCAGGTGAGTCTCTTTGCCAAATACAACACGTCTCCATCCACTAATACTCCAAGCTGGCAAACTTCGACTGTTTGTGCGTACTAGTTTTTTTCATTTCAGCTTTAAAGATATTTAGGACTGTAATATTTTTTTGAGATGCGGAACCGATTAAAAACATATTTATTCCTAATATATACCGCCCATCGTTTTTTGCTCAATAAATTTATGGTCTCGGAGTGTATGGATAATGGGGACTATAGTGCTTTTGGGAACTTGTATTTGCGTAGCGATTTCGGTTAACGTTAATCCTTCATCCTCGGTCGAAGCTAGGCTTTGCAGAATATCTAATACGCGTAAGGTTGGTTTATGTTGTGTATGCGCTATGAGGAGTCACTTCTTTCATCATGATATCTAATTTAACAGGTAATTTTTTGTTGCTTAGCTGGGTAGGATTATTAATAGAGTGGGCATTACATAACTATATACATCTATAATTATATAGCATTTACTTTATATAGTCTAGCGAATTGATTCGACTAATTTATGAATAAGTTGCATCGACCAAAGTGCTTTTTTTTGAGATTTACTATGGGGCAGGTATTGAATTTTTGAGTGTAAAATGATAAAATAACGAATATAAGAACAGCAACGCATATACGAACCTAAAGACGCGTTTATGAAATATTGGCGAGTGGGTAAGGGCGCGGCATATAACTACGTCTGGTGTCCGATATATGATTGTTTTATTTATAGCTTTTATTATTTTTGGTAGAGGTGAACGTATTGTGAAAAAGAATTATGTAGTTATGGATGGGAATACGGCCGCTGCATATGCTTCATATGCTTTTACGGAAGTAGCTGCGATTTTCCCGATTACGCCGTCGTCTGTTATGGCAGAAAAAGTAGATGAATGGTCGGCTAAAGGCAAAAAAATATTTTTGGAAAATACGGTAGACGTTATTCAGATGCAGTCTGAAGCAGGGGCTGCGGGAACCTGTCACGGTTCGCTGCAGGCTGGTGCACTTACCACTACCTATACTGCTTCTCAAGGTTTGCTGCTGATGATTCCGCCTATGTTTAAAATTGCCGGGGAGTTTCTTCCGGGGGTATTCCATATTGCAGCTCGTACCGTTAGTGCGCATGCCCTGTCTATTTTCGGTGATCACTCGGATGCGATGGCCTGTCGGTCTACCGGATTTGGCATGATCATGTCTTCCTCGCCGCAGGAATCGATGGATTTGGGGGCAGTCGCTCATTTGTCCGCTATTGGCGGCCGATATGCCTTTATGCATGTTTTTGATGGATTCAGAACATCCCATGAAATGCAGCGTATCGAAGCGCTTGATTATGATGAACTTAAAAAAATGGTAGATTATGATCAACTTAATGCATTTCGTAAAAATGGCTTGAATCCGGAACATCCTCATGAACGAGGCACTACGGTTAATCCGGATATCTTTTTCCAGTGCAAGGAAGGCGCAAATGAAAAAAATTGCTTCGATTCCTGATACCGTTCAAAAGTACATGGATAAAATCAATGCGCTGACCGGCCGTGACTATAAACTCTTTAACTACTATGGCGCTCCGGATGCTGAAGAAGTCGTTGTTATCATGTGTTCTGGTGCTGAAACGGTCCGTGATACAGTGGATTATTTGAATGCTAATGGCCGAAAAGTAGGCATGGTACAAGTCCATCTCTATCGTCCGTTCTCCGTCAAACACTTTGTCGAAGCTATTCCTGCTACCTGTAAAAAAGTAGCTGTCTTAGATCGTACAAAGGAATCGGGCAGCATTGGGGAACCGCTGTATTTAGATGTACAGAGCGCACTCATTCAGGCTGGACGCGGCGATATCACCGTCGTCGGCGGTCGCTATGGCTTAGCCTCTAAAGATACAACCCCGTCTCAGATTGCTGCTGTATATAAAAATCTTTCGCAGAGCAGTCCCAAGAACAATTTTACGATCGGTATCATTGATGATGTGTCGGCTACCTCTTTACCGGATGAACCGATTCACATTTCTTATCCGTCGCAGATGTCTGCAAAGATCTGGGGACTTGGCGGTGATGGTACGGTTGGTGCCAATAAGAACGCAATCACGATTATCGGGCTGCAGGCTGATAAGTATGCACAGGCATATTTCTCTTATGACTCCATGAAAACAGGCGGCTTAACGCAGTCTCACCTCAGATTTGGTGATCATCCCATTCATGCTACGTATCTTGTGGATTCCGCGGATTTTGTAGGCTGTCATGCACCTACGTATGTTCATAAATACAATACGACCGCAGATTTAAAAGATGGTGGTGTGTATTTATTAAATTGTCCTTGGAATAAGGAAGAGTTAGAAGCACAGCTTCCGGCTCAGATGAAACGTGATTTGTATAACAAACATGCACGCTTCTATACGATCGATGCTACGAAGATTGCCGGTGAAATCGGTCTTGGCAATCGTGTTAACACCATTTTACAGGCAGCATTCTTTGAACTGACTAAGATTATACCTTTAGATATTGCCGTCAATGCTATGAAACAAGGCAACTACGACAGCTATTTCAAAAAGGGTGGTCAGGAAATCGTAGATAAAAATAATAATGCTATCGATGCTGGTATTGTTGGCGTTGTTAAGGTAGACATCCCCGATGCATGGGCTGATGCAAAAGATCCTGAACATGATTTCTCTCAGGTTCCCGATTTTATTCGCGACATTGTAGAACCGATGAACCGTCAGGAAGGCGATTCGCTTCCTGTTTCGGTCTTTAAGAAGCACAACTGCTTTGATGGTACTTGGCCGCTTGGAACGACGGAATATAGTAAACGTGGTGTAGCCATCAATGTGCCGCGTTGGAACGCTGAAGCTTGTGTTCAGTGTAATACATGCGCCATGTCTTGCCCCCATGCTGCCATCCGTCCGGTGTTGCTGGATGAAGAGGAAGTATCACAGGCTCCTGAATCGTTCGTAACGGCTAAAGCCAAAGGCGCTAAGTTGAGTCAGTATCATTTCCGGATGCAGGTTTCCCCGTACGATTGCCTTGGCTGCGGTGTCTGTGTAAGCGTATGTCCGATGAAAGAAAAGGGCGCCCTTACCATGGTTCCCATGGAAGAAGAAGCACAGCAGCAGGAGAATTTCAATCGCTTTGCTATGGATGAAAAATATCTGAAGAAAGACGTTATTAGTGACAAAACCGTTAAAGAAAGCCAGTTTGCTAAACCGTACTTCCAGTTCTCGCCTGCATGTGCCGGTTGTGCAGAAACAACCTACATTAAATTAGTTACACAGCTTTTCGGGAACAGAATGTATGTAGCCAATGCTTCCGGTTGCTCGTCAGCTTACGGCGGTTCTTTGCCGACGACTCCGTACTGCAAGGATTCCCGTGGTTTTGGCCCTTGCTGGGAACAGTCCCTGTTTGAAGATAATGCGGAATTTGCCTATGGTTTCCTGCGGGCACAAGATGCGATTCAAAAAGAATTATTAATCCATCTGCAGTCTATGAAGAAAGACGGGATTGCTGTTGAAGCCGTCGATAATTACTTAGAGTCCTATCAGGACAGCAGTAAATCGCGCGACGTAACAGACCAGCTGATTCAGGCATTGGAACAAGTCCCTGCAAATGAAGATGTTGAATTTGTTTTACAAAATAAAGAATTCTTAGCAAGAAAATCCGTATGGGCCTTTGGCGGCGACGGCTGGGCCTACGATATCGGCTTTGGCGGAATTGACCATGTTATTGCTCAAAACCGCAATATTAACATCCTTGTCATGGATACGGAAGTATATTCGAATACGGGCGGTCAATCTTCCAAGGCTACGCCGACGGCTGCCGTTGCTAAATTTGACTGCGGGCGGTAAGATGGTCAAGAAAAGGACCTTGGTGCCATTGCCATGACTTATGGATATGTATATGTTGCTCAGGTTGCTATGGGATACAATCAGGCACAGACTTTGAAAGCTATTCGGGAAGCTGAAGCCTATCCGGGTCCGTCGATTGTAATTGCCTACTGCCCGTGCTTGGAACATGGTATCAAGGCCGGCATGGGATCGACTCAGACTGGAAATGAAAAAAGCGGTAGAATGCGGTTATTGGCACTTATATCGCTACGATCCTCGTCTTGCTGCAGAAGGGAAAAACCCCTTCCAGCTTGATTCTCCGGAACCGAATTCGGATAAATTGAGAGAGTATTTGAGCGGAGAAAATCGTTATAACCGCTTGAAGATTAATTTCCCGGAACGTGCAAAAGAACTGTATACGAAGACGATTCGAGAAGCGAAAGAAAGATACGCTAAATATGCAAAAATGGCAGAAAGTAAATAAAAATTAAGTAACTGCGAGGAGCTTTGCTGTATTGTATAAAGGGGAATATTTCTATTCTGGAGTGCGGCAAAGCTCCTTATTATAAAAATAATCGAGTTATAGAGAATATGACAAAGGGGTTGGAACGATAGATGGATTTTCAATTTTCTGATGAACAACGCATGATCATTAAAATGGTACGTGATTTTGCGAACAAAGAAATTCTCCCTACGGTGGAACAGCGCGATGAAGAAGAAGTTTTTGACCGGGGCATTCTAGATAGAATTGGAGAACTTGGTCTTATGGGGATCTTTTTCCCGGAAGAATACGGCGGCAGCGACGGCGACTACTTAAGCTATATTTTAGCCAATGAAGAATTATCCCGCGTAGATGATTCTATTGCCTGCAGTTATGCGGCGTCGGTATCCTTGTGTGCATGGCCGATCTTTACATATGGCACGGATGAACAGAAAAAGAAATATTTAACTCCTTTGGCGGAAGGATCTAAATTAGGCGCTTTTGGGTTAACAGAACCTAATGCCGGAACCGACTCGGCATCGCAGCAAACGCATGCAGAAAAGAAGGACGGCTATTATTTGCTGAATGGGAGTAAATGTTTTATTACGAATGGCGGCGAAGCTGATATTTATGTCGTTTTTGCCATGACGGACAAGTCGAAAGGTACGAAAGGCATTTCGGCGTTTATTTTGGAAAAAGGAATGCCGGGATTTACCTTCGGTAAGAAAGAACATAAAATGGGGATTCATGGTTCACAGACGATGGAACTGATTTTCCAGGACGTCAAGGTCCCCGAAGAAAACTTGTTAGGTCAAGAAGGCAAAGGATTTAAAATTGCCATGACCAGTCTTGATGGCGGACGAATTGGCGTTGCGGCACAGGCTTTGGGGATTGGGCAGGCGGCATTGGATGCAGCTGTCAAATATTCTAAAGAAAGATCGCAGTTTGGTAAACCGATTTGTAAATTTCAAGCGATATCCTTTATGTTAGCGGATATGGCTACTCGCCTCGACGCAGCTCGTTTACTGATTTATCGTGCTGCTTATTTGAAAGGCCAAGGACTCCCGTATTCGAAAGAAGCCGCTATGGCTAAAATGTATGCTTCGGATACTGCCATGGCGATTACTACCGATGTTGTGCAAATCTTAGGCGGATATGGTTATATTCGCGAATATGGTGTAGAGCGACTGATGAGAAACGCCAAAATTACGCAAATCTATGAAGGCACCAATCAGGTTCAAAAGATGGTTATCTCAGGCGCACTGCTGCAGTAAATGAAGGCAATATGATGAAGTGGAGGCAGGAGAAATGGACGATATTTTGACATATGATGAAATGAAAATTGGTGATAAAACCTCTTTCGGCAAAACGATCAGCGAATCTGATGTCTACTTATTTGCCGGAATCACAGGGGATTTCAATCCCATTCATGTAAATAAAGTAGAAGCGGAAAAAACGATTTTTAAGAGTCGAATTGCCCACGGCATCTTATCAGCCGGTATCATTTCTACGACAATCACCAAAGCGGTTCACGGCGGATCGATTTACTGCTCTCAAGATCTTGCATTTAAAGCACCTGTCCGGATTGGCGATACGATTACGTGCGTTGCAGAACTGATCGAAAAAATTCCGGAAAAGAAACGCTTGATATATAAGACGACCGTTACCAATCAAGATGGCGTTATCGTGACTGACGGTAAGGCTGTTATACTGAAACAAGGATAAAATTCATATAATTATACGTTAAGGAGGAATGCCTTATGACACTGAAAACCGGAGAACAATACATTGAAAGCATGAGAAAACTGAATTTACAGGTATATATGTTTGGGAAAAAAGTGGAGTGTCCTGTCGATGATCCCATTCTGCGGCCCTCGCTTAATTCTGTTCGTATGACCTATGATTTGGCACAGATGCCGGAATACGAAGATTTAATGACGACAACGTCGCATTTAACCGGGAAAAAGATTAATCGATTTACACATATTCATCAAAGTGCAGACGACTTAATGAATAAGGTTAAAATGCAGCGTTTGTTGGGTCAAAAAACGGCTTCCTGTTTCCAGCGCTGCGTAGGGATGGATGCATCGAATGCCGTATATTCCACAACCTATGAAATCGACAAAAAATATGGGACTCACTACCATGAAAATTTTGTTAACTTCTTGAAAAAAGTACAGGAAGAAGACTGGACTGTTGATGGTGCAATGACAGATCCTAAGGGCGACAGAGGTAAAGCTCCCCATGAACAAGACGATCCGGACTTGTTTTTACATGTCGTAGAACGTCGTCCCGACGGGATTGTTGTACGTGGTGCCAAAGCACATCAGACCGGGTTCATTAACTCCCATGAAGTTATTGTTATGCCGACCATTGCGATGCGTGAGGCTGATAAAGATTATGCTGTATCCTTCCATTGCCGTACTGATGCGGAAGGGTATCTTTATGATTGTCGGCCGTCAATCCTGCGATACTCGTAAGCTTGAAGGCGCACCGATGGATACAGGAAATCCGGAATTTGGCGGTACTGAAGCACTGGTAATTTTCGACAATGTATTTATTCCGAATGACCAAATTTTCCTTAATGGTGAAGTAGAATTCGCCGGAATGATGGTAGAACGATTTGCCGGTTATCACCGTCAGTCCTATGGCGGCTGTAAAGTCGGCGTAGGCGATGTCCTCATCGGCGCAACGGCTTTGATTGCTGAATACAATGGCTGTGCAAATGCATCGCATGTTAAAGATAAAATTATTGAAATGCAGCACTTGAATGAAACCCTATACAGCTGTGGGATCGCATGCTCGGCATTGGGAAGAAAAACCGAGTCTGGAAATTATTTGATTGATATGCTTCTGGCCAATGTTTGTAAGCAGAATGTCACGAGATTCCCTTATGAAATTGTTCGGCTTGCAGAAGATATTGCCGGAGGCCTCATGGTAACGGCACCGTCTGAATTGGACTTGAGAGATCCTAAGTTAGGTAAATACGTAGAAAAATATTTAAAGGGCGTAGGTGTAGTTTCTACTGAAAATCGCCTGAAGGTTTTACGCCTGATTGAAAATCTTTGCTTAGGAACGGCTGCGGTTGGTTATCGTACCGAATCCATGCATGGTGCCGGCTCTCCCCAGGCTCAGCGTATTATGATTTCGCGCCAGGGTAATCTTGCTATGAAAAAGGAATTAGCCAAAACATTGGCACATGTGACTGAATAAGGCAGGTGACTGATGTGAGTAATGACATTAGGCAGCAGGTGGAAGCTCTTTTGGATTTGGAAATTCGTCCGGCATTAGCAGCCCATGATGGAAACATTATGATTCAATCTATTGATGAAGGAACGATTAATGTTAAATTATCCGGGAGATGCAGTACTTGCCCCAGTGCCTTAACGGTTACCGGCAATTTTATTCGGGAAAAGATATTAAACGCGTTTCCTCAATTCCAAACGGTTGTGTTTAATTGTGTCAGTGAAGATTTACTGCAGCAGGCTCGGGACATGTTGAGAGCCTCAAAGGGTTAGGCAATCTTTGATGAATATTGGAATTAAGTATTGCGGTGGCTGTAATAGTCAGTATGATCGCGTTAAGTTAATCGAAGGCTTCAAGAAAAGACATCCGGAAAACCGGTATTATGGTGTTCTGGACGGAGAATTGACACAAGACATATGGATTATTGTATGCGGCTGTCCGAGCGCGTGTGCATGTACTGACGGACTCACTGCCAGGCTGAAGATGGTTTGGGTCAGGTCTTCCGAAGAGCTGGCGCTTTTGGAAACGGAAATCGACAAGCTGGAACGCGAAAAATAAATTAGATAAAAAGGAAGTGTAGAATGACCATTGGGATTAAAGCCCCCGGATATTACGTGCAAGGGGCCGGTGAATTAGATCGACTCGGTAAATATGTAAAGAAGCTGGGTACATCTTTCTTGATCGTGGATCGCCGAATAACAAGAAGCGTGTCGGAACTACGGATTATGGATTCTTTAAATGAGGTTGGCAAACAGGCGGTTTATTGGGAGTTTGGCGGCCATGCTCTAAGCAGGCTATTGCCGATGCCGTTATGGTCGCGGAAAACCATGGCTGTGATGCCATTATTGGGTGTTAGGCGGCGGTCAAAGCCCTTGATACTGCAAAGGCAGCTGCAACGAATATGGGTGGAGTATCAACTATTCTTATCCCTACGATTGCATCCAATGACGCTCCCTGCAGCAGTGTTGCCGTTATTTATAATGACGAAGGCGTTGTTGTAAAAGCGCTCATGATGAATCGGAACCCCGATGTGGTTCTTGTGGATACGGAGTTAATTGCACAAGCGCCTAAAAAGTATTTGGTTTCCGGGATGGGCGATGCATTAGCTACGTACTTTGAGGCGAGAGCCTGCTGGCGGAGCGGCGCAAAAACGATGGCCAGAGGGCAGTGCTCCAGAACGGCATTAGCCTTAGCAGAATTATGCTATCAAACACTGCGTGAACATTCGGTTGACGCCCTTAAGTCTGTAGAACAGCATATTGTTACGCCTTCATTAGAAGCTGTAGTCGAGGCCTGCGTATTTTTGAGCGGGATTGGCTTTGAGTCCGGTGGATTGGCGGCCGCACATGCAGTAAATGATGGGTTGGCCTATCTTTCTCAGGCAAAAGGGGCATCTCATGGCGAAAAGGTGGCCTTTGGATTGTTGGTACAGCTGCAATTGGAACAGGCGTCTGAACAAGAACGAGATGAAGTCCTTTCGTATCTTCGACAAGTGGGATTGCCAACTTGCCTGGCTGATTTAGGTGTTACGGAAGTTAACGAACCGGAACTTCGTAAAGTCGCAGAGACAGCCAATGCCCCCAGCCAATTTACAAAGAATGTCCGCGCAGATATTACTGTAGAAGACGTATATAACGCAATTATGTCTGTGGATGCGCTGGGGCGTCATAAATGAGTAATGACTAGGTAGAAAACATTAGCCATTTATTCAGCAGATGCTGTTTAGGAGAAAGGCATCATATCGCTTTTAGACAAAATTTTGGCCTATTAAAGGCAATATTGGAAAGTCTCTTTTATAAGTGCATATAGCGTAATATAAAGCGGATGCCCTCTGTGATTAGCACAGAGGACATCCGCTTAGTTTATTGGGACTCGTGAGTTAATGCGGCCGGGGTTATGATGGAATATTATTTTCTATTCGCTTTTTAAAACTAACGTTAAGGGGACGTGCTTTTTCAGATATGGGAAAGTATGTTTTTACGGTTGGGTGTTTCTTATCGCTATTATATTCAGCAGCGGTTTGGCTAAGATGGCGGCCAGGATGCTTTTTACGATATCCAAAGGGATGAAGGGTAAGACGCCGCTGGTGATGACGGCAGCCCAGGGCATTTCCGTAACGAAGTGGAGCTGAATGGCCCCGCCGAGGTAGATAATAGGAATGCCGATGACGATGGCGACGAGGGAATAGCGCTTCAAATTATATGTTTTCCCTTTTAACGCCGACATGAGGTAGACGGCGACGACGTAGGCCCAGATGTAGCCGCCGGTGGGACCAAACATCTTACCGGGGCCGGAGGTTCCAGCTGTGAATACCGGCACTCCGATGAGGCCGATGCCGATATAGGCCAGCATGGTGATGGCGGCATCTTTTGGCGGCAAGAGGAAGGCCACTAAGTTGACGATCAATGTCTGCAGCGCCAGGGGGGACTGGGAAAAGGGCAGGGGAATGATCAGATAGGCGGAAATACAGTTCATTGCGATCAACAGGGCGATGTGCGTCAGGCGCATCGTCTTTTCTCGTGATTCAGACATGATAAAAGCACTCCTTACTATAAATACAGGACTCGTTACACAAGGTGTATTATAGCAAACAGTGCCTTTAAGATCAACTAATTTGGAATTTATAAGGTTTACAATTAATCTTTCAGTAATTGTCCTAAGCAGGGCTCTACCTGGACGCCTTCACCGACTTCACCCCCCAGGAGCGGGCAGTGCTCTCCGCCCTGCTGGGGAAGGCCAATTCCGTCACCGTGGCCCTCACCTGCGACAAGCTGGAGGAGGAAATCCTGGCCGCCGGAAAGCCGGGCCAGGATAACTATACGGCAGGAGGTGGAGAACATGTACCGTCAGATCCGTGGCTGGCGGCATGATTATAGAAACCATATCCAGGTACTCAAAAGTTATGCGAAAGACGGTGACTTAGCGCAGATCAGCAAATATCTTGATGAGTTAGACGAGGATCTGTCCACCGTGGATACCGTGATCAAGACCGGAAACAAAATGACCGATGCCATTTTAAACAGTAAGATTTCTCTGGCAAAGTCAAAACATATTCCGGTCGTGGCGGATGCCCATGTACCGGTCGCATTAAAAACATCGGAGATGGATCTCTGCATTATCATTGGAAACCTCTTCGACAATGCGATTGAGGCGAGCCTGCAATTGCCGGAAGAGAAGCGCATGATCCGCATCTACATGGACATGAAAAATACCCAGCTCTACATGTCTTTCACCAACTTTACCGCAACGAAAAAACAGAAAAAAATCAGTGGCAGATTCCACACCACAAAAGGACAGGGACATGGATTCGGACTTGTCCGTATCGATGATATTGTGGAACGCTATGGCGGCTATCTAAGCCGCAACAGCGAAGACGGAGCTTTCACAACGGAGATTTTGCTGCCACAGGAATAATACAATTCGTCCCAGAAAAGATGCAGTTCGTCCCTGAAACATGCATCTTTTTTCTTTGTACTATAGTAAAGACTGTTAGAAATTTCACATTCACGGAGGAACCACAATGAATAACCACAAATCAGAATACGGCGTCATCCAAACGATCAGGTTCATGATCCGGCAGGCGGTAAAAGAAGCTCCGGCTGTGCTGGTATGGCTGGTTGTAGACGCAATTTTGGCACTTATATTACAGCTGCTCGAATTATACGTGACACCGGTATTACTGCGCGATATTGAGGAGCAGATCGCATTGAAAGAGTTAGTGACAACTATCCTGTTCTTTCAAGTGGAATCCTGTTGCTTACCGGACTGAAAGAATACATAAACAATGC
>ENA-OQKC01000477-OQKC01000477.1-human-gut-metagenome-genome-assembly--contig:-NODE-477-length-17077-cov-2.783009_pt1 | contig 17077 bp, 19 predicted proteins | sample MGYA00242774_ERZ504790 | MGnify/ENA primary metagenome ERZ504790 (study PRJEB26092, sample SAMD00036419) | human gut metagenome | host: Homo sapiens | study: EMG produced TPA metagenomics assembly of...
CGCAACGGGGACTTCGGGCACTCACGCTCGACCAGACGGTCTACGTAATGTTCCACACCAGCCGTTACGCGACGCTGTTCGCGGCGATCGTGGTGCTTGCGGCGCTCTACCCCAGATTCGGGTTCGTGGTGCGCAAGGTCGAAGGCGACGTGGAGCAGAACCGCGAACAGATCGTCAACGCCTTCAAGTCGGCAGGCTTTCGCTGCGCGGAGAGGAAGACGGGGTGATGACATTCCGCGCCGACGGCCCGCTGCGCAAGCTGATGCTGCTGGGAGAGGACGAAATAAAGGTTTCACAATACGGACAGTGGATTCAGATCGACGGCATACGCCGCGGCGTCGCCCGGGTCGAATACCGGCTGGATTCGTACATACAAATGAGTAAACATGATTAGGAAAGGATACAGATACCTGCTCACGGCCGTCATTGCGGCCTCGGCGGCAGCCCTTTTGACCTTTGCGGCCCGCAACGACTTCGGGCTGGGGCGCAACATGGAGATCACGGTCAATATGATGCGCGAACTTTCGCTCGGCTATGTCGACCCGGTAGACCCGGACAAGCTGATGGAAGGTGCCGCAGAAGGTATGGTCAGCGACCTCGACCCCTACACGGAGTTCATCCCCGAAGACCAGATGTCCAACTTCGAGCTGCTCACCACCGGCAAATACGGCGGCGTAGGCTCCCTCATCCGCAAGAAAGGCGACTGGGTAACGATCGCCCAGCCCTATAAGGGATCGCCCGCCGACCGCGCCGGGCTGAAGATCGGCGACAAGATCCTCGCCATCGACGGCAAAGATGCCAAGGGCTTCACCACCGAGCAGGTCAGCTCGCGCCTCAAGGGAGACCCGGGTAGCAAGGTCAGGGTGACCGTCGAACACCTGACGGGCGGCACCGAGACCGTCACCCTGCAACGCGAACGGATCGCCATTCCGGGCATACCCTACGCGGGATGGGTGGACGAAGGCATCGGGTACATCCGCCACAGCGATTTCACCGAAGGTTGCTACGAGGATATGCGGGCAGCCATCGAACGGCTGCGTTCGGAGGGCGAGCTGAAGGGGCTGATCCTCGATTACCGCAGCAACGGCGGCGGCATCATGCAGGAAGCCGTGAAGATACTGGGCATGTTCGTCCCGAAAGGCACCGAAGTGGTGAGTACCAAAGGCCGCACGGAAGATTCGCGCCGGGTATACCGCACCGAATCGGAACCGATACTCCCGGACTTGCCGCTGGCGGTACTCGTCAACGGCAACTCGGCATCGGCATCGGAGATCGTGACGGGAGCGTTGCAGGATCTCGACCGCGCGGTCATCATCGGCCAGCGCAGCTACGGCAAAGGGCTCGTGCAGACCCCGCGCCCGCTGGGATACAACGCCATGCTGAAGCTCACCACCGCAAAATACTACATTCCTTCGGGACGCTGCATACAGGCCATCGACTATTCCCACTCGCAGGAGGGCACCGTCCGTTCGGTACCCGACTCGCTCATCTCGGAATACACGACCCGCGCCGGACGCAAGGTCTACGACGGGGGCGGCATCATGCCCGACATCCGCACCGAACCGGAGTACATCAGCCGCTTCGCCATGACGCTCTATGCGCTGGGATTCATCGAGGATTTCGTGGACGAATACATGCAGGAACACCACACCGACACGATCGACAACCGCACGTTCTCGATCACCGATGCGGACTACGACGCCTTCGTCAAATTTATGGAAGGCAAGGAAGTCCCCTACGAATCGGAAACCCGCCGGGTGCTCAAGGTCCTGAAGGAAGCGGCCGAAAACGACCTTTACAGCGACCTGGCCCAGGAAATCACAGCGATCGAGGGCGACCTGAAAGACGACACGCAGACCAATCTGCATACCTATCGGAAAGAGATCGCCGAAACGATCAACAACGACATCGTTCTGCGTCACAGCTATCAGGCCGGCGTGATCGAACATAACCTGGGTGACGACACCGAGGTTCTCCGGGCTACCGAAGTGTTGGAAAATCCGACGGAATACCAAGAAATCACGACCATGCAGACGTCCGAAAAGAAATAACCGGCTATGCTCAAACTGGGGCGCAAAATACTCTCGTTCCGCAAGCGGATCGTAGCCATCGTCGTCGGAGTGACGATGGTGACGCTGTCCCTGCTGTTCACCAACGACATGGCCCGCCGCCTGCGGGAGAAGGAACAGCACGAAGTGGCCCTCTGGGTACACGCCATGGAGCGCGTGATGAGCGACTCGAGTAACGACCCCTTCGTCCAAGACATCCTGAGTCAGCGCAACAACATCCCCTTCATGCTTCTCTCCGCCACTGTCAAATCAAGTTCATCCATCTCTAATTCCACATTGATATGCTTTAACCTATTTGATTTAAGTTTTGAAAGCAACACGATACTCTCCACATGTGTCGTCATCGGAAATTGATCAACCGCTCTCCATTTCTCAATCTGATACCCTGCTGTTTTTTCGTCTTCCTGTGCCCCTTCGCACAATATTTTCAGATCTCTTGCCAATGTTGCGGAATCGCAGCTTACATAAACAATCCTCTCCGGCTGCATCTTCAAAATGGTATCCAGCAATTTGGCATCGCACCCTTTCCGAGGCGGATCTACGACGATCACATCCGCGTGTGCCTTTTCTCCTCCGTGCTGTTCTTCATAATCTTTATAGTATTTCGGAAGGATTTCTTCAGATTTTCCCACAAAAAACTGTGCGTTTTCTATTCCGTTTAACAGTGCGTTTTCTCTTGCATCATCAATCGCAGGGGGCACGATTTCCACGCCGTAAACCTGTTTTGCCTTCTGCGCAAGAAACAAAGAAATTGTTCCGATACCGCAGTACAAATCCCAAACCGTTTCATCTCCTTTTAAGCCTGCATATTCAAGCGCCTGAGAGTATAATTTTTCCGTCTGTACCGGGTTTACTTGATAAAACGACAAAGGAGAAATCTGATATTTCACTGAGCCGATATAGTCTGTAATATATCCTTGCCCCCAAAGCACCTCAAACGTATCTCCCATAATTACGTTTGTTCGCTTTGTGTTGGGACTTGCCGTTATACTCGTCATTCCGTCAATTTTAGCAAGCTCTTCCACCAACTCTTTCTGATGCGGAAACCATTCTCCGCTTTTATCCGCTTTATCTTTATTCACAACAAAACACACCATGATTTCTTTTGTCGTAAATCCATAACGAAGCAGCACATGACGAAACAGACCCGTTCCTGTTTTTTCATCATAGGAACGGATCTTATATTTTTTCATAAAATCAAGAATGCTCTCTAAAATATGTTCATTTACCGCTGCACCGAGAATGCAGTTTGTATTTGCTATAATGTCATGTGTACGGCCTGCGTAAAATCCTGTTACGGGATTTCCTTCTTTGTCTGTTCCAAACGGAAACTGCGCCTTATTTCTATAATAAAACGGAGTTTCCATCCCAATGATCGGCTCTTTTGTACATTCCAAAAGTTCAGATGAAAAACCGCCGATCCGTTCAAGATTTCCCCTGACTTTTCTTTCTTTAAACTCAAGCTGCTTTTCATAGGACATTTCCTGAATCTGACAACCCCCGCATTTTCTTGCGAAAGGACACTTAGGTTCAACCCGGCTGTTTGACGGTTCAAGCACGTTTATCAATCGGGCATATCCGTAATTTTTCTTTAGCCTTGATCACTTTAACTTCTGCAACATCTCCTATTACAGCGTCTTTTATGAACAGCGTATATCCGTCTATCTTTCCGATTCCTTCTCCGTTGACACCGATATCCGTGATTTCAACAACTACAGTATCATTTTTCTGCATACACATATCTTCCCTTTTCTTTCTGTTTTCCTGCATTTTTTGCACATCCGCATCTGCGCACATATTTCCCCACCGGAAACACCGTATAGTTACGATCTATCCGCCGCCTACAATCGGCTTTTTCTGTTTACGCTCCTGACGTTCTGCGCAAATTAGAATCGAACAATCGGTTAAATCCTAACCAGTCTGTACCTGTTTTCCCTTTAAATATTTCCGTCAAAGTCTGCATTTTTGCATCTGCATTATCCGCAAGATTCAACGCTACCGCCTCCGCAAGCGCCGGTTTTTTTCGGAGAACCGTATTCCAACTCTCCGTGGTGGGCGATAATACAGTGTTTCAATTCATTTGCAAGGCGAACCGGAAAATCCGGTATTGTCCTGATTGCCTCGTCGAGCATTTCCACTCCGATCACAATATGCCCTATCAACTGTCCTTCATCTGTATAATCATTGTCCGGAAATGACGAAAGTTCCCTTGTTTTTCCGATGTCATGGCACATTGCCGCTGTCAACAGAAGATCTTTGTTTAAAATTCCATATGATCCGGCAAAATATTCGCACATCCGAAGTACGCTCAACGTATGTTCCAGCAGTCCTCCCGAAAATCCGTGGTGTACCGTTTTCGCTGCAGAATGTGACCGGAATTTTTTAATAAATTCCTGATCGTTCACAAAGAAATATTCTAACAGACTTTTCAGATACGGATTGGAAATGTGACGGATAAACTCTGTCAGCTGTTCATACATCCCGTCAACGCTTTTCTCTGTGGTAGGCATGTAATCTGCCGGGTTGTATTCCTCTTCACCGGCTTTGCGGATCTGTTTTATATTAATCTGCAGATTTCCGTTATAATTGATCACTTCTCCATATACTTCTATAAAATCTTTTTCATCATAGTCCGCAATCCCCTGCGAATTCGGGTCCCATACTTTTCCGTCAAGCGTTCCTGTCTTATCCTGCAAAAGCACGTTGTCATATGGTTTTCCGTTTCTTGTTTCAGCCGAACGTTTTCCCTTACACAGATAAATATTTCTGATTGTTTCTCCTTCATGTAACCCACTGATATATCTCATGTCTCGCTATTCCTCTTTCTATTTTTTCTTTATTTCTCTATGTTCTATTTCTTTTAATCTGTTTTCTTATTTTTTCATTCCTGCTTTTTTACTGAACTTCTTCTTTTCTTATTTTCTCATTCCTGCTTCTTACTGAACTTCTTCTTTTCTTATTTTCTCATTCCTGCTTCTTACTGAACTTCTTCTTTTCTTATTTTCTCATTCCCGCTTTTTACTGAACTTCTTCTTTTCCTATTTTCTCATTCCTGCTTCTTACCAAACTTCTTCTTTTCTTATTTTCTCATTCCCGCTTCTTTATTTAACTTCTTCTTTTTCTGTGGTCACGACAGAAAATTTTATATTGACATATCCGTCTGAACCGAGCCGTTTTCCGACAAACTCCATCGTTTCTCCTACAGACGAGCCTATCACAATGTTTTGGTATGCGGCAATATCCTTTATCTCTTCTCCCGATGCTTCACATATAATATCTCCGATTTGTATTCCCGCCGCCATCGCCGGTGAATCCGGATCAACATCTGCCACATAAATACCTGACGGCATTTTATGTTCTTCTGCAAGCTGCTCCGTCACCGTTGTTCCGTAAATTCCGATATATGGAACGCTTTTCCCATTGATGAGCAATTCTATAATCGGCTTCAAATCTGAAATTCCATATGCATTCACAACATTTTTTCCTGTGTCGTTCCATACGGATGAAGAAATCATCCCTACCACTTCGCCATCCATGTTAAACAACATGCCTGTTCCTTGTTCCTCTGCCGGAATGTCTGTCGCGATCACTGCGCATTCTCCGTCGAAAAATGTCGCCTTATAATTCGATGCGCTGACAACGCCGTAAGACATTCCGTCTGCATATCCAAATATATTTCCGAGAGCGATCACTGCATCTCCCTGCGCCACTTTCTTTGAATTACCTAAAACGGCTACTTTGATCAATCCGCTGTCATCCTCATCTACGACATGTTTCCCGATGCCGAACACTGCTATCTTTCTGTTATTATCGACCTTTTTCAGCGCTGCATCGAAGCTTTTTCCATCGGAAATTGTCACTCTCCATGCAGAAGCGCCTGTGCAGATCGAACTGTCGGCGATAATCAAAAATTCCCGACCGTTATCTCCGGCGATAACACCTGTAACACTCTGCAAAATTCCTGTCATCTCTCCGTCCCAGTCTGCCTTTTCAGATACAGAAGATACAGAAACAATACTTTTTCTCGCCTCTTTTACACGTTCATTCAACCCGGCGGTCATCTCTTCATAACTTTCCGCATCGAGCGCAGGATCTTCTTTTCCCTCTTGATTTTTCTCAGAATCTTCCGCTGCCTGTTCATCTTCGGGGATCATCACAGTCTTTGCATTTCCCGCAAACCATTGCTGCATCCACGGTTTAAGCGCAAAAAAACCTAAGCAGGCAAACATCCCCAATATCAGACCATAGATCGCAATTCGGATAAATTGTTTTATAAGCGTTTCCCTGCTGCCCTGTTTCCCTTTTATCTTTTCTTGTAAAAAAGAATATTTCTTCTCTTCCGCCTCTTCTTCGGGTCGATTTTTTTTGTTCTTTATCACTCGGCATGGACTTATTTTCCTCCAAATTCTAGTATACCTGATTCAATCCTCTATGAAAAGGTTTTTCTTACTTCCTGAAAGTCCTTTTCTTTATACGGATAATAGAGTAGAATGAGGATACAAACATTACAGACAGGTGAAGATTTATGAATAACAAAACATTAATAAAACTTGAATTTGATAAAATTATTTCCATGTTGGAAAATGAGGCAAGTTCTTTCCGCGGAAAACAACTTTGCCGACGGCTGAAACCGGTAACGGATCTTACGAAGATCGATTTGCTTCAGGAACAGACCGCCGCCGCTTTTACAAGGATCATTAAAAAGGGGCGGATTTCTTTCGGCGACGCAGCTCCTGTGGAAGAATACTCTCAAACGACTTGAGATCGGAGGCGCTCTAAATACAGCGGAAACTTCTCCGCATCTGCCGTCTTACTTTCAAACACTGCGCGGGCCAAGTCATACGGACGGCATGACACGCAGGAAGATCTTGCCGACTGTCTTGATATTTATTTTGACGGACTTGAGCCGCTCTACACCTCTTTCAAATGAAATTGAAAGATAGCATCATTTCCGAAGATGAAATCAGTGATGACGCAAGCAGTGCGCTAAAGCATATCCGAAGGAGCATAAATAATCTCAACGACCGTGTTCACACAACACTTTCAGGTCTTGTAAACGGTTCTTTAAGAACGTACCTGCAGGATGCTCTGATCACAATGCGCGGCGACCGCTATTGTATCCCTGTCAAAGCCGAATACCGCAGTCAGGTACAAGGGCTGATCCATGACCAGTCCGCATCCGGTTCTACATTATTTATTGAACCTATGGCTATTGTAAAACTGAACAATGACTTAAAAGAATTATATGTACAAGAACAGGATGAGATCCGAAAGATTCTTGCTTCTTTAAGCGAAGAGGCCGCACAATATATCGAAGAGATCCGAACAGACTACCGATCTCTCACCGATCTGGATTTCATTTTTGCAAGAGGCGCTCTTGCTCTTACTATGCGCGCAAGTCGTCCGATTCTAAATGAAGAAGGACGTATCCGTATCCGGGAAGGACGCCACCCTCTTCTCGACCAGAAGAAAGTTGTCCCGATCACCGTATCTCTCGGCGATGAATTTTCTCTTCTCATCATCACCGGACCTAATACAGGCGGAAAGACCGTCTCTTTAAAAACGGTCGGACTTCTCACCCTCATGGGGCAGGCCGGACTTCATATTCCGGCAGGCGACCGTTCGGAAATCGCCGTATTCCGACAGGTTTACGCCGATATCGGAGATGAGCAGAGCATAGAACAAAGTCTGAGTACATTTTCTTCACATATGACAAATATTGTTTCCTTTTTGAAAAAGGTCGACGATCGTTCTCTCGTTCTTTTCGACGAATTAGGCGCAGGAACCGACCCGACAGAAGGAGCGGCCCTTGCCATTGCTATTTTATCGCATCTCCATAAGCGAAACATACGCACTATGGCAACAACCCATTACAGCGAGCTGAAAATCTATGCCCTTTCTACCCCGGGCGTTGAAAATGCCTGCTGTGAATTCGATGTGGAAAGTCTCCGGCCGACTTACCGGCTTCTCATCGGTATTCCGGGTAAAAGTAATGCTTTTGCGATTTCCGGAAAGCTCGGACTTCCCGGCTATATTATCGACGATGCAAAAAAACGTCTGAGTGAACAAGACGTCTCTTTTGAAGATCTCCTAAGCGATCTTGAGGCAAGCAGACGCACGATCGAAAAAGAACAGGCTGAAATTGCTGCTTATAAAAAAGAGGCCGAAACTTTAAAACGGCAGGCTGTGCAAAAACAGGAAAAGCTCGAAGAACAACGTGACCGCATCATCCGTGAAGCAAATGAAAAAGCAAATGCAATACTAAGAGAAGCGAAAGAAGTTGCCGACGAGACGATCCGCAATTTTCACAAATTCGGAAAGGAGAATATCTCCGCCGCTGAAATGGAAAAAGAACGGGAGCGTCTGCGCAAAAAGATCAAAGATACTTCCGCTTCTGCTTCACTGAAAACAAACAAACCGAAAAAGACTTACAAACCGTCTGATTTCAAACTCGGAGAATCTGTAAAAGTATTAAGTATGAATCTGACCGGCACCATCGGCTCTCTCCCCGATGCAAGAGGCAACGTCACAGTTCAGATGGGAATCCTTCGGTCACAAGTCAATATTTCCGATTTGGAAATTATCGAAGAAGTATCGCCTTACGCACCGAAGCGGATGAACCGTACGGCAAAAAGCAAGATCAAGATGAGCAAGTCACTTTCTGTAAGTCCTGAGATCAATCTGCTCGGAAAAACAGTAGACGAAGCGGTCGCCGAACTGGATAAATATTTAGATGACGCCCTGCTCTCGCATCTAAACAGCGTACGCGTAGTTCACGGAAAAGGAACCGGAGCTTTAAGAAAAGGAATCCACGAATATCTCAGAAGACAAAAACATGTAAAATCATACCGCCTTGCCGAGTTCGGAGAAGGCGATGCCGGAGTCACAATCGTTGAGCTCGGATAACGGGTTCACCCATAAAACGGAGGAAAAATATGATCGGAAAACAAAGAATACTAATCGTTGACGATGATGAAAATATCGCAGAACTTATCTCTCTCTATCTTACAAAAGAGTGTTTTGACACAAAAATAGTATTTAACGGAGAAGACGCCTTGAGCACATTTGAAACATACGAACCGAATCTGATTCTTCTTGACCTTATGCTTCCGGGCATCGACGGCTATCAAGTATGCCGGGAGATCAGGGCAAAATCAGGCGTGCCGATTATTATGCTTTCGGCGAAAGGGGAAATATTCGACAAAGTACTCGGTCTGGAACTCGGTGCGGACGATTATATCTTAAAGCCTTTTGATTCAAAAGAAATGATTGCGCGTGTGCGCGCCGTTCTTCGCCGTTATCATCCGATAAAAAACGAACCGTCCCAGGCGGAAAAGCCAAAGTGTGTCGAGTATGAAGGACTGACCATCAACCTGACAAATTATTCTGTTCTCTGTGACGGAAACACTGTTGAAATACCGCCAAAAGAACTGGAGCTTTTATACTGTCTCGCCTCATCTCCGAATCGGGTATTTACAAGGGAGCAGCTCCTTGACCGTATATGGGGTTATGAATATCTCGGTGACACCCGCACTGTCGACGTCCATATCAAACGTCTCCGGGAAAAACTTAAAGATCATCCTCATTGGAAATTAGGAACCGTATGGGGCATCGGCTATAAATTTGAGACAAAATAACAGATAAACAGGAGACTACCGCGTATGAGAAGCACTCTGCACATTAAATTTATTGCACTTTATATCATATTTGGATTTTTATGTCTATTCTCAACTGCAACGCTTACAGAGCAGCTTGTGACAGATAAGCTTACCGAAGACACTTCTCATACGCTTTACAGAGAAGCTACTTTTGTTGCCAATGATTATCTCCCATCTTACTTCTCCGGCGATTCTTCCATCTATAACGTCCAGTCACAGTTGTCTGCAATGAGACTGTACTTCAACGCTTCTATCTGGTTCGTAGACAGTACCGGAAGAACACTTACCTCTTCCAGTTTAGAAGACACTGTATGTCCTGATAGGATCAAAGACTTCAACCCTGCCGAAATCGGCGGAAACCGCTATATTACAGGTACATATCACGGATATTTTGACGAAGATATGATCACCGTTATGGCGCCTGTGACACAAGGTTTTTCTACAAAGGGATACCTTCTGATCCACAGTCCCGTCTCTGCCATCGAAGAGAGATGCGCTCCGATCATGACTCAGGTATACATCTCCACAGCAGTCATTTTCGCACTTTCTCTTATCTTTCTCCTCGGCGTGCAGTTTTTCATCCATCGTCCGCTCAGGCAGATTTCCGAAGCGGCAAAACAATACGCTATCGGAAATCTTGACTATGAGATTCCGGTACACACTCATGATGAACTCGGATATCTCTCTGCTTCACTGAATTACATGGCAGTCAGACTGAAAGATATGGATGACTATCAAAAAAAAATTGTCGCAAATGTCTCTCATGATTTTCGTTCTCCTCTCACGTCCATAAAAGGATATGTTGAGGCAATGGCCGACGGAACGATCCCGCCTGAATTGTACGGAAAATATTTAAATATTATTTTGTTTGAAACAGAGCGTCTCACCGACCTCACGCGAGATCTGCTGACATTAAATGAATTCGATACAAAAGAACTTCTTCTTAACAAGTCAGATTTTGACATACAGGAAGTTCTGAAAAGTACCGCCGCATCTTTTGAATCTGCCTGTACCCAAAAACATATTTCCATCGAACTGCTTCTCATGCCTGATGCTGTTTTTGTTTTGGCAGACAAACGTAAGATCCAGCAAGTCCTCTATAACTTGATCGATAATGCGATTAAATTCAGCGAAAACGATTCTTTGATTACTGTAGAGGTTAGTGAAAAGAACGAAAAAGTATTTATTTCCGTAAAAGATCACGGAATCGGAATCCCGCGGCAAGAGCAGACTAAAATATGGGAGCGTTTTTACAAATCAGACCTTTCCCGCGGCAAAGATAAAAAAGGGACAGGCCTTGGCCTGTCCATCGTAAAAGAAATTATTCAAGCTCATGACGAGCATATTAATGTAGTAAGTACCGAAGGAGTCGGCACTGAATTTATCTTTTCACTCAGTCGGAGCGGGTAACTCTTTACCCGCTAATGGAAAACAGAGTTTCCTCGCTTACGCCTGACGAAAACTATTTGTAAAGCATCCGCTTACGCCTGACGAAGACTATTCGTAAAGCATCCCCTTCACGTCCGGGTCGTCCATATTTCTTTATCCACCCAAACATATCCTGTATCGACGGTTGCCTCATTTCCGATCTCAAGCGCAGCCCGCGCCGCCGCCACAACTGTCGCATATCCCATGCCGAACGGATTTTGCACAATAAGACCATCTATCGTTCCGTTTTTCAATGCCGCGATCTGTTCCTTTCCGGCATCAAATCCCATCAACACGATATCTTCTTCATTTTCTGCTGTCTCAAAAGCATCCATTGCCAGTAAAACCGCATCGGCATTTACCGCAAAACAGCCCTTCAGGTTCGGGTATTTTTCCATATAACGGGCAACCACATCCGCATCTGTCATCCCGTCCGCGACAGCGCGAATATCTTCCAGTTTCGTGCGCACCTCTTCCGACATCGCTTCTTCCCCTTCATCTGCCGGAGTCTGACCGGACGATTCCACCGTCCACTCGGCAAGCTGCTCTTTCGTCACCCCGAGTTCGTCCGCTGCAGCCTGCATCTTAAGATCGTCAAACTGATCCATATAGATCGTCTCTACAACCTTCACATTCGGATAATTTGCCGTAATTTCTTCTGTCACTGCCTTTGTTCGCTCTTTTGCCGTTCCCGAAACAGAATCCTGTGCGATCAACAGAATCTCTCCTTTTTCTTCGATCGCCTCGCTCATTTTCCGAGCCCCTTCTTTTGCCGCCGCCACATTATCCGTCATGCAGGTGCACTGAATTCCCTGATAATTGTTCCTCGAATCAAATGCCACGACTGCAATTCCGTTTTCTGCCGCAAGATCGAACTGAACAGCCGACGCATCTTCCGCTACGCTTGCAACAGCGATCACATCCGGATATCGCGCCAGCTCCTCGTCAAGGATATTCACCTGTTCGTCAATATTCTCACTGTCTGCCGGAGCGTTATAAAGAACTTTTATCTTGTCCTCCCCTTTATATCCCAGATGCTTATTAATGTCTTCCGCCGCCTGCTCAACTCCGGCCTGCACTTCGCTCCAGTAAGCCGTTCCCTCTCTCTTTCCGATGACTGATATATACGTCCCCGGCTTCAGGTCAAGATTACTGATATCTGCATATACTTCAGGGGAAATCCGGTCAAGATTCGGCTGCCACGCAAGCTCTTCCTTTTCCTTTCCCGTAAATGTATCTTCCTTTTCAGACGGACTGCATGCGCAGACTCCCATTGCCACACACAATGCAAATGCCGCCGCTGCTGTAATTTTTCTCTTCATTATAATTTATCCCTCCGCTTTTATCCTTTTATAATACACCATATCATACAAAATAAATGTGAATTTTTACTAAACTTTTATTTCTTGAAGAAATCCCCTTATTATGGTACAATTTTACAATATATTGCACATTTTGCGAAAGGAATGAGTGACAAACATGACAACAGAACACATTTGTATTATGATCGCCATTATTGTTTATCTTGGCGCCATGCTCTATGTCGGCTACCGTTGTTCCAAGAACAACCATGATACGACCGATTTTTATCTTGGAGGGCGTAAGCTCGGACCTCTTGTGACGGCAATGAGCGCCGAAGCCTCCGATATGAGCAGCTGGCTTCTGATGGGGCTTCCCGGTCTGGCCTATCTGACAGGTATTGCCGACGCCGGATGGACTGCCATCGGACTTGCCATCGGAACGTACATAAACTGGAGGATCGTAGCAAAACGGATCCGCCGCTACACTCTCGTAGCCGGCAATTCGATCACGCTTCCTTCTTTTTTCAGTAACCGATACAGAGATCAGCGTAAGATCCTTCAATCTATCGGAGCGATTTTTATCGTTATATTTTTCATACCGTACACAGCCTCCGGATTCGCCGCATGCGGAAAACTGTTTTCCAGCCTGTTCGGGGTTAATTATGTTGCCGCTATGATCATAAGTGCGATCGTCATCGTAGGGTATACGGCGCTTGGCGGATTTCTTGCCGCCTCAACAACAGACTTCATTCAGAGTATTATCATGTCTGTTGCCCTGATCATCGTCTTTATATTCGGCATCAATATTGCCGGAGGTATCCCTGCCGTAGTTGAGAACGCACAGTCGCTTCCGGGATATTTGACGATGATGACTACATACGATCCTGTTGCAGGTGTCGAACAGCCTTATCCGATCATCAATATTATTTCCATGATCGCATGGGGGCTCGGTTACTTCGGTATGCCTCATATCCTGCTTCGCTTCATGGCTATCGAGGACGAAGAAAAACTCACGCTCTCCAGACGCGTTGCGACAATCTGGGTTGTCATTTCCCTTGCAGTTGCGGTTTTGATCGGTGTGATCGGTCTGGCAATGAGCGATGTAGGCGCTTTAAAAACTCTGACAGGTTCCGATTCTGAAACGATCATTGTGCAGATCGCCGACTTGTTAAGTAAACACGGTATTCTTCCTGCCTTACTTGCGGGAACGATCCTTGCCGGCATTCTTGCCTCTACAATGTCCACGGCAGACTCACAGCTTTTGGCTGCATCCTCTGCCGTATCTTCCGACCTTTTCGGCGACAGAGTTGCCAAAACGGGAGACAAGAAAAAAGCAATGAACGCAGCTCGCTTCACCTTGCTTGCCATCGCGGTAATCGCCGCTTTTATTGCCCGTGATCCGAACAGTTCGGTATTCGGCATCGTTTCCTTTGCATGGGCAGGTTTCGGCGCCGTATTCGGTCCTGTCGTATTATTTGCCCTCTTCTGGAGACGCTCAAACTGGCAGGGCGCACTTGCCGGAATGATTTCAGGCGGAGCTATGGTATTCATCTGGAAATACCTCGTACGTCCTCTCGGCGGTGTATGGAACATTTATGAGCTGCTCCCGGCTTTCAGCGTATCATGCCTTATGATCGTCATTGTAAGCCTGCTCACAAAAGCACCTTCAAAAGAGATCACAGAAGAATTCGACCGGGTTTAGGTTCTTAATTTAGAACATACAAATCACTTGTATATTCAAACTCATTGTATTAAAATAGGGATAATAAAGAGAACTACCTTTCTTTGTTTCTCTTTTTAAATTCAAAAAAGGAGGATACATACTATGGCACACGTAATTAGTGATGAATGTGTAAGCTGTGGTTCTTGCGAAGCTGAATGTCCTGTAGGCGCTATCTCTGAAGGCGATGGCAAATACGAGATCGACGCTGATGCTTGTGTAGACTGCGGAGCTTGTGAAGCTGCGTGTCCGACAGGCGCTATCTCAGCTGAGTAATATAAATCGCAAAGTGATCACAAAAGAGAAGCACCGCTCCTATGTGGAGCGGTGTTTTTTTGTAGGAACTTGACGAACGATTTTTTCGTTCTGAAGTCATGGTCTATGCTATAATAACCTCAAAAGCAAAATGAGGAGGTTCACATATTAATGGGTGAAGTCAGATTTATGATTTCCGAAGCCGCAAAACAGGTCAATGTCGAATCACATGTATTAAGATATTGGGAAGAAGAACTCGACCTGACGATCGGGCGAACGGAAATGGGACATCGATACTACACCAAAGATGACATTCAGCTCTTCTGCTGTATCAAAAAAACTCAAAAACGAAGGAATGCTCTTAAAAGACTTAAAACCACTCATTCCCGAATTAAAAGAAAAAAAATACTAAGTTAAAAACTCCCGAAAAAGAAAAAACTCAAACTTCAGACAGTCACTTCAGAAACAGGAGATATTCTTCTTCCTCTTAATACGATCGATCAAATGCGTGCTCTCGTAGGCGATGTTTTCCGCGAAGCGCTGAATGAAAACAACTCCATATTAAAAAATGACATCAGCAGTACGATCACCACTGACGTCATTCATGAAATGGATTTTATACTTGAGGCAAAAGAACGCCGTCAGGAAGAACATTTCCGCAAACTGGACATGCTCATCCGCAGACAGCAGACCGCGCGAAAAGAATCCTCTAAATCAGGCGCGATCATGAAATTAAAAAGCATATTTACATAATCACTGCTGCTGACGCAGTTCATTTCCGAAACGGGTATACTGCGGCATCCACGCAAGACGGACGGTTCCGATGGGACCGTTCCTCTGTTTTGCGATAATGATCTCCGCAATATTCTTATCCTCCGTATCCGGATTATAATAATCATCACGGTAAATAAACATACATACGTCGGCATCCTGCTCGATTGCTCCCGATTCACGAAGGTCGGAAAGCATCGGTCTTTTATCCGTTCTCTGCTCAACCGCACGGCTCAACTGAGACAATGCGATCACCGGTACGTTCAATTCTCTGGCAAGTCCTTTCAACGATCGTGAAATCTCCGAAATTTCCTGCTGGCGGCTTTCATTTTTACGTCCGCCGCTTCCGCTCATCAACTGCAAATAGTCGATGATGATCAGATCAAGTCCCTGCTCCAGTTTGTATTTACGACATTTTGAGCGCATCTCCGAAATACTGATACCCGACGTATCGTCTATGATCATACGAGAGCTTCCGATCGTGCCTGCTCCCTCGATCAGTTTCTCCCAATCCGTATCTGTCAGGTTTCCGTTTCTCAGCACCTGTGCGTCAACATGCGATTCCAGGGAAAACAGACGGTTTACAAGCTGTTCCTTTGACATCTCAAGACTGAAGATCGCAACGCCTTTATCCTTCTTAAACGCCATATACTGGGCGATGTTAAGGACAAACGCGGTCTTTCCCATAGACGGCCTGGCTGCCACCAGAACCAGATCTGAGGGCTGCTAGCCCCGAGAGCTTGTAGTCCAGGTCGATGAACCCGGTAGGGATTCCGGTAACCGTTCCCTTATTCTTGGATGCCTTCTCGATCCTGTCCAGGGCATTGAGCACGACTTGCTTGATGGGAACATATTCGCCTGTGTTACGCTTCTGCAGCAGATCGAACACTGCTTTTTCTGTCTTCTCAAGCACTGCCTCCAGGGATTCCTTTCCCGCATAGCAGGTATTCGCGATCTCTTCATTTAACTTGATCAGCTTGCGCATCATGGACTTGTCCGCCACGATCTGCGCATAGTACTTTACATTCGCCGACGTAGGCACGGCAGTCACCAGATCCTTGACGAATTCCAGGCTGGCGACTTCTGCCGGGTACGTCCTTCTCCTTCAGCCTCTCCTGCAGCGTGATCAAGTCCACCGGCTTGCTTTCATTGAATAGTTCCACCATGGAATCAAAGATAATTCCATAGGCACTCTGATAAAAGTCGTTGCCGGAGATAATCTCAGACGCCCGTAGTAATCGCATCCTTATCCATCAGCATCGCGCCTACGACGGACTGCTCCGCCTCTACGCTGTGTGGCATTACTCTTTTAATGAGCGCCTCTTCCATGCTAAGTCTCCTCCTAAGCCTCTTCCGTCACGACCACCTTAAGGTCTGCCGTAACTTTCGGGTGCAGCCTTATGGATACCGTATGGGTTCCCAGCGTCTTGATTGGCTCTTTCAGCTGTATTTTTTTCTTGTCGATATCAAGATCCATCTGTGACTTAACCTCCGCGGCGATTTCCTTGGAAGATACAGAGCCAAATGCCTTGCCTCCTTCTCCCGTCTTGATGGATACTTCAATCTTTCCTGCCTCGATCTCTTTTCCCAATTCCTTTGCCGCTTCATACTGCTCCTGGGCAATCCTGTCTTCGTTAGCCTTCTTAAGCTTCAGGTCATTCAGATTCTTGGAATTGGCTTCCAGGCCCTTTTCTTCTTTAAAATAAAGTTTCTTGCGTAACCGTCGCTTACCTCTACGATTTCACCCTTCTTTCCAAGGGATTTTACGTCTTCTGTCAATATTACTTTCATCCTAGATGTCTCCTCCTTCTGTCATATCATTGATTACTTGTTTCAAAGATGCCACGGCTTCCTCCATATCCGTATGATTGAACT
>ENA-OQKC01000480-OQKC01000480.1-human-gut-metagenome-genome-assembly--contig:-NODE-480-length-17052-cov-5.431787_pt1 | contig 17052 bp, 17 predicted proteins | sample MGYA00242774_ERZ504790 | MGnify/ENA primary metagenome ERZ504790 (study PRJEB26092, sample SAMD00036419) | human gut metagenome | host: Homo sapiens | study: EMG produced TPA metagenomics assembly of...
GTTTCCCGGCACCGGTTCGCGTCAGCGGTTCACGGTTACCTTACGATATACACTACACAACGTGCTAGAAGTGGTGTTTATCGTGCCTCCAGTGGTGGTAGACGGCTGACGTTACGGTCAGTCCAGTCTGCAGGTAGCATGACAACTGATTACGGCAGTTGGACTACTAGCAGCCTTACAGTGAGTGCTTCTCCTAATCCTGTAGCCGCTTCCGGAGGAAACTCCGCATTGAGTTGTAAAGCTAACCAGACCCGCTCTAAGTACACGAAGTGGAACGGTATTACTACCAATACGACAACTGAGAGTCAGACAATCGCAGTTAGTGCCAGCTGGAACAAGGTTTCCGGTTCCGGTTCATTGAGCGGTTCTACGGTCACTTTCGGTAATAATACCACAGCAAGCGCACTTAGTGGTGTTTATCGTGCCTCCAGTGGTGGTAAGACAGCTGACGTTACCGTCAGACAATCGGCTGGTTCTGTCTCTTATACATATACATTTACCTTTAGTGACGGCTTGACAAGTACCAGCTGGAGCAGCATAGCCGCCGGAGGTGATTCCAAGAGTTATTCAATTGTCTCTACCAGGGTCGTGAAGTGGAACGGCGTACAAACTGGCACAGAGAATGTCAGTTATTCTGGTTCCAGCAATGTGTCCTGGGCTTCTGTTTCCGGATCTAAGATAACTGTTGGAGACAATCCGAATGCTTCAGCCCGTAGTGGTGTGATAACGTTTACCCAAGCGTCATCCGGAAACACAATAAAGGTAACTCTTCTTCAACTGAAGAAAAATTCTGTAGACATTAATTAGTTATCTGATATGAAGAAAGTAATTTTTCCTTTAGCACTTTGTCTCATCACCGCCGCATGTGGCGGTGATGAGAACGGCGGCACGGAACCGGAGATGAAGATCAGCTCTTGTTATGTCGTAAGCAGTTCGTCCGGCCAATCCGAGAATTTTTCCTCTCCAGTCGGCATGTATATCACTTCGGAAGCCGGGCAACCTTATGAAGGAAGCGGTGTCTGGAGCGCAAGCTACAACTCTGGGGCGTGGGCAATGGATAAGCCCGTATATGTGACTAAAGCCGGTAAGGTATATGCTTATTATCCCTATTCGTCGAATGATTCCCCACCGGTCCTGCCGCTTGATATGACAAAGCAGACCGATGTACTATACAGTAGGGTTGCGTCTCTCATTGCGCCAGGTTCAGTCTCCCTATCTGTCAAATTCTACCATGCTTTGAGCAAACTTGTGGTTAGCGTTAAAGGTGAGGAGGTTACGGGGCTGTCTCTTTCTTCTCCGGTAACATGCAGGTTTAATATCTGTACCGGGGAGTTCACGGATTTACAATCCGGTCAGGTGGCTTCTACGGGTGCCCGGCTGTTTGTCGTTCCTCATGTTACAGTAGGGAAAGAAATGCTCATTACCCTGAAGTCCGGGAAACAGTACACATATTCGGTGGATGGTACAGAGTTCCGGGCTGGAGAAAGCTATACCTACGAGTTCCAGCTTAATGAAGATAGGGACAAACTGGAAATCCTTGACATATCCGTGGAGGATTGGATTAACGACAACAATTACAATGACTATTTAAGAAGATAATTATGAAAAAGAAAATTGTTTTATTGGGTCTGTTGCTTCAGGCATCGTCCTCAATGTTTGCACAGACAGCAAACTCCAGGTCAGACATAAACAGCATGCTGTCTTCCTGGCTGATACCCGCCATCGGTCTGTTGATGTTGGGCGGATTTATCGGACTTGTAATCTATAACCAAGAAGCTCTTCGCGGGAAGAACGGACTGTCAAAGCAGGACGGTTGGATATCCGTGGGAGAGGGGATGATATTTATTGTTGTCGGTATTGCGGCTATCGGATTCATAGCTTCGAAACTGGCAAGTATGAATTTCAGCATCTGATGGATATTTGCAAGGTATATAGGGGACTGGATTCTCCCTGCAAAATCAAGGGGGTGCTGAGTCACTATTTCTATATTGTCTTCTGTGCCTATCTGGTGAGCTTTGTCTTTGTCCTGTTTTCTTTCAGTTCGATTTTGCAGAAGGGAACTGTACTGTCCTTCCTTGTGGAGGCGGTCATTGAATTGGGAATTCCGACAGCTCTTTATGTGTATTTCTATAGGAAATCCGACAAAGTGAAGATAAGAAAGGACAACCGTGTTATCACAATATCGAACCGTGGGCTTTATAGGGCTTTAAACCAAAGAAGATATGGACAATGATTTTTTTTATCCTATACATGACATCATTCCGGATAGGGAAGGCCATGGGATGGTTATCGGAAAGAACGGCAGTCTGACCTATGTGGTCAGACTGTCATCGCCTGAGGTGTATTCACTTTACAAGGATGAACTGGCAACACGCCATGCTGTATTTGTACAGGCATTCTCCCATATGCCTGACAATAGTTGGGTGCATAAGCAGGATATTTTCAGAAGTCTTCCCTTCCAGTCAACCGGTGTGGGGATGTCGTATTTGGCCAAATCTGATCAGGAGCACTTTTCAGGAAGGAAATATCTCAAGCACAGCTGTATGATAGCCTTCACTCTGGTAGGAATACAGTCGTTGTCCTCCGCATATGTGAAGAATATATTCTCTTTTAAGGAGAATCTTTCCGGTGAGGATTCAGAAAGGTTGGATGAGTTCTTGTCGGCCGTTGAGTTTGCCATAAATAATCTGTCTGCGCTCCGTAATACAAGGATTGACTTTCTTTCCTTGGATGAACTGCGGGAGTATCTTTCCTTTCCGCTAATTTCTCGGAAAAGAACGGAATACGTGATATACATTTTGAAGAGCAGATTACTGCTGGAAATACCAAGGCGCGGGTGTATGCCATCACAGACGACGAGTTCTTGCCTGAACAGTATCCGGTGTATGGAAAGGACTACACTGTTTCCAAGGACAAGTCCGAACTTTATATGTCTCCTTCCGAGGCATTTGGCGGCATTCATCTCAATCATAACCATGTGTATAACCAGATCCTTTATTTTTATTCGGACAAGAAGTTGAAGGACACGTTGCGCCGTAATCTGGATTCCCATATCGCCAACCGTGGCTGGGACAGAATCAACTCGCCGGCAAAGATTGCCAAAATGACGGAACTGGTCAAGGAGATTAAGGACAATAACGAGATCCTCTGCTATGCCCATTACTCGGTTGTTCTGTGGGAAGAAGATACTCAACAGTTGGAACTGGCCGAGAAGGAGTTGCGGTCATCGCTCGACTTGTTTGATCTGAAATATTATATACCCTCATATGGCAACCTTGCGGATTTATATGCCGGTGGAATAGTTGGCTGTGTATCTTCGCTCAGGCTGGAATATATGTTCATGACTTCGCTCTCCCTTGCCGTAGCTTTCTTTGTCCACTATACAGGCTTTTCCGATGATCCGGACGGTATTCTTTTCAACGACCGCCTGACTCAGATTCCGCTGCGCAAGGATATATGGGATGCCAACAACCGCCGTATCAAGGCGCGTAATGCCGTGGTTATCGCACCAACCGGCTCCGGGAAATCCTTTCTGACGAATAATATCATCCACCAGCTCTTGGACAAGGACTTTACAGTGGTGGGTGTTGAATTCGGAAATAGCTTCAAGCAATTGTGTTACCTCTATCCGGAGATAGCCATACACATTGAGTATGATCAGAACCAGCCCCTTGGCATCAATCCTTTCGATCTCGGAGGTTCACCCATGACCCCCGAAAAGGAGGAGACACTGGTCGCACTCTGCCTGCGTTTTTGGCAGAACAGCTCGACAGACCCCAATCTGACTGTAGCCTTGCGGAAGATGCTTTCCCAATACTATTGTGATGTCAGCCAAGGACATTCTTTTCCGGGTTTCTACACTTATCTCACGCAGAATTATGAGAGTCTGTGTGAGAAGTGTGACATCAGGCCGGATTACTTTGACATTGATTCTTTCCGGCATGTTTGCAGTGAGTTCATGCCCGGCAAGAGCTACGCGAATCTGTGTGCCGCTGAAGGTGTCGCCAGCAGCCTGAGTGATAAGAGGTTCATCCATTTTGAACTGACCAAAGTCAAGGCAAACCCTTTTGTTGCTTCTGTCGTGATGAGCCTTCTGTTTGACGTCATCAATAATAAGATATTGTCAGATCCTTCAAAAAAAGGGTATATCATTTTTGATGAATATGCCGAGACAGCCCAGATGAAGTCTTCCAACTCACTGCAGGGTGACATACATCAGACTGTCGCTTTCTTCTACCAGAAAATCAGAAAAGAGAACGGAGCTGTCATGACCATTATCCAGTCACCTTTCCAGCTGCCGGAAAATGAATATACGAAAGGTATTATAGCCAATACCCAACTGTTGTATGTGCTTGAAGGTACCGAGGTCGTATATGATGCGGTGATCAAGACCTTTATGATAAAGAACAATGCCCACATCAATCAGATGAAGTCCATACAGAACAATTATGACTGTACGCATCCCTATTCAGAGTGTTGGATCAGATTTGGCGAGAACTATGCATTGACGGTCCGTCTGGAAGCTTCGGCACGCAAGTATCTTGCATTCCAGACTCAGGGAGAGAAACGTGCTGCTCTGGACCGGCTGTATAGTACAAACGGCCATGATATGCAAACGGCCATTGAAACATATTTAACTTCTAAAAAATGACAACATGAGACATCTTTTATTATCCCTATTCGTGATGTGCTGTTCGATACGGTTGGCACATGCACAGATCCCGGTGACTGACGCCGCGATGAATGCCAATACCATAGCCAACCAAATTACTAATGCGGCAACCTGGGGCAACCAGTTGCTGAAGCTGAAAGAGCAGGCTTCTATCCTTACCACTACCCTTAAGTTTGTCACAGACGTCTCTTCGGCAATCAGGGATGCAGCTTATGCCAAATCATTGATTGAGCGGCAATCCTATATAGTGGACCGGTGTACTGACGTTATTGTCCGTGCCGATAAGGTCGATTTGTCCCTTGCTTCTTCCATTGAGCGCAATGTCACTGACTTCCTTGCGACCAATAATTCTCTGATATCCTTGATCTCGAATACGATGACCAGTAAGTTCAAGATGAATGACAGTGAGCGTCTGAAGAGTCTGATGGATATAAAGAAGGAACAGGATGAACTGCTCCAGAGGCTGCATACAGTGGATATGATTCTGGGCACATCGATGGCCACCCGTGATATCATTGAGTTACAACTTCTAAAATGATGATTATGGGAAATATAGAATCCATTCAAGTGGCTTATGACCGGACGAAATCATATATTGTATATGACTCCTTCCAGTATATAATGATAGCCATTGTTGTCTTTCTGATCGGTATGAAACTATGGGATGAGTGGCAAAAGAATCTTTCAAGCAACAACCATCGTTTTGATGTGGCCGCATACTGGGGGCAGGTGAAGATATGTCTGGTTGTCTGTTTCATTGCCACTTCTGCCGGTATGGTTTTTCATCTGGTTGAGACGGTCTGCGTTGAACTGCAAGACAACCTCATCAACGACCTGGGTGGTGATACGGGCAACAAATCCATAGAGACTATGACGAATATGGTGAAGAACCAGGTCCTTGCAGTACAGGAAAAAGAGTCTAAAGGGTTGACGCTTGATATTCCCAATATCACGGATATTGTCTGGAAGGCCCTTACCGCAATAGTGATGTCTGTCGGTGTTTTCCTTTTCAAATACACCTATACATTTTTTATTCTAGGGCGGTATATGTGGCTTTTACTGTTGGAACTGATTGCACCGGTGGCCATTGTGCTGATGATACACGAAAATACCCGGAGCTATTTCTATACGTGGCTGAAGAACATGATCATCTGCTATCTGATGATTCCGATGTTTCTTTTGGCGGACAAGTTCTCGAATGAGGTGGCCGGCTTTTTTATGGAAGGCAAGGAAAACCTGGGACAAGTTACTGTATTGGTGATTGTATGTGTCGGTGTCTGGGTGAAAATCAAGATGTTCAGTGTCGTGAAAGCTAAGGCTTCCAATTTATTTTAGAATCATGAAAGTGGAAAAAGAAAAATACATAGCGGTTCTTAGACAGATATACGGTGCATTCTGTCCGGTTGGAATGCCGTTGAAGGTGAAGATACTTCTGGCATTGCTGGCTTTGGTTGTCAGTTTTGTTGTAATGTCTTTGAAGAATTTAATTTTTATGCAATATGGAAGTTAACAAGGCCAATCTTACTAAGGGATTCCTCTCCTATGTGGAAGCAAAGCGTAAGCAAGCCCTTTATCTGAAGCTTTTCTTTGTATCCGCCACATTCATAGTGCTTGCCGTGCTGTATTATTCATATTCGATTGTGAAACACGCCAATGACAATGTGCTGGTTGTAAGCACTGGGGGAGAAATACTTCCGGTAGAGTCAACGGAGCTGGAAGAGCTGTATAAGGCTCTTCTGGTGACCCATTGCTATTCAGTGAGTTATTATGTCAATAGTTTTGATGTCAACAACATCAAGAACAACCAGGCACGTGCGGCCTTTCTCGTAAACCAGGCTGATCTGAATGCTGTATTCGGGAAATACCAGTATGACAAGGCCTATTCGGATGCCATCAATAAGGGGGTTGTTTACCGGTGCAATTTTGATCGTGTAGAGGATCTGCAACAAGTGGGTAACGGTAGCGAGTATCAGGTTGTATTCTCCTCGACACTGAGTGTGATGAGCAGTAACGATACAAAGAAAATCCGCATAGTGTCAAACGGTACTCTGATACGTGTCACGCCGCGCTACCCGGAGAATCCGACCGGTTATTATTTCAAGAATTATGTCCAGGAATATTTTCCTTTAAATTAATTGTGCCATGAAAATAAGGAAACCTTTTGTAATGGGGGGCATGTTGCTTGTGGCGGCATTGCTCTTTCTCTCCATGTTTATGGACATGTCTGCTCCTCAGGAGATGGAGAGGCAGACAATATCCTTGCGTGCCGAGGCTGAAGATTTGTCCATCGATGATATGATCAATACGTCCGATAAGAGGAAAAGCCCTTCCAATGATGTTGTAGCACCGGGCTTTGCCGGCAACGTCGGAGAATATGCTTCTTCTTCCGTTTCGACATATAGGGAAGATGATCCGGAGGCGATAGCCCGTATTCAGGCGGCTATCCGTGAGAATGAGGAGAATCTGTCTGCCGGTTTGCGGAATATCGAGGCTGAAAGGAAAGGGCAGGCATTATCCGGCCTGCCTTCGGCCCGGAGTGATGAACATGACCGGGATGGCCGTTTCCAAAAGGATGGAATGGAAGGCTTGAAGAAGGACAGAAGGATAGAAATGGAAGAGCTTGAGAAGAGTGATGCGGAGAATGATGAAGAGATGCCGGTGGCCGGGCCGGAAAAGGCTTCTCCATTTCACAGTATCCGCCTTACTTCTTCAAGTAACAGAAATGCGATTAAGGCATATGTACATTCGGAGCAGGTCGTAATGGCTGGCAGTACCCTTAAAATGCGTTTGGGAGAGGATGCCTATACGGATAATGGCGTGTTTATTCCGAAAAATTCACCGGTATATGGTATTGTAACCGGGATAGACGGCGAACGTGTGAATGTCAAGATTACCCATATCAATCTTTCAGGCAACATCCTGCCGTTCGCGAAGTCGGTATATTCCAAGGACGCCTTGCTGGGTATCTATGTGCCCGGTAATCCAAAATCCGAAATCTCCAAGGATGCTGCAGGCGGTGCGTTGGACGGGTTGCCCACAAGTGGAATATCCGGTGTTGATGCAGCTGCGCAGGTTGCTACTGTTGTGGCTTCAAGTGCTGCCAATGCTGGTAAACAGGCTTTATCCAAGAATGTGAAAAAGATAAAGGTCACCATTAAGACCAATTATGAAGTTTATCTTCGTCCGGAAGAAAAATAGGTGATATCTGATAAGGAAAGAAGGAATTAGTGTATAACAATCAAAAATAAGTAAATCAATGAAGTATGACATGAAGAATATATTGTTCTCCCTATTTGTGTTCCCCCTTGTCTGTCCGGTGGCGGCACAGACAGCCGACACAGATCGGCCAGTGGTTGACAATACCATTGCTTTGCGGGAGATCCAGTCTTCCTTTTTCTCTGTCTCTACACAAAAGACATTCCATCTCATTTTTCCGAATGAGGTGAAATACTTCTCTATTGGAGACGAGAATGTGGCCGGAGAAAAAATTGAGGCTTACCCGTGCGCTATCCGTCTGAAATCTGTTGTGCAGTCATTTGAAGGCCTTACCAATATGAGTGTCGTTACTGCCGATGGGCAGTATTACAGTTATAATGTCTCGTTTGTCCCGGAACTTCAGAAGACATATCTTCAGGTCGGCAGAAGCTATATGCAGCCCCCGGTTATTGCTGTCAACGACAATCAGCAGAGCCATCTCATCTTCCCCGACAAGATAATGTACGTTGACTACGGTACGGAGGATGTGGAAGTTGTCAAGGCTTCAGGCGTTGACAACATTATTGCTGTGCGGGCTTCAGCCCCTTTCTCTTCTGAGACGAACGTGTCTGTCGTCACCCAATCAGGCAAGTTCTATACTTTTGATCTGAAATTTGCAGAGAAGCCGTCCCACCTTTCATATGTCGTTGATCCTACAGCCAAGACGGAGGAAAAGCGCATTGCCCTGCTTGATAATAAGGAACTTAACAGTGTGCAGCGTGAGAGTCTGCGTAAAAAGGTGAATGCATGTTTCCCATCCTTGAACAAATTGCATAAGGATTATGCCGGCATTCGCTTTTCCATCACCAATGTCATTATTGACAAGGATATTCTTTTCTTCAAATTCCGTATTGTCAATTACAGCAATATAGACTATGTCCCTGATTTCGTGCGTTTCTATATCCAGGACTCCAAATTCCGGAAAAAGACGGCCATCCAACAGATCGAGCAGATCCCTTTGTTTTTCTTTGATTATCCGGAGCGGATCGGTGCGCATGAGACAAAAAACTTCACAGCCGCTCTGAACAAGTTTACAATTCCGGACAAGAAAAAACTGGTTATTGAGATGCAGGAGCGTGAAGGTGGCCGTCACTTCCTTTACAAGCTTGATAACAAGCCTATAATTTCGGCTGAGATACTTAATCCCCAAAGAAAATCAGGTACCGGGAAGATGGATTTTCCGGTACGGAATAATCCTTGATTTCACAGATGATAAAGCTGCTTGCCATATTGATGTTACTATCAGGTTCCGTTCCGGTATCCCTGCTCGAGGAACTGGCGATAAAGTCCAGGACCCTTGCCCCCATAGTTGAGGTGGCAGACCTTTATTTCTCTGCAGGGATTTTGGATTATCTGCCTTTACGCATACCCGTCGTTGGTGGAAGGGTATCTTCTCCCTATGGGTATCGTAAAGATCCCCTTACTGGAAAGGGGCGATTTCATGCCGGCCTTGACTATGCCTGTGAACTGGCTACTACGGTTCATGCTTCAGCTGCTGGTGTTGTCTGTTTTGTCGGGCACCGCGGCGGGTATGGAAAATGTGTAGAGGTCAAGCACCGTTACGGTTTCAGCAGTATTTATGCGCATTTATCGGGATATTACGTCAGAACTGGAGAGAGTATTCCTGCCGGTAAGATAATCGGTTTTGTCGGTACTACCGGCCGAAGTACGGGGTATCATCTGCATTATGAGGTGAGAAAAGACAATCGTGTTATCAAACCACTATTTATATATTGAGAATGGAACGGATAGAACAAGAGAAAGAGTATATAATGTTGTTAAGTATTGCGCGTTACGGTTATGCTGCCATTCCCCAGGACTATAAATTCCTGTCTCGTCATGCCATGCTGAACATATATTATGAGATACTGAAAAGTTATACGTCAGGAATGAGCATCGAACATTTGGATAAGGCTGTAAAGCGGCATGCTGCTCTTCAGATAGCCAGGATGGATGATATTGACGCATTGTGTGCATATAGGAAGGCCAAGGGGAACAAAGAAACCAAAAGGTTGCTTGGCAACAACATCTATTATTGGAAAGTATTGTTGAACGAGATAAAAAAAAGAAAGCCATGAACACTATACGCCAGATTGAAAGGATGGAGAAGCTTCACGGTCTGATACTCCGTGAGATGACGGGTGATTCCCTTGATTTGTCCATTAAGTTGGGTGTGTCCCGGAGAATGGTCAACTATTATCTTCAGGAGTTCCGGGACTATGGTGCCCGGATAGCGTACTCACCGGTTCGCAAAACCTATTATTATTTGAATGATTTTGAAATAATCTTTAAATTTGAGATAAAGGTTTCCTGCTGAGTATTAGGAAATACGAAATGATATTGCATACGTTATCTACTATATTTGTATAATAAAATAAATTCAAATGTTTATGAGAAAGTTAAGAATTATTTATGCTTTGTTTGCTCTGTTGGCTGTCAGCTGTGGCCGTGACGAGCTGGTTGAAAATGAGGTACAACGTCCGGTTGTGCCTGGTAAACAGTCCTCGGTTATTATTGAAGGTGAGGATGGTGACGGGCAGGGTGTCACGACCCGTGCCGGTAATAGGGTGGAGTTCACTGGCGGTTATGCTACCGGTGCCGGTTTGTATGATGGAGCAGCTAAGGCTTCTGTTACAGCGGTTCCCTATTCCGGTTATCAGCTTGCCAGTTTTACCGGAGGGCCGGTGGGTGGCAATACTAATCAATTCAGTGGGTCTAATCAATACAATTTTAATATTAATAGCCAAGATTGGAGATTTAAGGTCTCCTTTAAGAAAGAGTACACTGTAACTGTATCTGCAGGTACTGGTGGCACAGTGTCTGGCGGTGGCAAAGTCCTGGATGGTTCCAGTTGCACGGTTACTGCAAGGGCCAATTCAGGATATTCGTTTGATGGTTGGTATGAGGGCAGTAGTAAGGTCAGTTCTTCAGCAAGCTATACTTTCACGGTTAGTTCTAACAGAACTTTCTACTTTTATTTGACTTGATAAAATACTTTTCATATAATGGTTTTTGTCTCTAAAAGCAACAATGAAATCTTGTTAATTTTCTTACTAGTGCAAATCTACATACATTTTTCTTTTTTCTAAAAAATCCTTTAGCGTATTATAATATATTAACTTTTAGAGGGCCTGATATTTGTTGAATCTTATATCTGTTTGTTATTGGGGCGTTCCCGTTCCGGTCGGGCTTTCCGGCTCAAATATATTCGTTACACTCATACTCGCCTGCTATCCCTAACGCGACCTGAGTCAGGTAAATAAGAATGCTTTTTGATATAGGGATACGCGTAGGGATAAATATAACACGTTGATAATCAGAAAAATAGCTTAAAAATAGTGAGCTGAAAATTTGGCTATATCATTGAAAATTCGTATATTTGAAAACAGAATACAGATATAGGAAGATATACCTGAATCCTGTTTTCTCATTTACACAATATTATGGACACTGCCCTGTCGAGCCAGCCGATGGCATTTAATCTGTTCTATCCCCTCATGTTATTGTTGAAGCAGGATCCAGCAGTGGTTACACTTGCCGTGAGGTCGGTCTTCAGGAACTTCCCGGTATTTGAGGTGACGGAAATCGGTCTGGAGTTTATTCCTACACCTATCGAGAATTACACGAATGACAAGTCTGCCATGGATGCGTATATTCGATTCGTGGACAACAAAGGAGGCAAGCATATCATCGCCATCGAGACTAAATATACGGATATGCTCGGAGTGAACGAGGCCAGCCGTTGTGAGGAGCAGAAGCAGATGCTCGTTGATACCGGTCTGTTCTGTGCGGACTTTGAGGAGCTGCTGATTGGAGGTAAAGTAAAACTTACGCAGATTTACAGAAACCTTTTGCTTACAGAGCGGTACAGGATAAAAGAAGGGCTGAAGGATTCGTATTCAGTAGTGCTTTCGCCGAAGGAGCATCCGTCAACCGAAGAGGAAATCAAGTCGGTTACGGAGTACCTGAAGCCGGAGTATGCCTATAAGCTGAGTGCTGTTACCTTGGAGGACTTTGTGGATGCGATGATACAGTACCTACCGGAGTATTATGCCCAGGTTTATGAGAGGTTCAGGGGGAGATACTTGGAGTTTGAGAAGATTGATTTGAATTTGTGATAGAACCATACTACCACACCGATTAAATTGTCAAAATGCCGACCAAACTAGCACAAGAATACTGGTTACAACACCACAAGAATGTCGACTAAATTGCCACAAAAACACCGATTAAAATACCACAAAAATACCGATTTATGTTGTTTGTAAGAGTAAAATGCTTATATTTGCATCATTAAAACTTTATAATAATGAAATACTTACATAGGGTGGCAGATAAAATGCTACAAGAACGACTTGAAACATTCGGTGCAGTTCTGATAGAAGGTCCAAAATGGACAGGAAAGACAACCACAGCAGAGCAACACGCCAACAGTTTCATTAAGTTGCAGGATCCTGATATGGCAGATGAATATCTTGCTACGGCGGCTACTAAACCATCACTTTTGCTGAAAGGTGAAAAGCCAAGACTAATAGATGAATGGCAGGATGCTCCCGTAATATGGGATGCGGTACGTACAGCCGTTGATAATGCCAACGGATTACCAGGGCAATATATCCTCACAGGAAGCAATGCTGTGGATAAGACAAAAATAAAACATACAGGAACAGGAAGAATAACTCGTATGAAGATGTATCCTATGAGTTTATGGGAATCTATGGAATCATCCGGTGAAGTCTCTATAAGAGAATTGTTTGATAATCCGGAATATGACATAGATGGCGCTTCAAGCAAACTTGATGTGCCGGAACTGATACGTGCGGCTTGCCGTGGCGGTTGGCCTGCTACCCTGCAGATGAGCCAGAAATCTTCTATGTTAGTAGCAAAAGATTATGTAAACAGCGTGTGTGAGAATGATATATCCAGGATAGATGGCAAACAACGTAATCCGAAAATAGCAAGGCAAATAATGAGGTCGTATGCACGAAATATCAGCACACTGGCAAAGAAAACCAATATACTTGCTGACATTACAGCATCCGGAGATATAACTATCTCTATGGATACTTATGACGATTATGTGGAAGCACTGGAAAAATTGTATGTCATTCAGGACATTGATGCCTGGTGTCCGGCCATAAGAAGCAAAACAGCAATGCGCAGTGCGCCCAAACGCTGTTTCACCGACCCCTCCATTGCCGTGGCAGCAATGAACATTGGAGCGGAAGCATTGGAAATACAACTCAAGACATTCGGGTTTATTTTTGAACAGATGTGTGTACGCGACCTTAAGGCCTATACCGCAGATTTCAACAGCCGTATATCATACTATCGTGACCGCTATGGTTTGGAGTCTGACCTCGTTTTACATCTGGAAGATGAAAGATATGCTTTGATTGAATGCAAAATGGGTAGTAGAGAAATAGAAGAGGGAGCAAAACATCTATTGGAAATCAAACGTCTTATCCAAGAATATAACAAAACGGAAAAGCAAGTGCCATTACGGGAGCCGGATCTTTTAATAGTCTTGACAGGCGGTAAAATGGCCTATACACGAGCAGATGGAGTTAAAGTTATTCCACTTGCTTGCCTAAAAGACTGATATTATGTAGTTAGTGAAAATAAGAAGCCCTATAGTAAAAGGGTGACCTTTGAAAAGTTTAATATGCGTTTTGTTAGATAACTGCTTAAAGAGAACATTACGTATAAAAGACCACTCAAATTTACTATTAAATATTATAATTGGGATATAACTTACATTGAATATAAATGAAAGAATTTCTTTATGTGGCGGAGGAATGGGGTAGGTTCCTTGTCGATAGAGTAAGGGTTTCCCCATTTGGAGATTCCGGACACTGATTCCGCGTATGTGATGTGCAGGCGTATCTTTGCCCTGGTCATGGCCACATAGAAAAGTCTTGCGGATTCTCTGATTTCCTCAGGAGTCTTCTTGTCAAAGAACGGATAGACACCATCAGTTGCCTCGAAGATAATCACGTTCTCAAATTCAAGGCCTTTTGCCTTGTGGACTGTAGAGACGAACACCTTTTCTGTTATACATGAGCTGTCACACAGGTCGGCTTCACGGTAGGTAGTTATATCGAGAAGGTGGGCTGAAAGCTGCTCCTTCAGACTCGGAGTCTTCTCCGGAGAGATTACATCATTACGGAGGAAGCTGAAGATGTACTGCATCTTCGGGTTTGCTTCTATCCATCCCTTCTGTATGAATGTGTCGTACAGATGCTCCAGCCCGTCAACGAGCAGAGGATATTCAGACGAGCTCTGGTAGAGACGGCTGAGTGTGCCGTGATAGATGTCAGCATAGGCTCTGCGGAACAGCTCGGCCACGGCAGAGTTGTACTGAAGGCAGTCGATGTGCTGCTGCATGTTGGCAGCAAAGATACCCAGGAAGTGGTCAAGCACGGACAAGGTGGCGATGACATCATCATCAGCCAGATGGGAGTTCTCACCTTCAAGACCGAAGACCTCCAGCAGGGATTTGAGCTTGTAGGACTTCAAGCGTGGAGCCATGATACGTGCCACCCTGAGGGTATCGAAATACAGAGGATGAACGGTAAAGAAAGAGAAGTCACCGCAATCCCTACGGAGATTGTAGTCAAGGATATTGCAGTCATATTCCACGTTCTGGCCAATAAGGGTACAGTCACCTACAAAGTCCATAAACGCACACAGGCCGGTCTTACGGTCAACCTTTTCGGCACGTTCATATTCCTGAAGAAGAGGGTTTACAATGCCTCCGAGCATAGCCGGTATCGGCTTTTCAGTGTGGAGGATTATGTTGAAGCGGTCGGTAATCTTCCCGGCATTCACCTTGATGGCCGCAATCTGTACGATGTCATCCTCAAAAACATTCAAGCCGGTAGTTTCCGTATCAAAGATAACGTATTCGCCCTGGCAGCACCTGCAAAGCTCCAGCATATATGAGCTGCGCGTGTAGTTGAGAAAATCAGACGGCAGCAGGTAGTTGTCACGAAGATTCTTCACGAAGCGGCGAGCCTCGGCATCTTCATTGAAAATACCTGTCCCGGTCAGAATCTTTGACCATGCCATCATGTTGGAATCTAAATAAACCACCTGCAGATGGGCAAAAAGCAGCTGAGCCTGACGGGTAGTGAAAAGGTCTGTTCCGGAAATCTTGAAGTGGGGGATATTGCGGCCGGAAAGTTCATGCGAAATATGGTCTGCATCCATGTTCCAGGGCACAAAAACAGCCACTCTTTCATCAGGATGCGAGGTACAGAAATTACCAACACTTTCAGCCACAAGCCTAACTTCAGCGTCCTTTTCAGGAGCGGCCATGATGCAGAGAGAATCCCGTCTGGCTTCAGTAAGATTGTTCGTCTTGGGCAGGAAATGAGGGTCAACATCAAGCTCTATGTTGGCGTATGTGTTGAAGACATCCAAGAGATATTTCGGGGAACGGTAGTTGAAATACAGGCGGTGCATGTTCTCTCCGCAGCGTTCACGTAACCATTCAAGTGTTGCCAGTTTTGCGCCTATAAATGAGAAGATTGCCTGCTGCTCGTCCCCGAGATAAAGAGTCACGTTTTCCTTAGAATGGTCAGTAAACAAGTCGATAATTCCGAACTGGAAAGGGGAGAGATCCTGAACCTCGTCAATCTGAATCCAGGAATATTTCTTCAGCCTGTCCTGATGCTGTGAAGCGTGGAAATAGGTCAGGATAAGCAGGTCATCAAAGTCAACCAGGTTCCTTTCTTCCTTGTACTGTTGGTATTTTCTTGCAAACTTGAACTGCTGGAGGCAGTCATCCAAGTACTTTGACGGCTGACCAGAAGTATCTACTTTCGAAAAAACAGTACCGGTGTAGAGACCGGCAAAGTTCTCCATCGTGTAGTCAAGGGACACCAGCTTGAACAGCGTCTTATAGTCAAACGTGCGGAACAGGTCGGTGTGCATCAGGAACTCCTTAGGGCATCCGTTGGCAATCATATAGCCAAGATGCTGCAGCTTGATGGCATTGGTAAGGACACGCTTGTAGCCATTGCTGGCCAGGGTACCTTCATCCCAGCCGAAAATGGAAGCCATAATAGACAAAGATTCCTGCTCGTCAATGACGGTGGTATCACGTGCCACCACGTTGTTGTCAAAGAGGTAATGCGAACAGAAGCGGTGTACGTTTCCGACAAACAGGCTCATTTCTCCTGAAGACTGAAGCCTTTCGAGTATTCGGGAGCGCATACCTCTGGCCGCCCTGTTCGTGAAGGTCAGGCAGAGCATGTCATCCAACGACACACCGCATGAGAGGGCACGAACCACCCTTTCGGCAAGGATATCCGTCTTGCCGCATCCCGGAGGAGCCAGAACCAGGTGATAGCCGCTGTCAAGGGTAATCACTTTCTTCTGGAACTCGTCATTCTCATATTTCTTGTCGAAGGTATATGCCGGGTATTCGTAGAGAGGGTAGTTGCCTGGAGTAGGGATGCTACCATCTGGGGTATGGGGTGTGTCGGTGGGTTTCATAGGTTATAACTGGTTATAGTATTGTAAAGCAGTTTTTTTATCCTCTTCCGAGATTCTTTTACTTAATAAAATAATTTGGAGTGCTTCTTTCTGTTTATTCAATTCAAAGATTTTCTTTGCTTTGCTTAAACGGGTTCTCTGTGAATTAATAGAAAAAGAAGCATATCTTGGATATTTACTAGATAATTCCTCTACAGTAATATTTTTATCCTTAATTAATTCTGTTAAAAGGATTTTGAGAAAAATTTCCTTTCCTGATTTTTGAAGGAGATATTCTAAATCAACATCTAATGTCTTCATAATTTCGCTTTACTTAATATTTCGTTTCTTATGGTTAAAATGCGGTCTTTCCAGTTACTATCAGAGTGAGAGATTTTAAACATGGTATTTATATTATTATCTGATGGACTAAAATTATTAGAGATAGTTTCTCTTTTATTTATTAATCCAGATGAAAAATAATTACTGATTAATTTAATTGTATTTAAAATGTCCTCATTATAGCATATAAATATATATGTAGCTCTATTATTCTCCGTATTCTCATAGGCAAACATAATTTCATTATCATTTGCAGCTAGAGTGAAGATAAATGCATCTTCCTCATACCTTATCATTCCACT